>Ga0129307_1000464_pt1 | contig 62857 bp, 37 predicted proteins | sample P1105metagenome_FD_94437 | JGI IMG/M metagenome (GOLD analysis project Ga0129307, IMG submission 94437) | Capybara group fecal microbial communities from Wisconsin, USA - P1105 metagenome | ecosystem: Host-associated > Mammals > Digestive system > Large intestine > Fecal | place: USA: Wisconsin... | reverse complement strand
GGGCAAAGAGATAGTTTTGGAGGTGAGCTACAAGGCCGAGCATCCCGAACATTTCAACAAAACCATCACGGTGTATTGCAATGCCGAAACCTCGCCGTTGGTTTTGCAGATTAACGGGGATGCAAAATAAACAGAAATAGTAATCAATAGTTCTTTTATTATAAATAAAGTTTAAAATGAAAATAGCTTCTTCGTCTGTAATACTGTTATTGCTGTGTGTTATGATGACTTTCAGTTGTCGAGGCAATAAGGAAGAGGCTCTTGTGAAGCAAAGCCTGGCTTTCTCCGGCAATAACAAGGGTAATTTAGAAAAAGTGCTGTTTCACGATGAGTGGAACAGTATGCAGTCAGATGCCGCCCGGTTCCTTGTTGCGAATATGCCTGCTTCTTTTTCGTATGATACAACCCGACTGAAAGAATATCGCTACATATTGTATGAATTGGACTCGTTAAGGCAATCAGTGGGTAAACAGAAAGCTCTCAATATTATTAATCAAAAATGGAAGAAGATAAATGCGGAGCAATCATTTGCAAGTATTTACTCCAACCGATCGTTCGATATTCTAACGGTATCATCGGATTATTTGATAAAAAACATCAAGCAAGCATTTGACTGTTGGCAAAACTCTGTATTCAAAGACAGCATCGATTACGAAACCTTTAAACAGTATATCTTGCCTCACCGCATCAAAAACGGCTACATTGTAGAAGATTGGCGTAGCTTCTTTGTAGAGCGCTTCGGAGATAATTATAATAAATACTCTTCGGTAATTGAAATGGTTGATTCCGTCATGAATCTTGTAGACGAATATCGGGTGGATTGGCAGGCCATATCCGGCTATCCGTTTTTGTGTTTATCGGATTACGAAATGGCTAAAATGTCGAAATGCCCTGAAAGATGCTGGTTTAATGCCATGCTTTTCCGTTCATTGGGCCTTCCTTGCGCAATAGATTTTGTGCCGGCATGGGGCAACAGAAATAGTGGGCATGAATGGAATGCAATTGTTGTTAACGGTAAAACTTATCCCTTTGAATCGACCGGAGGAGACGGAAAATGGAAACCGAAACAAGTCTACAATAATGAGTGGGTAGATGAATATTGGATGAAGTCGAGGTTGCCGAAGGTATTTCGATATACATACGAAATCAATCGGGAAGGTCCGGAGATAAAAGATGCGCCTGCATTATTCAAGCAACAGAATTATGCGGATGTTTCATCAGAGTATTTTAAAACGACCGACGTGCAAATTGAAAATAAATACGTAAAAGCCCGGAAAGCTTCTTATGCCTATTTATGTGTATTTAATGAAGACCAATGGAAACCTGTGCATTGGGGGAAAAAGCAGAGAGGGGAGGAGTATGAGTTTCTAAAGATGGGGCGCAATATTGTTTACCTTCCCGCATTCTATGAGAATGGACGGATCATCCCCATTAACGATGCTTTTATTCTCGATTCGTTGGGTAAAATAAAATATTTAATTCCGGATACATTGACTACAAGGCGAGTGAAAGTCATTCGTAAATATCTGACACGTCCCGATTTGGATTTCTGGAGAAAATGGAATTTAGGCTCTCGTTTTGAAATTGCTGCTGACAAATCTTTCAACAAGCCGCATGAGCTTTTCACTGTTGATGAGGTAGAGATGCATCCGGTAATCATGCATCTGGAAGAGCCTGTTTCTACAAGATATTTACGTTATGTTTTCTCCAAGAATTATGATTGTTTGGCGGAGTTGTATTTTTACTCGGCAGACGATTCCGGAAATTTGAGCAGAGTTAAAAAAAAGGCGGTTATAGCAAAAGGTGAATTGGATTCATGTCAAATAGAAAAGTTGTTCGATGATGATATTTTGACGTTTGCATCATTTCCGAAACCTGAAGAAAGCCCTTTCTGGATAGGTTTTGATTTTGGTAAACCGATAAAAATTGATGCTGTGGGGATATGTCCTCGCAATGACAAGAATGACATCATAAAAGGGCTTGCCTATGAATTGTTTTATTGGGATAAGAGATGGATTTCAGTAGGCATCAAAACGGCAGACGATTATTATATGGTATTTGATAATGTTCCCCCAAATGCCCTACTGCTTGCAAAATGTCTAACAGAAGGCAAAGAGAATAGAATATTTACTTTTCAAAATAATAGGCAGATATGGTGGTAAAATGAATGAGAGATAAAAGGAATGGGTGATAAACTTGATTCTTGGAATATCAGGTTTCATCCATTCCATAACCCGCTAAAGAAAGGAGGTCGTGGAAAAGGTAGCAGATAAAGTTTGAAACAAAAAGTGTTTTTTGCCATTGCGATAGGATGGTATGGAAAAAGTTCTCACAAGATTGATTGATCTTGACCCTCGCACACAAGTTTTATACTTGTGATAAAAAATAAAAAGAAAAATGATTTTACCTAATGAAAAAATGGAAATTATATGAAGCAATATGTAAAGATGGCCTTTGTTGCAGCATTTGTAGCAATTGCAGGTTATGGTGTTTATGCTAATCATAAAGTGGAAGAACCTATGTCTGATTTAATGTTGGCTAATGTGGAAGCATTGGCTAGTAGAGAAGGTGGCGGCGTGATTAAATACCAAACAATGGGAACATGTTCAATGTGGGGTGGCATCACGTATAAATGCACCTCGAAATATACTGCTGAACGTTGTAGATTGGATTGTTGAATGTTGTTATTAAAGATAATGTGAAGTGTCTATAACTTCATGTTTCTTTGGAAGATAACATCTATTCTGTGTGTGACTTTTTATTTATGATTTATGATATGTCAAAGGCTTATGCCATATGTTAAGTGGGGAAGTATCACTATATATGAAAATCCTTTGGCATATCTATTAATAAAATCTGTTTATGGGAAAAAAGAGTTTTATATTAATAGGTATGATATTGCTATTAATGAGCTGTAAGGGGGGAGGCAAAGAAAATGATAAAAGTGTCATTCTTTCATTTGATACGTCTAAAGCACTCGATTTCAAGACTTCGCTGCTGTATCCTGAGAAAATAATCCATTTGGACTTTTCCGATTCAATTTTGATCGATAAAAACGCCTATTTACTCTATGATGATAAGGCATTTTTTATATATTCGCAAGGTTCGCCGAATCCTTTAATGCGCTTTGATGAAAAAGGACATTTCTTGAATTATATTGGGAAAATAGGTAGTGCTCCGGATGAATATAATTTGGTGGGTGATGCTTGTTTGAACAAGCAAGAGAAGAAAGTTGAAGTTTTGTCTGGAAATTATGTGTATAGATATGATTATGCTGGAGTTTATGTCGATAAATTGGAACATCGACAAATAGCTTTTTCATTCGCAATAGATGAGAAAGGTAATCATTGGTTTTATTTGGGAAATAACTCTGTGAATGGTAATGCTAAAATGGTAAAAATGGATGCGCAATGTCATAAATCACAGAAATTACTTGAAGAAAAATCAAAATTGCTCCCTATGGTTGAATCTAACTTCTGTAAGGGATTGGGAATGCTTACATTTAGAGAATCTTTGTCTCATGATGTTTATGAAATAGCAGATGGGGAGATTAAGAAGAGTTATTCATTGGATTTCCCGGAATATCATTTGCCTAAAAAGTTACATGAAGTTCCTCCGATGGATGCGGTTGCTCTTTTACGTCGGTCAAATTATGCTCGTGTGATGTTTTATGCAGAAAATCAGTCTTATGTGTTTTTACAAGTATTGTTAAATGATATCAACGAAGAGGACTCTGAAATGTATTATTGGATTTATCAGAAGTTTTTTAATAAAAATGTTGTTATTAAGCTTGATAAAACAATTCCTGTAGATTCTTATATTTATTATCCACAGTTTATAACAGAAGATAATAAATTGTATTTTATGGGATTTGTATTAAATGAAGAAAGGAATACCGACATTTCAGAAGAAAACCCTTCTATAGTAGTGGTTGATATAAAAGAAATATTGTAAAAATTGGAAACTTGAAAAATCTATGAAACAAATTAAAGTTTTCAGATTGAAAAGATTTTATAGTTGTAGTAGATTCTATACAGTCGCGTCCTGTACTGTTCCTCTTTTCCCCGTATTCCAAGAAAAGAATGGAAATGCATCGGATGTTACGAATGGAGCGATTTGATTATCCTATTTGTATTGATGAAAAAAACAGTGCTATAAAAAACATCCATGAAGATGATAATCCTGTAATTCTAAAATATTGTTTGCGAGGATGAAAGGTTTATATAAATTTTTATGTTTCGCATCGGTGGAATGTCTGCTTTCTTGCTGTAAGCCTGCCGATGGTACATTGGAGTGGGCTTTGCGGCTTGCTGAGGAAAACCGGGAGCAGCTGGAGGCAGTGCTGAATCATTATAAAGAGGATTCGTTGAAGCTGGAGGCTGCTCGTTTCTTAATCAGGAATATGCCTTATCATCACTCGAAGTGCGAATACTTCCTGTCGCCCGACGGAAAAAAGTTCAGATCGGAAGTATTGTACGCCAAGAGTGAGGAAGAAGGAAAGCGGTATCGTGATTCGTTGATGAGAAAAGGATTCGGCATGGAGCAACGGCAAGTGCCGGATATTACTGCTATCGACAGCAGCTTTCTGATTCGGAACATAGAATCGGCTTTTGCCGTGTGGAAAAAGCCTTGGGCAAAGGAAGTGCCTTTTGAAGACTTTTGCAGATACATATTGCCGTATAGGGCACAAACGGAAGCACTCTCTGCATTGCGAGAGGAGATCGTGGAACGTTTTATTCCTTTGCTGGACTCGGCCCGGGTGGCAACGCCGATGGAGGCTTGCATACTTTTGAATGAGAAGTTGAGCCATTTGATAAGGTATAAGAAGACCGGTTTTCCTTTTTATGCCACCATTGACGAAACTTACCGCTTCGGAGTGGGATTGTGCGAGGGACTTTGCAACGTCGGCACATTCATTATGCGTGCCGTAGGTATTCCTGTGGCCGTGGATATGACTGTTTGGGTGAAAATGGACTTGGGGCATAGTTGGTGTGCGGTGCTCGACAACGGGCAGTTTTACAGCTTCGGGCCGGGAGAACAGCAACCCGGCGAACATGCACGACGGTTTTCGGTTACGCGTCATTGCAGGCCGGCAAAAGTATATAGGCGGCATTTCGCTCCCGTAACCTATGGAAAAAGGATGATGGATGATGATGGATATAAAGCGTTTTTCAAAAGTCCGTTACTGTCTGATGTGACGAATGAGTACTTGGATAGCCCGACCTGCATAAAGGTTGCAGTCGATAAGGAAAAGACTATGCGATCCAGAGCATCCGAACAAGTATATTTGTGTGTATATAATTTCTATCAATGGTCTCCATTGGCTATGGGGAGTTATACGGATGGAACATGCGTTTTTCGAGATGTGGTGGGTGATAATATCTTTATTGTGGCCGACTGTCCCGACGGAGATAATCTGAGATATATTACTCCGCCGTTTTATGTGAACAGGCAAGGAGACATACATCCGTTGATTCCTCAAAAGCAAAAACTGCAAACGTATACATTGCCGAAACGAAAGGGAAAAGAGCAAATAGAACATACATTATATTATTGGGATGTGGAAGACACTCGTTTCATCCCTTTGGCGAGCAAAGAGGAGAATGATACTTCTCTGACATATGACCGGATACCGGAGAATGCATTACTATGGTTTACCATACCGGAGAGGATAGTGAATCAGCGGGTGTTTTTTATTGAGAACGATAGTATTAAAAGATATTGATGCATGGCGGTAGCTGATAAAAATAAAACAGGCTTAAGGATGTGGCATGATGAAGGAGCGAAAGCGATTATTTAAGAGATTGGACAGGATAGTGAACGTGTTGTTTTACTTGTGTCTGCTTGCTGTGATACTGGTTGTATTGCAGGTGTTCGTTGTAGCTTCTTTTAAGATTCCTTCGGACTCCATGCAGCCTTCGTTGTGGCCGGGAGACTGCATTCTGGTGGATAAATGTTCGGGTGGCGCACGTTTGTTCAATATCTTTGATGCCGTGGACGGAAAGGAGGTGGAGATACACCGTGTGCCGGGATGGCGGAAGTTTAGACGGAACGATGTGCTGGTGTTCAACTTTCCTTATCGGCCGCAACGATGGGACAGCATTGTATTCGATGTGATGAGGTATTACGTGAAGCGTTGTGTGGCAGTGCCGGGCGATACGTTGGAGATAAGGGGAGGGTGTTACAAGATTTTCGGGCACGATGAGGCGGTGGGTTACCTGCCTGCCCAAAGAGAAATTGCACAATTGCCGGACAGTGGCGCAACGGGTGTGGAAATGAACACTTTTCCGTGGAACAAAAAAATGGGGTGGACGGTGAAGGAGTTTGGGCCGTTGCCCGTTCCTGCCAAAGGGCAGGTGGTGAAGATGGACAGCTTGTCGTGGTTGCTGTACAGGCAATTGGTGGGGTGGGAGCAGAAAAGCCGGTTGCGGATAGATGAAGTCGGAAATGTGTCGTTGAACGACAGTGTGATACATGAATATCGCTTTTGTGAGAACTATTATTTTGTAGCGGGTGATAAGGTCGAGAATTCACAGGATTCCCGCTACTGGGGATTGTTGCCCGAACCTTTCATCGTGGGGCGCGCATGGATGGTGTGGAAATCGGTGGATGTGGATAGGGGTAAAGTGAGATGGCACAGGATATTTAAAGGAATAGAATGATGGCGGTGAGGAATATATTGACAGGAGTATCGGAAGGCATGGCTTGCGTGGTCTTATTGTCTTTGGTATGCGCCACTTCTTCCGGATTGCCCAATGCGGAAACCATAGGACAGTGGGTTTGGTTTGACAAGGCAGCTTTAGCGGCTGCATTTTGCTTTTTGGTGTCGTGGGCGTTTCGGATAAAGAGAGAGGTGTGTGATTTAGAAAACTGCATTTCTTGGGCATTGATTTTTTGGGGTGGAGTGGAGGCCGCATGGGGTGTGTGCCAGCTCTACGGTTTTGTTGTTTCCCGTCATTCTTTGTTTGCCTTGACCGGTTCTTTTTTCAATCCGGGTCCTTATTCGGGCTATCTGGCCATGGTGCTTCCACTATGCCTGCATCAGTGGATGATAGGCTGTAAGAAAGAAAAGAAAACTGCGGAATATGTGGTTTCGGGTGGTGTGGGGCTGCTGATAGTTTGTGCGCTTCCGGCAGGCATGAGCCGCTCCGCTTGGCTGGCGGCAGGAGTTTCTTGCTTATGGGTGTATGGCTTGCATAAAGATTGGAAAGATAGGCTATGCGCTTATTGGCGATGGCACAAAGGGCAGATGGCAATGACGGTGACCGGTGGATTGTGTGTCTTGGCATTGGCCGGTGGCTTGTTGTTCGCTTTGAAGCCCGACTCGGCACGCGGACGGCTGTTTATGTGGAGGATGACTTGCATGGCCATTGCAGAGAAGCCGTTGACGGGACATGGCGTGGGACTTTTTGCTGCGGCATACGGTAATGCGCAGGAAGCGTATTTTGCAGCGGGTGATTATGAAGAGTGGGAGGAACGTGTGGCGGGAAGTCCCGAATATGCTTTCAATGAATATCTGCAAATGGCAGTGGAGTTGGGCATTCCATTGGCTTTGTGCCTACTGGGCATTGTCGTGCTCTGTCTTTGCGTGGGGATGCGGAAGGGGCGTTATGGCATCTGCGGAGCTATTCTCTCTTTGATGGTCTTTTCCTTTTCTTCTTATCCGCTACAACTGCCGGTGTTCATTGTGACATCGGTGGCATTGCTTGCGGCTTGTGTTTCGGACAGTAATCGTTGGCAATGGCTGGTATTGGCAATAGTGGTGGCGGGAGTTGCCGGTTTTCGTCTGAAGAACGATTTACGAGTGGAGCAGGCTTGCCGCGAATGGATGAATGCAAAGGTGTTGTATAATGCTGGTGCCAGCCAAGTGGTGGAGAAAGATTATGAACGCCTATATCCTTTGCTGAAAGAGCGTGCTGCATTTTTATTTGAATATGGACATGTGTTGCATAAGGCACAAAAGTTTGAAGCCTCCAACCTCATTCTGAAAGAGGCTTTACAGCGGAGCAATGACCCTATGATACTGAATATTATAGGTAAGAACTACCAGCAAACAGGCGGCTATCGGACTGCGGAAAAATGGTTCATCCGTTCTATACATTACCTGCCGGGACGTATCTATCCTTATTATTTGCTAGCTAAGCTTTATGCGGAGCCTGGTTTCAGACAGCCGGAAAAGTTTAAGAAGATGAAACAGATTGTGCTGACGAAGGAACCAAAGGTGCATTCTACCGCCATACGCCAAATGAGAGAGGAAATGAGAAAGATGGAATAAACAGGCTATGGAGGAATAAAAAGAGGGAAGGTTGAAAAGGAGCCGGATAAAGAAACTTTTTGAAGGAAATTAAACAGGCTCTCAATTTAATTAGTAATTTAGTGACATTATTTACTTGAATAATAGAGTGTGAACATGAAAGCACAGAGTCATAGATACCTGCTCTGCATGGCGGTCGGCCTGCTAACGGCCTGCTCCGGAGGTAAGAAAGAAGATGCCGCCGAAGCGGGGGTGGCGACCGTATTGCCGGATAATAAGAACGAAGTGACCGTACAAATCTTGAAACGGGAGGTCTTTGACCATGAATTGGTGAGCAACGGAAAGGTGAGTGCCGAAGCGATGGCCGATTTGAGGTTTGAAACGGCGGGAGTGGTGGCGTATATTTACGTGAAGAACGGCGACCGTGTGGTGAAAGGCCAAAAGTTGGCAGAACTGGATAAGTTTCGTTTGAAGAATAAGAAAGCACAAGCTGCGGAGACTTTGGAAAAAGCGAAGCTTGAGTTGCAGGATGTGCTGATCGGGCAGGGATATCCGGTGGACAGCAAGGAGAATATACCCGCCGACATCATGAAGTTGGCCCGTGTGAAGAGTGGTTATGATCAGGCTCTCTCTCAATATGAACTTGCGGAATACGAAGAGGAGCATGCCACGCTGACTGCCCCTTTCGATGGAGTAGTGGCGAATCTTTTTTCCAAGCCTTTCAATGAAACCGATGCATCGAAAGCTTTTTGCTCCATTATCGGTACTCAGGGAATGGAAGTGGATTTTACGGTTTTGGAGAGCGAACTACCGTTGATAAAGAGTGGTGACAGGGTGATTGTAACTCCTTATTCGGAACCCGGTGTCGTGCAAGAGGGTCGAATCGCGCAGATCAATCCTTTGGTAGACGAGAAGGGGATGGTAAAGGTGAAAGCGGCGGTAAGCGATAAAGGAAAATTGTTCAGTGGCATGAATGTCAGGGTACATGTGCACCGCTCGTTGGGCAAGCAGCTTGTGATACCCAAAAGTGCCGTGGTGTTGCGTTCGGGCAAACAGGTGGTGTTCACCTTGAAAGATGGGAGGGCACAATGGAACTATGTGCAGACCGGATTGGAAAACACAAAAAGCTATACGGTGACGGCGGATGCCTTGCAGGAAGGCGATACGGTGATTGTGACGGGAAATGTGAATCTGGCGCATGAAGCACCGGTTTCAGTCGTAGGAATGGGAAACTGAAAACGGGAGATTGATGGTTAAATTTTTGATACAACGGCCTATTGCCGTGCTGATGGCGTTCACGGCATGTTTCATCGTCGGGATGGTGACTTATTTCACTTTGCCGGTATCTTTGTTGCCCGATATTGCCATCCCGGAGATCACCGTACAGGTGTCGGCGCAAAACACTTCGGCGCGTGAACTGGAAAATACCGTGGTGAAACCTTTGCGTCAGCAGCTCATTCAGGTGGCTAAGCTGAAAGATATGAACAGCGAGACGCGCGATGGGGCGGGGATCATTCGCCTGAACTTTGATTATGGAACCAATACCGACCTTGCTTTCATCGAGGTGAACGAAAAGATTGATGCCGCCATGAACTATCTGCCCAAGGATACCGACCGTCCGAAAGTGATAAAGGCGAGTGCTACGGATATTCCGGTGTTCTACCTTAATCTGACGCTAAAGAATGACAGTGCATACGGCAAGACGGATGAACGTGCTTTCCTTGATTTGTGCGAGTTTGCCGAGAATGTGATAAAACGCCGTATCGAGCAGCTGACCGAGGTGGCGATGGTGGATGTAACCGGTCTGCAGCAACGTCGGTTGCAGATTACACCTGACCCTGATAAACTGGCCGTACTGGGACTTTCCATAGAAGAACTGGAGAAGACATTGGCTCAGAACAATGTGGAGCCGGGAAGTATGACCGTGCGCGACGGTTATTATGAGTATAACATTAAATTTTCCACCTTGTTGCGGACGGAAGAGGATGTAAGAAACATTCTGCTGCGCAAGGAGGGACGCATTATCCGTCTGGGTGATTTTTGCCGTGTGGACATTGTGCCTGTTGAGGAAAAGGGAGTTTCGATGAGCAATGGCAAACGTGCCGTTACTTTGGCTGTCATCAAGCAGGCGGATGAGAACATGGATGATATGAAGCTTGCCATAGAGCGCACAATGGAATATTTCAAGGCGGTATATCCGGAGATTGAATTCAGTGTCAGCCGCAATCAGACGGAATTGCTGGATTATACCATCTCCAACCTGCAACAGAATCTTTCGTTGGGTTTCCTGTTTATCTGCATCGTGGCTGTGCTCTTTCTGGGGGATGTGAAGTCTCCCTTCATCATCGGATTGAGCATGGTGGTATCTATTGTGATCTGTTTCTTGTTCTTCTATCTGTTCAAGATGTCGCTCAATATCATCTCCCTCTCCGGACTGATTCTGGCGTTGGGCATGATGATTGACAGCAGCATTATCGTGACGGAGAATATTTCGCAATATCGCGAGCGGGGATATTCGCTGAAGCGGGCTTGTGTAGCGGGCACGAGCGAGGTGATTACGCCGATGCTGAGTTCGTCGCTGACTACCGTTGCCGTGTTTCTGCCATTGATATTTATGAGCGGCATTGCCGGGGCACTTTTTTATGACCAAGCGTTTGCCGTCACTGTGGGGCTGTCGGTTTCTTACTTCACGGGTATCATGCTGCTGCCGGTGCTCTACATGCTAGTTTATCGTGTGGGGATACGCGGCAGGTCGTGGTTGCCCCGCGTTCGTATCAAGAATCCGTTGAAAGAACATACACTTGACCGTTTTTATGATGCAGGCATCGATTGGGTCTTTTCTCATAAGACGGTGTGCATCGCTTTTTGTGTGATATCCGTTCCACTTTGTGTCTTCTGGTTTTATTTCATTGACAAAGAACGAATGCCCGAGATAGACCAAAATGAATTGATAGCTCGTGTGGAGTGGAATGAAAATATACATGTGGACGAAAACAGGCATCGGGTAGATGCGCTATTCAAGTTGTTAGCGGACGAAACAGTGGAACAGACGGCGGCTGTCGGTCAACAAGATTATCTGTTGGATCGCAAGCAGGCTCTCTCGTCGTCGGAAGCGGAATTGTATTTCAAGACTGCCGGGCCGGAAAAGATTGCTCCTTTGCAGAAGAGAGTTTTCGGGTGGGTGAAGCGGGAATATCCGTTGGCCATAGTATCTTTTTCACCACCTGAAACCGTATTCGAGAAGCTTTTCGTGACCGGAGAGGCTGATGTGGTGGCGGAACTTTATCCCCGTAGCAAGGAGAAGATGCCGGTGGCGGATGAATTGCGCGGATTGGAACAGCGATTTGCCGAAGTGACAGGGATGGCGTCTACAGGTATTGCTTTTGAGAATCAATTGAACATCAGCATACAGCAAGAAAAACTCTTGCTGTATAATGTTTCGTATGATGAACTTTATCGTGAATTGAAGACTGCATTCAAGGAAAATAGTGTGGCGGTGTTACATTCTTTCAGGCAATATTTGCCCATCGGTATTGTAGGGGAGGAACAGACTGTAAATGATGTGTTGCGCCGGACATTGATACAGACCCGTCCGGATGCTAAGGGGGAGAAAGAGTATGTCCCGCTGCGTGAGTTGATACAGATGACGCCGGCGGAGGACTTGAAGACGATAACATCGGGGCGCAACGGCGAATACATTCCGTTCCGTTTCTATGAAGTGGTCGATGCCACACCATTGATGGAGAGTGTGAAGCAGGAGGCAGATGCTACGGGAGATTGGGATACGGCTTTTTCAGGAAGCTTCTTCTCAAACCGGAAGATGCTGAATGAATTGGTCGTGATTCTTTTCATTTCTATTTTGTTGATGTACTTTATTCTTGCCGCCCAGTTCGAGAGCTTTGTACAACCGCTTATCGTCTTGCTCGAAATACCGGTGGATGTGGCTTTCGCATTGTTGCTGTTGTGGGCGTGCGGACATACGCTGAACCTGATGTCTGCCATCGGACTGATTGTGACGTGCGGTATCATCATCAACGACTCCATCCTGAAGATAGATGCCGTCAATGAATTGAGAAAGACGGGAATGCCTTTGCTGGAGGCCATTCACGAAGCCGGCCGAAGGAGGCTTCGTCCTATTATCATGACCTCGCTGACCACCATATTTGCCATGGTGCCGTTACTGTTTTCATTCGATATGGGTTCGGAGTTGCAGAAACCGCTTTCCATAGCGATGATTGGAACCATGTTGATCGGAACGCTGGTGAGTTTATTCATTATCCCGTTGATATATTGGTTTATCCAAAGAGAGAAGAGTATTTTAGACAAGAAGATTTGATAATTATCGAGATGAAAAAAAAGATTCTTACTTTGCTGTTTGCAATAGGAGCATTGGCAGTGGCTGCTCAGGAGCGGATAACGCTTGATTTGCAGCAGGCCATTGCACTGGCAAACGACAGTTCGCTGGAGGCTTTTCGTACTAAAAACATGTATCTGGCCGGTTATTGGGAATATCGCACATACAAGGCAAATCGGCTTCCAAGTCTGACATTGAACATGACACCGGCGCAATACAACCGTGACATTACCAAGCGATACGATTCGGAGCAAAACCTTGATATCTACCGCAGTCAGCAATCTTTCCATGCTTACGGCAATCTTGCCATCAGACAGAATTTAGACTTGACGGGAGGTACTTTCTATTTAGATACGGAGTTAGGTTATATGCGTAGCTTCGGCAGCAATAAGTATACTCAGTTTACCAGTGTGCCGATACGTTTAGGCTATTCTCAAAGTTTGGTAGGCTATAATCCTTTTCGCTGGGAGCGCAAAATAGAACCTTTGAAGTATGAAAAGGTAAAGAAGGAGTATCTCTATAATACCGAACAGGTGTCCGAGCAAGTCACCACTCACTTCTTTGCCCTTGCCATGGCACAGGCTGAATATGACTTGGCGAAAGAGAACGCCGTGTCTACCGATACTCTTTATCGCATCGGAATGCAACGCCTGAAGATTGCCGCCATCAGCCGTGCAGATTTGTTGACGCTGAAACTCGATGTGGTGAATGCACGCAATACGTTGCAGAACGCTGCCAGTGCATTGAAACGTGCCATGTTCTCTTTAGCTTCTTTTCTGAATATGGAAAAAAACACGAATATCAGAGTGATGCTTCCAAGTCGTCCGCAATCATTAACCATATCGGTGGATGAAGCTTTGCAGGCTGCTCAGGTCAATAATCCTAAATTCTTGGAACTTCGCCAGAGCATATTGGAAGCCGAACAGAGCGTGGATAAGGCAAAAAAAGAATCTCGGTTCAATGCCGGTATCAATGCCAGTGTCGGTTTTAACCAAGTGGCTGAAAAAATAGGGGAAGCATACAAGCGTCCCATGCAGCAGGAAATGGTGTCGGTCAGTGTGTCCATTCCATTGGTGGATTGGGGAGTGAGGAAAGGGAAATACAACATGGCGAAGAACAACCTGAATGTGGTAAAAACTTCCGCCCGGCAAAGTGAAGTCAGCATTGAAGAGGAGGTGATTATGACAGTGAGCGATTTTAATATACAGCAGGAATTGGTGGCAAGTGCCGAAGAGGCGCTCGACCTTGCCATTCTTGCATACAATGAGACCCGTCAGCGTTTTATCATAGGCAAGGCGGACATCAACAGTCTGACCCTTTCGCTGAACCGCCAGCAGGAGGCACAGCGAAACTATATCTCTGCCTTACAGAATTACTGGCTGAATTATTATAAAATACGTAAGTTGACTTTGCACGATTTTGCATCGGGTTTTTCACTTTCCGAAAAATTCGATTATCGCCAATCGTCAGCCACTGACCGTTAATCATTCATTGCTCATGAAATCCGCATCTTCTTTCACCGTTATCGTTGCCTTTGTCTGCCTTGCTTTGGTGGGTATGGCATTGGTGCCGTTGCTTCCCGTCAAGCTGAATCCGTCCCGCAGTCTGCCTGGGTTTACCGTGGGGTTCGGCATGCCGGGCGCTTCGTCGAGGGTGGTGGAGATGGAGGTTACCGGTAAGCTGGAATCCATGCTGGCACGTATTCGGGGGGTGAAGAACCTGAATTCTGTTTCGGGTAATGGTTTCGGTAGGATTACCGTGGAACTGGACAAGCATGCCGATGTAGATGTAGTGCGCTTTGAAGCTTCCACCGTCATCCGGCAAACATGGCCGCAATTGCCTTCCGGGACTAGCTATCCGGTTATCCGGATGAAAGTTCCTGACGAAAACGCTTCGCGTCCGTTCATGTCTTATACTCTGAATGCCCCTTCCGCTCCGATTTTGATACAGCAGTACGCTGAAGAGCATATCAAACCGCGGCTGGCGCGTCTTTCGGGTATTTATAAGGTGGAAATCAGCGGTGCCACTTCCATGGAGTGGAGGTTGGAGTACGATAGTGAACAATTGCGTATATTGGGAGTGGCGTTGTCGGATATAAGGGAGGCTGTGCGGCGCCATTACCGGAAAGAGTTTCTGGGTACGCATAATGTAGATACCGGTAAAGACGGCGAGCAATGGATACGGTTGGTGCTTGTGCCTGAGGGAGATACTACGGACTTTGACCCTACTGTCATTGCCGTGACTGCTGCCGATGGGAAGTTGTTTCGCTTGGACGAATTGGTCTCGGCTGTGCGTATGGAGGAAGAACCGCAGAGCTATTACCGCATCAATGGTTTGAATTCTATCTATCTTTCCATCACGGCAGAAGAGACAGCCAATCAGTTGCAGTTGAGCCGTGCGGTTATGAATAAGATGGAAGATATTTGTCGGGCGCTTCCTGCCGGTTATGAAGTGCATGCCAATTATGACGCCACCGAGTACATACGTGAGGAATTGGATAAAATCTACTTCCGTACCGGGTTAACGGTTCTGATTCTGCTTGTTTTTGTATGGCTCATTACACGCAGGTTGAAATATCTTTTTCTGATTGTGACCGCTCTGGTTGTGAATATAGCGGTAGCACTTATATTCTATTATTTTTTCGGGTTGGAGATGCAACTTTATTCGCTGGCGGGTATTACTGTTTCGCTTAATCTGGTGATAGACAGCACGATTGTGATGACAGAACACATACTGCATAGGCGTAATCTGAAAGCTTTTATGTCGGTGCTGGCTGCCGCGCTCACCACGATGGGGGCATTGGTCATTATTTTCTTTCTTGATGAAAAGATACGGCTTAATTTGCAGGATTTTGCTGCAGTGGTGATTATCAATCTGGCGGTATCTCTGATGGTAGCGTTGTTTTTCGTTCCGGCAATGATTGAAAAAATAGGGTTGAGAAGTGGAAAAAAGAAAGTGAAAAGTAGAAAGTTGAGAATGAGAAAAAAAGTTTTTCGTTTTTCCTTTTCCTCTTTTCGCTTTTCAGTGTACTTTGCCCGTTGCTACGCTGTCTTGATTCGTTTTCTCTGTCGTTGGCGTTGGGCGGTATGCACGTTTTTAATTCTTGGTTTTGGCTTGCCGGTCTTTTTGCTACCCGAGAAACTGGAAGGAGAGGGGAAATGGAAAGAGACATATAATAAAACGTTCGGTTCTACTATATACAAAGAGTCGGTGAAACCTGTTGTCGACAAGGTCTTGGGCGGCAGTCTGCGCCTATTTGTGCAAAAAGTGTATGAGGGTAGTTATTTCACTCGTAACGAAGAAACCGTTCTGCATGCCAACGCTAATTTACCTAATGGAAGTACACTGGAACAGATGAATACATTGATGAAACGAATGGAAACCTATCTTAGCGGCTTTAAGGAAATCAAGCAATTCCACACGTCCATATATAGTCCCCGGCGTGCCGGTATACAGGTTTACTTCAAAAAAGAGTTCCAGAATACGGGATTTCCTTATACGTTGAAAGCAAATATGATAAGCAAGGCGTTGCAGCTTGGAGGTGGCAGTTGGGGTATTTATGGGTTGCAGGATCAGGGCTTCAGCAACGATGTGCGTGAAAGCGCAGGTTCTTATCGCATCAAAATGTACGGTTATAATTACGATGAACTTTATCATTGGGCTGAGGAACTGAAAGCTAAACTGTTGACACACCGTCGCATCAAAGAGGTGCTCATCAGTTCGGAATTTTCATGGTGGAAAGACGATTATCAGGAGTTTTATTTCAAACTGAATAAAGAACGTATGGCACAAGAGGGTATTGATGCACAAACCCTTTTTGCTGCTGTACGTCCCATCTTCGGCAAGAATATGGAGATTGGTTCGGTGATAACGGAGCAAGGGACGGAGAAAATAAAGCTTTCTTCCCGTCAATCGGGAGAATATGATATCTGGGCAATGCGGTTTTTTCCTAATGGTGTAGGGGGCGGCAAGTATTACAAACTTTCCGAATTGGCCACGGTGGAGAAAGGGCAGATGCCGCAGGAGATTGCCAAGGAGAACCAGCAATATCGCCTTTGCCTGCAATATGAATACATTGGCTCGGGAGAGATGGGTAACAAGGTGCAAAAGCGTGATTTGGAGGAATTCAACAAACTCCTTCCGATGGGCTATACGGCGGAGTCGGACAACAATCGATGGATGTGGGATCGGAAAGACAACAAGCAATACCTGCTTTTGTTGGTAGTGATAGCAATCATATTTTTGACAACGAGTGTCTTGTTCAATTCGCTGAAGCAGCCGCTTGCCATTATTTTCGTGATTCCCGTTTCTTATATAGGAGTGTTCCTTACATTTTATTGGTTTCGGTTGAATTTCGATCAGGGAGGTTTTGCCTCTTTCGTTTTGTTATGCGGCATCACGGTAAATGCCAGCATCTATATATTAAATGAATACAACAGCATCCGCCGTCATTTTCCACGTCTTTCTTCCCTTCGTGCCTATACCAAGGCATGGAATGTGAAAGTCATCCCCATTTTCCTCACGGTAGTTTCCACCATTCTGGGCTTCATTCCTTTTATGATAGGCACCGATAAAGAAGCGTTTTGGTTTCCGTTGGCGGCAGGCACTATCGGGGGGCTGGTTATGTCCGCTATCGGCATCTTCTTGTTTTTGCCGGTTTTTGTATTGAAGAAGAAAGATTTCCATTAACTTTGCACGTCTTATGGAAGTGGAGGCGTATGTGATTTTTTCGCTTTCGTGAAACCCGATAAAAATATGATGATTTCTCCTCCGGCTTTGGGCTTGCGGTGCGAACCGATAGACGTGGTGCGCATCGGTTTGATTGGTTTGGGACAACGCGGTCTGCAAACCTTGCGTCGTTATACTTTTGTGGAAGGGGCTGAAATGCGCTGCCTTGCCAATTTGGACGACTCTTCTTTCGAGGAAGCCAATGCGTTGTTACGAACGAGCGGGCGTTCCGAAGCTTTGTGTTTTTACGGGGAAACGGCTTGGCAAGAGATGTGCCGCCGCGATGATCTTGATTTGATTTATATCTGCACCGATTGGAGCAGTCATGCCCGGATGGCGGTGGAGGCAATGCGTTGTGGAAAGCATGTAGCCGTTGAAGTGCCGGCCGCCACCACGGTGGAAGAGTGCTTTGAACTGGTGCGTACTGCCGAAGCAACCCGCCGGCACTGTTTCATGACGGAAAACTGTTGTTACGACTGGTTTTCGCTTGCCGCATTGGAGCTTCGCGATGCCGGATTTTTCGGCACGATTACGCATTGCGAGGGAGCCTATATCCACGATTGGAGGAATCGTTTCTCGGAGGGAAGTCACGGTGCGCAGACTTGGTACAAAACGAGCTGTTGGCATGGAGGTAACCCATATCCCACGCATGGCATAGGACCGATAGCACAGTTGTTGGGTATTCACCGCGGTGACAGGTTCAGCCATTTAGTCTCGGTCACGGGACAAGCTGCGGGTGCGGAAAGCCTCTTGGGGCATGGCAACACGACGCTGCTCACCACCGAGCGTGGAGTGACAGTACTCTTGCAGTTCGATGGCACTACCCCTCGTCCCTATTCACGTATTCAGGCTGTATGCGGTACGGAAGGCTTTGCCCGGAAATATCCCCTTGCGCAGGTGCAGCACGAGAGCGATTTGTTCGAGGGGGAAGTCGCGGAGGCTTTCTTGCGCAAATACATGCGCGGCCCTGCTGCCGACTTATGGCGTGAGGGGAGTGAGCGCGGTGTGCCCAACGAGATGAACTATGCCATGGATTGCCGGCTGATATACTGTTTGCGACATGGGTTGCCCCTCGACATCGATGTTTATGATGCAGCAGAATGGTCGTGTCTGGCTGAACTGACGCAAATATCAGCCCGGCGTGGTGGAGAGCGTGTCGATATTCCCGACTTCCTGAATCTTCACTTTTGAATCTACGCAAGCTGACGGAAGGTGAGGTCGCTTGCTTCAGTAGTATATTCGTTACTTGGCAGCTTATCCGCATTGTGACATTTTTACATCTTTGTTCTGGAATTGCCTGATTGTATTATATGAAGTGGCTTTCAAAATGATATATGTCAGGTGCCCGGTCGCAATATTTTGCCGATGCAAAATGAGTAATAGAACATTTGCGAAACAGAAATATTACCGTTATATTTGCGAAAACCAACTTAATATGATTATGAGTACAATCTTACAGCTTGCTCCACAGAACGTGTGGAAGCATTTTTATTCGCTGACACGCATCCCCCGTCCGTCAGGACACATGGAAAAGATTACCGAATTTCTGATAAGCTTCGGCAAAGGGTTGGGTCTGGAATCCTTTGTCGACGAGGTGGGCAATGTCATTATTCGCAAGCCCGCCACTCCGGGTATGGAGAATCGCAAGGGCGTCATTCTGCAAGCACACATGGATATGGTGCCGCAAAAGAATAACGATACTGTTCATGATTTTACGAGAGACCCTATCGAAACCTATATCGACGGTGATTGGGTGAAGGCCAAAGGTACTACGCTGGGAGCCGACAACGGTTTGGGCGTGGCTGCCGCCATGGCGGTGCTCGAAGCCGATGACTTGAAACATGGTCCGCTGGAAGTGCTGATTACGAAAGACGAGGAGACGGGTATGTATGGCGCTTTCGGTCTGAAACCGGGTACGTTGAAAGGTGAAATCCTGCTGAACCTCGACTCGGAAGACGAAGGCGAGTTGTATATCGGTTGTGCCGGCGGTATTGACATCACCGCTTCGTTGGAATATAAAGAAGAAGCTTCCATTGAAGGTTTCGTGGCCCGTAAGATAACGTTGAAGGGATTGCGTGGAGGTCACTCCGGGCTGGAAATCAATCAGGGACGCGGTAACGCCAATAAACTGTTGGCCCGCATCGTGCACGACTTGTTGATTGAATTTGATTGCCGGCTGGCAAGCTTCGAAGGAGGTAACATGCGCAATGCCATTCCGCGCGAGGCGCATGCCGTGCTGACTTTTAACCCCGAAGACATAGACGGACTGGAAGAGTATATCAAGGAATATGAAGAGCAGCTCAATGCAGAATATACACCCATAGAGAGTGACATCATTCTGAAGATAGAAGAAATGGAGATGCCTGCCGCAATCGTCCCCGAAGAGATTCAGGACAACATGCTCAATGTGTTGATGGCTTGTCAGAACGGGGTGATGCGTATGATTCCTACGGTGCCCGACACAGTGGAGACTTCTTCCAATCTGGCTATCGTACTCATTGGCGGAGGAAAAGCCGAGGTACGCATTCTGGCACGCAGCTCGTGCGACACGATGAAAGATTTTTTGGCGGACAGCCTGACGGCTTGTTTCTCCATGGCAGGCATGAAGGTGGTGCTGAGTGGCGGGTATTCCGGATGGCAGCCTAATGTGGATTCTCCTATTCTGCACGCCATGAAGCTATCTTACAAGCAGCAATTCGGGGTGGAACCGGCAGTGAAGGTGATTCATGCAGGACTGGAATGCGGCATCATTGGTGCCAACTGTCCGGGACTGGATATGATTTCTTTTGGACCCACTTTGCGTTCGCCTCACTCTCCCGACGAGCGTGTCTATATTCCTACGGTCGCAAAATTCTATGATTTCTTGGTGGCTACTTTGGCGCAGACACCGGAGAAGTAAAAAGGAAGTTAGAAAACGAAGAAAGGCATGCTGTTACGGCATGCCTTTCTTTTTCCGGCTCTGACTCATTCTCTTTTTTTAGAGGAGGTCAGTATGAGCCAGTCCGGATAAAGATACATTTCGCGGTGTTATCGGTAACAAACAGAAACTATCCATTACCTTTTTAATCTGTACATTCGTATAGAATTTAGTAACTCAAAATAGACTACGAGAAAGAGACATTTGTTAGTTGCAGCGCAGCAGTTGTTCAAGTGACGATTTCTTTGTTTTTGCGGCCATACTTCTTGTTTGAGCTTGTTACTTTTTGATATGCGTCAAGAAATATGTTGTAAAACATGCTTTTTCTGCCTTTTCTATTTGTAGATATCCAAAAAGACTCTACTTTTGTGTTGTAAAACATGTTTTTCTACAAATTATATAGGATAACAAGAAAGATTTAGTAGGAATAACAGATAGTTAAAGAAAGTTTTCAGGTATTAGTTTAATTTTTTAAGGTTATGAAAAAAGTAATGAGTACACTTAAGCGCATTCTTGCCGAAGTGGGCCGGAATGAAATGTTGATGATGGGCTATACCATCAATAAATAAGAGGAGAAACCTCTTGTTCCGGGATATGGAAAGAATCCAAAAACAGGTATTAATTGAGAAATGGTTTTGAGATTCATCAATATGGAATCAGAACTGTTTCCGAAACTCTTAGAATTATGGCAAAAAAGGTTGTTAACTCAGTAAAGCATGTCCTTGCCGTGGCCGGTAAGAACTGGATGGAGGCTATGCGCTATTATAGTCTTCAGATGTAAGCATATCATCATGTGTGTTTATTATAAGATGGGGGTGCACTTCACAAAAGTGCATCCCTTTTTTATTCAGGAGATTGGTTTATAAACAGTCTTGCCATGAATGTTCTTTCAGTAATGAAGCCTATGGGTTTCTTTGGCAACAGGCTTACCTTGCCCCTGATAAGAGAAGAGGCAGTATGGACTGCTGTCCGATGCAGGGCGTGCTGCAATCATGCGGAGGTGGGTCTATAGAGTGAAGTTGTTCTACATAGATAGAAAAGCTGTTTGATGAACGTGATAAAGATGTGCGATACACGGAACGTTTTCTGTTCGCAAGGCGCGAACAGAAAAACGCAGTGTGCGGACAAACGAACGCACGGTGCGAACAAATATCCGCAATGCGGGAACAAAGAATTTCGAGCAGGCATCGTTGTCTTGATTTATATTGGTTTGCATTAAGATGATTTTGGTGTAAGAAGTGTTGGTTAGTGCGGATTCCAACAAAATTTAGGTGCATTGTATGAAACCTATTCGGGAATGGAGTGTATAGGAGATATTAACCTCATCCTTTTTTCTGAGTAAAAACAAAATACTCTCTGAGCCGGAATAAGATTTTTTATCTGTAAAAGTGCAATTGTTTGGTTTTTATTTGTTTCCTTTGTTAATTACAAAGACTAACATAGAAAATGAATATGGGAAAGAGACTGAAAGAATGTAGCATCTTATTATTGCTGCTTACGTTGGGACTGTCTGCATTGCATGCTCAGACTTATGACGAACTGTGGAAGCAAGTAAAAAAAGCACAAGAGAAGAGTTTGCCGCAAACAGTGGTGAAGCTGACCGATGAAATTTATCGGAAAGGGAGAGAGGAACAAAATGCTCCCCAGATGCTGAAGGCGTATGTATGTAGGGAGAAGTATCAAGAAGAGCTAACTCCGGACAGCCTGTATGCCAACCTGAAATATATGGAACAGTGGGTGCAGACGGAGAAGAACCCGGTGAACAAGTCCATCCTGCATTCGTTGCTTGCATATGAGTACGCCGGCCTGATGAGGAACAACCGATATGCTTTGCGGAACAGGACGTTGCTGGAAGAGGAGAAAGCGCCCGATGATGTGCGCGAGTGGAGCACGAAGCAGTTTCTGAATAAAATAGATGAACATGCCATCGCCTCTTTGCAGGACTCTATCCGTTTGCTGGAAGCTTCGGCGGATGCATACATACCTTTTATTATACAAGAAGACGGCAGTCGTTTCTATCGGCACGACCTCTACCATTTGCTTTCGAACCGTGCCATATCGGTCTATGGGGATTGGAGCGGTTTCGATATGGACAGCCTGATGCAGGCGCGCATCCATGCCGTGTATGCGAATATGATAAACGCCTACCGTCATCGGACAGGCATGGAAGATGCCGTGGTGCTTTGCTCGCTGGATTATTGGAGCTGGAAAGTGGAGGGTAACTCGTATAGTGGAGTTATGCGGATGCCGGAAGAACAAGAGCCTGAAACAGCTGTCAGGGCATTGGATGATTTGATTAGGGAGTTCGGCAATCGCGAAGTCTGTGCAGAGGCATATATCAAGAAGGCGGCATATTTGCGTACCGGAACGAATGGCCGTAGCGTGGCCGAAGCCCTGAAAGCATGCGATGAAGGACTGAAGCGTTATCCGTCCTACAAGCGCATCAACGAGTTGAAGAATATTCGGGAAGGTATATTGCAGCCCGCATTGGGCGTAACTCTTCCGGAAAGCGTTTATCCCGGTGAAACAGTGAAGATGAATGTCAACTACCGCAACCTGAAAGGATTTACCTTGAATGTATATGCTACTGCTTTTCCGGAAGTGCCTCGAATGGAGCGCAACATGAAAATAAACACCTATATCAAGCAGGCACGCAAACTCTCTTCCACTCATTTCGATTTACAGCCGTTGCCCAAGAAGAATAAACTGCCCGAAGATGTGCCTTATCTGGCTTCGGACACGCTTTTCTCCGTTACGATGCCGCAAGAAACAGGGGTGTATATTGTCCGCTTGGTGCCCGATGCCGATAATATAGAGGCGGAAGAGCGGTTCATGGTGACTACCCGTTTCAAAGTACTGACACTTTCGTTGGGAGACGGGCGTATGGAATTTGCCACACTGGATGCTTCTACCGGACACCCGATTGCCGGAACGAAAGTAAGCTTCTATGATTCGCGCTACGGGGAAGATCGCAAACTGCTGAAGGAGCTGGTGACCGGTGCCGACGGAAAAGGTATACTCCCTTGGCAGGAGGGGATAGAAAGCTATGTGGCACGCAAGGGCAACGACAGGGCGATGAGGCCGCAGAGCATCTATCTGTATCAGCCGAGCAGCAACCGATACAATGAGAAGTGGGAGCGAATGACTTTACTCACCGACCGCTCTATTTATCGTCCCGGACAAATCGTATACGTAAAAGGGGTGGCTTATGAACAAAATGATGACAGTGTTTGTGCCCGTGTGTTGGAGGGTAGAGAGTATGAATTGGTGCTGTTGGATGTGAATCAGAAAGAACTCGCTTCCCGAAAGTTGCGTACAAATGATTTCGGCTCTTTCACGACGGAGTTCGTACTTCCCACTGCTTGTCTGAATGGTGTGTTCAGTGTGCAGGTTCGCTCTCTTCTTTCTTCAGTTTCTTTCAGGGTGGAAGAATACAAACGTCCCACGTTCGAGATTACCGTTAATCCGGTGACCGAAGCCTATCGGTATGGAAAAACGGTACGGTTGACGGGTAACGTGAAGTCGTTTAACGGCATGACTGTGCAGAATGTGCCGTTGGCATATAGGGTGACCCGCAGTTTATGGGGGCCGGGAGGTTCGGAGGAAAAGTTATCGGCAGACACCATCATGCTGAGTGCCGACGGTGATTTTTCCATACCTCTGGTTTTGGAAGCTCCTTCCGGTCGTCGTGACCTGTATGGTAATTATTCCAATTACCATGTAGAAGTAACCGTGACGGACGAAGCCGGTGAAACGCAGACTGCCGGATATCATCTGGAGGTAGCTCCTGAAGCTTATCAGTTTCATGTCAGTCTGCCCGAATATATATGTAAGGAAGACAGCCTGCATTTCACGTTCAGTGTGAATAACCGCAACAATGTGCCTTTGGATGTGAAAGGTACTTATCGTCTTTATCCCCTCAATCCGGTAAATGGAAAGATCACGGCCGAACGTCCTGTGATGGAAGGTGAGTTTATGGCCAATCGGCTTCAGGACTTTTCGCGATGGGGTAGCCTTCCTTCGGGTCATTATAGTCTGGAACTTTCTGTCTGCGACAGTTTGGATGGTAAAGAGTATTGCGAGAAATCTTTTAAATACCGTGTTGCACTATTCTCAAAAAAAGATACGCGTCCGATTGAGGCAGCCCCGCTTTTCTATCATAAGGAGAATCTGGAGTTCGATGCGCAACATCCGGCTGCCTTTCTTTTGGGAACCTCCTGTCGGGATGCCTATGTACTGATGGATGCCTTCTGCGAAGGCAAGCGTATTGAGAGCAAGGTCTTGCAACTGAACGATACCATTGTACGTATGGAATATCCCTATGAAGCACGCTATGGCGAGGGCATCACTTTGCTGTTCAATCTTGTGAAGAACGGCGAGATGTATAACCGGCTGGTTTATTTGAGTAAGCGGCAAGTCGAACGGAAACTCGACATGAAGTGGGAAGTGTTCCGTGATCGCTTGCGTCCCGGTCAAGAGGAGGAGTGGAAGTTGGTTATAAAGACTCCTCAAGGTATGCCTGCCGCAGCCGAGATGTTGGCTATGATGTATGACGCCTCATTGGACAAAATTTATAAGCGCAACCAGTTATTAGGGGTGTATTATTCAAGTAAAATCCATGCAGCTCACCGCAAAACAAGCTATCATGAAACCCTCCGTTTCTCTATTTATTTTCCGATGAAGAGCCGTCCGGTTCCGGTATGGATGTTCGATCGCTTCTTTACTCCCGATGTGGCGCGGGAAGAGATGATGGTTATAGGGTATGGCCGTCCTCGAAGAGGTATATTGGCCTCAGGAATGCGGACAAAAGCGATGAATGGCGGAGCTGTACTTCAAGAAAAAGTTGTGTCGGAATCTGTTGAGTTGGCTTATGTCGAAGCGGAAGTGCAAGACATGGAAGAGCTTGCCTCCGCTGATGGGAAGGCTGACGAGAATGACGGGCAATCTTTGCAACCGGTTTCCGGACTGCGTACTAACTTTGCCGAAACAGCTTTCTTCTATCCCCAACTGCGCACCAACGAGCAAGGCGAAGTGGCATTTGCGTTCACCATGCCGCAGAGTCTTACGCGCTGGAACTTCCGTGGTTACTCTCATACCAAAGACATGATGACCGGGATGATGGAGGCTACGGCGGTCACCTCCAAAGAATTCATGCTGACGCCGAACATGCCCCGTTTTGTCCGCGTGGGTGACAAAACAAAGATTGCCGCTTCCGTTGCCAATCTCACAGGAAAGAACGTGCAGGGGACGGCTACGCTGACTATTTTTGATCCGATGACGGAGAAGGTCATCTCTGCTCAACGTCGTAAGTTTTCTGTCGAGGCAGGAAGAACCGTTGCAGTAGATTATCTTTTCGATGTGACCGAACGTTATGATTTACTCGGGGTGCGCCTTGTTGCCGATGGAGGTGCATTCAGCGACGGCGAGCAACATCTGTTGCCGGTGCTGAGTAATAAGGTATATCTTACGGAGACAATCGCCATGCCCGTTCGTGGTGAAGAGACCCGTACATTCTCGTTGGACAGCCTTTTTAACCGCAACAATCCTACCGCCGTCAATCGTCGTCTGACGATAGAGTTTACAGGCAATCCGGCATGGTATGCTGTGCAGGCTTTGCCGGCATTGAGTTTGCCTGACCATGACAATGCTATTTCTTGGGCCACGGCCTATTATGCCAACAGTTTGGCCGGATTTATAGCCAACAGCCAACCTCGCATCAAGACGGTGTTTGAGAAATGGAGGTTGTCGGACGAAACGAAAGAGACTTTCCTGAGCCGGTTGGAGAAGAATCAGGATGTGAAAAACATCTTGCTCAGCGAATCTCCGTGGTTGATGGAAGCTACTGCCGAAAGTGAACGGCAGGCACGCATCGCTACGCTGTTCGATATAAACCAGCTGAACAACCGTAACTCTTCGGCATTTGTCAAGCTGAAAGAGTTGCAAAGACAAGACGGTGGCTGGAGTTGGTGTAAGGGAATGAGAACCAGCAGATTTGTGACTACCTATATCACCGAATTGCTTGTTCGTCTTCCTTTACTGACGAAGAATAGTCTGCCCTCCGAAGTTAGTGCCATGAGGAAGCAGGCGTTCACCTATCTGCATAAGCAGGCCTTGGAGGAGTATCGTGATATTCGCAGGGCAGAGAAGAACGGAACGAAATATATTGTCAATTCGGAAGCTGCAATGAATTATCTATATCTGATAGCTCTCAGCGGTGAGAAAGTTCCTACGGAGAATCAGGTGGCATATCGTTATTTCCTTTCCAAAGTGGGAGCTGATCTTACGGGCGGAACGATGGCGCGCAAGGCGCAGTCCGCCATTATCTTGATTGCGGCAGGACGTACGACCGAAGCGGCCGGATTCATCGCGTCTCTGAAAGAGCATCTGGTGCAGACCGATGAGAAAGGGGCGCATTTCGCGTTCTATGAGCAAGCCTACGGTTGGGGTATGTTGCCGGTCTCTGCCCATGTGGACGTGATGGAAGCGTTGAATAGGGCAGGAGGTAACGACGCTTTGGTGGAAGAGATGAAGTTGTGGTTGTTGAAGCAGAAGCAGACCACTGCATGGGATTCGCCGGTAGCTACCGCCGATGCTGTCTATGCTTTGCTCTGTCGGGGCAGCAACTTGTTGGAGAACCGTGGCGATGTGCGTATCACTTTGGGTGATGAAGTGCTCGAAACATGGTCGCCCGCAAAGACCACAGTTCCTGATTTAGGCTACGTCAAACAAACTTATACGCAGGGAAATCCGGTTTTAAAAGCGAAGACTGTCACAGTAGAAAAACGAGATGAAGGAATCGCTTGGGGAGCTGCTTATGCCCAATACCTTTCGCCCATATCCGATGTGAAACAGCATGGTGGCGAGTTGAATGTAGAGAAGAAACTATATGTAGAGCGTGTCGCTGCTGATGGTATCAAATCTTTGCAACCGGTTACAAAGACCACTCATCTTTCAGTAGGTGATAAAATTGTATCTCGTTTGGTTATCCGCTTGGACCGTGTCATGGATTTCGTTCATCTAAAAGATAGTCGCGGTGCTTGTTTCGAGCCGATAGGTGCACTCTCCGGCTATCGTTGGGGAAATGGCTTCGGCTACTATGTAGAGGTGGAAGATGCCGCAACCAATTTCTTCTTCGACCGCTTGACCAAGGGAGTATATGTGTTGGAGCATAGCTACCGTATAGCTCGCGGCGGAGTGTACGAAACCGGATTGGCCATCATGCAATGTCTTTATGCGCCGGAATATGCTTCACATTCAACGGGGGGAATAATAAATATAGAGTGAGAATGAAAGTTTGTCATTCTCATCGAAAACTCTTATTTTTGTTGCTCTAATTTAGAAACGATATAAATGAAACGTATCTTAACTGCCTTATATCTTATTTCTGTCGTGGCATTGGCTGCTGTGGCTCAACCTCGTTTCACCTCTAATACCGAGATATATAGTTTCGGTCAGATAGAATGGAAACATCCTGCGACCGTACAATATATCATAACCAATACGGGTGATGCTCCGTTGGTGCTTACGGAGGTAGAACCTGATTGTGCCTGTACTGTGGCGCAGTGGACGCAGACGCCCATTGCCCCGGGAGAAAAAGGAACAGTCAACGTGACTTTCGATGCCAAGGCTTTGGGACATTTTCAGAAGTCGGTAACAATCTATAGCAATGCACACCCCAATGTGGCTTATCTGCATTTTAGTGGTGAAGTGGTGAGGGAAGTAAAGGATTTCACCCGGTCACATCCATACCTTATCGGCCAGATACGTATTGACAAGAACAGTCTTGAATTTCCCGACATTCAATATGGAGAGCATCCGGTAATCCATATGGGGGTGGTCAATCTTTCCGACCGACCCTATGAACCGGTGCTGATGCACCTGCCTACTTATTTGCAAATGGAAGCAGAACCCGGTGTGCTGCAAAAGGGAGAGAAAGGCGTCATTACCCTTACATTGAATTCGGAGAGACTGGCTGACTTCGGATTGACTCAGACCTCTGTTTATCTTTCCCGCTTCTCCGGTGACAAAGTGGGGGATGAGAATGAGATACCCGTTTCGGCCATTCTTGTACCGGACTTCTCCGGAATGACGGAGACTGAAAAGACAAATGCTCCGGTTATGCGTCTTTCTACAAAGAACATAGACTTGAGTGCGGCGTTAGCTAAAAAATCGAAAGCATGGCATGACATAACGATTACAAATGGCGGGCGTTCTCCTTTGCAAATCAGCAAACTTCAGGTGTTTCATCCTGCAGTAGGGGTCAGCTTGAAGAAAAGCGTATTGCAACCGGGCGAGACTACCCGTCTGCGAGTAACGGTAGAGAAGAAAGATATTGGTAAAAAGCGGCGTCACTTACGCTTGCTGATGATAACAAACGACCCGTTACAGCCCAAGGTGGAAATCAATATCGAGAGATAGCCGGCAATCATTCACATTAATACATTGTAGTTATGGAACATCCTGAAAATAATGAAGTATATAAAGGTTTGGTTGTCAATGCAGGCATTGAGCAGCCATCGTCTGTCAATCCTTATTTGAAGAATAGTCCGAAACGGAAAAGACGGGAACTGTCCGTGGCCGATTTTGTGGAAGGTATTGTGAAAGGTGATGTTACGGTACTCAGTCAGGCGGTGACACTGGTAGAAAGTGTGAAGCCGGACCATCAGGTCGTGGCGCAGGAAGTGATAGAGAAGTGTTTGCCTTATTCGGGCAATTCCGTCCGTATAGGCATCAGTGGTGTGCCGGGAGCAGGCAAAAGTACCTCTATTGATGTATTTGGTGTGCATGTGTTGGAAAAGTATGGCGGAAAGTTGGCCGTTTTGGCCATCGACCCCAGTAGCGAACGGAGCAAAGGAAGCATTCTTGGCGACAAGACCCGCATGGAGCAACTCTCTGTTCATCCCAAATCTTTTGTTCGTCCCAGCCCGTCAGCGGGTTCATTGGGCGGCGTGGCACGCAAGACACGTGAGACAATCGTGCTTTGCGAAGCGGCTGGTTTCGATAAAATCTTTGTAGAGACGGTGGGTGTGGGACAAAGTGAAACGGCTGTGCACTCCATGGTCGATTTCTTCCTGCTGATACAGTTGGCCGGTACGGGCGACGAGTTGCAGGGCATCAAGCGCGGCATCATGGAGATGGCCGACGGTATTGTCATTAATAAAGCCGATGGCGATAATCTGGAACGGGCCAAACTGGCCGCGACACAATTCCGCAATGCATTGCATCTGTTCCCTGCCCCGGAGAGTGGCTGGAAGCCTCAAGTACTGACTTATTCCGGTTTCTATAATCTCGGTGTAAAGGAAGTGTGGGACATGGTCTATAAGTATATCGACTTTGTGAAAGAAAACGGCTATTTTGAGTATCGCCGTAATGAGCAGAGTAAGTATTGGATGTACGAGACCATCAACGAACAGTTGCGCGACAGCTTCTACCACAATCCGCAGATTCAAAAGATGTTGGAAGAGAAAGAAGGACAAGTGCTGCAAGGAAACCTTACTTCTTTTGTGGCGGCCAAGAATCTGTTGGATACCTATTTTGACGGCTTGAAGAGCTGAAAGACGCTGAAAAGTTGGTGCGTGTCTGTGTGGTAGTCACCGACAAGTCGCACATGATTATAAGAAGCGCGGATGATGCGAACCTAATAAAGTCGCATCATCCGCGTTTCATATATAATATGCAGGTATATTATTCGTTGAATATCGCCTTGGCCTGTTTTATCACTGCGAAGGCAGGCGTTGTGCGTAGTGTCTTCTCATCGAAAAGCTTCAATGCTTTTTCTATCCTTCTCAGTCCGGCACGATTGTTCGTGCGGGTATATTCCTCTTTCAGAATCCTGATTTTTTCAAAAGCCTGAATGCCTGCTATCAGGTGCTCAAAGCGAAGCGAGCTTCGTGCCCCCGGATAGATAAAGTAGGTATCACCTGCTGCCCAAGTATAAAAACGACTGTCTAACAGTGGTTCTATGACCCAACTGTTATAAGCCCAGCGCAGATACCCGTCCAGTCCTTCTTTGGCTGCATACCAACCGAGCCATTCACTCTCTGCCGGCGGGCTGAATGTGAATGTGTTGGGATAAGGCTCTTCGCAACTGGTGTAGAAGGTAGTAACTTTGCCTTCGGCTTTTCGCCGGGCTTTCATCGCTTCCGGATATTTCATGCGCAGTGCCACACAATAGTCGTTCAACTCTTCCGATAGTTCTTCGTGCAATGCACCGGCCAGAGAGACTTTAAAGTCAGGGTCTGCCTTGCGGATGACTTTCAACGTCTCTTTCATTACTTCCATTGGGCGTTCGTCCATGGAGATGTGGGTGATTGAGAACCAACCTTTTTCCTTTAGGTGGGCGGAAAATGATTTTAGCATTGCCAGCCACATCTCTTCGTATGCAGGCTCACCCGGCTTGGTTTGTATTTCCCGTAAACTGTTGGTGGCTTGGTCGAAGTATTGAAAAGACAGCCGCCAGGGCACCATGGAGTAGCAGTTTATTTCTTTCGTAATGCCCAATCCCATCATGAACTCCACCCAACGGTCGAATACGGTATAGTCGAAACTCCATGAACCATCGGCTTTCTTTATCCATGTCACCATCGTTTCAAAGTAATCGTAGGTCTGCCCGTTCCATGGCTTGTGCATGATTGATGTGGTAATAACTTTCCCACCGGCATCCCTGTAAAGTTCCATGTAGGGACGCATGCATTCCAAGTGTTCACGGCTCCAGAGCGGTACTTGGTGGTAACGGGCAATGGCGAATGGGTTTTGCCAAAGATCCAGATGGAACTTCCAGTCGGAGGGTTGTGGCAATACCCGCTCCTTTACGTTGACTCTCAAGTTCAGTGTGCCTATTTTTCCAGTGGCGTCTTTCACAGTTACGATTCCCTGATAAGTGCCGGGAACGGCATCTTGGGGAATCCGGATAGACAGCCAACCGCTTTGGGTGGTACATTTGTTTATGTCCAGTTCTTTAGATAAGTGGTCTATCGGATCGGCTACCAATGTAGAATCGAAAGCCGCGGCATTTGGACGGGCACCACAGCCACCGTTGCCGTCTTTGTTCAGCTCGTCCGTCATGACGTAGCGGACAAATCCGGATAAGATACACTCATGCTTTATAAGATCTTTCTTGTTGCTATGAGCTAAATCTTCCATGGAAAAAGAAAGTCTTGCTAACGGACGGTCTGCCCAGACAACCCATTGGGCGGAGATGCGTTCGCCTCTCCACGCCGTAAGCTCCAGCCCTTTTTGAGGTCTGGTGATGGGAGCCGGCGCTTCTTTCTTATAACGGATATGTGTCTCTCCCCAGCTGAGGTTTATCCCTTTTACTTTGCGCCATACAGCCGGATCGGTCGGGGTGGGGTTAGGTAGTTCTTTGTAAGAAGATAAGGGGAAAGGCGGTTGTTCGGTAGGCTGTCCGGAATGAGTGACCCCTGAACTGTTCTGGGCGAATCCACTGATGGAGAATACGACCCCGCATAGCAATGTAAATACTGTTTTTTTCATACTAAGCATAATGTTTGCAAATGTAATAATAAAATGGTCGCAAATCTTATTTTTGCATGATTGCGACCATTTTATTCCTATTTACCAATCTTTATTTTGGGTACAGAGCAGATTCGTTTGTATTTCTTTTGCCGGAATGGGCAAATAGTAATGTCGTTTTTGAAAATTTGCGAAACGCAAAGGATCTTGGTCTTTTAATTCTTTTTCCAATATCCCCCAACGTCGCAAATCATAGAAACGCTCACCTTCCTTGAAAAACTCAATTGCTCTTTGATGGATTAATTCCTTTTTTACCGAAGAATCATCTGTATTTCCTGAGTAAGGTAATAAATTCCCTCCACGAGTACGAATTTGATTGATATAACTGATGGCAGCAGGAATGTTTTTCATGTTTAACTCACATTCTGCTAATAATAAAATGACATCGGCAAAACGCATTGCCCGTTCATTTATATAAGATGGAATAGTCTCCACCTCCTGTTCTCGGGTAGTAGCGTTTTGATATTTTAATATCCAATAGGAGGTCAACGATTCTTTGTTGTTTTTAAAAACTTCTTGAAAAGGTTTCATATAATACATACACCCTGGATAGTTCCAAGCTACAGAAGTCCGGGCACGATAATCATATCCTCCATCGGCAGCTTTTTCTTGTAGGAAAATGTCCATCATCTTTTTTGTTGGTTTCGCTTCAAACCATCCTCCTACTTCTCCGGCGGCATATTCGACTGCAATGGTAGTAGACTGTGCAGAGTTGGCTGTCTCACCGTTATCCCATTGGTCTGAGCCACCTACCGGTTCGTAAAGGATTTCAAAAATACTCTCGGAATTATTTTCATGGGCCTCATCGAAGTTCCAAGTGAAATCTTCTACTAGCTTATATGTGTAGGGTGATTTTGTCAATGGCTCCAAAACTTTTTTAGCCTCTTCCCATCTTTCTTGATATACATATAGCTTTCCTAAATAGGCGTATGAAGTTCCTTTGGTGGGCTTTCCCTTTACATTTTCCAGTGGCAGTAATTGGGCAGACTCAATAAAGTCTTTTTCTGCTTGGGCATATATTTCCTTTTGGGAGGACTTTTTTAATTGAAAGGTAGAAGGGTCTTGAGAGGCCTCCATACGTAAAGGTACATCTCCAAACTCTTTAGCTAATTGAAAATAATACATGCCGCGGATGAATGCAGCTTCGCCACGTATTGTTCTTACAAAGTCTTCGGAAAATTTCTTTCCTTCTATTTCCTTCAGGATAGAATTGGCACGGTATATGGCATTATAGAATTGATAGAAGATGTTCTGAGCTACAGAATTGTTCGGGTCGTTTGTGAAACGGTGCATCGAATAAATAGGCTGAATATCATTACGGAATTCTATATCGTCTGCGCGACTGATACGAACCATCAGACCGCGAGTACCATAGTAACCCCCATTCCAGTTTTTCAGTGGAGTATAACAAGAAGTTATTGCTTTCTTGAAATCTGTTTCTGTTTTCCAAAAAGTGTCGTCCGTAGGTTTGTTGGGGTTGGTCATATCCAGTTGTCCCTCGCAACTACCCAGTATGAAAGCTACAAAAGCCAATATGATATATTTATATGTCTTCATTGTGATTTGTTTTTTAGAATGTTAGATTTAGTCCTATCATAAATACTCGATTGATGGGATAAATAAAGTTATCAAAGCCACGAGAAGTAGCGCTTTGAGAATTATTGATGTCCGGTGTGTATCCACTATAGTCCGTTATTGTGAATAAGTTCTCTGCATTGACGTAAACACGGCATTTCTTAACTTTATCTTTGAACCAGTATGTTGGGAATGTATATCCCACCTGTATATTGCGCATGCGGAAGAAAGAACCGTTCTCAAGGAAGCGATCACTGGATGGACGGGTGTTTTGATTGGGATCATCCCAAACCAAACGTGGATGAGAGGCATTGGGATTATTCGGTGTCCAATAGTCTAATGTAGAACTCAAGAAATTGGTTCCTTTGTTCACTCCTTCTAATTCCAAACGGGTTCCGTTATAAATTTTGTTGCCAAATACTCCTTGGAATCCTAACAAAATGTCGAAACCTTTCCAAGCTGCATTGAAATTTAGTCCCATAGTTACCGTAGGGAATGGACTTCCACAATAGACACGGTCGGCATCTGTGATTTTTCCGTCATTGTTCGTGTCTTTGAAACGGATGTCTCCGGGTTTGGCATTAGGTTGAATCAATTTGCCTTCTTTGGTATAGGCTGAGACTTCAGCTTCACTTTGGAATAATCCGTCGGTCGGAATCAACCAGAAGCCGCCAATGGGATAACCTGCTAATGTACGGGTTGTTGCCACATTTGTACGGTTCTTTCCACCTTCGATAATTTGGTTGGCATCTCCCATTGCAACAACTTCATTCTTCATGGCATTACCGGTAAAAGTGATTCCATAAGAGAAATCTTTGCGAGGAACATCATTCCAACCGATGGTCCATTCAACTCCTGTATTCTTTATTTTTCCAGCATTGCGAATAGGGTCGTTAGCTCCACCGGTTGAGACAGGTATGGGTACTGTTAGGAGAATATCTTTTGTATCCTTGCGGTACCAGTCTCCAGTTACTGTCAAACGAGAATTCAAGAATGCCAAATCTACTCCGACATTCGTCATTGCCGTCGATTCCCATCTGATGGCAGGATTTGCAAAATCCTTTGGGAAGGCGCCGCTATATAATCCACCGTTGCCGTCCGGATAATTGATATTGGAGGTTACGACGCTTGTGTACATGTAGTTGTCAATTTCTTGATTTCCTAATATACCATATCCACCTCTGATTTTAAACTGATCTAACCAGTTTCGTGTATTCTTCATGAAATGTTCTTCTGATACATTCCATCCCACCGATACGGATGGGAAATGTCCATAACGATTGTTCTTTGCAAATTTTGAAGAGCCGTCCCGACGGTAGGTGGCTGTGATCAGGTAACGATTATCATAAGAATAGAATACTCGGGAAATGATAGAGGTCAGTGCACTCTCATTTTTTGAAGTATCATTCATTCTGTCTTTGGTAGCCGAACCGACTTCGTTGATACCATCAGGCAATCCTTTACCGGAAGCCATAATATAGCGAGTGCGGTATTTCTGATAAGAGTAACCTAACAAAGCACTAAGTTTATGTTTTCCGAAAGATTGGTCAAGCGACAATAGGTTTTCTATCAGAAAATTATCATGATTATAGCGGGTTTCCTGCATGTTGGAAACCATGTTGCTGCGCATTCCGAAATCATAAACATTTTCATAAGTTGTATGTCTTTCAAAAGAGAAGTCCGGCGTTACATTCAAGCGGTACTTCATCCCAAATGGTAATTTCAGTTCGGCGTATAGATTAAGATAGGCACTATATGTGTTTGAAGTGCGGGAAGTTAAATTCTCATCTAAGATACCCAATGGATTGGGGATATCAGTGGCATCTCCAAATACTTTACCATAACCTCCCTTGTCATTTTCCGGATCGAATTTCTGTAAAGAAGGAATGGATTGGAGAATGATTCCTAAATAACCTCCACGTGCAAAGGCATATAGCGGATTATTCTGACGTGCACTGAATACTACGTTATTGCCGAATGTAAAGAGTCCTCGCTTATATTCAGATTTAAACTGGAGATTATATCGTTTATAATTTGTTCCTTTTATGGTACCATCTTGATTAACATAGCCTAAACCTGTATAATAAGTGAAGAAGTTTGTACCTCCACGAATAGTTACATTATAATTCTGCATTAGTGCAGGTTTCATCATAATATTCTGCCAGTTATTATCTTCTTTAATATTCTGACTCATTTCCAAGGGGGCGGCACTGATTGCCTGACGGGAAATTGTAGTCAGCTTGGACCATTCATTCGCATTCAGCATATCTAAATATTTAGATGGGGTTTGCACTCCGATATTGGCCGAAAAGTCGATAATGGGTTTACCTTCGGTATTGGAACCGGACTTTGTTGTTACGATAATCACACCGTTAGCAGCGCGGGAACCGTAAATCGCTGCGGAAGAGGCATCTTTTAAAACGTCAATACTCTTGATGTCATTCGGGTTTATATGATCTATACTGTTCATATACATGCCGTCAACGATATAAAGAGGTGTGGCATTATTCAGCGTACCGATGCCGCGAATCATAATGCGTACGCCCGAACCTGGAGCACCGCCTTGCGATACAATATCTACACCGGCTATTTTCCCTTGCAGTGCCTGTCCGATGTTGGTGTTGCTTTGGGTTGTCAGTTTTTCTGTATTGATATTGGCCACAGAGCCTGTCAAGTCTGCTTTCTTTTGTACACCATATCCGATAACGACAACTTCTTCAAGTGTTTTAGTATCTTCTTTTAATAGAACACGTATCTCTTTTTGGTTATTGATTGTTATCTCTTGTGTGAGATAACCGATATAAGAAATCTCGATGACCGATTTTGTTTCGGCTCCTATTGTAAAGTTTCCGTCTATATCAGTGATTGTACCTATTGTTGTCCCTTTTATACGAATGTTAGCTCCGATAATAGGTTCACCGTTAATGTCTGTTACAGTTCCGCTTATGGTTCTTCTCTGTTGTAGAGCATTGCTTTCGTTGGCTTCTTTCGTTGTAAGGATAATGTGCGTACCTTCTAATTGATAATTGATGCCTGTTCCTGACAGTATCCTGTCCAGCACTTGTGCTACGGCCTCATTATTAGCTTTTACGGAAGTTTTCCTGTTAATGTCTACTTGATTATTGTAAATGAAAAGATAATCTGTCTGGTTTTCTATTTCATTCAGAATCTTATCCAGCTTGACATTACTCATACGGATATTGATTCTTGCATTTTGAGAATAGACATGCCCTGCATACGAATAGAATACACAAACCATCAATAGGAAAGCGGAAATTCTCATAATTCTAAAGATTTGTTTAAATCGAGGATTTTTAGGATGGTTTTTCCTCGACAAAGTGTTATTTTTCATACCTTTGTATTGATTTGAATATAAATTTGATTGGAAAATTTGTTTTGAATCCATGCCGGTAGGTGCGGCAACACCTATCGGCATTTTTTTGTCTAATAAGGTTAACTTGTGTTTTTTCTCATAGGCTGTTTTTTTAGAGTTAGTACCGGTCAGTTGATATAGATGATTCCTTCATCGTTATCTTTTTCATATTTGAATTGGATATCTCGTTGCAGTACCCTCAAGGCATAGTCTATTCCGTCTGACTGACGAAACTTACCCGTATAAGAATATTTGAGTGCATTCGGATTATTGATAATAATCCGAATGTCGTAATATTGCTCGAATTTCTCCATGATAGTTTGGAATAATTCGTCTTTGAAGCATATCAATCCTTCTTTCCATCTGTAAGGATTGAAGTCGTTTACTTTGTCTATTTTTAGTTCTCCGTTTGTTACATATGCTTTATGGCCTGGACTTAGGATGATTGTCTGTTCAGGAGATTCTTGTGAGATGACTCTTACGCGGCCTTTCATTAAAGTCGTTTCGAATATATTTCGATTTGGATAAGCGCTGACGTTAAATTGTGTGCCTAAAACCTCAATGTCATATTTGTCTGTTTGTACAACAAAGGGAGTTTTTTTATTCTTTGTTACGTCGAAATAAGCTTCTCCTTTTAAAAAAACTATTCGTTGTTTCTTATTGAATGTGACCGGGTATCGTAAAGTTGTACGAGCGTTCAGCCATACATTGGTTCCATCAGGAAGGATGATGTTGGTACGTTGACCTGCCGGTACGGAAACCGTATTCATCGCAACGACCTCTTTACTTGATTTATATTCCTGATATAAATAGTTAAAGGCAAGTGTTAATATAACGATTGCAGAGACTTTTAACCATTGATGTATAATTCGGGGGGGACGTCTTGCTGAAATCTTTTTCATCGCATTTCGATCGTCATGTAGCATGAGTGCATCGAATAATCTGCGTTCTTTGTAAAAGGTGCATCGGTTTTCTTCTGAAGCTTCCATCCACAACCTTATATTCATGCCTTCTTCAACAGAGGTTTTTCCGGAAAAAAAGCGATGTAATTTTTCTCTTTCCATTTATTTAGTATTGCATTTTAGTGCTTCTATAATATAACAGCACTTCAGGATAATACATTCCTAGTGGTATTTCATAAAAAAATAGAGAAAAAAAGGAAAATAGTCTTTTAGATTGGTTTGAAGCATTTTCAAAGCTTTGCTTATATGGAAATCTACTCCTTTGGGAGTGATATTCATAAGGAGGGCTATTTCTTTATATGATTTGTTTTCATAGCGATTTAGCATGAAAATAGTACGGGTTCTTTCGGGCATCTCGGCAAGAGTCTGTTCTACGAGTTTTTGTATTTCAGAAATAAATAGCTCATATGGTTCGCATGCTTGCAAAGTGGCGATTCGGGTATTCAGTTCCCATTCATAATAATCTTTTATCTTGTCGGAGTATTCGTCCTGAATTTGTTGATGACGCAAATAGTTCAAACATTTATTTTTTATTATTGTGAGTATATAGGCAGGTACATTAGAGTCTTTGCTTAAAGAATGCCTGTTCTCCCAATAAACCATTATAGCTTCGATGGTTATATCTTCTGCCGCAGTCAAGTCTCTAAGATAGGTATTGGCAAAACGTACGAAACGTTTTTGGAATTCCTCATAAAGCTGGTTAAAAGAGATGATTTCATCTTTATGACTCTCTATCTGCATGATTTTTACTCATTATAATAATGCAAAAATACGTTTTTTTGATTTGTAATACAATTGGCAACAGCTTTTTAATTCATAAATGGTGAAAATATAAGCGTTGCCTTTTATATCGAGTTCATATTATTTTACATTTCAGAAGAAAATAAGATTCGCTCCCTGCTCTTTTTTATTCAGTCCCTGACTGAACGGGATTCAGTCGGCGACTGAAACCATTTCAGTCCCTGAGTGAAACCATTTCAGTCGCCGACTGATTGTACCCCTCTCAGAATGCCTTCTGGATGGGGTATGGGTGGATTGTATCATAAAAAAAGGTCATGGTAATAAATTTTTAAAGCAAGCTTGAAATAAGGTCGGAATATGAGGATACCGACAATTCTGTAAATTGGTAGTGACGGATAACGGAGAAAATTCCGTCAGGGCCGATTTGCCTATGGGGGCCATTAATCCCCATAGAATGTTTGCGCTAAGGGCAAACAGGTGTCCTTGAATATTCTTTTTCATATTCTCTCCTATTTACGGATACAAAAGAACGACTATTTTTTGAAAGCAGGAAATCTTTAGTGCCATGCTCTTCCTGAAAACAGAAAAAACTCAAAACAATTTCTTTATTCGGTCTACACATTATTCAAGTATTTTCAGTAAGTTTGCTTTTGATTAAAATGAGAAACCATGGAAGTACAAGCCAATTACATCAAACGTATCGAGATACACGGGTTGTGGCATCGGTATGATATTGCGTGGGAACTGCGTCCCGATGTCAATATCCTGTCGGGCATCAACGGGGTGGGGAAGACAACCATCTTGAACCGTGCGGTCAATTATCTGGAGCAGACGTCGGGTGCTGTGAAGAGTGACGAAAAGAACGGAGTACGCATATCCTTCGATAATCCGAAGGCGACATTTATTCCCTACGATGTAATTCGCAGTTACGACCGGCCACTCGTCATGGGCGATTTTACTGCCCGCATGGCTGATGCCAATGTCCGGTCGGAACTGGACTGGCAACTTTATCTGCTTCAGCGTCGCTATTTGGACTATCAGGTGAACATCGGCAACAAGATGATAGAACTGCTTAGCGGTGACGAGAAGCAGCGCAGCATGGCTCCCTCCCTTTCTCTTCCCAAACGGAAATTCCAGGATATGATAGACAGCCTCTTCAGCTATACCCGCAAGAAGATAGATCGTAAAAGCAACGACATCGTGTTCTATCAGGATGATGAACGCCTTTTGCCCTACAAGCTTTCTTCCGGTGAGAAGCAGATGCTCGTCATCTTGCTGACTGTCTTGGTGAGCGACGGTAACCATTGCGTGCTTTTCATGGATGAGCCGGAAGCCTCCCTGCACATAGAATGGCAACAGAAGCTCATCGGCATGATACGCGACTTGAACCCCAATATCCAAGTTATTCTCTCCACCCATTCTCCTGCGGTCATTATGGAAGGCTGGCTGGATGCGGTGACAGAGGTTGAGGAAATCTCGACAGTGATTAGCGGTCGTTAGTGTTTAGCGATAAGCCGCTGTTCCCATCCTGATTGCTAACCACTAATCTCTAACCACTAACCCCTGATTTACGTGGCCACTTCTTTAAGACATAATCTGACTTCCGCTTATTTAGATGCCGCTCATAAACTTGCGCCCAAGAGAGCACGCAGGCGTATTGTAGCGTATGTGGAAAGCTATGATGACATTGCTTTCTGGCGAACACTGCTGTCTGAGTTTGAAAACGACGAATGTTATTTCCAAGTGATGCTTCCCTCTGCCACTTCGCTGACCAAAGGCAAGAAGATGGTGCTGATGAATGCTTTGAACACGGCAGAGTTGGGACGCAGCCTGATAGCTTGTGTAGACAGCGATTACGATTTCTTGTTGCAGGGAGCTACACAGGTGTCGCATAAAATAAATAAAAATCCCTACATCTTCCAGACCTACGGCTATGCCATTGAGAATTACCACTGCTTTGCGGAAAGCTTGCATGAAGTCTGTGTGCAAGCTACGTTGAACGACCGGCATGTGCTCGATTTCCCTGCCTTCTTGAGGCGTTATTCGCAGATTGCCTATCCGCTGTTCCTATGGAATGTATGGTTTTATCGCAGGCACGACCTGCATACTTTTCCGATGTACGACTTCAATGCCTGTGTGCGCCTGCGCGAGATAAACCTGCGCCATCCCTACCGTAGTTTGGACGAGATGCAACAGAGAGTATCAGATAAGCTTACCGAACTGCAATCCCGGTTTTCGCAAGACATCGAGTCTGTGGAACAACTGGGCGCAGAACTGGAACGCTTGGGATTGACGCCCGACAATACCTATCTTTACATACAAGGACACCATGTCATGGATTCGGTGGTGATGAAAATCCTTGTTCCGGTATGCACGTTGCTGCGTCGTGAGCGTGAACAGGAAATCAAGCGGTTGGCCGAACACAACGAGCAGTTTCGCAACGAGCTGACGGGCTATGAAAACAGTCAGATCAATGTGTCCGTGATGCTGAAGAAAAACAGTGCCTACAAGAACCTTTACCTCTATCAGTGGCTGAAGGAAGATATAAGGGAGTTTCTGGAACGCTCTTCCGGTGCCGGCAGACGGAGATAAAGGTGTTTTGAAATATTGGTTGGCGAAACAGGCTTTGTTCTCTTCCGATAGAGGTTGGGATATTGTATTGTTTATTACTACTGACGTTATCCGGATTGTAATATCGAGCGTCGTATAGTCAAAAAAACTTGCAGAAATGGGCGGTGAAATCAAACAATTCCGTAATTTTGTCTTCGGTGAATATTGCGGAATCTGTTTGTTTGCTTTGTGGCGCTTCGCTATAAATAGACAATGGGGAACTAATCGGCCAATATTTTCCGGATTATGATTTATTAAGCTCGCGTTGCATATCTTGAACATGGAAATACTGAAGGATATAGATCAGCTCTTGGTCTCTTGGAGCATGTCCCCCTCCCTGGCCGATACACTCGACCAGTTTGTGGCATTTGCAGTGGTACTGATTATTGCTTTCATGGCAGATGCCTTGTGCCGTGGCATCCTGCTCAGGATAGTGCCCCGTTTGATCAAGCGAACCAAGGCCACTTGGGATGACATCGTCTTTGACCGCAAAGTGATGATACACCTTAGCCGTATGGCAGCTCCTGTCATTATCTTCTATTTCGTGCCGGTGGCCTTTGCCGAAACAAACTCTTTTACGTTGGACTTTATCCTTCGTCTTTGCCGCATTTACATCATTATTTCTTTGCTTAGTTTCATCAACTCCCTGCTGAAGGCTGTCTATAACGTTTACAGCGAGCGTGAGCAGTTTCGTGACCGTCCGTTGAAAGGGATGCTCCAAACGATGCAGGTTGTCCTTTGGTTTGTGGGAATCATCATCGTGGTGAGCATACTCATCGGTAAGTCTCCCCTTTCGTTGTTGGCAGGTTTGGGTGCTTCGGCAGCCATACTGATGTTGGTGTTCAAGGACAGCATCATGGGCTTTGTGTCGGGCGTGCAGCTTTCGGCCAACGATATGCTGAAGGTGGGTGACTGGATTGCGATGCCCAAGTACGGCGCCGACGGTACGGTGATAGAGGTGACGCTGAATACCGTGAAGGTACGCAATTGGGACAATACCATTACCACCATTCCTCCCTACCTGCTTGTAAGCGACTCCTTTCAGAATTGGCGCGGCATGCGCGAAAGCGGAGGACGGCGTGTGAAGCGCTCCATCAATATAGACATGACCAGCGTTAAGTTCTGCACTCCGGAGATGCTGGATAAGTATCGCAAGATTCGTTTGCTGAAAGACTATGTGGATCAGACGGAGCAGGTGGTAAAGCAATATAATGAGGAGCACGGCATCGATAATTCCATTCTTGTCAACGGACGCCGCCAGACCAACTTAGGGGTGTTCCGTGCTTATCTTACCGCATATTTGCAGAGCCTTCCCGATATCAATCAGGAGCTGACCTGCATGGTTCGCCAATTGCAACCTACCGACCACGGCATACCGATAGAACTCTATTTCTTTTGTGCCATTAAAGACTGGGTGCCCTACGAAGCTGTGCAGTCCGATGTCTTCGACCACGTGCTGGCCATCATTCCTGAGTTTGATTTGCAGGTGTTCCAGTCACCCTCTGGAAGAGATTTCCGGCAGGCGTTCTCGGCCGACGTGAGCTGAGGCATCGGGAAAAGCAATAGGCCTGATAATGCACGGCATCAGGCGCGGATTTCACGAACGGCTACGGCTCTTCTATGAGTCCGAGCCGTGAGTTTCGCATAATCCGGGCCTGAACTATATCATGCAGGCTTTCTGAGAGGCCTGTTTATCTTATCCAATTACCGGCCATCCATACGCAGTCGGCTTTGATGGCTTCTAATGAGGTATACTTCAGATTGGCATCTACTTTATTGCCGGCTCCGGTGAAGAGGTCGTTGGTGTAGATTCCTTTCTCGCTTTTCAGTGCGGTGTCTACGGTCATGCCCGAAAGTTTGGATGTTCCGGCCAGCAATGCGTTTTCTGTTTCCTCGCTTTCAAGCGTCACGGCATTTTTCTTACCGCATACTTTAGCGTTGCTGATTTCCACTTGTGTGCCCCGACGTAAGCGGATGCCGCGCCCGTTGGTAGCGGAGTTGTTGCCTGCAAGAATAAGGTTCTTCAATATCGGGTGGGATATCGGGGTGAGGCCGAATCCGTTTTCGTTGTTGTCGGCTTCGATGAGGCAGTCGCAGTCGTAGCCCAGTGTACTTTTATCTTCCTGATAAGCCACGAGGTTGGTGGCTGTTCCTCTCCATCCTTCTGTCCAATCGAAAGAGTCGTCGCTGCAATTTACCGCTACCATGTTGCTGACGTTTACGCTTCCGCCGAAGAACTCGAACCCGTCATCGGAGCCTTTGTAAGCTTCACAGTACTCAACGGTTGTGCCGTTGCCCACACCATAGAAGGTGATGCCGTTGGCTTCCTTTTCGGGGTTGAAGGCATAGCCGCTATATTCTACGCGTATGTAGCGCAATATACCGGAGTTGTCCGCATCGTCCGTACCGCCATAGACGGCATCGCCGATTTCGGACTTGCCGGTTCCGCCCGATACATTGATCCGTGCCTTTCCACAGATGTGGATACCGCCCCATGCGCCTTCTTTGGTGTCGGTGCTGGTCATCACGATGGGACGTTCTGCCGTACCTGACGCATTGATTTTTCCACCCTGTTTAATGAGGATATAGTCTACCACATCGTCACCGCCCACTGCCGTGATGGTTACTCCGGGTTCGATGTTCAGTGCGGCGCCGTTTTCTACGATGTATTCACCGCTCAGTTTGTATGAGTTGCCCGCTTTCAGGGTCACGTCCGAGGTAATGGTTCCTTTCAGCGTGGCGCCGTTTTCAATGATGTTTCCGTTGTTTTCTTCTTCATGGTTGTCATTGTCGCTGCTGCATGCCGCGAAGAAGAACATTCCGGCTGCAAGAGCCATAAAACATAATTTACTGTTTAAAGATTTCATGATTCGATTCTTTTTAATTAATAATCGGGTTATTGGTTTGGTTTTATCTTTAGAAATTGTAGCTCGCACCGATTTCTATTCCGGTGCCCCGTTTATATCGTTCCACTTCGATGGTTTGTCCGGTGCTCGGTACTTCTTGTTTGAAGACCACGGTCCGGTTCAGCAGGTCGTCCAATTGCAATTTGATGCTGAAACGCTTGCTGAAGCTGTAGCTTGCATTGAAGTTCAGTGTATGTACGGCTTGTTGTTTCACGTCGCCCAGTCCGGCGATACCTACGGAATGGATGCGGCTGCCTTGCAGGTTATAGAGTAGGGCGAGGTTCAGTTGCCGCTCTTCGCCGAAGCGGGGAGAGTAGGTGAGGTCGGCATTGGCGAGGATGGGCGATGCGCCTTGCAGCGAACGTTCCTTGTTGGTATAAGCACCGCCTTCGGGCAGTTTCACGTTGGTGTACATGTAGCTGACGTTGGCTGCCAGACGCAGATCGCGTGCAAGTTGCTTTCGGAACTCCACCTCCATGCCGCCTGCTATACCGTTGTCGGCATTGTTGAAAGAGTGTATGGCGGCTCCGCCGTTGAGCATCTGCGTACGTTCTATGGGCTTGTCCAAGTACTTGAAGTAACCGGTGACGGAAAGCATGTCGCCATTTTGCTTGAAGAGTTCGTAGCGCAAATCGAAGTTGAAGTTGTATCCGTTCACCAATTCGGCGTTACCGCGTATCTGCGCCGATCCATAGGACTCCTGATAGAGGAAGGGTGCCATTTCGATGAACGACGGGCGGGTGACGGTGCGTGAGGCGGAGAAGCGGATGCTGTTCTCCTCGTTCACGGAGTACTTCAGGTTCAGGGCGGGGAAGAGGTCGTTTTGATTCAAGTCGCGACGTTTGGAGTAAATTTCCCCGCCATCCGTGGCATACCTTACCCATTGTCTGCTGATTTCGTATCTGAGGCCTACGTTCACCAGCAGGGCGGCTGTGGGGTGGAAGTCGCTCGACAGATAGCCTGCATAGATATCGTTGCCGGCTTTGTAAGCTTCGTAAGGATATTTATAGCGGCCCACGGAGATGCTTCCGTTGGCAATGTTCTCTTGATTGAGGAAACTGTCGGTATCGTAGATGTTTTCGATGACGGGGTTCAGTTTCCGCAAGTCGTAGTAGAAGCGTGTGCCAGCATAGTCGCGCTTCTTGTTCTTATGGTTGAAGCCGGCTCTGAGGAAGTCATGTCCGTTCCATTTCCATTTCAGGCTGAGGTGGGTGTTCCATTCATTCTCGCTCAGGGCGCCGAAGTAGCGGGCGGTCTCCTGCTGGTTCAGGGTGAAAAGGCTGAGTGCTCCGTTGTTGTCTTTGATATACATTACCTGCCGACGGTCGGGTTCTTCACTGCTCGTCCGGCTGTATGAGGTGCCCCAATCCAGTTCCCACCGATTGCGTTCGTCGAGGTTGTGCAATCCGTTCAACTGATGGTTTTGCAAGGTATATACGTGTGTGGTATTGTTGCTGCCCGTCAGTTTATAGCCTTCGGCGTCTTTGCCATTGCGATGCTGGTAAGTGTCGCCGGCATTGCGGGCATAGAAGAAGGTATACCCGATGCGGTCGCTTTTGCGCAGCGTATAGCCTGCGTAGCCCAAAGCCGCCAGTTTCAGTTCGTCCGCATAGCTGTTGTAGCTGAAGTCATCCAACACATTGCCGCCGGCTTCCAACGTTTTATAGAAGGCGTCCTTCATTATCTGATGTCCATTGGAGGCGCTGATTGAAGCAAGTAAGCTCAAGGTCTGTTTGCCCACTGCGAAGTTCTTGCCGAAACCGATATTGCCTCCCAGTTCGGGCAGCGAGTTTTTCTTGTCTACGGCAAAGCCGGTCTTGAAGACCTTATTCCCTCTTATGTATTCGTTGAATTCGGTCTTGCTCATATTCTGTATCGACGGGCTGAGCGATGACGTTTTGAATAGGGAACCGTCGCGGTCCATCCGGTAGAAGTCTTTGCCGAGTGTGTTGAACTTTCCGCCGGTGTGTATGCTGAGGTTGAAGAAGTCGTCGGATACGTTCTCTTTGGTGTTGATGTTTATGTGCGCCCCCGAATAGTCGGCAAAGGCCCCGGCGTCATACACCTTGCTGACCGTGATGTTCTGCACGGTGCTCGACGGGAATAGGTCGAGCGGTATCAGCTTGTTGTCCGGGTTGGGCGATGCTATGGGTAAGCCGTTCAGCGTGGTGGTGCTGTATCGGTCGCCCAGCCCCCGTACAATGAGCTGTCCGGCATCGGCTATGGAGATACCTGTAAGTTTCTTCACGCCTTCCTCCACGTTGCCGATTCCCTTGATACCCATCTCTTTGGCGCCGAGGTTCTCGATGGCGAGTGTGGCTTTTTGGCGTTCTGTCCGGAGGGCTCTTTCGTTCTCCAGATTCTTTTTGGCCACAACAGACACTTCGCCCAAGGTTTGTGCGTCGCTGTCCATCTCGAAGTTAAGCGGGGTTTCGCCTGTCACTTTTACACCGGACAGGGTAATATCCTTGTATCCCACGTACTTTACGACCAGTGTGTACGTTCCGTTTTTCACTTCCAGCGTGTAGTTGCCGTCTATGCCGGCCACAGCACCTGTGGCGGTACCCATTATCTGTACGGTAGCTCCGGTCAGCGCTTCCCGGGTCTGTCTGTCGGTGACGGTTCCTTTGATGTTGCCTGCAAAAACGGCCATTGTAGAGAGGGCCAGTAATAAAATAAGGAAGAAGATCTTTCCTAAATCAAGTTTCATACTCATTCTTAAATATACTTTTCTTTTTTCCGATGCAAAGGTGAGCTGTTTATGTTACGGCGATGATACATGCGGTGTACGTTTCTGTGTCTTTCCGGTTACGAAGAAGTTACATCGGCTTTTGTGGTTTCAGGAAATCTCCTTCTGCCAGACTTTGGGTTGTGATGTTCTCTTTTCGGTGTAGTGCTGCTGCATGCTTGTTGCAGTTTCGCTGCAAGCCTGTTGCACTTTCACTGCAAAGCTTTTGCACTCTTACTGCAAGCTTGTTGCACTCTTACTGCAACGCTTTTGCAGCAGTACTGCAAACCTGTTTGCAGCACTGTTGCAATTGGTTTGTAGAACTTTGTTGTAATAACTTCTATAGCTGTAACACCAAGCTTCGAGAGGAGATACCTCTTTGTATGTAGAAAGGAAGTAAGAAGGATTTTCGGGAGAAACTCTTGAAGACATTCTTCCAGCAAAGCTCCATTACTGGGTACAAAAAACACCGGAAAGGCAGAGCGGCTTTATTCAGCCTTGCTTTTCCGGTGTTCTCTGTCGTCGGAAATATCTTATTAAAGTCCGTTCCCGTTCATCAGTTGCGTTTCCAGAAGTCGGGAGTGAAAAGCAACAATACGGTGAATAGTTCCAGACGCCCCAGCAACATCAGCAGCGAGCAGACCCACTTGGCTGCGTCGGGCAGTGCGTTCCACGAAAAGGCAGGGCCGAAAGCTCCCAGTCCGGGACCTGTATTGCCGATGCTTGATATCACTACGCCTATTGATTCGGTCAGCGGTATCTCCAGCCCCATCAATATCAGTATGCAGGCAAAACAAATCAAAAGGATAAGGAAAGTGAAGGCAAGTACCGTGGATTGCAACGTAGGGGCAATGACCTGCTTGTTTATCCTTATCGGCAATACGGCGTTGGGATGCAGCAACCGCTTGAACTCGTTTTTCATCACACGAACCAGAATGACGATGCGGATACACTTCATTCCTCCCGAAGTGCTGCCTGCGCAAGCCCCCATCAACATCAGTATGGGCATCATTCCCCATGCCATTGCCGGCCACGTCATATAGTCGTTGGTAGCAAAACCGGTGGAAGTCTGGATGGAAATCACTTGGAAGAGCGATGTGCGGAAAGCGGTCTCAGCATCAAGGGTGGTTTTCAGGTAGAGAATAGCGGAGATGGACAACGTGAATCCTACGATGCACCAGAAGTAGAACTTCAGCTCGGCATCGTGAAACATCTTCTTGAAGTGTCCGGTGACGAACAGCAATATCAATGTGAAGTTGATGCCGGAAATAAACATGAATAGCGACAACACATATTCTATGTAGGGCGAACAGTAGTAGGCTATACTTGCCGTCCGTGTAGAAAAGCCTCCCGTACCGGTGGCGGCAAAAGCATGACAAACGCTGTCGAACCAACTCATGCCCCCGATGGCAAGAAGGAGGGTGGCTATCAAAGTCAACCCCGTATAAATACTCCATATCCAGCGTGCGGTGATGCCGATGCGAGGGTGTACCTTGTCGTGCGTGGGCCCGCTGGCTTCGGCGGCAAAGACCTGTACGCCGTTGATGCCGAAGATGGGCAATACGGCAATGGTGAACAAGATGATGCCTAATCCGCCTATCCATTGCGTCATGCTGCGCCAGAAGAGCAGCCCGTGGGGTAAATCCTCCACCTTTTCCAGAATGGTGGCACCCGTGCTGCTCACGCCCGACATGGTTTCAAAGAATGCGTTCGTGATACTGGGAATATATCCGCTGAGGTAAAAGGGCAACATGCCGAAGGCGGAGAAAATAATCCAGGCCAATGACACGATGAGGTATCCGTCGCGGCGTGTCAGTTGCCGTTCGGCGTTTCTTCCGAAAAGTGCCAATATCATGCCCGCACCGGTGGTGATACATGCCGTGTAGAGGAATGCTGGCAAATCGTTTTCACCGTAAAACAGTGATACACCTGTGCACAGCAGTATCATGGCTGTTTCTATCAGAAGCAAATCCCCCAGCACTTTGCATATCATCTTCTTGTGTATCATAACCTTTTATGGGCAGCATGTCATCGTTGCGACGTGCTTTCTTTAGTTGAAGTATTTCTCAATTTTCTTAATCATCATACTCAGGCAGAATACCACTACATGGTCGCCCGGCTTTATTTCTGTATTACCCGTTACGACCAAACCCTCGCCGTTTCTGATTAGTCCTCCGATGGTGGTTCCTTTCGGCAAACCGAGGTCTTTTACCGGATGTCTGGTTATTTTGGAGCCTTCTTTCACCGTGAACTCCGCCACGTCGGCGTTGGCAAAGGTCAGACTTTTTACGTTGCTTACGTCCGCATCCAGCATCATCTGGTAGATGTGGCTGGCGGCAATCATTTTCTTATTGATCACGGTACCGATGTCCAGGCTCTCCGCCATGCCTATATAGTCGATATTCTCCACTTCCGCCACCGTCTTGCTCACTCCCATGCGTTTGGCTGCCAGACAGGCAAGAATATTGGTCTCGGAGTTCCCGGTCAGAGCCACAAAAGCCTCTGTATTGGCCAGCCCCTCTTCGAGGAGCAGATCCATGTCGCGGCCGTCTCCATTGATAATCATGGTTTTGTCGTCCAGCAATTCTGTCAGGCGGTTGCAGCGAGGCAGATCGTTTTCCACGATCTTCACCTGCATGTAGTCGGGCACATACTGCGCCGTACGCACGGCAATCCGGCTACCTCCCATAATCATCACGTTGCGCACGTCGGCATAGTCTTCCTTGCCGGTTATCTTGCGGATGTAGGGGATGTATTTCCGGGTAGTGGTGAAGTAGACAATGTCATACAACTTGATGGTGTCGTTGCCTCGTGGGATGAGGGTTTCACCACCACGTTTAATGGCTACTATGTGATAGGGCAGTTCCGAGTTTCCCAATTCGTACAGGGGTATGTCCAGTATTTCAGCTTTCTCGCGCATCTTGGCACCGATCAGTATGAGGGCTCCTCCACAGAACTCCCACCATTGGCGCACCCAACTCATTCGGATGGACGATACGATCTCTTTGGCGGCAAGCATTTCGGGGTAAATCAACGAATCTACTCCCAGCTTCTTGAAAAACTCCTTGTTCTTGGGCAGCAGATATTCGTAATTGTCAATGCGTGCCACGGTCTTTTTTGCACCAAGGTTGGTTGCCAGCATACAGGCAGTCATATTTCGGCTCTCATCCGGAGTGACGGCAATGAACAGGTCAGCTTCACCCGTACCCACTTCTTTCAAACCTTTTATGGAGGTGGGCGATGCGGTGACTGTCATCAAGTCGAAGTTGGAACTTAGTGTGCTCAACCTCTCTTCATTGTCGTCCATCAGGATAATGTCCTGCTTTTCGCGAGACAGTAATTTGGCCAAGTGTGTGCCTACTGCACCTGCGCCTGCAATGATTATCTTCACTTTTCTATTTCTTAATTAATACTTTATAGATTCCTTCCTCATCCATTTTGCACAGATGATACAACTCTTGCACCGTGCCGTGCTCTATGAACGTATCGGGCACGCCAATCCGCTCTACCTGCGGGGTGTAGTCATGGTCGGCCATGAACTCCAGTACCGCGCTGCCCATGCCGCCTGTACGCATACCGTCTTCTATGGTGATGATGCGCCGGAAATTCTTTCCTGCCTCATGCAGTAAATCTTCGTCTAGGGGTTTGAGAAAACGCAAGTCATAGTGTGCAATGGAGATACCGTTCTCTTTCTCGGCACGCCCGATTGCGCGTGCAGCGATATTGCCTATGGGACCGAGCGTGATGACGGCAAGGTCTTTCCCTTCCTTCAGCCTGCGCCCTTTGCCTACGGGAATTTCTTCCAGCGGACAGCGCCAGTCGGGCAATACGCCACGCCCGCGGGGATAGCGGATGACGAAAGGACCCTTGTCCGGGAGTTGTGCCGTGTACATCAGCCGCCGCAACTCATGCTCATCCATTGGCGAAGAGATGGTCAGGTTGGGGATGGGACGGAAATAAGCAAGATCGAAAACCCCGTGATGGGTAGGGCCGTCTTCGCCTACCAGTCCGGCACGGTCGAGACAGAGGACTACGGGGAGTCTCAGTAAGGCAATATCATGAATTACGTTGTCGTAAGCCCGTTGCATGAAAGAAGAATAGATATTGCAGTAAGGTTGCAGCCCCTCTTTGGCCATTCCGCCGGAGAAAGTGGCGGCATGCCCTTCGGCAATACCCACATCGAAAGCGCGCTGGGGCATGGCTTCCATCAACTTGTTCATGGAACAACCGGTGGGCATGGCGGGAGTGACACCTACAATCTTTGGATTCTGTTCGGCCAGTTCCAACAAAGTCTCGCCGAACACATCCTGGAAGAGGGGGGGGAGGTTGCTGGTGTCTGTAGTGATACGTTTGCCTGTCTCCGGATTGAACTTGCCGGGAGCATGCCAAATATCCGGTGCCTTTTCGGCAGGTTCGAAGCCTTTTCCTTTCACGGTATGCAGGTGCAGTATCTTGGGGCCTTTCATCCCTCTGATGTCTCGCAGAATGCGTGCGATGTTCTTCACGTCATGTCCGTTGACGGGGCCAAAGTAACGGATATTCATTCCTTCGAAAATATTCTGCTGTTGGGCAGCCATGGATTTCAGGCTGTTGGCAAAGCGTATGAGCGCTTTGCGACGCTCTTCGTTCAAGACGCCTATCTTGAATAATAGTTTGGATATTCTGAAGCGTAACTGATTGTACCGGTTGCTGGTTGTCAAGTTAAAGAGATACTGTTTCATCCCTCCTACACTATGGTCTATGGCCATGTCATTGTCGTTGAGGATGATGAGCAAGTTATTCGGGGTAGACGATGCATTGTTCAAACCCTCGAATGCCAACCCGCCACTCATGCTTCCGTCGCCGATGACTGCCACCACATGACGGTCTTTCTCTCCTTTCTTTTCGGCTGCCACTGCCATGCCGAGAGCTGCCGAGATGGAGTTTGAGGCATGTCCGCAGGTGAATGTATCATATTCGCTTTCTTCCGGTGAGGGGAAAGGACGAATACCTTTGAACTTCCGGTTGCTGGAAAAGACGTCGCGGCGTCCGGTCAGGATTTTGTGCCCGTAAGCCTGATGTCCCACGTCCCACACGATGCGGTCGTAGGGAGTATTATAAACGTAATGCAGGGCAACCGTGAGTTCTACCGTACCCAAAGAGGCGGCGAAATGTCCCGGATTGCATGAAACTTCCTTGATGATGTCTTGTCTCAACTCATCGCAGACCTCCGGTAGCTGATTGACGCTGAGACGGCGTAAATCTTCGGGAGAGTCAATTGTTTTGAGCAAGTTATATGCTGTAGGTTCTTTTTCCATCACTAGTTTGAAAGATTACGTTATGCAAAAATAGTAAAAGAAAACAGATAGAGGGAGGTTTTAGCGGAAAAAAGTGAATCCCCTTGCTCCGGCTTCCACTGTTGTGATGCAGGGGGCGGAGCAAGGGGATGATTATGCTTCTGCTTATGTTATAAGTGAAGTTGCTTTGGAAGATTAATACACTTTTCCGTTTATCGGTTCATTGTACCATGAAGCAGCTGCCGTAGCATCATTTGCCCATGCTGCAAAACCTGCATAAGCTTCCGTGATGACAACACGTTCTTTCGGCCATTTCCAGTTACTGCTTGCTATGCGGATGCCGTAAGGCACATCACCGGGTTTGAAGCCATCGGTGAAGTTAGGTATATGTCTTTCGATGCTTCCGTCTGTGATATAGAAGTCGCCATGTTCTGTCAAGGTGAAATTGCTTGCCACCTCAACGGTTATTTTTTTCTCTGTTCCGGTTGCTGTGCCAGTGTTGACAAGCGTACCTGCTGCAACACCCAAAGCCTCATGTACGTCGGCAAAGAGAGTCTGCTTCTGTCCGCTGTTGTTGAAACCTACCGCCAGCTTTTTTGTTGCTCCGGCAGCTTTCAGGGTTACGTCTATCACTTTCTTTCCATTCTTGTCGTAGGGGACAGATACATAGAGCACTACGTCGTTGAAGTCATAGTCGCCCACTTCCTTCATCATGTCCTCGAAGGCGTAAGCGTAGGTTGCCGGAGTGTCGTTACCACCATTGTCTGGCTTGCTGTTGTAACCGGGATTGCAATTAGAAGACGGGATACTGATTTCTGCGTTGTCGGCACCGGTCAGTTGGGCATCTCCTTCCCAAATAATATAATGTACGTTGCCGGAAAGACCATTCTCGAAATGATCGTTGCAAGCCACGTACAACTTGCCGTGGTAGCCGATGGTATTTCCTTTCCCTGCACTATTCTGAACGGCTTTTCCTATTTTCAATATAGCAAAATCTTGAGCAGTTGCGTAGAATCCACCTAAATTGTAATTATATGTGGCAGTACCTTTCACATTAAAGAAAGATTTGCCTCCCATCACTATGCTTGCATTGTCCAAATACAAACTTCCGCATTCTGTATAAGCACCTCCGTCCATTTTGAAAGCGTTGTCAGATGTAGTAGATGTAGTATTTATTTTGAACTCACCATCGATATACAACTGGCAAGCGTTCAATAGATTGGAACTTGATGCCTCAATTACCATGCTGTTGGTCTTGAAGTAACCTTGGTTCTCCCATTTTTGATTATTACTACTTAAATGAGACTTACCTGATATTTCAACTTTACCGCTATTGTAGAAAGAGCTGGAGCCTTGTGTCTCGAAGGAAAGCGCAGTCATGGTTCCTTCGTTTACGAGAAGAGAATTGTGATTGGCTACAGTTACGGCATTGGAAACGGTAAGGGTAGCTTTGTTGTAGATATAAGCATTACCGGCCACATCTAGATTCTGGGTTTCTATGGTGCCTGCATTGTAAATACTAGTATTGGATGCCTGCAACTGTCCATTGTTCAAAATCAATTTTGCACCTTCTCCGACACTAATCATAGAACCATTCTGTCCCAATGAGAATCCATTGAGACTCAAAGTCAATGTTGCTCCGGGAAGTACAAATATCTTTGAGTTTGATGCAACTGACAAGCTGTTTAATGTTACGTTTTCTGTAACATACATATTGGCATTACTCCCCCAATTATTAATAGAACTCAAAGACGATTTAATTTCATAGTTTCCTGATGAAGCTATTTGTCCGTCCGTTTGTGTTAGGCTTAACTGTTGCACGGCTTCTCTTGTAGGGAATTGAGAAGCATCGGGAATAGTGAAACTTACAACGTTGGCAACGGCTCTTGTCTTAGAGGAACTAACCAGATTGTTTATTCCACCAAAAGTTACCACTACCTGTTTGTTCTCAACCCAAACGGCTTTTGCCGAACTATATCCTTTGCTATCAATCTTCATTACATACACATACTGCAATGCGGCTGGAATGTCGAATTCGATATTTGTTGTCTGTCCATTGCTTACAGAAGAAGTGGCGAGCAATGAAGCACCGCTGTTGGCATTGTATGGATTGGCCGTATATATTTTAATGGTGTAAACTTCACCGGCTGTTTCGTTTACTGATACGCTAGCTTTACAAATCGAACTTGTTTCCCAAGTCTGGTTAGGGTCAATGTCTTTTACGGGAAAAGCATTTTTTGCTTGTTCCTTAATGGCGTCAGGATTGTAAACATCGTTTGATGAGTCACATCCTATGAATGTGAAAATTCCTCCGATAGCTAATATCGGCAGGATGCGGAAAAAATTCATCTTTTTACTTTTCATAATAATCCTATTGTATAAAATAATGTTGCATTATATAACTTGTTTCGCTCATAATGAGTGAATTTCATGCTGCAAATATACGAATTATATTATTAATTGAATCAAATAATCAACTTTATTATTTAGATAATCAATATTTTTAGCAAATAAAGTATGTTTGCTCCATATCTTCTCCGTACCAACTCTGTATCAGGTTCGTTTCTATAGATACCTGAATTCTAAGACCTCAGGTATAGATATGGAGGAGGTGCAGAGTTGGTACGCCTCGGATAAGGATCGGGTGATCGGTCAAGGGCGTTTTGCTATATGGACTTTTTTTATGGGAGAATGGTTCGGTGAGATGAATTATTTTTTCTAATTTTGTGTGTATGGAAGCGAAAAGTAAACTTGAAATGGCTATTTTTTATACTGCGACCGATATTCCCGATAATCTGCCTCGTTTGACACAGGCTGACCGTTTGATGCTGCTCGGCTCTTGTTTTGCTGCCAACATGGGGAGTAGACTTCAGGATGCCAAATTTCATTGTGAGGTCAACCCCTATGGCGTGCTTTATAACCCGTATTCTATTTCTGCCGCTTTGCGTGAAATGCTGAGCGGGAAAGAATATGCGCAGGAAGATTTATTCCGATATCGCGGGCTTTGGCATAGCGCCATGCATCACGGCATGTTTTCGGCGGAAAAAGCAGAAGACGTGTTGGAGGGTATTAACCGGTGTTTGAAGAATGCCCGTGGAGTTCTGAAGAACGGCCTGGATTGCCTGCTCATCACTTTTGGCACCGCCTGGGTGTACGAAGAGAAAGCGACCGGCAGGGTGGTGGGTAATTGCCACAAGCTGCCGGAAAGGGAATTTGTCCGTAGGAAACTCTCTGTGGAGGAAATTGTGTCAGACTATACTTCCTTATTATCCGAGATGTGGATGGGTAATCCGAACTTAAAGATATTGTTTACCGTCAGCCCCATACGCCATGTACGCGACGGTATGCATGCCAACCAGCTAAGTAAGGCTACATTGCTGCTGGCTATTGATGCCCTGCAAAAGACTTTTGTTGAAAATGTCTTTTACTTTCCGGCTTATGAGTTGCTGCTTGACGAATTGCGCGACTATCGTTTCTATGCCGAGGATATGGTGCATCCGTCCGAAGTGGCTGTGCGTTATATTTGGGAACGTTTCTCGCGGGCTTGTTTCACCACAGAAGCCTTGCAAATAATGGAAGAAAGTGAAAATATACGTAAATCATTGTCTCATAAACCATTCTATCCATCCTCCGATGAGTATAAGCGTTTTTTAGGACAAATCGTGTTAAAAATAGACCAACTTAACGGAAAATATCCGTACTTAGATTTTCAAAATGAGAGAGAGATATGTCATACTCGATTGAAAGCATAACTGAAAGTATCGGTGCGCGGCGTGTGGGGAATGCGCCGGCTACCATAGATTGGCTGCTTACCGACAGCCGTTCCTTGAATTTCCCCGAAGAAACGTTGTTTTTTGCTTTGACTACGAAACGAAATGACGGTGCACGTTATATCGCAGATTTGTATACCCGTGGAGTACGTAATTTTGTCGTTGGAGAAGAGGGCTTTGAGTATATTAAAAAAGAGCAGCCGGCAGATGCCAATTTTTTAGTGGTTTCCAATCCACTGAAAGCCTTGCAGAGGTTGGTGGAACTGCATCGAACCCGGTTTCAGATTCCGGTTGTCGGCATTACGGGAAGTAACGGTAAGACCATTGTAAAAGAATGGCTGCATCAATTGCTCAGTCCCGAACGTGCCATTGTGCGCTCGCCTCGCAGTTACAATTCTCAGATAGGGGTGCCCTTGTCCGTATGGCAGATGAACGAGCAGTCAGAACTTGCCATCTTTGAGGCGGGTATATCGGAACCGGGAGAAATGCGTACGTTGCAAAATATCATCAAACCCACCATCGGGATTCTTACCAATATAGGAGGGGCTCATCAAGAGAATTTCTTCTCTTTGCAGGAGAAGTGCATGGAGAAACTCCTGCTATTCAAAAACTGCGATGTGGTGATTTACAATGGCGATGACGAGTTCATCAGTAACTGCGTGGCAAAGTCGATGCTTTCTGCCCGTGAGATTGCATGGAGCCGAAAAGACATGGAGCGTCCTCTATATATAAATAAGGTGGAAAAGCAGGAAAACTGTACCGTAATTTCTTATCGGTATCTGGAGATGGACAACTCGTTTACATTGCCGTTTATCGATGATGCTGCTATTGAGAACTCGCTGAACTGTCTGGCCGCCTGTCTTTATCTGATGCTTCCTGCCGAACTGATAACAGAGCGTATGGCAAAATTGGAACCTGTGGCCATGCGCCTGGAAGTGAAGGAAGGGAAGAACAACTGTCTGCTGATCAACGATAGTTACAATTCGGATCTTGGTTCGCTGGACATTGCTCTCGACTTCCTTTACCGTCGTTCACTATCCAAAGGTCTGAAACGGACATTGATCCTTTCTGATATCTTGGAGACCGGACAGAATACCTCAACCCTTTATCGTCAGGTAGCGCAGTTAGTGGGCAGTCGGGGCATTGAACGCATCATTGGCGTGGGCAGCGAGATATCTTCGTGTGCCACGCGTTTTAATATAGAGAAGGTGTTTTATCCCGACACGGCAACTCTGATGAGTGTGATCGCACAAGGCGAACTTCCTCTGGAGAATGAGATAATTTTGATCAAGGGGGCGCGTAAGTTTGGTTTTGATGCCTTGACGGAAATGTTGGAGAAGAAAGTGCACGAAACGATACTGGAGGTCAATCTTGGTGCCATGATAGCTAATCTGAACTACTACCGCAGCAAGCTGAAACCCGAAACCAAGATGGTGTGTATGGTGAAGGCCTCTGCTTATGGTGCCGGATCTTATGAGATAGCCAAGACATTGCAAGAGCATCGTGTGGATTATCTTGCCGTGGCGGTTGCCGATGAAGGTTCGGAACTCCGTAAGGCGGGTATCACGGCCAACATCATCATCATGAATCCGGAGATGACCGCTTTCAAGACAATGTTCGATCATAAGCTGGAGCCGGAGGTATATAGCTTCCATCTGCTGGATGCTCTGATTAAAGAGGCAGAGAAGGAAGGTATAACAAACTTCCCGGTTCACATCAAGCTGGACACGGGGATGCACCGGCTGGGCTTCGCTCCCTCAGATATTCCCCGGCTGGTCGAAAGACTGAAAGGACAAGACGCCGTTATTGCCCGTTCTGTTTTCTCCCATCTTGTTGGGAGTGATTCACCGCAGTTCGATGCTTTTACACGTCGGCAGATTGAGACATTCGAATCGGCTTCGGCATGCTTGCAGGAGGCTTTCCCGCATAAGATACTCCGGCATATCTGCAATTCGGCCGGTATCGAACGCTTCTCCGGAGCGCAGTTCGATATGGTACGTCTGGGTATCGGCCTTTATGGCATCAGCCCCATCGATAATTCCATCCTGAATAATGTAAGTACGCTGAAGACCACTATCCTCCAGATACGCGATGTCCCCGAAGAAGATACCGTAGGGTATAGCCGGAAAGGGCGTCTTGCCCGTCCATCGCGCATCGCTGCCATCCCCATCGGTTATGCCGACGGCTTGAATCGTCATTTGGGCAACGGTAATGCCTATTGCTTGGTGAATGGCAAGCGGGCGGTGTATGTAGGCAATATCTGCATGGATGTCTGCATGATTGATGTGACCGATATTGACTGTAAGGAGGGCGACAGTGTGGAAATCTTCGGTGATCATTTACCGATAACGGCTCTTTCTGACGTACTTGACACGATTCCTTATGAGGTACTGACAAGTGTGTCTACACGGGTGAAGAGAGTCTATTATCAAGATTAGGGAGGAACATTAGGGCGTGTTGTTGCCGAAAACCATATTAAATTTTATCTTTGCATCAAATTAAATTCGATACAGTTATGACGAACTTTCTTTTATTGGGGCTTCTGCCCAGTGGTTCCGAGTGGATTATCATCGCGTTGGTCATTTTGCTGCTCTTTGGTGGCAAGAAGATTCCCGAATTGATGCGCGGCTTGGGCAAAGGCGTGAAAAGCTTCAAGGACGGTGTGAACGAGGCGAAAGAGGAAATCAATAAAGCCAAGGACGATTTGGATAAACCGGCAGAGGAGAAATAGTAATCTGTGCATCTACATGGCGGAAAAAGAACTGACGTTTTGGGATCATCTGGACGAACTGCGTCGTGTGCTGTTTCGTGTGCTCGGTGTATGGTTTGTATTGGCTGTGGGTTACTTCATTTTCATGCCTTATCTGTTCGATAAGGTGGTATTGGCTCCTTGTCATAGTGATTTTCTCTTCTATGACTTGTTGCGCTGGATAGGAAATGAGTTGAATTTGCAGGATGAGTTTTTTACACAAAAGTTTCATGTGAAGCTTGTCAACATCAATCTTGCCGCGCCATTCTTTGTACACATGTCCACCGCTTTCTGGATGTCGGTGGTGACGGCAGCGCCTTATCTCTTCTATGAAGTGTGGCGCTTTGTCAGTCCGGCCCTTTATCCCAACGAGCGCAGGGGGGTGAAGAAAGCCTTGTTCATCGGTACGCTGATGTTTTTTGTCGGTGTGTTGCTGGGCTATTTCATGGTCTATCCGCTAACTTTGCGTTTCCTTTCCACTTATCAGTTGAGCGCAACCATCGAGAATCAGATCTCATTAAATTCGTATATCGATAACTTTATGATGCTGATACTTTGCATGGGGCTGGCGTTCGAATTGCCGTTGGTGACGTGGTTGCTGTCTTTGTTGGGCTTGGTGCACAAGACGTTTTTGCGGAAATACCGCCGTCATGCCATTGTCATCATTGTGATTGCTGCGGCCGTCATCACTCCTACGGGCGACCCGTTCACTTTGTCCGTGGTGGCTATTCCACTCTATTTGCTCTATGAATTGAGCATTCTGATGATAAAGGACAAACCACATTCTCTGACTCATGAAGAATGAGGCGGGGGAATATTATGAGTTGTTGCTGACGGTTTGTAAAGAAGAAACCCTTCCTCCGAATGTCTGTTATCGGCGTATGCGGGAGCTGCTGGAGCAGTTGTGCCGCACGCAGATGGAAGACGGAAGCCTGCAAATGACCGACCTTTCGGCACGAATCAGTTTCGTGGCGTCGAAGGTAGGTCTTACTGTTGCGGAGCAGAACCGTCTCCATACGTTCCGGCTGACTTCGAATGCGGTGATGAACCGCCGGCTTGAACCTCAGCGCGAGTCGTTGCTGCGTGATGCCAAAACGTTAGCCTTCTTCATCAAACGGCTGACGGGGGAAGATATTCCGTCCGAATTGTATGGCTTGCTACCTCAGGCGGATGCCACCTATCTTATCGCTCCTCCCGCCAGACAGCGTGTGAAGCGTATGCGTGTCTGTTTCCAGTATTCGGATGAGACTTATTTGTATGTCTTGCCTGTGGATGCCGTGACCGATGAGCCGTTGCGTGTTCGCTACAACCTGCCTCGGATTAACGAAGAGTTTGCCGAAACCTGCCGGCTTTTGTGGAGGCATGCACAGATCAACCTGCTGGATGTAGCGGTAGACGAGGACGGCATACTTACTCCTTCATTTATCATATTGGAGCCCGATTATCTGATAGACATCAGTTCTTTGGCCGAATGCTTCAGGGAGTACGGGCATCATCCTGCCAATTATCTGCTGGCACGTCTGCAATCACCCGATAATACCCGCCCGTTGTTGCTGGGTAACATTGCCAATCTTTTTCTGGATGAATGGATTCATACTGAGGAGGCACCCGACTATCTGGCTTGTATGAAGAAAGCCTTCCGCTCCTATTCCATAGAACTGGCGGCATGCGCCGATTTGCACGATAGGGAAAAGGAAGCCGAATTCTTTGCAGACTGCAAGCGGCATTTTGAGAATATCCGCCGTACCGTGACGGAAATCTTCCGGGAACCGGGCTATGAGCTGGAGCGGACAGATGCGGTGTTGGAACCTTCGTATATCTGTGAGGCGCTGGGATTGCAGGGGCGGTTGGACTATATGCAGAGGGATATGTCGTCGTTCATCGAAATGAAATCGGGCAAGGCTGACGAATATTCCATCCGTGGCAAGATTGAGCCTAAAGAAAACAATAAGGTGCAGATGCTGCTTTATCAGGCTGTACTGGAGTATGCCATGGGGATGGATCACAGGCATGTGAAGGCCTATCTGTTCTATACCCGCTACCCGTTGCTTTATCCGGCGCGCCCTTCGTGGGCAATGGTGCGCCGTGTGATGGATGTGCGCAATCGTATTGTAGCTGCCGAATACGCCATTCAGATGCGTAACAGTCCGCAATATACGGCCGAACGTTTGAAGGATATCAATCCCGCTACCTTGAATGAGCGGCATCTGGACAATGTGCTCTGGAAGCGTTTCCTCTATCCTTCCATCGATGTCGTGGCACACCGGATTCGTTCGCTTTCACTGTTGGAACAAAGCTATTTCTATACATTATATAATTTCATAACCAAGGAACTCTATACTTCCAAGTCGGGCGATATCGACTATGAAGGGCGCACAGGCGCCGCTTCGCTTTGGCTCTCTACGCTGGCGGAGAAGTGCGAGGCCGGGGAGATTCTGTACGACTTGCAGATTCAGGAAAACCGTGCTGCGGCTGTGCGTAAACCTTATTTGTTGCTGGCCTTGCCTGCTCCTGTTTGCGAATCTTCCTCGGCAGATGCAGCCGGAATAGGGTGGGGTGTTTCTTCCTCTTCACTGTCGGCGCCGGTTCTCCCTAATTTCCGGCAAGGTGATGCGGTGGTGCTTTACGAAAGAAATACGGATGCCGACAATGCGACCGATAAGATGGTATTCAAAGGTAATATAGAGCATATTTCTGATGATGAGGTACGCATCCGCCTTCGTGCCACCCAGCAGAATGCGGGCGTGCTGCCTACCGATAGTCGCTATGCCATTGAACACGACCACATGGACACCTCGTTCCGGAGCATGTATCTGGGGCTATCGGCTTTTCTTTCTGCAACGCAGAGGCGGCGCGATTTGTTGCTGGGGCAGCGTCTGCCCGAATCCGATCCTTCTTTCGATGAAAAGATTGCTACGGCCCCGGATGATTTTTCCCGAATTATCATGAAAGCCCGTGCCGTCAGGGATTATTTTCTGTTGGTCGGCCCTCCGGGCACGGGGAAAACCTCCCGTGCATTGCGTGGCATGGTTGAGGCTTTTTACGGAGAGGGCAAACAGGTCTTGCTGCTCTCTTATACCAATCGAGCCGTTGATGAAATAAGCAAGGCGTTGGCTGCCATCACGCCCGAAATAGATTTTATCCGTATCGGCAGCGAGTTGTCTTGCGACGAGGCGTTCCGGCTTCATTTGATGGAGAATGTGCTGGAGGCATGCTCCACCCGTAGGCAAGTGCAGGAGCGCATTGCCCGTTGCCGTGTGTTTGTCGGCACGGTTGCCACACTTTCTGCCAAAACCGAGCTTTTCCGGCTGAAAACCTTCGATGTGGCTATTGTGGATGAGGCGACCCAGATTTTGGAACCGCAGCTTCTGGGACTGCTGTGTGCCCGTAACCCCGCCGGCGAGGATGCCATAGGCAAGTTCATTCTGATAGGCGATCATAAGCAACTTCCGGCCGTGGTGTTGCAATCTTCTGTACAGTCGGAGGTGGGTGATGAGGCCTTGCGAGCCGTGGGGCTGTATAATCTGAAAGATTCCCTGTTTGAACGTTTGTATCGGAATCTTCTTCAAAAGCCAGGCTTCGCTTTGTCTTTTTTCGATATGTTGTGCCGTCAGGGACGTATGAATGTGGAGGTGGCGGCTTTTCCCAACCGGGCTTTCTACGGAGGCTTGTTGCAACCTGTCGGTCTGCCCCATCAGCAAGGAGAACTTATTCTTTCTCCCGAATTGTGCGACAGTGAGTTTGCTCCGTTGCTGACTCGCCGTGTGGCTTTTTTGCCTTCCGAAGCGGAACCGTCGGTGCAGTCTGCCAAAGTAAATCATTCGGAGGCACGGATTGTCGCCCGTCTGGCAGAAGCCGTCTATCGTCAATATGCCGGCTCTTCCGGTTTCGATGCTTCCGGCACTTTGGGCATCATTACCCCTTACCGCAGTCAGATAGCCCTGATAAAAAAAGAATTGGCCGCTATGTGTGTGCCTGCTCTGAATGATATACTTGTAGATACGGTAGAACGCTTTCAGGGCAGCGAACGGGATGTCATTATCTACTCTTTTTGCGTGAATCGCGCTTACCAACTGAAATTCCTTGCTAATATGACGGAAGAGAACGGTGTTCCGATTGACCGGAAGCTGAATGTTGCCCTTACCCGTGCCCGCAAGCAGATGTTCATGACGGGAGTGGTGTCGCTGCTGAAGCTGAACCCCGTCTATTCTGAACTGTTGAAGTCGATGGGCTATGAATAAGGCTGAGATACTGTATTTTTAACGCGAACTCGATATAAATCTTATGCAATAAATCTGCTTTTGTCAATAATGTCAATATTCATAGACGGCTTCTTTGGTAGCAGGTTATAAGCTGTCAGCCCTGACAAGAGGAAACTCTTT
>Ga0129307_1000463_pt1 | contig 62908 bp, 54 predicted proteins | sample P1105metagenome_FD_94437 | JGI IMG/M metagenome (GOLD analysis project Ga0129307, IMG submission 94437) | Capybara group fecal microbial communities from Wisconsin, USA - P1105 metagenome | ecosystem: Host-associated > Mammals > Digestive system > Large intestine > Fecal | place: USA: Wisconsin... | reverse complement strand
TGAGAGGATCAGTGTCATCATCTGAGTTTTCTTCTTGAGAAGGTGTGATTGAGCGTCGTAAATAAGGAATACGCCCGCAAGAACAGCTACAGCGTAGAGAATGAAAATGAATGCATCTCTTATAGGGTGCGTCGTTACGGAATACTCGGAGGTCTTCGCGTCAACAAATGTGTAGATATTGTCGGTGAGCTGGTATACCAGGAATACGACCGCAGAAAGTGCGGAAGCACCGAGGACTACCCACTTCATCTTGTTCTGGCTTACCCAGCGGAGTATGAGCGCTACGCCGAGAGCGATAACGGGTACGAAGAGGAATGCCCTTTCAAGACACATCAGTATCCTGAATATCTTGTCTGTTGCGTCATAGTAATCCTTTGTGATGACGCGTATCATACTTATCAGCGCACTGCTGAAGTTGCCGAGCGATACGAGCACGGCGGCGGCTCCTGCCACGATCTCGAGGAATTTGCTGAAGTCTGTCTTCTTCATTGTTTACTTACCTATCCTTTCAACTTTCATAAGATTGGTCGTTCCCGACACTCCGAGGGGAACTCCCGCTGTTATAGCTACGAGGTCACCGTCCTCGACAAGCTGATGTGCCTCAGCCTCGTGGACAGCAGCCGCGAAAAGCTCATCGGTGCTGTTTTTTTCATCTATGATATAGGGAATTACTCCCCAGCTCATATTCATCTGTCTGCAAACCACGTCACTCATAGTGCAGCTTATTATCGGGCAGAGCGGACGGTACTTCGATATAAGACGGGCTGTCTGACCGCCGAGCGATACCGTGATTATAGCTCTTGCGTCGAGGTCGTGAGCGGTGGTGACAGTCGCGTGGGCGATAGCCTCGGCGACATTGCCGTCGGGATTCGAGCGGCGCTTCGAGAACCTGCCCTTGTAGTCGATGTTGTTCTCGGTGGTCTCGGCTATAAGAGCCATCGTCTTGACAGCCTCGACGGGATAGGCACCCGCGGCGGTCTCACCCGAGAGCATTATCGCACTCGTGCCGTCGTATATGGCGTTCGCGACATCGGTTATCTCCGCACGCGTCGGACGCGGATTTGTTATCATTGATTCGAGCATCTGTGTCGCGGTGACTACCTGCTTGCCCGCGTTGTAGCCCTTGTGAATGAGGTCCTTCTGTATCGCAGGGATCTGCTCGAAGGGGATCTCAACGCCCATATCACCGCGTGCGACCATAATGCCGTCAGCGGCTTCGAGTATCTCGTCGATGTTCTCGACGCCGTCCGTATTCTCTATCTTCGCGATTATACGGACATCGAACCACCCGAGGCTCTGCGTGAACTTGCGGAGGTAGTTGATGTCAGCCGCCGAGCGCACAAAGCTTGCGGCGATGAAGTCGAAGCCCATCTTCGAGCCGAATTCGAGGTCGTCCATATCCCTCTCGCTGAGGTAGGGCATAGAGAGCTTGACGCCCGGTACGTTTATGCCCTTGTTGTTGGAGAGCTTGCCGCCGTGGATAACGCGGCAGACTATATCGGTATTCGTCACTTTTTCGGCTACGAGCTCGATGACGCCGTCATTGATGAGTATCCTCGTGCCTATGCTGACGTCGCGGGGCAGCTTCTTGAAGCTTATCGAGCCTATCTCCGATGTACATGGTACGTCCTCGGTGGTGAGGGTGTAGGTGTCGCCGTCCTTTATCTCGACAGGCTTGTCGTCAACAAATTTGCCGAGGCGTATCTCGGGTCCCTTAGTATCGAGCAGAGTCGCTACAGGCAGGTCGAGCTCCGTGCGGAGCCGCTCTATCTGTCGGAAGCGCTTCTCGTGTGTCTCATAGTCGCCGTGCGAGAAGTTGAATCTTGCTACATTCATACCTGCGAGCATAAGCTCGCGCATAATATTTTCGTCGTCTGTTGCAGGTCCGATAGTACAAACTATCTTGGTCTTTCTCATAAAACTTTGCTCCTTGTAACGCGCTCAGAGCTTCCTGAGCTTAGCGTAATTTGCCATTATCTTCTTCGTGCCGACCTTCTCGAAGGCTATTTCGAGCATCGAATCGTTCGCCATCGCCTTGACGGAGAGGATAGTGCCCTCGCCGAATATGCTGTGCGCGACACGCTCGCCGACCTCGTAGGTGGCAGTCTCCTTAGTGCTTGTCTGACGCTTCTCACGGGCAAGCTGCTGCTGGAGCGATGAGGAACGCACCTCGGTAACGGAATTGTCGCTCTCCTCCATACGGCTCTTGACAGCCGCCGCATTGTCGTTCTTGACTATCATCTCGCGACCAATCTCCTTGATGAAGCGCGAGGTCACATTATGCTGTGTCTGACCGAAGAGCATACGTCTGCTCGCACTTGTCAGAATTAGCTTTGCGCGAGCACGGGTAATGGCAACGTATGCGAGGCGTCGCTCCTCCTCGATGTCCTCCTCGCTGTCTATCGAGCGCGAGCTCGGGAAGATACCCTCCTCAAGGCCCGTAATGTACACGTTATCGTATTCCAGTCCCTTCGCGGAGTGGATAGTCATCAGCGTTACCCTGTCCTCGGTGCCGTCGTCGCGGTCAGCCTCGGTGTAGAGCGCGACCTCCTCAAGGAACCCGCCGAGCGTAGGCTCCTCGGCACTGTTCATATACTGAACAGCGGAGCTTCGGAGCTCCTCCACGTTCTCGATCTTTGTATCGGCGTTTTCGAGCGTTTTCAGGTAGCTGAGGTAGCCCGTCTTATCGAGCACGATGTCGATGAGCTCGTCGAGCGAAGCAGTCTCCGCGGCTTCTATCAGCTCCCTGAACATAGCGGCGGCAGCCCGCAGAGCGGTCGCCTTTTTTGCGAGAGGAGCGTAATCGTCGCAGTTGGATATGACCTCATACGGCGTGAGCTTCAGGTCGCGGCTGATATCGTCGATGAGTGCGATAGTTGAGTCACCGATGCCGCGCTTGGGCTCGTTGATTATACGTCGGAAGCGGAGCATATCGCCCGTATTGTTTATGAATGCGAGGTACGAGAGGATATCACGTATCTCCTTGCGGTCGTAGAATCGCATACCGCCGTAAACGCGGTACGGTATATTCGCACGGACAAGCGCACGTTCGATGTTATTGGACTGCGCGTTCATACGGTAGAGCACAGCGTTGCGCGAGTAGGTACCCGTGACCTCGTGGTCCTTCTTTATCGAATCAGCGATGAACTGAGCCTCGTCGTTTTCATCGTAAGCCTTGTACCAGTAGATCTGCTCGCCCTTGCCCTTATCAGTCCACAGTGACTTCTCCTTGCGGCTGGAGTTGTTGGATATAACGGAGTTTGCCGCGTCGAGTATGGTCTGCGTAGAGCGGTAGTTCTGCTCGAGGCGAACTACCTTCGCTCCCTCGAACTGCTCCTCAAAGCCGAGGATATTCTCGATATTCGCGCCGCGGAAGCGGTAGATGCTCTGGTCATCGTCGCCGACTACGCATATATTCCTGTGCTCCTGCGAGAGCATTGAAACGAGCATGAACTGCACGTGGTTGGTATCCTGATACTCGTCAACGAGTATGTACTTGTACCTGTTGCGGTACTTTTCGAGCACCTCGGGGAAGTCGCGGAAGAGCTCGACTGTCTTGCAGAGTATATCATCGAAGTCGAGACCGTTAGCCGCACGCAGTCTCTCATCGTAGAGCCTGTACAGCTTGGCTATCGTCTTTTTGCGGTAGTCCTGTCCCGCTTCCTCGAGCATCTGCTCGGGAGTTATCATCTTGTCCTTGGCGTTGCTTATCTCGGCAAGCACAGCCTTCGGAGCAAGCTGCTTCTCCGACACGTCAAGCTCTGTCATAACGTTCTTTATCATGCGCTGACTGTCGTCGGAGTCGTATATCGTGAAGTTGCTGCCATAGCCGAGAGCCTCTATCTCGCTTCTGAGTATGCGCACACACGCCGAATGGAAGGTCGAGGCATGGATATTCAGAGCTTCCTCGCCGAGCATCGCGAAAAGGCGTTCCTTGAGCTCGCCTGCCGCCTTGTTGGTAAAGGTGATGGCAAGGATATTCCACGGCTTTATAGGTTCAACGGCAACGATACCGCGGAGCATATCCGCGTCGTCCTCCTTGCCGTCGGCATAGGCACGCAGGAAGGTCTCGTCCATTTTGTTTCCCTCGCGCGACTCGTCGAAGTAGGCGTTGCCGAAGTTTATCATATTCGCGATACGGTTGACGATAACGGTCGTCTTGCCGCTTCCCGCACCCGCAAGCACGAGCAGCGGACCGCTGACCGTAAAGACAGCCTCGCGCTGTCTGTCGTTCATACGACTGAAATACCTGTTCAGTGCAGCTCTTTTAGCCTCGGTAAAAGTCTTTTTACTCATATATATCTTCTCCGTTTAAGAATGGGGTTTATGTCTTAATGGATACAGCATGGCTATCATAATCATTATTAAGCATATTATACCACAAAACAAAAAATTTGAAAAGCCTTTTTTGAAAAAATATGTCTCTCAAAAAATAATTTAGTCACAGCTTACACATTATTGCTTCATTTTTTATTATATGACACAAAAGTGTAAATAATTTGTGTATTTTTAATACTTTTCTATTGACTGCATTTGTATTTTGGTGTATAATATAGTATGTAAAGCTGCACTATACGCAGAATCCATTGAAGACAGGAGTTGACACTATGAATAACATACTTTTTGCCGCTTCGGAATGCGTCCCCTTCGTCAAGACAGGCGGTCTCGCCGACGTTGTCGGAGCTCTTCCTCAGTATATCAACAAGGACGAGTTCGACGTCAGGGTGATACTCCCCTACTACACCTGCATTCCCGCCAAATTCAGAGATAATTTCAAATACGTTACGCACTTCTATATGGACTACGGTCTGCGTCCCGACGGAGTCCACGTCGGTATTATGGAGTACGAGTACAACGGTATCAAGTTCTACTTCGTTGACAACGAGTATTACTTCAAGTGCGATTATCCCTACACCTCGGATACAAAATGGGACATCGAGCGCTTCACCTTCTTCTGTAAGGCTGTGCTCGCGATACTGCCCGTTATAGGCTTCCGTCCAGACATCATCCACTGCCACGACTGGCAGTCGGCGCTGATACCCGTGTTTATGCACTCGACATTTGCTACGAACCCGTTCTACAGCTCGACCAAGACCATAATGACGATTCACAACCTCAAATTCCAGGGCATATGGGACATCGAGACGTTCAAGTTCAATACAGCTCTGCCCGACTATATGTTCACGTCGGACAAGCTCGAGTTCAACCGCGCCGCGAATATGCTCAAGGGCGGACTTGTCTACGCTGACTATATCACCACCGTTTCCGAGACGTATGCCGAGGAGATAAAGTACCCGTTCTTCGGCGAGCAGCTCGACGGACTTCTCCGTGCGCGCTCGGCATCGCTGCGAGGTATCGTCAACGGTATCGACTACAAGGTCTTCGACCCGTCGAGCGACAAGCAGATTTACGCACAGTACAGCACGAAGGACGTCAAATCCAAGAAGGCTGTCAACAAGGAGAAGCTTCAGGCTGAGCTCGGTCTGCCCGTGGACAAGAACAAGTATATGATAGCGATAATCTCGCGCCTCACCGACCAGAAGGGACTCGACCTCGTCAACTACGCGATAGAGCGTATCTGTGACGAGAATACGCAGTTCGTCATCATCGGTACGGGCGAGCAGAGATACGAGAATATGTTCAAGCACTACCAGTGGAAATACCCCGACAGAGTTTGCGCGATAATCAAGTATTCCGACGACCTCGCGCACAAGCTCTATGCCGCGGCTGATACTATGCTTATGCCGTCGCTGTTCGAGCCCTGCGGACTCACACAGCTCATCGCGCTCCGCTACGGTACAGTACCGATAGTACGCGAGACTGGCGGTCTCAAGGACACCGTAGAGCCCTACAACGAGTTCGACGGCACAGGTACAGGCTTCTCGTTCGCGAACTACAACGGCGACGAGATGCTTGGAGCTATCAACTACTCCAAGGCTGTGTACTACGACCACCGTGCAGAATGGGACAAAATGGTCAAGCGCGGTATGGAGGCTGACTTCTCGTGGAACAGCTCCGCCCGCCAGTACGAGGGTATGTACAGCTGGATGATAAACTGGTAAGCAGGGAGTCCCCGCTGACGGTTCGCGAGGGCGCTCGTGAACTCACTCACTAACTACAGAGGGCATAGTCTTCTTTCGCGAATGATAATAATACTTGAAAGATTCAATATACTCAATGAACGATAATAGAAAAATCAAAGGCGCTGTCTTCGATATGGACGGACTGATGGTCGATACGGAAAAGCTCTACCTCCGCTACTGGAAGGAAGCCGCCGCCGATTTCGGCTACGATATGAAGAATGAGCACGTCTACGCGATTCGCAGCCTTGCGCGCAAATACTCTATCCCCAAGCTGAAAAGCTTCTTCGGCGAGGACTTTCCCACCGAGGACGTCCGCACCCGACGTACCGAGCTGATAAACACTCATATCGACAAGTACGGCATTGACGTGAAGAAGGGTCTGTTCGAGCTTCTCGACTTCCTGAAGGCACACGGGATAAAGCTCGCGGTCGCGACTGCTACTCCGCGCGAAAGAGCTCTGCGCTGTCTCGAACGTATCGGAGCACGCGATTACTTCAACGCCGTTATCTGCGGTGATATGATTGAGAGCGGCAAGCCCGACCCCGACATCTACCTCACAGCCGCGCGTGAGCTCGGACTTCCGCCCGAGCAGTGCGCCGCCTTCGAGGACTCGCCGAACGGCATAAAAGCCGCTTATTCCGCGGGCTGTCACGCGATAATGATACCCGATATGACTCCGCCCGACGAGGAGACAACTCCCCTGCTCAGCGCGGTATATGACGACCTTGCGCAGGCTGTCACCTACTTTGAAGGGAGGATATGATATGATGCTTTCAAAGACGAGCGTGTCCGAGCTGTTCGATATCCCGAAGTTCTACTACTTCGACAGCGGTAACGACTACTCGGGCAGTCTCGGTGATTTTGCATACAAGGTATACACGGGCGAGACGCTGAAGGTGCTGACGTGGCACGGACGTCTGTGCTCCGACAAAGCCGAGATAGAGCACGAGAAGGAATTCGAGCGCTCACAGGAGGGCTTCGACGCTATGATAAAATGGCTCGAGGACACCTACAACGGCAAGACCGAATAAAACAAAAACAGCCTTCCGCTCGGAAGGCTGTTTGTTTTTCTGTTTACCACTCACCGAATTCGCCCTGTGTCTGAGGCTCTGTCGGTTCGATTATTATCGGAGGCGGGTCTGTCTGAACAGGTTCTGTCGGCTGCGGAGCGGGTTCAGTCTGAACGGGCTGTGTCACGATGACAGCCTCTGTCGTTGTGACTGCCTGCTGCTGCTGAGCCTGTGTCGCCTGTGTGGTTGTCTGAGGAGTTACCTGTGCGTCCTCGGGCAGATAGTAAACTATCAGCTTCTTGGAGTCCTTGTTGCTGTAGAACGTACCCGGCTGAACGACCTTGGCGTCTACCATCAGCTGAGTAATGCTGTTGGGAGTTCCCCACGACTGGCTCGACTTTACCTTCGAGTAGTTGGTGATACCCGCTTTTCTGAGCTCATTCTCGTACTGGGAAACGGTCAGACCCTCGAACGGCGGGATAGTACCGCCCTCCTTGCCCTTGCTGACCTTGAGCTTTACAGTCGTGCCCTGAGCAACGGTCTCGCCGACCTGAATATCCTGCTCAAGGATAACATCGGGGTCGCTGTCGTTGTCGTACTCATATTCTACCTCAAACTTGAAGTAATCCTTGTACTTCTCCTCGGTGAGAGTGAAGAACTTGCCTACGAGGTCGGGCATATCGGTATCGGGCTGCGAGCCGTCCTCAGTCGAGAGCTCGGGCTCCGTCGTAACGATATTGCTCGATATCGACGAGCGCGAGAAATCACTCTCTTCATCGTCGTGCTTTACGAAGTTCTGCATAAAGAACACAACGATTATCAGAAGTATCGCAAGGAGCAGTATACCGATGATTATCGGCACCTTGATACGGTCAACAGTGTTGACCTTCTCATAGCTGTACTCGTCGTAGTCGTCCTCGGGCGGGTAATACGGCTGCTGAGGGGGCTGCTGAGCGTACTGCTGCTCGTAATACTGCTGCTGAGGCTGAGCCTGCGGCTGCTGATATACGGGAGCTGCCTGACGTACGGGCTCATTTGAGTAGCTGTTGTCAACGTGTGCCTGCTGGAAAGCGGGACGAACCGTCGGCGGCTGCTCGAAGAGCCTTGTCACGAGCTCGGTTATAGTCTGTATACGGTCTCTGCCTGCGAGGTTCATACCCTCCATAATAACGCGCGATACGTGCGCAGGTATGCTCTTGTTGAGCATAGCGGGCTCGCAGAGGTCATCGTGCTGCATACGTGTTACCGAATCAACAGGCATACAGCCTGTGAGCGCCCTGTAGAGCAGAGCACAGACGCCGTAAACGTCCGTCCATGAGCCCTGACGGCTGCTGCTGCTTGCCGAGTACTGCTCGGGAGCGGCATAGCCCTTGAAGAGCTCGTATTCAAGTCCCGCATTAGCTGTTCTCACGGCGGAAACACAGAATCCCGAGAGCTTCAGCTCGCACTTGTCGGTGATATATACGGTCTCGGGACTGATAGCGCGGTGAATGATACCCGCGTTGTGGAGTATACCTATCGTAGTGAACAGCGGAGGGAATATCTTCGATACCTGTTCCCAGCTGAGCTCGCCCGCGTTCTCCTTGAGGTGGTCGAGCATCTTCACGCCATTTATGTACTCGAATACAGTGTATGTGGTATTGTTCTCGGCGAACATATCAAGCACGGGTGTGATGTTTGAGTTGTTCCTGAGCCTTGCAAGCGACTTGTTCAGCTCGGTGTACTCAGCCATGAAAGCCTTGTACTTTGCAAGATTATTGTAGTTTACGCTGATAGTGGCTCTGTCCTTTACTCTTGTACAGAGGTTTATCGGCATATACTCCCTGAGCATCACCTTGCACGAGGTGGATATATCATATCCCATATATGTAGCGCCCTCGCCGTTATACTCGAGAAGCACGCCCACGAGGTATCTGTCGCGAAGGACGGTACCGGGTGTTATATACATAGCGTTATGCGGCGTTTTATCATCGAATCCGCAATGGGGGCAGATATGCTGATCCATGTCAAATTTTTCCATACATCTGTAACAGAATCTACGTTCTCCCAAAGCAGTTCCTCCTTTACCCATAATAATAGCGATACTACTTCAATGTATCATATCTATTTTAGCAGTATTCAAGGCAAATGTCAACATCTATTTGTAATATTACGCCCATTTATAGCATTTTGTATTATTTCTGTAATAACTTTATTACAATATCCCGTATATTTGTAATAAATCAGTCCGTCAGCTCACTTGCGGCAAGCATTACGCCGAGCTTTCCGCTCGTGTAGGTTATGCCGCCCTGCATCCATACGGCATAGGGCTCGCGGAGAGGTGCGTCCGCGGAGAGCTCAATAGAAGCGCCCATTGTGAAGGCTCCTGCCGCCATGATGACCTTGTCGGTATAGCCGGGCATATCCCACGGCTCGGGAGTAACGAAGGCGTCCACGGGAGCTCCCGCCTGTATACCGCGGCAGAACGCGCAGAGCTTATCCTCGCTGCCGAGCCTGATCGCGGTGATGATATCACCTCTCGGGTCGTCCTTGCGCGGCGAGCACTCGTAGCCGAGCATAGTGAACAGCTCGCTCGCGAATGCCGAGGTCTTGAGCGCGGCGGCTACCACGTCGGGAGCCATAAATAATCCGAGGAGCATCTCGCGGTTCATACCGAGAGTACAGCCGACCTCCTTGCCCATGCCCACGCAGGTGAGCCTGTAGGAGCACAGCTCCACGAGGTCTGCCCTGCCCGCGATATATCCGCCTGTGCGGGAGATACCGCCGCCCGCGTTCTTGATGAGAGAGCCGATGATTATATCAGCGCCGACCTCCGAGGGCTCACGTGTCTCCACGAACTCGCCGTAGCAGTTATCGACCATAACAACAGCGTCGGGGTTGCCCTTCTTTATCGCATTAACCATTTTTTCGATGTCCGCGACCGTGAAAGCGGGACGGAGCGAATATCCGCGCGAGCGCTGTATATACGCGACCTTCGCGCCCTTGACAGCGGCTGTGATACCGTCGTAATCGGGAGTGCCGTCGGGGAGAAGGTCTACCTGTCCGTACTCAACGCCGTAGTCCATAAGCGAGCCGTTGCCCTTGTCGCCCGCGATACCGATAACCTCTTCGAGCGTGTCGTAGGGCTTGCCCGTGATGGAAACGAGCTTGTCGCCTGTGCGCAGAACGCCGAACAGAGCCGTAGAAAGCGCGTGCGTGCCCGATACGAAATTGAAGCGGACAAGGGCGTCCTCGGTGCCGAGCACCTGCGCGAACACCTTGTCGATGACCTCTCTGCCGATGTCTCCGTAGCCGTAGCCCGTCGAGCCGTAGAAGCAGGACTCGCTCACACGATTGTCGGCAAAGGCTTTGAGCACCTTCGCTCCGCAGTATTCAGCGGTAGACTCGATACGCGCGAATGCATCGCGGCAGTTATCCTCCGCCTGCTGTGCAAGCTCCATAAGCCTGTCGCTGAAGCCGTAAATACTCTTTATATCCTTATTCATCTGTAAAACCTCTTTTAGTTGATAATACCCTTTGAAGCGCTGTCCTTCTCCACGTCGATACGCTCAAGGACGAATTCATGCTCGACCTCGCGGAAGCCTATCTCGCGGTAGAAGCTCACACGCACATCGAGCGCAAGCAGAAACGCCTTTTTTCCGTTGTTGTTGAGGAAGAGCGCGAGCCATTTCAGAAACTCACGCGCATAGCCGCTCCCGCGGGCAGAAACTCGCGTCGCTACCTGTCCTATAAGAGCCTCGTTGCCGATATCGAATACGATAGAGGCGGTGGTGCTGTCTCGGTAGGTGAACACACGGCTTATACCGTGACGGCAGCGGTGCGAGGTATCAGTGTACCACAGCGAAAAGTCCGCAATATTCGGGAATCCCTCGCTCAGTATCTGATAGACGTCGGGGAGGTACGGGTCGAAATCGACGAACTCCTCCGCGAAGGTATAGCTGTCCTTGTCGGGAACGAGCTCGAACACGGTGCGGTTTAGCACCTGATAGCGCTCGCCCATATCTATGCCGGAGAGTATCTTCTGGTCGCCCTCAATACGGAAAGGCATATTCATATCAATGAACATCTGGAGCTCGTCGTCGGCTTCAAGGTGACCGTCCCCGCAGATAATGAGGGTAGAGTTGATGATAAACATATAGCCCTCGCCGAAATTATCGTTCTCGCCCGTTATCTTGTAGAAGCGGCAGAAGTCGTAGCCTGCCCCGTAAGCCTTCATATAGGCTATCATCTTGCGTCCGGAAAGAGTCTTCATCAGGAGCTCGGTATCGAACTCGCTCTCGCTTGTTATCAGTTTTATCATAGCTCGCATATCCTCTCCGCAAGTCGTTTTACCAGCTGATAGGAGGGCTCAAGGTCGCGCTCGGCTATCACACAGGACGCGCTGTGCAGGTATCTGCACGGGAGCGATACAGCGATAGTACGTACTCCGCTTCCGCTGATGTGGATAGCTCCCGCATCGTTGCCGCCCGCTATCTTAGTCTTGGTCTGACAGCAGAGACTGAGCTCCTTCGCTGTGTCCATAGCAAGGGCGTACAGCTCCTTATCGTAAATAGTGCGCCTGTCCATAAAGCTGATAACGGGTCCGTCACCGAGGCAGCAGACGCGCTTTGCACCGCCAACGCCATCGATGTCGGCGGCAGTCGTGGCTTCGAGAACTATCGCAAAATCGGGCGCAACGCTGAACGCCGACGCTCCCGAGCCGCGCAGTCCTATCTCCTCCTGCACGTTGAACACGAAATAGGTGTCGTACTCGGGCTGCTCCTGAATGAGGCGTATCATCATCGCACAGCCGACACGGTCGTCTATAGCCTTGGACTTGATATTCACGCCGAATTCGGTGAACTCGGAATCGAAGTAAACGCAGTCGCCGAGCGAGACATACTGCATAGCCTCCTCACGGTCGTGAGCTCCGATGTCGATATACATACCGTCGTATTCGGGAGCCTTCTCCTTCTGCTCCTTTGTAAGGTTGTGAACGGCAGTAGAGCCGACAACTCCCGATATGCCGTTCTTTCCGACCTTAACCTGTCTGCCGATGGCGACGGTGGTGTTCACTCCGCCGACCTCGTCAAAGCATAGCGTACCGTCAGCGTTGATATATGTAACAATGAAGCCGACCTCGTCCATATGGGCGCATATCATCAGCTTCTTCTCCGAGCTCTTCCTGCCCCTGCGGAAGCAGATAAGACTCCCGAGCGGGTCAACGCGGTATTCGCAGCAGTCCTTCACCTTGTCTATGATGAACTCGCGGACAGCCGATTCGTCGCCCGATACACCGTTTATAAGGCACAGCTCCTTCAGCAATTCTTTCATAGTCAGCCCTCCGTTATGTATGCGGCTAAAAGCTCCGCGGTGCTTCTCACGTCATCGAGGTCGATGACCTCCACGGGCGTGTGCATATTCCTCAGCGGTATCGAAACGGTACACGCCTTGCAGCCGCTCCTGTTGACGGAATAGCGGTCGGCGTCAGTACCCGTGCCGCTGTTCATCACCTCAAGCTGATACGGGATATCCGCACTCTTTGCGGCGGAGATAAGCGCGTCTGTGACTTCACGTGAGAGCGACGGCGAAACGCCCATCATAGCCCCCTCACCGAGCTTACCGCACTTGCGCTCGTCCTCTCCCATTGCAAGGGCGAAGCTGACGTCCACGGCTATAGCGATATCGGGGTCAAGCTGATAAGCGCCTATCTTCGCGCCGCGCTCGCCGACCTCCTCCTGACAGGAGAAGATAACAGTCACATTGTAGGCAAGCTCCCTGCCCTGTATAAGCTCGAGCGCGTACAGTATAGCCGCAACTCCGCTTCTGTCGTCGAGAGCTCCGCCCGTGACGCGCTCACCGAGAAGCGAGCGGCACTTCACGTCGAAGGTCACGCTGTCACCTGCGGATACTATCTCTGCGAGCTCGTCGTGCGTCATACCTGTGTCAATGGCTGTATCATCGTATTTCACGACCTCATTTCCGCCGCTCAGATGAGGCGGCACAGAGCAGATAACTCCGGATATATCGCGCTTGCCGTGAATAATAACGGGCTGGGCGGCGATAAGTCGGCGGTCTATGCCCCCGAGCTGTTCAAACTTGACAAAGCCCTCGTCGGTAATGCTCGTAACAACGAAGCCGATCTGGTCTATATGCGCGTCGAGCACAAGATGAGGCAGTCCCTCGCGCTTTGTGCCGAATGTACCTATCACGTTGCCGCTGACTATACGTGCATCGGGACAGTATTCCCGCAAAAGTCCGCACGCAAGCTCAGCCGCAGGAGATTCGCTGCCCGAAGCTCCGTAAGCCTCGGCAAGCGAAAATAAAACTTCTTTGAGTTCCATAAATTCACCTCATAAATAGACGTTACTCTTTATTATATCATAATCTTCATATAATAGCAAGCAGGAGCGGAAGGTTTTTCCGTCCCGCAATTCTGCACAGCGAAATCACCTGCGGTCGCTGTTTCAGTTCAATTTGACTCCAATGTCCGAGGTATGCTGATATATTATCAATTTTTTGTGACAGTCAGAGTGTTCAGCTTGAATGTTATATATGAAAGCACAAATTCCATGGGATTCTTTCAGAGAGGAGGCAGCGCCATGACGGGAGCAGAATACAGCGCTCTGCGGAAAAGCTCGCCCGAAAAGGCGTACGCTGCGCTGTTCGGGAGCTACTGCGACTACGTCTACACCATTGTGTACAACAGGCTGCGCAGTGTAGCTCCGCGCGAGGATATAGAGGAATGTGTGAGCGACATCTTTGCGGACATTTTCCTCACCTACAGTAACAGCGGTGAGTTTGCGGGCGATATGAAGGGCTTCATCGGTACTGTAGCAAAACGTCGCGCTATCAACACCTATCACAGCTTCGCCTCCCGCGCGGGACGTCATTCGGGAGAGTCCGACGACTATCTCGCGGGCATTGCTTCGGGTACAGACATCGAATCCGAGCACGACCTCGAGGAGCGCCGATGTATACTACTCGACAAGATAGACGAGCTCGGAGAGCCTGATTCTACGATAATCCTGCAAAAATACTATTATGACCGCTCCTCGGCAGAGATAGCTAAAATGCTGTCGATGAAGCCCTCGGCAGTGCGTATGCGCGCGTCGAGAGCCCTCGACAAGCTGAGAAAAACACTGACAGAAGTCGGTATCACGTTGTAAAGGAGATGCGTGAAATGGAACATGGATTCAATATGCTTGAAAATGCATCCGACAAGAGCTTAGAGCGCCTTTCCGAGCGAAGGGTACTGACAGAGAAAGAAAAAGAGAGGATGTTGAAGATGAGTATGGATAAGCTGAACAAAATGAATGACAATACAGAGGACGAGTTGCAGGTCAGCGGCGTTGAGCAGTACAATCGTCCGAAATGGTACGGATTTGCTACTGCGGCAGCAAGCCTGCTCCTTGTCGGCGGCATAGTGGGCGGAGGTGTGTACCTCAGCAGAAACGCTCAAGCCCCCGATGACCCTATGGCGGAGGCGACGTCATCGACAGATACAACGTATGCGGAAGCAATAAGAACGACCGATACAACAGCAGCTCCTACAGAAGCACAGACAGATTCCCCGACTGAGACTGCATATAATATGGCTGACAAAGTAAATGCTCTTATCAACCTCAGCCGAGGCTGGATGTGCGGCGAGGACACGCAGCTCAAAAAGACCGTTGAGACAGCTGACAGCACTGTCGAGTATTACCGCTGCTACGATTTCGATAAGCCCGAAGATGTGAAGGCGAAATACAGAGAATACTTCACTGAAAAATTCCTCGGCGACTACGAATATATCTGGAATGAAAGCGCCTGCGAAGCTCCGATATTCAAGGACTTCGGCGGCAAGCTCTACCACCGCAGCGATAAAGAAGATGTCGTTCTCTACAGCTTTACAGAAAATGATATCGAAATAGAAAGCTGCGACGAAAACAGGCTTGAATTCACAGTCATCGGCAGAGGTATGAACGACAGCCTGCATATGCTGTACATCGTTTGCGTCAGGGAGGACAGTGACTGGAAGATAGACAGCTATAACGACACGGAAATATCAGCAGAATTCACACATATCGCCGAATAAAGCAATAAAGCTCGGAAGCAGACCGCTCCCGAGCTTTTCTGTTCATCTTATTACTTGAAGTATGCAACGCCGCTCTCGAAGATGCGCTGGTCCTTCTCGCCAGCAACATTCTTGCAGATAAAGCTGCCCTTACGCTCGGAGTGTCCCATCTTGCCGAGGACGCGTCCGTCGGGAGATGTGATACCCTCGATAGCGTCGAACGAGGTGTTCGGGTTGTAGCGGATATCCATTGTCGGGTCGCCCGCGAGGTCAACGTACTGCGTAGCTATCTGACCGTTATCAGCCATTTTCTGTATCAGGCTCTCGGGAGCTACGAAGCGTCCCTCGCCGTGCGAAATCGGTACAGTGTGTATATCGCCGACCTCCGTGCCGTAGAGCCACGGGCTCTTGTTGGAGGCGATACGTGTATTTACCATCATCGACTGGTGGCGGTTGATGGTATTGAACGTCAGCGTGGGAGAATCGTCGGTCATATCGACTATCTCGCCGAAGGGTACAAGTCCGAGCTTTACAAGTGCCTGGAAGCCGTTGCAGATACCGAGCATAAGACCGTCGCGGTTCTTGAGGAGGTCGTGAACTGCATCCTTTATCATCGGGTTGCGGAAGAATGCAGTGATGAACTTGCCGCTTCCCTCGGGCTCGTCACCGCCCGAGAAGCCGCCGGGTATCATAATCATCTGCGACTCTCTGATAGCCTTCTCGAACTGCTCTACGGAAGCCTCAATATCGCCAGCCGCCTGATTGCGGATAACGATGACCTCAGCGGAGGCGCCTGCCTTCTCGAAGGCTCTTGCGGTGTCGTACTCGCAGTTAGTGCCGGGGAATACGGGGATAACGACTCTCGGCTTCGCGAACTTCTCGGAGGAAGCAAGAGTAACCGTATTCTTGTAGCTGTACTTCGCGGGAGTAGCGTCCGTGGTCTTGATACGGCACGGGAACACGGGCTCGAGCTTGCCCTCCCAAACGCGCTGGAGGTTGTCCAGCCCGAGGGTGTAGTCGAGGGTGTCTATCCTGTAGGTGTCAGTGGTCTTACCGATAACGTTCTCGTCATCGGAAGCCTCGCCTGTAAGCTCGATGATGAACGCACCGTAGCAAGGAGTGAACAGCTGCTGAGCTGTCATACGAGAGGTGAACTCGAAGCCGAGCTTGTTGCCGAAGCACATCTTCGCGATACCCTCAGCAGCTCCGCCGTAGCCGATAGTCCATACAGCGGCTGCTCTGCCCGCAGCGATGATGTCCTCGACCTTGTCAAATACAGCCTTTACGCTGTCGAATACAGGCAGACCGTTCTCGTCGTAGTCGGGAGCGATGTATATTACCTTGTCCCCTGCCTTCTTGAACTCGGTGGAGACAACCTTGTCAGCCTTTGCTGTCGAAACAGCGAACGAAACGAGCGTAGGCGGAACGTCGATGTCCTCGAATGTACCCGACATCGAGTCCTTGCCGCCGATAGAGCCGCAGCCGAGCTCGAGCTGAGCCCTGAATGCACCGAGCAGAGCAGCCATAGGCTTGCCCCAGCGCTTGGGGTCGTTCTTGGTGCGCTCGAAATACTCCTGGAATGTGAGCCAGCACTTCTTATATGTACCGCCAGCCGCTACAACCTTGGCAATAGACTCGACAACTGCGAGCATAGCACCGTGGTACGGGCTCTTGGTGGATATATCGGGATTGTAGCCCCAGCCCATCAGCGAGCAGGTGTTCGTCTCGCCTTTAAGCACGGGTATCTTCGCAGCCATAGCCTGCGAGGGAGTCATCTGGTAAACGCCGCCGAAGGGCATAAGCACTGTGCCTGCACCGATAGTGGAGTCGAACTTCTCGATAAGTCCCTTCTGCGAGCATACATTAAGTCCGCCCAGAAGACTTGTCCACGCCTCAGCGGAATCCTCTGGAGCCTCGGGAGCAGTGTCCTCAGGGAGCTCAACAGTGATGTCCGTGAACTTCGGAGCACCGTTGGAGTTGAGGAACTCGCGGGAGAGGTCTACGATAGTCCTGCCGTTCCAGTTCATCCTGAGTCTCGGCTCGTCAACAACGTCGGCTACGCGGGTAGCCTCGAGGTTCTCCTTTGCAGCCTCAGCCATAAATGTGTCAACGTCCTCGGGAGCAACGACGACAGCCATACGCTCCTGAGACTCGGAAATAGCTATCTCCGTGCCGTCAAGACCATCGTACTTCTTGGGTACTGCGTTAAGGTCGATAATAAGACCGTCGGTCAGCTCACCGATAGCGACAGATACGCCGCCCGCACCGAAATCGTTGCAGCGCTTGATGAGCTTTGTTACCTCGGGCTTGCGGAAGAGACGCTGGAGCTTTCTCTCCTCGGGAGGATTACCCTTCTGTACCTCAGCTCCACAACTTTCAAGGGATTCGAGGGTATGCGACTTCGACGAGCCTGTAGCACCGCCGCAGCCGTCTCTGCCTGTCTTGCCGCCGAGCAGGATAACAACGTCACCTGCCACAGGAGCCTCGCGGCGGATATTCTCCGCGGGAGCAGCACCGAGTACAGCGCCTATCTCCATACGCTTCGCAACATAGCCGGGGTGATATACCTCAGCAACATGACCTGTTGCAAGTCCTATCTGGTTGCCGTATGAGCTGTAGCCGTTTGCAGCTCCGACAACTATCTTCTTCTGCGGGAGCTTGCCCTGTATAGTATCGGAAACGGGCACGAGCGGGTTAGCCGCACCTGTTACGCGCATTGCCTGATAAACGTAGCTTCTGCCCGAGAGCGGGTCGCGGATAGCTCCGCCGAGGCAGGTCGCAGCACCGCCGAAGGGCTCGATCTCGGTGGGGTGGTTGTGGGTCTCGTTCTTGAACATAAGGATCCAGTCCTCGAGCTTGCCGTCGATATCGACCTTTATCTTTACCGAGCAGGCGTTTATCTCCTCGCTCTCGTCGAGGTCGGGGAGAAGCCCGTCAGCCTTCAGCTTCTTGGCTGCAAGAGTACCGATGTCCATAAGGGTTACCGGACGGTCGCTCCTGCCGAGCTCCTCGCGCACGTTGAGGTACATATCATAGGTGTCCTTGATGTAGGGAGTAACAATGCTCACGTTCTCAACATTGGTGAGGAAGGTCGTATGACGGCAGTGGTCGGACCAGTATGTATCTATCATACGTATCTCGGTGATAGTGGGGTCACGGTGCTCCTTATTGCGGAAGTAGTCCTGACAGAACTTGATGTCGTCGTAGTCCATAGCGAGACCGAACTGCTCAACGAAGGCGTGAAGCCCCTTCTCGTTGAGGTTGATGAAGCCCTCGAGTGTCTCGACAGTCTCGGGGATCTCGTAGTTGGTATCGAGGGTGTCCACCTCGTCAAGGGAAGCCTCGCGGCACTCAACGGGGTTTATCATATAAGCCTTGAGACGTTCAAGGTCTTCGTCGGAGATACCGCCCGAAACGATGTAGACTCTCGCATTTCTTACGCGGCAGCGCTCACCCTGACGGAGTATCTGTATACACTGCTCACAGCTGTCGGCACGCTGGTCGAACTGTCCGGGGAGGAACTCGACCGCGAAGACCTTGTCGCCCTCTTCAAGAGCGGGGAGCTTGTCGTATACGACGTCAACAGCGGGCTCGGAGAAAACCGTAGGAATAGCGGCTTTGAAGTCGTCCTCGCTGAGCTTGTCCGCGTCATAGCGGTTGAGGACGCGGATACCCTTGACATCAAGTCTCAGGGACGTCCTGATGTCGCTGAGGATAGACTTAGCCTCAACGGCGAATTCGGGCTTTTTTTCTGCATAGATTCTGAATACAGCCATAATCATATCTCCTTGTTAAAAGTTATCGTTGATAACTAAATTATCTTGCCGTAGCAGCAATCACAGTCTGCTTCTTCTATTGTAACATAAAAAATCTGATTACGCAAACTTTTTTTTGAATTTTTCCGTGAAATTTTTATTAATGTATAATCGGGAGCGTGTCCCTGATGAAATTCCGCACTTCTCTCGCGCTCGAACAGCACGGGAACAGTCTTGCCGACGAGGCTCTGCATATACTCACGAGCCAGCCGCTCGCCGAGAGCCTTCATACGGTCGGCACGCTCGTGCTTGACAGCGTCGGGTATCTGCTCCATTTTCGCGGCAGGAGTGCCGTTTCGCGGCGAATACTGGAAAACGTGTATCCGCGAAAAGCCTATCCTCTCCGCAAACGACATAGATTCGGCAAATTCCTGCTCAGTCTCGTTCGGGAAGCCGACCATTATATCCGTCGTGAACGACGCCTCGGGAAAGCGCAGGCGTATCTGCTCAACGAGGGCTGCATACTCCTCGGGCGTATAGCGGCGGTTCATACGCTTCAGCGTAGCCGCACAGCCGCTTTGCAGCGACAGGTGGAACTGCGGGCAGAACTGCGGCAGAGCAGCGAGGCGGTCGAGGTCGTCGGGGAGCATCATTTCGGGCTCTATTGAGCCGAGTCGAACGCGTTCTATTCCATCGGTCTTGCAGCAGACCTCCACCGCGTCCGCGAGCCGCAAGCCCTCGCGGTGACCGTAAAACGCGATATTTATGCCTGTCAGCACTATCTCCCGCCGACCGTTTTCGGCGAGCATTGCGGCTTCGCGGCGAAGAGCTTCAGGCGGCTTGCTGCGGAAGCGTCCGCGGGCATAGGGTATCATACAATAGGTGCAGTAGCACTCACAGCCGTCCTGAATCTTGACGAATGCGCGGGTGTGACTGTCCGTCGGGACATAGGCTATCTCCTCGAACTCATCGTCTCTGCTCAGAGGCGTTATCTCGACGATACGGCGTCGCTCCGACAAAGCAGAAAGTACGAGCTCGGGCAGCTTTGCGCGGTCCTTCGTGCCTGTGACAATGTCAGCCTCCGCTATCTTCTCAGCCGCTTCGGGAGCAGCCTGCGGCATACAGCCCGTCAGCACGATGGCCGCGTCAGGCACGTCCCTGCGGAGCTTCCGCACCGCGTACACGGACTTGCTGTCGCCGCTGCCCGTAACGGTGCAGGAATTTACGACGATGACATCAGCGTCCTCGGGCTTGTCCGTAGGGTCAAAGCCCGCATCGGTGAAGCAGCTGCGCAGAAGCTCAGTCTCATACTGACTGACCTTGCAGCCGAAAGTTATAAAAAATACCTTATACATATTTCACCCTTTTATCACGAAATTCTACCATAATTGTCATGTTAATACTACACAAAAATGACTATTTGTTTTTGTACAATATAAATAATTATTCTTTATACCTAAAAAGTCAAATTGATTTTAAATTAGTTTATGCCAAATTGCCGAATTTATAAAAATCGCCTTGACATAGCCGTTTACACGTGGTAATATATAGTTGCGGACAGGGAAGAGCCCGCAGAGAAAGAGAAGATAAATAGAAAACACACGCAAGCGAAAACAGGAGGTAATGTATTATGACAAAAGCTACCGTTTCACTTCAGGCTATCAACGACGTTAAGGATTTCGTTAATATCGTTATGAAGTATGACTTCGATATTGACCTCGTATCCGGAAGATACGCTGTAGACGCAAAGTCTATCATGGGTATTTTCAGCCTGGACCTCTCAAAGCCCATTGAGCTCAATGCTCACACTGACGACGCTGACAAGTTCATGAAGGACATCGCAAAGTACATCGTAAAGTAAAAACACCGATAAACAATAAAAAATGACAGTACACACACCTTGGACGCTTCTTCGGAAGCGTCTTTTTTTATCCGCTGACATTATTTACCTGTTGTAAGACAGCGATTACCCGACATAATACTCTCAGACGCTTATCAACGTATTACACGGAATAAACGTCACGAAAAGAGGTGTCACATCTATGTGGGATAAACTCGCCCTCATACTTCTCATCGTCGGAGGCATCAACTGGGGTCTCGTCGGCATTTTCGACCTCGACCTCGTTGCATTTGCATTCGGCGGTGCAGGCACTATCCTCGCACGGGCTGTCTACATTCTCGTAGCCATCTCTGCGGTATGGTGCATTTCCTTCCTCTTCCGCAGGAACGAGGAGCTCGCGGTCAGCACAGTAGAGCGCTGAGCGCACGTTCTGCCGCTCAGATGCCGTAGCGGCGGATATACACATCATCGCGTCCTGTCAGTACGGGACGCGTTTTTTCGGCAAAATAAAAAGGGAGACGGTATACGTCTCCCCCAATTATTATAATCAGTCGCTTACGTAAGGCATAAGAGCAACCTGTCTTGCCTTCTTGATAGCAGATGTAAGCTCACGCTGATGGAATGCGCAAGTACCTGTTACACGTCTGGGAAGGATCTTAGCTCTCTCAGTTACGCACTTTCTGAGCTTCGCGAGGTCCTTGTAGTCGATTCTCTCGATCCTGTCTGCGCAGAACATGCAAACCTTCTTGCGGGGCTTCTTCGCAGGACGAGAAGTTCTTTCCTTTTCCATGACAATTTCTCCTTTCGTAATATTGATTCAGTCCGTTTTCAGAACGGCATATCGTCCTCATTGAGGAGCTCTTCGTATTCGCCGAAGTTACCGTAAGACATATTATCGTTTGCGGGAGCGGGCTGCTGCGGAGCGGCTGCCTGCTGTCTGGGAGCCTGATAAGTGTTATTCTGCGGCTGAGCGCCGCCGTCGTTCTTGCCGCCGACAAACTCAACATTATCCACGAATACATCGGTGGTATAATGTGTTACATCGGGATATTTTTTATCCTGATACTTACCTTTTCTGAGGTTACCCTCAACAAGAATCATTTTCCCCTTGTTAAAGTAACGTGACACAAACTCAGCCGTCTGTCTCCAAGCGGTGCAGTCAATAAAATCAGTTTCATATTCACCGTTCTGATTCTTAAAACTGCGAGTTACCGCGACGGTAAATCTGCAAGATGCAACGCCGCTCTGAGTCTGTCTGAGCTCGGGGTCTGCGGTGAGTCTTCCGACCAAAATAACCTTATTCATAAATGGCGCCTCCTAAACGATGAAGATGGATTAGTCGATAACTGTAACGAGTGAGCGAAGAACGCCGTCCGAGATGTTGAGACGTCTTGAAAGCTCAGCGGGATAGTCGGGTGTCGACTGGAACGTATAAATTACGTAGTAGCCCTCTGTCTCGTCGTCGATAGGATATGCAAGCTTGCGCTTACCCCATTCCTCGTTGACTTCAACAGCTTCGGCGTGACGCTCGATTCTCTCCTTGAACTTCTGAACGAGAGCCTTCATGGGCTCCTCTCCGTCCTTGAGGCTGAAAACAACCATTACTTCATACTTTGCGGATACCTTTGCCATTTTTGTACACCTCCTTCTGGATTCCGCCCGTAGCACTATGCGGGCAAGGATAATAGTACCGATACACGATACTTGAATATTATAACATACCCCCTGACGCTTGTCAAGGGGTAATTTCTATTTTTTTCAATTTATGCGTAGGGCAGCTTCTGATACACCCTGTAGGCGGACCAGCCTATCCCAACAGCCCAGAAAATGCTGAAAAGGTGCATACCCGTATCCGAGAGCGGCAGATAGCCGCACAGGAAATTTCCGAGCGTGTGCAGTCCTATCGCGAGCAGCAGCCAGCGCTTCAGGTCGCCTGTCTGTACCGCCTTGAACACTATGACTGACAGCGCCACGTGTGTGAACGTGCCCGCGAGACAGTCCAGCGAGACAAGCACACTGTCAAGGAAGGAGAAATCGGCGGCAGCAGCCACTCCTTCGAGCATTTTCTGAGCTGAATAATCATCGAGCCCTTTCGTGAATTCGGCTTCACCGAGGTTGTTCCAGTCTATACCGTCGAGGACGTAGTGAAACGACGCAAAGCCGCCTACTGCCAAGGTCTCATAGCAGTCGTGTCCCAGTCCGTACATTACAGAAGCAGTGCGTGCGGTCTTGTTTCTCAGGGGGTACTTGAACGCGATAAACCGCGCAGTCTCCTCGCAAACGCCCGAGAGCAGTCCCTGCACGAGGTAGAAAACGAACGGGTCAGTCGCGAAAATGCTCCCCTCTCTGAAAATGAAGTATCTGAGGATAAAGCGTACAGTACCCGCCGCATAGTAAGCAAGAAAGCCCACGATGAACACCCACCAGCTCTCGTAGGTGCGCCTGCGCCACAGGTACGCCAGCAGAAACGGCACAGCTGTGCATACTACTCCCGTGACCGCGTATCTTACCAGCGTAGCCGTAGTGAAACGGATATCAGCTGCCATTGCTGTTTTTCAGCGGCAGGTCAGCGACCTTGTAGAGCCCCGCATCCACCTTTTGGAGCACGAGAGCATCATTCGCGGTGACGCCCTGCTGTCCGTCAATATCGGCATTCTGCAAGCCCTGCGCCGTCAGACCGTACTTGTCGCGGTTGCCGAGGTGCTGGAGTATAGCCGTTGCATCCGCGATAGAGACTCTGCCGTCGCAGTTGGCGTCGCCGTAGGTCACATCGGGTCTTTCGGCGATAGTGGTAGTGGTCACAGTCGTAGTCGCGGTAGTTGTAGTCGCGGAAGTAGTTGCCACAGAAGTCTCCGAGGAAGTCGTCACGGGCGGAGCTGAGGTTATCTCTGCCATACTCGGCGAGCAGTCGCTCCACCAGCCCCACGGGTCGGAGCGGTACTGGTCGGCGCGTTTATCGGTAGTCCACGTGAACTCGTTGTCGTAGAGGTGGCCCTCGTCGTAGTACCAGTGCGCGAGCGCGATTATCTCATCGGGATAGCCCGCATAATAGCCGTCGCTCTCGCCTGTGTAGTCGCACCAGCCCGTATTGAAGCCCTTCAGCGACGCACGTACCACCTGATAGCCCTCGAGGTGGTGCTCGTTTATAGCTATCTCGACGAAGTGCAGTATCTTGCGTATGCCCATATGGTTGGAGATTATCGCGTCGTAGAAGGTTGATTCGCTGAGCGAATACTGATACATCTCGGGGACATTTTCCTCCTTCATAAAGGTCGGGTCGGCGTCCGCGAAGGCTGTAACAGCAGTCTGGAGCGTGCCGTAGGCGTGCGCGGAGCTCACGCCGAAGCCCTGACCCTGAGCAGTCTCGATATCGGCACCATCACCGTTGCCGCCGAGTGTGGATTCACGCGAACCGACGCCGAGAAACAGAGCGTAGACCTTCTCGCGGTCCTCCTCGCCGAGACGCACCCTCAGCAGGTCCCAGTGCTCGTCGATTTCCTTGTAGAGCGCGTACTTGACCTCCTGCACACTCATTGCATGGTTTATAGCTCGTATCTCAGCCGTGGAAGCGTCAGCGGGAGTGTTCCTCTCACCGTAGTTGAACGGATTGCCCACGCCCTCCGCCTGCACATCGCGGGACGGGTCGTGCGCGATATCACCTGCCGCGACCGTCTGCAAGCCCGAGCCGCACATCACCATTACTGCCGCCGTAACAAAACCGACTATCCTCTTATGAATTTTCATTTTCATCACCTCATATATTTGCTCCGCCTTGTGCGGATATAGTCACAGTCTCGCGTTCTTGCCGTAGAACGCCCTCTTCTCGCGATACATAAGCTCCTCCGCTCTCTTGACAGCTGAGTTCATATCGCCGTCGTCGCCAACTAAGTCAGCGATACCGAACGAGACCTCGTAGCCCTCAGCCTTGCACCGTGAGCGTATCTCCTCGACAGCCTCGCGCGTCTCGTTCTCGGTCGAATCAAGGCTCACGCCGAGGAACTCATCTCCGCCGAGCCTGTAGGTATGCTCGCCGCCGAAGAAGTCCCTGAGCTGTGAGGCAACGAACCTTAGCATAGTGTCGCCAGCCTCGTGCCCCTTTGTATTGTTGAGCTCGTGCAGACCGTTGATGTCTGCATATACGCAGACGAGCCCATCCCTGCACATATCGGGATAGCCCGGCAGCCTGCTCTCGAAGCAGTTGCGGTTCTTGACCTCGGTCAGGAGGTCGGTCTCGCTGAGGTAGGCTATCCTGTGGTTGCGGTAGATAGAGGTCACCTTCATACACATCAGCAGTGTGTTCGCTATGATAGCGAGCACCGCGAACGAAACAGTGTTCCACACGTCAACATCGGCGTAGACCTGCTCCTTCATCATATTCGAAAATGCGCAGATGAAAGCCCCTGTTATCACGGTCAGCACGACAAGGCGTATCGGTCTGTCAACGAACACGAGCGGTATCGCCACGAGGAAGACCTCGGCGGAAACAGCGGGATATTCGGGGTGGAGAAGCGAAAGCGTCACCGAATAGACATTCAGCAGAATCATAAAAAGGTAAATGAGCGCGAGTATCATACGCGGGTGCTCATTGCCGAAAAAGGTTACCGCAAAGAGCATAAGCACCATAGCGATGAACGACAGCGTGTAGTTGTATGCGTTCATGTTCGCGAAGTTGTCAGTCGTGCTCTCCAATATCATCAGAAGAAAGAACATGACCGAGCCGACAAGGGTCGCGAATTTGAGCAGACCTGTGTTCTCTCTCACAATATCATCCTTTATCGAAGCATACTGCTCGCGGTCGAGCCCAGCATACACCATTATGTTTCTGAACCGTACAAGTATCTTCTTTATCATAGGCAATCCCCCAATTGTCGGCTTATATGGTTATCATCAACATTATTTTCAAAATATTCCCTTTATATTTATTCTATTATAACATAAATTCACATATATTGCAAGTCTTAATAGCAAAATGCTTCCAATGTCCCGAAAAACGTAAAAAATTCGCCGTAACCTCTTGAAAAAAATACGAATATATTGTATAATAGAAATGTTCGCTGTCATTCGGACAGCACACCTATTTATTATAATAAGGAGCTAAATATGAAGAAACTGAACGGAATAAAGCTGAATCACCGTAAAAATACGGAAAACAGCGCCACCGTCGAGCTTCCCGTTCCTGCTGTGGTGAGGATACCTATGTCGATGCATATGGGTGCTCCCTGCACTGCGCTCGTAAAGGTCGGAGACGCAGTAAAGGTCGGACAGAAGATAGGCGAGAGCGACGCGGCATTCAGCGTCCCCGTACATTCAAGCGTTTCGGGCACGGTCAAGGCTCTGACCGACTACCGCAATGCTATGGGTACGGTGTGCAAGGCAGTTGAGATAGAGACAGACGGCAAGCAGGAAGTATCAGATGAGGTCAAGCCTCCCGTTGTCACGGACAAGGAGAGCTTCATCAGAGCTGTCCGCGAGAGCGGCTCGTGCGGTCTCGGCGGCGCAGGCTTCCCGACCCATATCAAGATGAACCCCAAGACCGAGATAGACACCCTCATCATCAACGGTGCGGAGTGCGAGCCCTACATAACCGCAGATTACCGTGAAATGCTTGAGCACCCCGAGGACGTCATCGGCGGTATCAACCTCGTGAAGGATATGCTCGGCATAAAGCAGGCAAAGCTCGCTATTGAGGGCAACAAGCCCGAGGCGATAAAGAACTTCACGGAGATGGCTGCCAAGGACGACACTATCGACATCATCACTCTCCCGTCTGCGTACCCGCAAGGAGCCGAGAAAGTCATCATCTACAACTCCACTGGTCGTATCGTCAACGAGGGAACTCTCCCCGCGGACGCAGGCGTCATCGTCATCAACGTGTCCACCATCGCCTTCCTCTATCGCTACTGCAGGGACGGTATGCCGCTCGTAACGCGCCGCCTCACAGTTGACGGCAATGCTGTCGGCGAGCCGAAGAACGTGCTCGCACCGATAGGTACGTCCTTCCGTGAGGTAATGGAATTCTGCAAGACCGACATCGACTCGCTGAAAAAGGTCATCGCGGGCGGACCTATGATGGGTATGTCCGTGCCCGACATTGATATGCCCGTAGTCAAGACCTCGAATGCCCTGCTCGCGTTCAAGAGCTACGACGAGAGAAAGACCTCTGCCTGCATACGCTGCGGCAGATGCGTGAACGTATGTCCGCTCGGACTTATGCCCGCAGAGATAGACAGGGCATACAGGATAAAAGACATAGACGACCTCAAAAAGCTGAAAGTGCTGCTCTGCATGAACTGCGGCAGCTGCACCTATGTATGTCCCGCGAACCGCAAGCTCGCGGAGACGAATCAGCTCGCGAAGGCTCTCATACCGAGAAAGTGAGGTGAGAACATGAACAGACTTATAGTTTCGCCGTCTCCGCACGACGAGAACTACCTGAAAACCTCGACGATAATGCTCAATGTCATTATCGCGCTCATGCCCGCTCTTATCGTGGGCTGTGTATACTTCGGACTGCGCGCTCTGCTGCTGACGGCTGTATGCGTAGGCTCATGCGTGCTGTTCGAGTTCCTCGCCCGCAAGCTCATGAAGCGTGAGAATACGATAGGCGACCTCTCGGCTGTAGTAACTGGCGTGATACTGGCAATGAACCTCCCGTCAACGCTTCCGCTGTGGATGGCGGTGATTGGCTCGTTCGTGGCGATAGTGATAGTAAAGCAGCTCTTCGGCGGTATCGGTCAGAATTTCGCAAACCCCGCAATTACTGCCCGTATCGTGCTTATGGTCAGCTTCCCTGCCGCTATGACCAACTGGGTAGCTCCTTTCACTAACAGTTCTGACGAAATAGACGGATTATCGAGTGCTACACCTCTTGTACTTGAACAGCTCAGCGGCACAACAGACCATCATTTAGTGCCTTCATATCTCGACCTCTTCCTCGGTAAGACAGGCGGCTGTCTCGGTGAGACGTGCGCTCTTGCGCTCCTTATCGGCGGTCTGTACCTCGCTGTACGTAAGATAATCAACCTCGCAGCTCCGCTCTCATTCATCGGCAGCCTCTTCGTGCTCACATGGATAAGCGGCGGCGACCCTGTATATCAGATACTCGCAGGCGGCGTGTTCCTCGGTGCATTCTTTATGGCTACCGACTACGCTACAACTCCTATCAGCACCAAGGGAAAGGTATTATTCGGACTCGGCTGCGGTATCATCACCTTCGTTATCCGCAGATTCGGCTCGTTCCCCGAGGGCGTGTCTTTCTCGATACTGCTCATGAATGTGCTCACGCCATACATCGAGCAGCTCACACGCACTAAGGTGCTCGGCGCAAAGGAGGCTGAGAAGAATGAATAAGATACTCCCCTCCCTCGTTCTCACGATTATTTGCTTAGTAGCTTCCGCTCTGCTCGTGTTCGCGCATGAGCTCACAAAAGAGAACATCGCCGAGCAGAAGGAGCTCAAATTCAGCTCGTCTGTTGAGGCTCTCTTCGGTAAGACGGATTCAAAGCTCGTCGAGGGCGACTTCGGCGACGGTATAGAGGCTGTCGCGGTAACTTCCGACGGCAGAACAGCGATACAGGTCATAGCTGACGGCTACTCCAAGGACGGTATAAACATCCTTGTCGGCATTGACGCCGACGGCAAGGTATCGGGCATTGAGTTCGTATCTCTCGGCGAGACGCCGGGTCTTGGCTCGAAGGTTCGCGATATCCCCGACTTCCGCGAGCGATTCTACGGCAAGGACACCTCTCCCGTCGAGGTCGACGGCATAAGCGGTGCGACCTTCTCCTCAAAGGGTATGATGAAGGCGGTCAGCCTTGCTCTCGAGGCTTACAACAATAACAAGGAGGCGATACTCAATGGCTGATAAGAAGAACTCCCTCTTCGGCGAGCTCACCAAGGGCATAATCAAAGAGAACCCCACGCTCGTAATGCTGCTGGGTATGTGTCCTACTCTTGCGGTGACTACGCAGGCTATGAACGGTATTGGTATGGGTCTTGCGACTACCTTCGTACTTCTCGGCTCGAATATCGTTATCTCGGCTCTGCGCAAGGTCATACCCGACAAGGTGCGTATACCCGCATTCATCGTTATCATCGCGAGCTTCGTAACCCTCATCGGCTTCCTGCTCGAGGGCTTCGTCCCGAGCCTGTATGACAGCCTCGGCATATATCTCACGCTCATCACCGTAAACTGCATCATCTTCGGACGTGCGGAGATGTTCGCAAGCAAGAACAACGTCATCGCCTCGGCGTTCGACGCTATCGGAATGGGTATCGGCTTCACGCTCGCCCTCTTCCTCATGGGCAGTATCCGCGAGATTATCGGCGCGGGTCAGTGGATGGGCATGGACATTCCCGTTATGCACTCCAACCCCATGCTGCTGTTCATTATGCCCGCGGGCGGCTTCTTCACTCTCGGCTGCATAATTGCGGCAGTAAACAAGCTCAAGAACAAGAAGCCTCCGCAGGAGATCACGTGCGGCGGCTGTGAGGGCTGTCCCATGGCGGAAAAATGCGGTACAAAGGAGGCGGATAAATAATGAAGACCATACTTGCGATAATGCTCTCGGCAATGATAACCGACAACTTCATCGTGTCGAAGTTTATGGGAATATGTCCGTTCCTCGGCGTATCGAAAAAGCTCGGAAGTGCAACGGGAATGGGTATAGCCGTTACCTTTGTAATGATATGTGCGACCTGCGTTACATATCCCATATATCACGGACTTCTCGTCCCGAACCACATCGAATACTTCAAGACAGTTGTATTCATACTCGTTATCGCGCTGTTTGTCCAGCTCGTCGAGAACTTCCTCAAAAAATGCGTTCCCGCCCTGTATAAGTCGCTCGGAGTATACCTGCCGCTCATCACCACAAACTGCGCGGTTCTCGGCGTAACTGTACTCAATATCGACAACAACTACACCTTTGTACAGTCGCTCGTTAATGCGCTGTTCGGCGGAATCGGCTTTGCGCTGATGCTCATCATCTTCTCGGGTGTCCGCAAAAAGCTCGAATACGCCGACATACCCGAAACGTTCAAGGGCGTGCCCGCCACGCTCATAGCCGCTTCGATAGTCTCCGTGAGCTTTATGGGCTTCTCGGGACTAATGAGCTAAGGAGGTGCGGATATGGAAACCTATCTCATTCCCGCGCTGATACTCGGCGGCTGCGGCATACTCGCGGGCGTGCTGCTGACTATAGCATCGAAGGTGTTCTACGTCAAGGTCGATGAGCGCATCGAAAAGATATCGGAGGCTCTCCCGCAGGCTAACTGCGGCGCGTGCGGATTCGCAGGCTGTGCCGACTACGCGGACGCCATCGTTACCAAGGGCGCGGCGACGAATCTCTGCCGTCCGGGCGGAGCAGACGCCGCGGGCAAGATTGCGGGAATACTCGGTACTGCGGCGGCTGAGGTCATACCTATGACGGCTGTGGTCCACTGCTCGGGCGACTGCGAGGCTACAAAGCCGCAGTTCGACTTCGACGGCGTGCAGTCCTGCAAGGCTGTGAAGCGATTCTACGGCGGAAACGGCTCGTGCAAGTTCGGCTGTATCGGTCTCGGAGACTGCGCGGCTGTATGCGAGCACGACGCTATCAAGATAGTGAACGGCGTCGCCAAGGTTGACCCTGCCCTGTGCGGAGCGTGCGGTCAGTGCGCAGCGGCTTGTCCGAACTCGCTTATTAGCATAAAGCCCAAGTCCAAGCACATCGACGTGCTGTGCTCGTCGGGTGACAACGGCAAGGCTACCAAGCTCGCGTGCAAGAACGGCTGTATCGGCTGTAAGATGTGCGAGAAGAAGTGCCCGACGGGAGCTATCAAGGTCGAGAACTTCCACGCCATCATCGACTACGACAAGTGCGAGAACTGTGGCGAATGTATGGCGGCTTGCCCTGTCAAGGTCATTCATTCCTGTAAAAAGTAAAAAACAACGCTGCCTGCCGATAATTTCGGCAAGCAGCGTTTTTTAATCTTCACATTTAAGAAAAAAGTTCCTGCTATATATCAAGATTTATCGCGTAATTTCCATTTCAATGCTTTTCCATTTTTCACCGCACAAATCATAACTTTTTACATTGCCATTTTCTCTGAAACCAATTGATTTATAGCAGTAATAGGCTTCAGGATTATTATCAAAAACCTCTAACGATACTTTAGTGATTCCGTAAAGCTCAAAAGCAAATTTAATTCCTAATTTCAGCATTTGTTTTCCGTAACCTTTTCCTCTTGATTCAGGTCTGAGAATTACGTATCCGAAGCTTAACTCTTCAGGATTCTCACCGGGTTGACGAAGAGTGAAGAAACCAACAGCACCGGTTTCATCAAATGCGGTAAACGGGAAATACTTATCGTTATCAATTCTTCCTGATACAGCCTGTTCAATCCTCTCGGGAGAAACAGGGAAACCACCTAATCTGCCCTCGCTCCACTTATAGAAGGAAATGCTATCCCGACACCAGCAAGCTATTTGTTTGCTGTCGTTTTTTCGGTATGGTCTTATTCTGAGCATTAATCCACCTCATAATCAGTGTTGTGTTTACAAAAAACACATTCAGCTGTTTGCTGCAATCGGTTTTTAAAATTCTGGTTTAGCTGAGCAAAATAATCCCTAAAATGAACTTTTTATTCAAACGACAGTATATAGCTCTTCATCTCGTTGAGGCATTCGTTGAAGGAACCCGTGTTGTCGAAGCGCCGCTCGACTCCCGCAGCCGCGAGCTTCTCGTCGGAGAAGTCCTCGGTGTCGGCGATGAATCTACGGCAGAGCTCCGTGTACTTCGGCTCGTCCTCGCGACGCTCACGCTCTATCGCTCGTGCAAGACGCTCGCCGTCCTCGACCTCGACATACAACGGGACTACCCTGTCCGCACCGAAGTAGTCGCGTATCGGCACGAAGGATTCAAGCGTGCCTATCACCGCGTAGCTGTGGGAAGCAAGGTCGATGTTGTCATTCGCGGTGAAGTAAGTCCACTCGCCGAGCTTTGTATCGTAGGTACGGCTCTCGATGACTCTGCCCTCCGCCTTCATCTGCTCAAATGCGGCGCGGTCAACGAAGTGGTACTCCCTGCCCTCTTTCTCGTTCTCACGCATCGGACGGGTCGTGTATATAACGAGCGGGGTGAGCCCGAGGCTGCTTACGACAGCCGAATACAGGCTGTCCTTGCCCGACGAGCTCTTTCCCATAATGCAGAATATCCTGTTCATAGATGATACAGCCTCCATTTATGACTTCTTTAACATTATAGCAGATACTTACTGTTTTTGCAAGCTCCATCTGAGAGTAGCATTTCACTCCAAAAGCAGTACAAATAAAAGCGTCGATAGCTGTAAAAATATAGCAAATTTGACTTGACAAGTACGCGGTTTAGCAGTATAATATTACTGTATGATTATGGATTATCAGCAATTCGTGCTGAAATATTGAGCAAACGAGGGTGACAGTCATGTCCAAACCTATTGAGATAGCCGTTATAACAGCAGGCATCGACGAGGAATACCAGAATGCCGTGCTCGAAGGCATATTCTCATTCGCTAAGTCTCATAACGTGAATATTTCCTGCTTCGCTCCCATAGGCGGAGTTATTTCCATCTCAAAATATGACGTCGGAGAGTACAATATCTACTCACTGATAAACTTTGACAAATTCGACGGCGTAATAATGCTTTCAAACTGCATCAGCGACCCCGTCGAGAAGGAGGGGCTCATAATGCGCGTCAAGGCGTCAAAGCTCCCTGCTGTCGTCTTTGACTGCGACGATTATCCCGAATTCTACAACATCAAGATAGACAATTCCGTCGCAATGCGTGAGATAGTCGAGCACGTACTTACCGTGCACAACGCTAAAACTGTCAACTACATCTCGGGTCCGCTCTCAAATCCCGAGGCAGAGGACAGATACCGCGCTTTCCTTGAGGTTATGGCGGAGCATAAGCTCATAGTTGACACAAGGCGCATTTTCTTCGGCGAATTCCGCGCACAGGACGGAAAAAAAGCTGTAAAGACCTTCCACTGCTCAAAGCTTCCGAAACCCGACGCTATAATCGTTGCGAACGATAATATGGCTCTCGCAGCCGTCGAGGAGCTGAGAGATCTCGGCTACAGAGTTCCCGAGGACGTTATAGTCACAGGCTTTGACAACACTTTCAATGCGCGTCACCACTCCCCTTCCCTAACTACCGTTGACAGACCGCTCGACGCCGAGGGCTATCAAGCCTGTCAGGTGATATTCGACCTCATTGAAGGCAAAGCCAGCGGCAACGAGGTTACGCTGAAAGCCGCTCCCGTCTTTGCCGAGAGCTGCGGCTGCAAGAGCTCATACGACGAAAATGTTGACAGCTACAAGCAGAACGTTTTCAAGCGTCTTACCGACTGCCATAACGATATATCTATTCTGAACCGACTGACTACCGACCTTGCGGACAATGATACCCTTGATGACGTCATCGAGGATATCGCAAGCTACGTCAAGGAGCTGCACCTCGACCGTTTTGCACTGTGTCTCTGCTCGAACTGGGACGAATCCTTCCGCGACGGCTGGAAGGTGAATGCTCCGCGCAAGCCTCAGGTACACGGCTATACTGAGAAAATGACCGCTCCGCTCATCATCGACGGCGATAAGAGATTCTCAGTCGAGAGCTTCAACAGCAGTGATATGTACCCCTACCGCGATGGAAAAAGCGGAAATGTAAGCCTTTTCCTGCCGCTGCACTTCCGTGAGGTTTGCCTCGGCTACTACATCATCACAAACAGCGAATTCCCGCTGAAGAGTATGCTCTGCCACTCGATAATGCTAAATATCAGTCACTCTATCGAGAATATCCGCAAGCTGCTCAACCTCAACAGTATGATACACGAGCTCGACAAGCTCTACGTGAACGATCCGCTCTGCAACATCTTCAACAGAAACGGCTTCATCAGAGCTGCCGACGCTATCTTCAACCGCTGCAAGCGCACGGGCGAGAAAATGCTCATATCCTTCATAGATATGGACGGTCTGAAGCTCATCAACGACAACTTCGGACACAAGGAAGGCGACTTCGCGCTCCAGCGTCTCGCAAGCGTCATCAGCAACTGCTGTGAGAAGAACTACATCTGCGCACGCTTCGGCGGCGACGAGTTCATCATTCTCGGCTCGGGAGCTCATGAGGGCGACATTGCAAAGCTTGAAGCAAACTTCAAGAAGCAGCTCGAGAACATCAATTCCGTGATAAATAAGCCATACGAGCTGTCAGCAAGCATCGGCTCTATTATGTCAGAAGTTAACGACGACCTGATGCTGTTCACGCTTATCACTCAGGCGGACGAGATAATGTACGAAAAGAAAAAGAAGAAAGCTACCTCGCGCTATCTGCGCAGGGAATAAAAAATAACGGGCACCCTTCATCGGGTGCCCGTTTTGTTCAGCTGTCGATAAAATCGCGTATCTCCTGCATACGCCTGTCCCAGCCTGCGCTCTCGTCGGCGCATTTTTTCATATCCTCCCTCAGCACATTAAGCTTCTCCTGCGGGAGGTCCTTCTTGTAGCGGAGCTTGTGCTCAAGGCTTGCCCAGAAGTCCATAGCTATCGTGCGGAGCTGTACCTCCACCTTGGTCAGACGCTTCTCATTTTCGAGGAATATCGGCACCGCGACGATGAGATGAAGGCTCCTGTAGCCGTTAGACTTCGGCTCCTTAATGTAGTCCTTCCTCTCGATGAGGAAGATGTCGTCCTGTCCGAGGAAGCAGTCGGCAAGGCGATAGATGTCGTCTATGAACGAGCACACTACCCTCACTCCCGCGATATCGGAGAGGTTCTCCTCCATACTTGCGAGAGACACAGGGAGTCCGCGCCCGTCGAGCTTCTGGATTATGCTCGTGTAGCTTTTCATACGCGACTGTATGAACTCAATGGGGTTGCTCTCTCCGCTGAGCGAGAACTGCTCGTTGAGCACGCGGAACTTCGTCTCCACCTCCATAATGGCACATCTGTAGTAGGAGAAGAACTGCTTGATAGGTCCCGCTTCCTCCTCTATCATCTCGATGAAGCTGGACTCGGGTATATCGCCGTGGGTTATGAGCCTCATTCCCCTAACCGGGTCTCTGAGGTCCTGGAAAGAATTGTTCATTGTTTACTCCGTGTTATTATTTTACTTTCTGGTTTTCTTCCGCAAGCAGCTTCAGGAATTCGTCCTTGGGAAGCGGCCGCGAGAAGTAGAAGCCCTGCAGATAGTCCACGCCTACCTTTCTGAGCAGGTCGAGCTGAGCCTCTGTCTCGATCCCCTCGACGAGCACCTTCCTGCCCATCTGCTTTATCATACGGACGGTGTTCTCAAGGAGTATGCGTCCGAGCTCGTGGTCTACCGCGCTCCAGAGGATACTCTTGTCTATCTTGATGATGTCGAGGTCCATAGAGAATACCGACATCACGTTCGAGTAGCCCGTACCGTAGTCGTCGAGCGAGAATCGGAAGCCCGAGCGCTTGAGCTCGGATACTATCTGCGACAGCTGATCGTAGTCGCTGGCGGCTACAGACTCCGTTATCTCGAAGTTTATGCGGCTCCTGTCAATGCCGTACTTGTCCGCCTCGCGGTTTATGCTCTGCACGAAGCCGGGCTTCATACACTGGAGCACCGACAGATTTACATTTATGGCTTCAACGCACTTGTCGTCCCTGAGCTCATCGCGGAGGAGCCTGCACACCTCTCCGAGCACGAAGGTATCGAGCACATCGACAAGACCCATCTGCTCGGAAATGGGAATGAATTCGTAAGGCGGTATCTTACCTATTGCGTCGTCATCGAGGCGGAGAAGAGCCTCTGCTCCGTGCAGACTGCCGTCCGAAAGGTTGAACGTCGGCTGGTAGTAGACCTCGAAGCTATCCTTTTTCAGACCGTTCACGATAGCGTTCTGTATCGCGGAGCGGCGGAGCAGATAGTTGAGGTCATTGCCGCAGAGTATCTTCTTGTCGTTGCCCTCGGGGACGGGACTGTCCGCCATATAGAAGGCGTCAGCCGACGACGGCAGTCGCTTGGGCATATCCGCGAACATTATAACGGCTTTGAGCAGGTACTCGTTGTCGTTTATCGTCCACGGCATATCGAAGCGGACAAGTATCTCCGTCGCGAGGTTCTTCACGTACTCCTCGTCCTTATCGAGGATAGTGAGCGCGAAGGTCTGCGGGTTCATATTGTATATGTACGAGCGTGATATCTTTGTACGCAGATAGTCGCTCATAAGGGTGGAGAGGATATCCACGTTCTCCGAGCCCGTTACTCGCGGGATAATATCTGCATTGGTGACCTTTATGCACATCACCCACAGCTCGCGCTTGTTGACGATGTAGTTGTTGAGGTCGAGCTGCAGCGCACGTCGGTTATAGAAGCCCGTATCAATGTCGATACGGTCGTCCTCGGACTCTACCGATATCATAATGCCGAGCAGACCGACGGATTCCGCAAAGAGCTCAGCCTTGACGTCGAGGAACAGGAGCTGTATGAGTATTCCCCCGAGGCAGACCATAAAGAAGTAGAGTATCGCTATACGGCGGTTCTTGACAACAGCCTTCCACGTGTAGACCATTGTGAACATACACACCGCGAGGTAGAATGCCGCAGACAGGTAAAGCGTCGTTTCCGCATACCCGCGGCGGAAATCACGGTTCGAGTCGTAGCGGAAGAACCAGTTCAGGAACGGGTTCAGCAGTATCGCTATCTCCGTGATAACGAGCGGCAGAGAGTATACGATACGCTTGACCTTGCCGAATCGCGAATTCGCACCCGTGACGACATTGACATACACCAGCACAAGGGGCGGGATAAGCGCGTGGATCATAAAATAGCAGTACTCGCACGCCTGTATGAGAGCAAACCAGCCCTCGGAATCAAACCTGTGGACATAGGCTAACTCAGCCACAAGCTGCGAGAGCGAATTGAGCGAAAGAGCTCCCGCTATGATAAGGAACATCTTATTGTTGAGCTTGGCAGTCCTCTGCTGGAGGAGCGTGAAGAAAATCGTTGTTGCAAGGATAAGCAACGCCGAGGCATAGAATGAAATATGGAACAGATCAGGGCGCATAGTCTTTCTCCTTATAAATTAGTATGACTTAACGGCATCTGATTTCATCAAAGAATAGTATAATTTATACAAAATAATTATATCATATCACAAAAAGATAATCAAGTATAAATAGTAAATTTTTTTCAAAGTTATTTACCTTTTACAAAAAATGTGCTATACTATTATACAGACAGAAACAGCAGCTTCATTACTTGTAGGATAAATCAAAACGGAGGAAACACAAATGGTATACGTCACAGGAGATACTCACGGAGACCTCGACCGCTTCAAGGACCCGAAGATGAAAAAACTCGGCAAGGGCGATACACTCATCATCTGCGGAGACTTCGGCTTCATATGGAACGGCTCTAAGCAGGAGCGCTCGGCTCTGCGGAAGCTCGCCGCCAAGGACTTCACTATCGCGTTCATCGACGGCTGTCACGAGAACTTCGATATCCTCGAGAGCTACCCCACCGAAATGTGGAACGGCGGTATGGCTCGCGTTATTGCCCCGAACCTCATACACCTTATGCGCGGTCAGATATACACCATTGAAGGCAAGCGCATATTCACCTTCGGCGGCGGACACAGTCAGGACATCGAATTCCGCAGCGACACCGACTGGTGGGAGCGCGAGCAGCCTACCCACGAGGAGATAATGGAAGCCGTTGACAACCTCGAAAAGCACGGCAATGAGGTGGACTACGTCATCACGCACGAGCCTCCCGCCTCAGTCAAGGACTGTCTCGGCGTGGACGTTTTCGAGCGCATAGAGGTACACGCACTGTTCGAGGAGATTATCAAGTCGTGCACATATCAGAAGTGGTTCTTCGGCAAGTGCCACATCGACAAGAATATCCCTGTGAAGTTCTACGCAGTATTCAATAACGTAACTCCGCTGAAATAAGAGGTAATAATTATGAAGAAGGCTTTGAAGATATTCGGTTGTATAATACTGGTGATAGTCCTGCTCATCGCCCTTTTCGTGGGAGTGTGCTTCGCCTCAAGAAAGCTCGGTCAGAAAAAAGACCGCAAGCTCCTGACGGAGCGCGGCTACTGCAACCTCGTTGACGCAGGAGATATCGAGCTCAATGTGCCGATATTCGGCTTTGATGACCCCGACCACACCGTAGTATGTATGGGCGGAAGCGGCGACTCCACCTTTGCTCCTGCAATGAATAACCTCGCAAGCTACGTCCACGGCAAGATACGATATGCCGTAATTGAACGTCCAGGCTACGGACTCAGCGACGTGGGCAAGCAGGATATGACCGTTGAATACGTGGTAGAGTGCTCGAGAAAGGCGCTCGAAAGCGCAGGGATAGAGGCTCCGTACATACTTCTCGCACATTCGCTCGGCGGAGTTTACGCGGAATACTGGTTCAACAAGTATCCCGACGAGGTCGAGGGCGTGCTCCTTCTCGACACGGTATTCCCCGGAGACAAGACCAAGTCCGTACCCGCGGACGGCTCCGAAAAGCTGCTCGGCGCATATGAAACGCTCGGCTTCAGAAGGATGTTCGACAAGGACGAAAGTATGCCTATGCTCGCGAAGATGCTCCCCGAGGCGTATCAGGACACCGCAAAGAAGCTGACCTACTACGATCCGCTGAACAGGTCGCTCACCTCCGAGGCTGCCCTCATAGAGCAGAACCTCGAAACTGTTGATTCAATAACTCAGGAAACCGATATACCGAAGGTCTACCTCTCTACAGATGCCTTGGATATCAATATCTACAACGCTGCGCTGCAATTCGATTTCGACGCTATGGGAACAGAGCTGACTGATGAGATACTCGACCAGCGCTTCGAGGAATACACGAGCGAGCGCAATCTCGACTTCTTCAACGCACGAAGCCTCTACCTCTCAAAGCTTGGCAACGTCAGGGAAAGCAACTTGCCCTCATCGCACTTCATACACCTGCAATATCCCGACGACGTAGCTATCGAGCTCGAAATGCTCATTGAAGAGATAGACGGCAATTGACCGCCGCAAACAGAATAAATCCGACAGATCCGTCATAGAATTTACCATAACTACATCAGGAGGAAAGTTATGAAAAAATTCAGTTTGACGGATCTGCTTATTTTTGTCATTTCCGCAGAGCTCGTCGGAGCATTCTCGGCTCTGCTCTCGGGAGGCTACAGCGACTTCTACGCCGAGCTCGCACGCCCGCCGCTTTCGCCGCCCGCAGCAGTATTTCCCGTCGTGTGGACAATTCTGTATGCACTTATGGGGATATCCGCCTACCTCGTTTGGCGCGAGGACACGCAGGCTTCACGGCGCGCGATAGGAGTGTACGTGATACAGCTCGCGATAAACTTCTCGTGGAGCATAATATTTTTCCGCTTTGAGGCTCTGTTCGCAGCAGCTGTTGCAGCGGTGCTGCTCCTCGCGGCGGTCGCGCTAATGGTGTACAGCTTCTTCGGAGTGAACAGAAAGGCGGCGTATCTGCAGCTCCCCTATCTTGCGTGGAGCCTGTTCGCAGCTTATCTCGCAGGCGGCACGTATTTGCTCAACAGGTAAATTTTCTTCCATTATTTTTGCATTGAAACCTGCTCCCGTGCGCGGTATAATGAAAATATCCCAAGAGGGAAATCTCACTCGGAGGTATATGATTATGTGCAGAAATATCTGGTCGATTCTTTGCAAGCTCTTCGGCTGCTGCTAAAAAAGAGGAGGACAGTTCAGTGGAACTGTCCTCTTTCTTTTATTTCTGAGGTTCTGCCGCGAGCTTCGGGAGCTTTATCGCTGCGCCCGTGTACTTCACACGGTTCACAACGAGGGCAATGAGCATAAGCGCTGCTGCGAAGCCGAGCTCTATGAGGATATACATCGCAAGTCTGCTGCCGTCGAACTTCTCGCTTCCGCCGAGCATTTCAACTGCCTTGACGTACCAGTACGCGGGCAGGAACTTCGCCGCCGCGAGAACTCCGCTGCCGAGCATCGACTGCGGAACGAATACGCCGCAGAGGAAGCTCGAACCGAGACCGACTATCTGCGTCACAAGGTTCACGACCGTATCAGACGGCTCGAACGAGCATATCACCAGTGCGATAGCCGTGCATATGAGCGTATAAACAAGGCTGTTGAGGACAGCGAGCCAAGCGTTTCCTGTGAACATGCCGCCGTTCTGTATAACCGAGACTACCATCATTATCAGCCATACGACCGCAATGAATACCACACTTCCCGCGAAGACCTGCATAGTGTAGGAGGAGGACTTCATACACGAGCAGTTCGTGCGGAAGCGGAACTCCTTTTTGCTGAGCTTGAGCAGTACTGGGCAGAGTGCGCTGATGATGACCGATACAAGGATATATGCGAGATAGCGGAAGTACGAAGCCGAAGACGAGCTGAGAACCCCTCCGCTCTCATTTCGTGCTATCGTCACCTCAGCCTCCTGCAGGACAGCGTCCGCAGCCTTTGCCTCGGCAGACGCGAGATCAGAACCTCCAGCAGCATATCCGCGCACGGAGGAAACGTAGCTGTCGAGCAGCTGCGACACCATAACTGTCGCATAGGAATCGTGCATATGATAGGTCGAGAACATTCCCTCTGTCTCCCCTGCCGCGAGCTTCTCGCCGTAGCCGTCGTTGATTATGAGAACATAGTTGACAGTATCGAAATAGAGAGCCTGCATTATCTTGTCCTTGTCGTCGGCAAGCTCGACCAGCTCATGCTTTCTGCCGATGAATTCACGGAGCGCACCGCTCTCGGCTGTGCCGTCCTCGTCAAAGATCGCTATTTTCAGCGAAGAGTCCTTGAACGTCTTGTCGGCAGCCGCAGACTTCGCCATAGGTATGGATATAGCTATGAAAACGATGACATATATCATTGAAGTGAAGATGTTCTTCTTCAGTATCTTCATAAAGAGCTTAAAGACTTGCATATTTTCTCCTCCTTACCATAAGAAGTCCGAGTACGTAAAAGATGAGCGATATCACAAGCATCGTGACTACCTTCGTGATGAACACCCTGTAGCCGCTGTAGAGATTGAGCGCGGATATGCTGTCCGTGACGAGGGCGGCGGGGTTGATGTTGTTGAACCACGGTGCTTTTTCAGCCATTATAGGCTTCATATTTCCGACCATAAGTCCGCTGAGGAAGCACAGTGCCATTGAAACGCTCATACATATTCCTACCTTCGCCCCCTGCTTCATTTTGCCGACAGAGCCGATGAAGAAGCCGAATGAAACTCCGAGTATCCCGCCGCATACCGCCGCTACGTAAACGAACGGCAGTCTGTCGCCGTAGTCAACTTTGAGCACGAACGCAGTAAACGATACACATATTATCATACATATCGACTGCACCACCCACGTACCTGCGAGGCTCGCGAGTATACCTACAGACTTGGGAGTTGCCGAGCAGTTCTTGCGTGCGCCGAGCTCCGAGAGGTTTGCCTGCTGACCTATCGCCACGTGGAGTCCCGTGACCGAACCGTACATCGCGACCATACCGATGAGGTTGTAGAAATACTGGATATAGAAATCGAGATTGCCTTCGGTAAGCTTTGCTTCCTCGGAGGTGTTTATCTCCTCGGAGAGAGCCGCGATGACTGCCTGCGTCTTCGACGGCTCGCTTGCGAGCGTATCGGTGATGACCTTCTCGCGGGTCATATACTGCTCGATGAAAAGCTTGAGCACCGACTGCTCGACGCCGTCGCCCGCAACTGTCAGCGTGATGGTGTCGCCTGTGTAGATAATGCCCTTTATCTCATCATTCCCGAGCTTTTTCAGAGCCTCCTCCTCGCTGAGGTATTCGGCTCTGAGAAGAGGCTCGTCCCCCTTGGACACGCTCTCGACCACCGAGCGGAATATCTCGTTCTGCTCCGTCTCGACTATCGCCGTGGGGATAGCGCTGACCTTCGTCTGCTTCTCGTAGAGGTCGCCGAACGCAATTTTGAAGAACGTACCGAGTATCATCGGGAAAAGTATCAGCCAGAAGATCAGGTCTCTCACTCTGAGAGAGCTCTTTATCTCGTATAAAAAGTTGTGCAGGAACATCGTCAATCCTCCTTGTCTCTGAGAGCCTTGCCCGTAATTTCAAGGAATACCTCGTTCAGCGTCGGGAGCTCCGAGTAAACGCGTCCGAAGCCGATCTCGTGCTTCTGCAGCACATCGAGTGCGCGGATAAGGTTGTGCTTGCCGCCCGAGCAGCTGACAACGAGCATCTTTTCGTCGTACTTTACGTCGTATACGTGCGGGAGAGCTCTCATCTCTGCGAGAATGTCCTCACCGAGCCCGAGCACCTCTATCGAGATAGTCTCGGTGTTCTTTATCATACGCTTGAGCTCGTCCTTCGTGCCCTCGGCGACCTTTCTGCCCTTGTCCATTATCGCAATTCGTGTGCATATCTGCTCGACCTCCTCCATATAGTGGGAGGTGTAGATTATCGTCACGCCGCTGCGGTTGAGCTCCTGTATGCCCTCAAGTATCTTGTTGCGGCTCTGCGGGTCAACGGCGACCGTCGGCTCGTCGAGGATTATCAGCTTCGGCTTGTGAGCGATACCGCAGGCGATGTTGAGTCGGCGGAGAAGTCCGCCCGAGAGCTTCTTCGGGTAGAACTTGGTGAAGTCCTCGAGCCCCACGAACTTTATAGCCTCGTCCACGTACTGTGCGCGGAGCTTCTTGTCCGTGATGTAGAGCCCGCAGAAGTAGTCGATGTTCTCTCTGACGGTGAGCTCCTCGCTGACAACGACGTTCTGCATTATAATGCCGATGTCCTTCTTGATGTCGTAGCTGACGGGAGTCATCTTCCTGCCGAATATCTCAATATTGCCCTTATCAAACGAAAGAAGCGAGAGCAGGCAGTTTATCGTGGTGGTCTTGCCCGAGCCGTTAGGTCCGAGCAGACCGAATATCTCGCCCTCTTTTATTTCAAGGCTGAAGTGGTCGAGCGCTACGAGCTCGCCGTATCTCTTGACGAGATTGTCTATTTTTACAACTGTGTTTTCCATAGTTTTACCTCCGATGTGGTATTTGTGTTTCTCACTGTACCCATTATAACCCTTTCGGCAACGGATTTGAAGTGTCGCCTGTCAGATTTTTCAGATGACATTTGTCATATTGTCTGAGCCGTTAGCCTTTAGCCATTAGCCGTTAGCTAAGGGATAATGGATTAAAATATCTTGCCATTTCCCGTAAACTGTGATATAATAATACCATTATAAAGAAAGGAGCAGGCATATGGGTATTATCCTCGACAAGCTCGCGCTGCTGTTTCTGTGCGTTATATGCTTTTCGTTCTATGACAGCTCTGTCATATCTGTTTCGTGTCTGCTCCTTCTGCTTATCGCCTCCTCGGTCGCTGAGGTGCTGAGAGGCTGGCGTTTCAGCTGGGTATTTCCTCTCGCCTACGCCTGCGGCTGCATATTCCTCCCCGAGCTCGCCTGCGGAGCTCCGCTGATACTGTACGACTGCCTGCGAATGAAGAAGTGGTGGGCAGCTCTGCCAATGTGTGCGACTGTGTTCAGACTTGAAAGCTTCAGCGCGATACAGCTCCTTATCATTCTTGCGGGACTGTTCATAGCGGCGGTATTCTACATACGTGTATACAGGCTCGAAGAGCAGATAGGCTCACTGCGCTCTATGCGCGACGAGGTGACAGAGAAGAACCTCGAGCTCGACGGCCGCAACCGCGAGCTTGCCGACGCACAGGACAACGAGGTGCGTATCGCGACGCTCCGCGAGCGCAATCGTATCGCCCGCGAGATACACGACAATGTCGGACATATGCTCACACGCTCGCTTTTGCAGTCGGGAGCCCTCATCGTCATCAACAAGGACGAGAATATGAAAGAGCCGCTTGAGGAGCTGCGCTCCACGCTCGACAGCGCTATGACGAGCATACGCCAGAGCGTGCATGACCTCCACGACGACTCGCTCGACCTGAAAAAGATAATCGAGGACACAGCCTCCGCGGCTGACGACAGGTTCACGGTCAGTCTTGACTACGACATCGGCAGTGACGCTCCCGCGAAGGTGAAGCTCTGTATCGCGGGCATAGTCAAGGAAGGCGTGTCCAACGCAATAAAGCACTCGAGCGGCGACAGGCTCGATATTTCCGTCCGCGAGCATCCTGCCTTCTATCAGCTGCTGATAATGGACAACGGCAGCTCTGACAAGATAAACGAAACAGGTATCGGGCTCAAAAATATGAAGGACAGAGCCGAAGGCGTCGGCGGATTCATCAGCTTCACCCCCTCGGAGGAGGGCTTCCGCGTATTCGCTTCGATACCGAAAAATAAGGAGAAAATATGAATATTGCAGTTATAGATGATGACAAGCTCGTAGCTCTCTCGCTGAAAACGATACTGGAAAGCACGGGAAATATAACCGTCGCGGCAATGGGCTCGAGCGGCGAGGAAGCAATACAGATATACCGCGAGAGCCGTCCCGATGTTATGCTTATGGACATAAGAATGGAAGGTATGACAGGTCTTGAAGCGGGGACACAGATACTCGCGGAGGAGCCGTCCGCACGCATACTCTACCTCACCACCTTCGCGGACGACGAATACATAATCAAGGCGCTGAATATGGGTGCAAAGGGCTATATACTGAAGCAGGACTTCGACGGCATAGCTCCCGCACTCGAAGCCGTGATGAACGGTCAGACCGTCTTCGGCGAGCGCATAATCACGAAGCTCCCCGAGCTTATGAAGCCAAAGAGTGACTACGACTTCGCCGCTCACGGCATAAACGACAAGGAGCGCGAGATAATGGAGCTCGTAGCAGAGGGGCTCAGCAACAAGGAGATAGCCGCAAAGCTCTTCCTCGGGGACGGCACAGTCCGCAACTACATCAGCACTCTGCTCGAAAAGCTCTGCCTCCGCGACAGGACACAGCTTGCGGTATACTATTATACTGAGGTAAAAAATTAATGTGCCGAAGGCACACCGTTATTACCTACTATTCATTTTTCACTCTTCACCGTGTATTAAAAAATCCGTAAAGAAGCAAATGCTTCTTTACGGATTTTTTCTGTTTACCATTTCCACTCGGAGAACGTCTTGGAGGCGGCTGACTTCATAGTCAGACCCTTCTTCTTGCAGTATTCGTTCACGGCAGCTACAGCTATGAGGATAATGCCTACGAGGAAGAGGTATATCCACCAGCCCATAGTCGCGAAGTATTTTCTCGTCGAGTAAATAGTGATGATAACGAGTGCAATCGACGATACCGCGAACCAAGTCTTGTTCTTGGTGTAGAACGCGATGAGGAGTATCGCAGCTGTGGTACCGAGCACGAATATCGTATTTGCAACGTTGTGGAATACCATTGCGTCGATGATAAGTCCGATGAAAGCGATAACGAAGAGTACCTCGGAGGTTACCCTTGACGCAAGCTTGTGATTCTTCCAGATGAATCTGTAAGCCAGACCGAGAAGAGCGATTATCGCGAGGGTTATCTTGCTGTTGATGATAGAGGAATCAGACATCAGGAACGGTCTTGTTATGCAGGCGAGCGCCGCGATGAAAGCCGAGCACGAGAGCATTACAGCTGCCGCGTCCTTGTTGGTCTTCTTCTTGATGAAGCAGGCGAGGAACACCGCGATCGCCATAAGTCTGAGGAATATCGACAGACGGTTGAATGTCGGGAAGCCCACTACGCACATCCACGAGCTGAGGAGCAGAACATCTGTATGTGTTCTGTTATTCTTCCTTGTGACGAGCGACTCGGGGAAGAGGAAGCGCGATATCACGAGCAGTACCACGAAGAGTCCGAACAGCGAGAACATCGGGATATCCTTGTTGTCGAAGAAGTGGTCGAGTATGCGGTAGGTCAGGAGAATGAGGCTGATGACAGCTCCCGCCGCCGTGATATTGCAGCTCATAAAGTGCGAAACGATGAAGTGTATCACGCATACAGCAATAGTGACTGCAAAGAGCTCGCTGTAGCCCGTGCAGCAGAGGAGCACTGCTCCCGCCGCGACCATATTCGAGTAGAGCACAGTTTCCGTTTTGAGCGGATGGTGTGCGTGAAGGTTGAACGCTATCTTCGGGAGGCTCATAAGAATGACCGTGACCGCCATATAGACGATAACAAGTCCGCCGAAGGTGAGAGTGAGCATCTCGTTGTAGCGCTCCCTGCCGCTGAGCTCAAACAGCCTGTTGTTGAGGTAGAGAGCCGTGAAGAACGGGAGAATAGGAGCGCAAATCCCTGCGGTTATCTGTATGCCGAGCTCCTTGTGGAGTGTGTAGCACAGGATAATGAAGGAAACTGCTGTCGGTACTACGAGGTTCATTCCCCAGTACCTGTCGTTGTCCGCGAGTAGAGCGACCATCGCACCGAGCACGGCAAAGCCAAAGGCTATTATCTTTGAAGCCGCAAAGCTCTTGGGAGCGAACATATTTATCACGTATATCGCGAGCGCGATGAACGCGAAGAATACCATTACGAAGTCTGTACCGTACTCTTTCTTGAGACCGAATACAGCCACAAAAGCTGTGTATACGGCTACGACGTTGAGAACAACGAAGAGCCACGCCTGCTTCTTGATGATTCCGTAGAGGAAGCACTGTACTATAATAACGCCGAGGATGAAGAAGGTGAACGGAGTTGCGCTGAATGTTGTCCAGAGCACGTATCCGAACGCCAGTACCGCAAAGAGAACAGCTGTGATATCACCGATAATTACAACGGGCAGCTCGAACCTCGTGCCCTTCTGCGGCTTGAGGATATGTACAGCCGCCGTGATGACGAACTGCGTCATAATGATAACGGGAGCGAACTGCTCGTAGCTGTCGGTAATCTGCACCGCGAGGAAGAGCAGGCATACTGAAACGAATGTCAAGCCTATGTAGGTGAACGCTATCTTCTTATAGAGCGGATATGCCAGCAGAGCTGCTGCCGCTACAATGAATGCGCCCGTCGCGCACAGGAGCGCGGCTCCGTCGCCGCGGAAGCTGAACCACTCTCCGAAGAGCCTGTAGCCGCCTGCCGTCAGCAGCGAAACTACTGACATCAGCGCCCCGATAATATAGAACGCGCCCGAGGTGAGGTCGAGCTTGGGGAGAAATTTCAGTATCGCGCTTATGATAAGCGAGACTACTGCTGCTCCGAGGAGAATGAACACCTTTGCGACGTCCGATAGCTTTACCCAGTTCGCCGCGACGAAGGTAACGGCTGAGAGCATTATGAATGACGTACCTATGATAAGGAGCACCGTGGAGGTGTTGAACTTGCCCTTCAGCGAAAACGTCTTGGCGGCGAGAGGTCTGCCCTGAGCGTCGTACTGCACGGGCACGTTCCCCTTCTTCTTGTTGGTATCGGTCACAACGAGGAATATGATAACTCCGATTATGACCAGCGGAACAGCCATCTTGAAAAACAGTGAGATGAGTGCGAATGTTAAATCGGTTCCTGCCATAACAACCATCCTTTCTGTGTGGTCTCTATGCTCATATGATATCACAGCTTTTGGAAAAGCGTAAGGTGTCAGCGGTCACTTTCTCGGTGACAAATGTAACACATATCCATACTGCAATTCTAACATCGGCAGAGCCGATTGTCAATGAACAAAATTATTACAAGTTAACCGTTCTGTTACTTGGCGGTATCCTTGGCTTTCTTTCTTACATCGTGACCGAGAGCACGCATTATCTTCACGCCCTCGCGGAGCTTCAGCGCACGCACCATATAGCACGAGCTCGCCTCTCCGCAGAACCATATCAGCACGTTGCACTTGCCCGACGGCTTTTGCAGGAGCGACTGCCTCAGCTCGACCTTGACGATATTGTCCCTGTGCGCGATAACAGTGTGGAACGCCGTCCACTTCGCGCACCTCACGATGACCCTGTCGTCCCTGACGGAAACACCGCTCGTGAGCATAGCCACGGTCTTGACAAGGACGAGCCACATCAGTGGTATCTCTATCATCACCGCGAAGAAGAAGGACAGCTCTGCGAACTTAGGGAACAGGTCCTCGAAGATGTAGTATACGGGGAAGACGAGGTTAGCGGCAAGTATGGGATTGAACAGGTAGCTGAGAAAGCCCGACCACCCCGAGCGGAAATCGAGCCTGTGATTGCTCGAAATACCGATCCTCTCGAATCCGCCGCCAATATTTCTCTCACGGCGTATCGGCATAAGCACGGGAAGATGTCTCGAATCGTAGCCGTAGCCCGCACAGCTGACATTGACCGTCACCGTTTTGAGGAACTTCATTATGAGGTTCTGACGGAGGTCGGTGTAGTTGATATGCGCCGTATTTATACGATATTCTCGCCTGTTGGTAATACCGCACCTGACGTTTATGCTGTGTCTGTCGGCTTTGACCTTGAAGTGCGAATACCTCAGCAGATTGATTATGAACGAGAGCAGCCACGCCGCCGCAATGAAAGTACCGAAGCCGACAGCGGCGTCGGGGATATGGAGCAGCCACCTGTGTGTGAACTTCTCGGTAGTCTCGGTTATGCGGCTGAACCACAGGGAAATGATATCCTGAGCGATACTTCCTCCCTTGAGGAAGAACATCGCCATATAGATAGCTCCCGAGAAGCCGCTCGAAAAGAAAGCGGAAAAAAGCACGACGGATATCATATCCGCCTTGGGAATATCATCGACGCGCTTTTCGCGGTCAACATCGGGGATACGGCTCATAAGCTCGTTACAGACCTTTCTCGTGACGAGCAGCTTCATATCAGTCGCCTTGAAAATGCCCGCGCGGGTATCACAGCTGAACCTCATACCGCCGAGCGGTATCATCAGCCACGGGCGCTCCGCGGTCGCGACGCTGATCTTGTCGAGGGGAATAGTCTTGCGGTAACGAATGATAACGCCTCCGCGCTGAGTGATGTCCCTGTCACTGATAGTGATACGCGCGAAGTACCACCTCACGAAGCCGAAGACGATGATAAACCCGATAATGGCGATATCCTGCCAGGCTCCCCTCGCCCACTCGTAGAGTCTGCGGGCGTCCATCTGCAAAATTGAAAGTCCGCGCAGGAGCGGGAAGATAAGCAGCCATATATTTCGCATAGAATAGCGAAGTATGCGGAGAGGGTGCTCGTGGCAGGTCATTTCTCCGCCTCCTTTTCGGGAGCTCCGGTCTTGCGGAGGATATAGAGCGCGTCCTCCTGATTGAGGAACAGGAGCCTCAGCTGCCCCCCGTACACGAAGAAGACGACGAAATTCAGCCCCGTATACTGCGAAAAAGGCGTAGTTATAACAGTCGTGTACTGCACGGTCGAGTACAGCACGGACTGGTGTGATATGAAGTAAACACCGCTGTGCTTGGTTATTTCGGTGTCGGTGGTGTCGTAGCTGAGCGACTTGAAATACAGCGGCAGATAGATACAGATGAAAAAGATATCGACGGTCAGTATGGCTATAGCGATTATAGCGAGCACGATATCGAGCGATATATAGATCCTTACGGCGCAGAAAAGCAGCACTGATATCGCTGCTATGACCAGTCTGAGCGTAAGAAGAGCGTGCCTGTCGGGCTTAAAGCTTCTCATTGCTGCCTCCCCTCAAAAAATTGCCTCGCCGTGCGAAGCATAAATCATATTTCTATTATAACACAAATATTTTATAATGTATACCATTTTTATAAATTTTTCGGAGGTTTTTATGCAGGAGACACTTGAACGCCTCAACGGCGCAGTGTGGGGAGTGCCGCTGATCGCCCTGTTACTGGGCACGGGACTGTATTACACGCTTCGGCTCGGATTTGTGCAGCTCCGACTGCCGAAGCTGCTGAAAAGGACAAAAATACGCGGCGGCACACAGCTGAAAGCCGTGTTTATGAGTCTCGGAGCCTCAATGGGCACGGGCAACATCGCGGGGACAGCCTCCGCCCTTGCCATAGGCGGAGCGGGCTCGGTGCTGTGGATGTGGGTGTCGGCGTTTCTCGGAATGGCACTTGTTTACGCGGAAAACAAGCTCTCGGCAAGGTACAGCGGCGGCAGGCTCCGCGGACCTATGGCATATCTCTCACGCGGTGTCGGCTCACGGAGTTTAGCGCTCGTATTCGCGTTATCCTGCGTGCTTGCGTCGTTTGGAATGGGCGGGATGGCACAGGTCAACACCTTCGCCGTGAGCTTCTACAGCTGCGTCGGCGAGCAGCGCATAATCACGGCAGCGGCGGTGTTCCTTCTGATTATGGCTATAATCTGCGGCGGAGCAAGGCGTATCGGCACGGCGGCGCAGTATATGCTCCCGCTCGCAGGCATAGCCTACGTCTCCATATGCGTCCCCGTCATCGCAATGAACCGCACACAGCTCCACTCTGTGATGTCAGATATCTTCGGGCAGGCGTTCGGCGTGAAACAGGCAGCGGGCGGAATTTTCGGGCAGGCGGTCGCCGTCGGTATCCGCCGCGGTATCTTCTCGAACGAAGCAGGGCTCGGGAGCTCCCCAATACTTCACAGCTCCGCAGAGGGCGATATGTCTGCGTGGAGCATGGCTGAGGTGCTCGCGGACACGGTCTGCTGCACCCTCACAGCCGTGACCGTCCTGTGCGCCTGTGATACATACTCCGTCACAGACTCGCTCACCTGTCTGCTCGGCGGCGGAGCAGCCCTCTTTCTCACAGCCGTAAACGGTCTTTTCGCGCTGTGTACGGTCATCGGCTGGTACTACTGCGGCGAGAGCGCTTTCATCTACATCACACGCGGCAGAGCCCGCAGGCTCTTCTGCCTCATATTCGCGGCTGCTGCGGCTTCGGGCGCTATATTCGGAGCTCCCGCCGTATGGACGCTCTCGGACATTTTCAACGGACTGATGGCATTCCCGAATCTCATAGGGCTGATAATGCTGAGAAAGGAAGTGCGCCGCGAATAAGCCGCCGAAATTCGGGCAAGCTTACAGTATCATACAAAAGGAGCGGTATTATGGCTTATATAGGCGAAAACGAACATTTCAGCTTCCGTGACGGCATATGCGAGGCTCTGCCGCGGACTTCCGTCAGCTCGGCGGAGACAGCCGCCCTCGGGCGAACTCTCACGCACTTTTTCAGGCGTTTCTGCGTCGGAAGCGAGGACTACGGCAGGCTCAGCACGGTATACGCCCTGTGCAGCGGCATTTCCGAATGTGGCGGCGAGGTCTGCATAATCGAGAGGACAGATATGCCGTCCTTTCGCTTCGGCTGCCCTCTGCTCTCGGTTGACTGCGGCGTATACATCAGCGGTGGAAGCTCGTTGAAAATAGCTTTTTTCGACAGGCGCGGCTTCGAGCTTCCTCAGTCTGTGCTCGCGGAGATAATGCGCACCGAAGCTCCCGCTCCCGCCGAAATATCGGGCAGGATACGCACGATGACCTCCTTCGGGAGCATCTACGTCAACAATCTCCGTGACACCTTCGGCGTGACGAACGAACCAATCCCCGCGGGTATCAGCTGCGGAAACAGAGGCGTCCGCACGCTATGGCAGCAGTTCTTCACAGGCGAGGACGACGAGCTCGTCCTGCAAATATCCGACAGCGGCAGCCGCGTGAATGCCTATTCCGCGAAATACGGCTTCATATCAGCGGATAAGCTCACACTTGCATACTGTGTAAAGACTGCTTCCAAGGGCGGGACTGTGCTCCTGCCCGACGATTACCACTACGCCGCCGAGCTTGCAGGCGCATTTCCCGATGGCTCTGTACTGCGGTATCCTGCCGAAAACGGCGTTCCCGATGAGGGCGGTCAGTCACGGTTCCTTCGCGACCCGCTCTATATGTGCATCGACCTCCTCCGCGACAGGGCAGCATTTTACGCGCTGATGCAGAAGCTCCCGCAGATATCGGGAGCCCGCCGCGAGATAGCCTTCACCGAGGCTGAGCGATTCAACAAGCCAAAGCGCCTTCAGACCGCAAACGGACGCGTGATCATCACCCGCAGCGGACGGAATATGCTCTCGGTTCTCGCGCAGACGCTCTCGGCTGAGACGTCCGCGGAGCTCTGCTCCGAATGGTGCGAAAAACTGCGGAAAGCGGACAAATGCCGACGCGCCCCCGAGAGCTTTCTCTGATTTGCTATTGACAGATACCCGCATTTTTAGTATAATAGTAATGTATATAGCTATGCCCTGCCGCGATTTGCGGTAAATACAGGCTTTATTGGCGCAACGCCATTAAGATAAACTTATCCGCCCTCGTTCGGATAAAATGACGGCACAAGCAGCGGTACCCTCAGGATATACCGCCCTCTGCACCCGCAAAATCTGCTCTGCGATATTTCATACGGGTCTTATGCCGTCTCAAAACCACGAAAGTATTGAAAGAGAGGTCATATAGTGAACGAGAATAACAACAATAATAACCAGAAAAAGACCCGCAGGAGCAGCAGCGGAAGCACTGCTGCGCCCAAAAAACGGACGTACAGGAGAAAACCCGCAGCCAAGGAGACTCCCGCACAGACCAACAAGACGGCTGCACCCGCAGCAAGCAAGAGCTCAGCTCCTGCAAAGGAGAAGAAGCAGCGTCAGCCCAAGGAGGTCAGAAAGACCCCCGTCAGGATAATCCCCCTCGGCGGACTCAACGAGATAGGCAAGAATATGACTGTATTCGAGTGCTCGAACGATATGTTTATACTCGACTGCGGACTTGCCTTCCCCGATGCCGATATGCCCGGAGTTGACATAGTTATCCCCGATTTTACTTACGTCGAGCGCAACGCAGACAAGGTACGCGGCATCGTGATCACTCACGGACACGAGGACCACATCGGCGGACTTGCATACCTTCTCAAGAAGGTCAATGTCCCCGTATACGGCACAAGGCTGACTATCGGTCTTATCGAGGCAAAACTCAAGGAGCAGGGACTTCTCGGCAAGGTGACGCTCAACGTCATCGCTCCGAAGAAGACTGTGAAAATGGGCTGTATGGCTGTTGAATTCATCAAGGTCAACCACTCCATACCCGATTCTGTAGGTATGGCTATACACACACCCGCAGGCGTTATCGTCCACACGGGCGACTTCAAGGTGGACTACTCCCCCATCGACGGCGAGATAATCGACCTCGCACGCTTCGGCGAGCTCGGGAGCAAGGGCGTGCTTGCGCTTATGGCAGACTCAACGAATGCCGAGCGTATGGGCTATACTCACTCCGAGCGCACGGTCGGCGAGTCCTTCGACCGCCTGTTCAAGAAGGGCGAGGGCAAGCGCATAATCATCGCTACGTTCTCGTCGAACATCCACCGCGTACAGCAGATAATCAACTGTGCCGAGCGCTACGGACGAAAGGTCGCAGTATTCGGCAGAAGCATGGTAAACGTCATAAATACGGCTATAGAGCTCGGCTACCTCGACGTCCCCGACGGCATCATAATCGACATCGAGATGATGAACAAATACGAGAGCGAGCGTATCGTCCTCATCACCACGGGAAGTCAGGGCGAGCCCATGTCCGCGCTGACACGTATGGCGATGAACGACCACAAGAAGGTCAACATCACGCCTATGGACTTCATCATCATCTCCGCTACGCCTATCCCCGGCAATGAGAAGTTCGTCACCCGCGTGGTAAACGAGCTGATGAAATCGGGAGCCGAGGTCGTATACGAGGCTATGTACGAGGTACACGTTTCGGGACACGCCTGTCAGGAGGAGCTCAAGCTTATGCAGGCTCTCACCAAGCCCAAGTTCTTCATACCAGTGCACGGCGAGTACAAGCACCTGAAAAAGCACGCCGACCTCGCACGTCAGATGGGTATGCCCAAGGAAAATGTCATAATCGCAGAGATAGGCAACGTCATCGAGACAGACGGCGTTACGATGAAGATAGTATCGCAGGTTCCCTCGGGACGCGTCCTTGTTGACGGTCTCGGCGTCGGAGACGTAGGCTCTATCGTACTCCGCGACAGAAAGCATCTCGCGCAGGACGGTCTTATCATAATCGTTATCGGTATCGAGAAGGCGACAAATGAGATAGTTGCGGGACCCGATATCATCTCGCGCGGATTCGTATATGTAAGGGAGTCCGACGAGCTTATAGGTCAGGCAAAGGCTGTACTCAGCCATACCCTTGCGGGCTGCTCATATGCGGAGCTCCGCGAATGGAACAGCCTCAAGGGCAAGATGCGCGACGCTCTCTCCGACTACATCTATGAGAAGACAAAGCGCAGTCCTATGATACTCCCGATAATTATGGAGACGTGATAACAGCGTAACAAATCTTTGAGAAAGGAGCCCGAAGGTTGAAAACGAAGTTTCCCGTGATATATTTCGTACCGCTGGTGATACTGCTCGCGGATACGGCTTTCATATCGGCGGCTGTGTATACGGAACGCTATATCCCCGCGCTTGTCGGGTGCGGAATAGCGGCTACTCTGCTGCTGATAACGATGACAGTCTCACTGATATACTCCAAGAACTCCCTCAGGCACTTCTCAAAGATGAACGTTCACCTTGAGACCTCAGCGGCGCAGTATATGCACACTCTGCCCGCTCCTGTCACGATAATCAACGACAGCAGGGACATCGTGTGGTACAATCAGATATTCGCCGAAAAGATAAGCCTCGGGGCGGACGCCTACGGACTCAGCTTCGGCGACTTCGTAAAGCTTGACCTCGACTCGCTGCTTACGGACGGCTTTGAATACTGCCATGTAAACGGCTCTGTTTACAAGGTCGTGCTCGAGGAGTTCAAGGAAAATGACATCACCTTCTACATCATATACTTCAACGACGAAACGTCGTATTTCAACCTCAGGAAGCGCTTCGACGAGGAGCACCCGAATGTCGTGATACTGTCGATAGACAACTACGACGACATAATGCAGAACGCCAAGGAGAGCGAAAAGGCTCTCGCCTCGGTCGAAACGGAGCAGCTCATCGAGAAGTTTATGAGCAGCACGAACGGCTTCATCAAGAAGATATCGTCGAACACCTTCTACGCGGTCATCGAGAACCGCCACCTTGAAGAAAAGATAGCGAACAAGTTCAAGATACTTGATCTCGCCCGCAATATCAAGATAGCGGGCAAATATCCCCTCACCTTCTCCATCGGCGTCGGACAGGGCGCATCCTCGCTCGCAGAGAGCGAGAAAATAGCCCGTCAGTGCCTTGATATGGCACTCGGACGCGGCGGCGACCAGGCAGTCGTCAAGACTGACAGCGGCTACCGCTTCTTCGGCGGCGTCTCCAAGGGCGTCGAGAAGATGTCGCGTGCAAAGACGCGTATCATCGCAAACGCTATGGAGGACGTTATCCGCAACTCCAACAAGGTCTACATTATGGGACACCGCTTCGGCGACCTCGATTCCGTGGGAGCCTCCTGCGGTCTTGCGGGAGCAATAAAGCTCCTCGGCAAGGAGGTACATATCGTCGTTGACAGGAACAAGAACCTCGCTACGCACCTCATCGACATCGTGGAATCTCAGTCCGACAAGAACCTGTTCATCACTCCGTCGGCGGCTGTATCATCGGTCGAGGGCAACGACCTTCTCTTCGTCGTTGACACCCACAACCGCGACTTCATCGAGAGCCGCGAGCTCTACGACAGGATAAAGAAGGTCATCGTCGTAGACCACCACCGCAAGACGGTCAATTTCATCGACAACGCGGTCATCTTCCACCACGAGCCCTACGCTTCGTCGGCATCGGAAATGGTGACCGAGCTCATACAGTATTTCAGCTTCGACACCGACGAGAACCTCCCGAGCATATGTGCGGAGGCTCTGCTCTCGGGCATTATGCTCGACACCAAGAACTTCGTTATGCGCACGGGCGTGAGAACCTTTGAAGCCGCTGCATACCTGAAAAAACAGGGTGCGGACACCGTATCGGTAAAGCTGCTGTTCTCGAACTCGTTCGACGCCTACAAGCGCAAGACTCAGGTGGTCGCAAACGCGAAGCTCCACAAAAAATGCGCTATCGCGGTCGCCGACTTCAAATCGGACGACATACGCGTAGTCGCCCCGCAGGCAGCCGACGAGCTCCTCAGCATCTCGGATGTTGACGCCTCGTTCGTCATCTACTCCACAGGCAATATCACCAATATATCAGCCCGCTCGCTCGGAGCTCTCAACGTACAGGTCGTAATGGAGGAGCTCGGCGGCGGCGGACACCAGACAATGGCAGCAGCGCAGCTTGAAAACACATCTCTTCAGGAGGCAGTCAAGCTGCTGATAAACGCGATAGATTCGCGTCAGGAAGAAACATACACAGAATAGAAAGGAACAGAAGATATGAAAGTCATTTATTTACAGGACGTCAAGGGCTCGGGAAAGAAGGGCGAGATCAAGAACGTGGCAGACGGCTACGCGAGGAATATGCTTCTTCCCAAGGGACTCGCAGTAGAGGCTACTCCCGAGAATCTGAACAAGCTTCAGGGACAGAAGGATTCGGCTCAGCACAAGATAGACATGGACATCAAGGCTGCAAACGAGGCTGCTGCTGCGGTAAAGGGCAAGCAGGTCGTTATCAAGGCAAAGGCAGGCTCGAACGACAGGCTTTTCGGCTCAGTGACAGCTGCCCACGTTGCTGACGCGCTCGACTCGCAGTTCGGCATAAAGGTCGACAAGAAGAAGATAACTCTCAGCACCGATATCAAGAACTTCGGCTCCTACAAGGCAGCTATCAAGTTCTACACGGGCATTTCCGAGACAGTCGACGTCGAGGTAGTTGAGGGCTGATGGAAAACAATGTAATGATACCCGACAACGACCTCCCGCACAGCACGGAAGCCGAGCAGTCAGTCATCGGAGCGATACTCTCCGACCCGACGGTAGCTCCGCTCGTCATTGAGAAGGTCAGAGCCGAGTACTTCTTCACCGAGCAGCACAAGGCTATCTTCGGTATCATCGTGCGTATGTTCACATCGGGTATGCCGATAGACATCGTAACGGTACTGAATGAAGCCGAAAAAATGCATATATTCGAGTCGCCGTCCGAGGGCAGGCGCTACCTCGCAGAGATAGCGAACACCCTCCCCACGACCGAAAATATCGAAAGCTACTGCAAGATAGTCGCGGACAAGTACCTCATACGCAGCCTCGGCTACACCGCGAGGGCTATCCTTGAGGAGATACACAACGGCGAGCAGGACGCAACTCTCCTGCTCGACTCCGCAGAACAGCGTATCTATGACATCAGACAGGGCAGAAGCGTACAGGGACTCGCACCGCTCGGCGACGCTGTCCTCGAAGCATACGACCGTCTCGGCAAGATAACGGGCGAGGACAAGGACAAATACGTCGGTGCAAAGACGGGCTATACGCTGCTTGATACGATAACCTCGGGACTAAACAAGTCCGACCTTATCATCATAGCTGCTCGTCCGGGTATGGGTAAGACCTCATTCGCGATGAACATCGCAACGAACGTTGCACGCCGCCCCAACGCCAAGGATGTAGTTATATTCAACCTCGAAATGTCACGCGAGCAGCTCGCTACACGTCTGCTCTCGACGGAGGCACTCGTTGAATCGAGCTCGCTCCGAAACGGACGCATACAGAGCGACGAATGGGCAAGACTTGCCGCAAGCGCCGCATTTCTCAGCACGTTCCCGATGTATATCGACGACACCGCAAGTATGACGGTACAGCAGATGAAGGCGAAGCTCCGCCGCGTAAAGGACCTCGGGCTCGTCATCATCGACTACCTCCAGCTGATGGAGTCCACCTCCAAGTCAGACAACCGTGTTACCGTCATTTCCGAAATCACGCGCCAGCTGAAGGTAATGGCAAAGGAGCTGAACGTCCCCGTTATACTGCTGTCACAGCTCTCGCGAGCCGTTGAAAGCAGAAACGACAAGCGCCCGATGCTCTCGGACCTCCGTGAATCGGGATCTATCGAGCAGGACGCTGACATCGTTCTCTTCCTCTACCGCGACGCATACTATAACAAGGAAAGCACGCGCCAGAACGTCTCGGAGTGTATCGTCGCGAAGAACCGTCACGGTGAGGTCGGCTCGGTCGAGCTCATCTGGGACGGACAGTTCACGCGCTTCTCGAATATGGATACATCAACTCCGCCTGAGGGATGATATGTTAGAAAAGATCGTTAAGCTATCGCAAAAATACAATATGTTCATAAGCGGCGACATCGTTGTCTGCGGTCTCTCGGGAGGCGCAGACAGCGTTTGTCTTTTACTGAGCCTTTGCGAGCTCCGCGAAAGGCTCGGGATAGAGGTCGAGGCTCTGCACGTAAATCACTGTCTGCGCGGCAGCGAGAGCGACCGCGACGAGGACTTCTGCCGCAGTCTGTGTGAGCGGCTCGGAGTACCATTCACCTCAGAGAGGTGCGACGTCAGCGGCTATGCATCTGAGCGCTCAATGTCCACGGAGCTTGCTGCCCGCGAGCTCAGGTATGACATCTTCCGCAGGAACACTTTAGGCAAAAAGTTAGCCACGGCTCACAACGCAGACGACAACCTCGAAACAGTGATACTAAACCTCACAAGAGGCACGGCACTGAAAGGGCTGGCGGGGATACCGCCCGTCCGCGGGAATATCGTCCGTCCCCTGCTTGCGGTCACACGCGCCGAGATAGAAGCTTTTCTCGCTGAACGAGAACAGGATTTCGTCACCGACAGCACCAACCTCACCGACGACTACACCCGCAACAGGATACGCCACCGCGTAATACCGCTGCTTCGCGAGATAAACCCGTCGCTGAACGCGACATTTGTCAGCTCGGTGGACGGACTCCGCGACGAAAACGCCTATATTGAGGCGATGACGGACGCCGCAGAGCGCGAATGTCTCGACGGCAACAGGCTTATGGGACTTGCAGCCTATGACACGGTGATACGCTGCCGATGCATATCGCGCCTGCTCACGCGTAAAAATATGCCCGTCACGCACGAGCGTATCCGCGAGTGCGAGGATATACTGATAAACGGCGGGAAGCTCAATATTTCTGGCGATATATACTTCATCTCCGACGGCATCACAGCCGAGCTCAGGGCTATCCCGAGAACGGTAGCTGTCGGAGAGCTGTCAGCTCCGCTGAAGGTCGGCGAAAACTCTATATATCGCGGAATATCGCTGATATGTGAGCTTGTAGGCAAGGCAGAATACGACAGGCGGCGAGATGTTAACAAAAAATTAACATTTTACGCCTTGGATTATGATAAAATAAAGGGTGAAGCTGTGCTGAGGAACCGTCGGAACGGTGACAGAATACAGCTCCGCGGACGTGATTTCCGTTCGTCCGTGAAAAAGCTCATCAACGAGAATATCCCCCCTGAGGAGAGAGGCACGCTCCACTTTATTGAGGACAGCGAGGGCACCGTATTTGCGGAAAAGCTCGGTATCGCACAGCGTGTGGCTCCCGACGGGAATACAAAGCGGCTGTTTATCATTTCAGTCGTGAATGATAAGCAGGAATGGAGTGGATCAATTGACACCAAGAAGAAATAAAGGCTTACTGACGTACATTTTCATAATAATCGCAGCAGTTTTCTGTATCTATTTCATAAGCACGAAATTTGCAGACAACGCCGAGCACGTGGACTACACCTCGATAATCAAGTATTTCGACGACAAGCGCGTTTCCTACTACGAGCTTGATCTCGGTACGGGTGAGCTCACCTACTCGCTCGACGGCGAGGACGTGAAGATGAAGTACAACGTCCCCAATGTCGAGATATTCCTTATGGACACCGAGGGCTACAGGCAGGCATACAACGCCGACCACGCCGATGACCCGCTCCAGCAGGACTACATCAAGATAACCGACAGGACGTGGCTGTACTCGCTTATCCCTGTAGTACTCACGGTGCTGCTCGGCATCGCGATACTCTACTTCCTGATGAAACAGAGCAGCGGCGGCGGAAAGTACACCTCCTTCTCGAAGGCTAACCTCAAGGCTCAGGCAGACACCCGCAAGGCTACCTTCGCGGACGTAGCGGGCGCGGACGAGGAAAAGCAGGAGCTTCAGGAGATAGTGGACTTCCTCAAGCACCCGAGCAAATACGCAAATATTGGCGCAAAGGTACCCAAGGGCGTACTGCTCCTCGGACCTCCCGGTACAGGTAAGACCCTTCTCGCGAGAGCAGTTGCGGGAGAGGTAGGCTGTCCGTTCTTCCCGATATCGGGCTCGGACTTCGTTGAGATGTTCGTCGGTGTCGGAGCATCGCGTGTGCGCGACCTCTTCGAGCAGGCGAAAAAGCACGCTCCCTCGATAATCTTCATCGACGAGATAGACGCCGTAGGACGCCACAGAGGCGCAGGACTCGGCGGCGGACACGACGAGCGCGAGCAGACGCTCAATCAGCTCCTCGTTGAAATGGACGGCTTCACCGGCAATGAAAGCGTAATAGTCATTGCCGCGACGAACCGCCGCGATATACTCGACCCCGCGCTCCTGCGTCCTGGTCGATTCGACAGACAGATAGTCGTAGGCTACCCCGATGTCAAGGGCAGAGAGGATATCCTCAAGGTACACAAAAAGAACAAGCCGCTCGCTCCCGACGTTGACCTGAAGGTCATCGCCCAGACGACTCAGGGCTTCACAGGTGCAGACCTTGAGAACCTGCTCAATGAGGCGGCTCTGCTTGCTGCACGCAACAACAGAAAAGCCATAACCGAGAAGGACATCGAAGAGGCTACGATGAAGGTCATCGCAGGACCCGAGAAGAAGTCACGCATCGTCACCGAGCACGACAAGAAGGTCACTGCCTACCACGAGGCAGGTCACGCTATAGCGGCGTACAACCTCCCCACGCAGGATAAGGTACATCAGGTAACGATAATCCAGCGCGGTATGGCGGCAGGCATCACGGTAACACGTCCCGACAACGACGACCAGCACGTTTCCCGCAATCAGATGCGCGAGAGCATCGTAATGCTTCTCGGCGGACGTGTCGCGGAGGAGACATTCCTTGACGATATATGCACAGGAGCCTCCAACGACATCGAGCGTGCTACCAATGTCGCACGCAGTATGGTCACTAAGTACGGCTTCTCCGACAAGATAGGCACAGTTGTGTACGGCTCTGACAGTGACGAGGTATTCCTCGGCAAGGACTACGGACACACGAAGAATTACAGCGAGGCTGTAGCCGCTCAGATAGATGAAGAGGTCAAGGCTATCATCGAGAAGGCATATGACGAATGCCGAATGATAATCAAGGCAAATTCCGACAAGATGCACCTTCTCGCGAAGTATCTGCTCAGGTATGAGAAGATAGACGGCGAGAACTTCGAGAAGCTTATGCGCGGCGGCATCACCGAGGCAGACATCGAAAATGACGTCTTCACGGAGAACACTCCCGCAGCTGAGCCCGAGAGCAGCACGGAATCCGACGAATGAGCGCTATCCCGCAGAGGAAACAGTCCCCTGCGGGATTTTTCATATCAAAATGGGGGTAAAATGTTGACTAATAAGATTTTTTATGATAAAATAGTATAGTGATATACTATTCTGCTTTTTAAGGAGGTTCCTGTCATGGCAAGAGAAGACATTGATTACGTATGGACCGACAAAAAAAGGACGCTGTTCGGACTTCCGTGGTCGTTCACACGCTACTACCTCACCGAGACAAAGTTCATCACACAGGTCGGCTTTCTCACCGTCAAGGAGGACGAGATAGACCTGTACAAGATAATCGACAAGAGCGTGAGCAGACCCTTCTTCCAGAGGATGTTCGGCTGCGGCACGATAACGATACACTCCAAGGACGCAGACACTCCCACAAAGGTGGTACACTGCGTAAAGAACGTGAGACAGGTATCGAACCTCATAGATAAGTACCTCAACCGTATGCGCGACAGATACGGCATACGCGGCAGGGATATGGTCGGCATAATGCACGGCGACTACAACGACCACGATGACGACTACGACCACGACCACTACGATAACTGAGCATTCGGAGTATAAAAATGTTACCTTTTATAAAAGAAAAAGTTTCTACATGGGACAAGCTCAAGGCTGAAACGCGCCCGATATTCATCTACGGCATGGGCGACGGAGCTTTGAAGATAATGTCCGTATTCAGGGAAAAAGGGATAGTGCTGTCGGGCATATTCGCCAGCGACGACTTTGTCCGCGGTCATTCATTCGAGGGCTACCGCGTCCACAAGCTCGCGGAGATAGAGGAAATGGTCGACGATTTCGTAGTCGTGCTCGCGTTTGCGGCAGGCTATCAGGAAATAGTTGACAAGATACACGAGATAGCCGCAAAACACCCCCTGCTCGTGCCCGATGTACCCGTAGCCGGCGGAGGTCTGTTCACGTATGAATACTGCGTTGAGAACGCGGACAAGATACAGCAGGTCTACGACAGCCTCGCGGACGACTACTCCCGCAAGGTGTATGCTAATATCATCAACTTCAAGATAAGCGGCAATATCGACTACCTCACGAGCGTGACGACTCCCAAGGCTGAGATATACCGCGATATAATCAAGCCGCATATGTACGAGACCTACGTTGACCTCGGCGCATACAACGGCGACACGATACGTGAGATGCTCGAATTCACACATGGCAGATACGCCGCGATATATGCTCTCGAGCCCGACAAGAAGAACTTCAAGAAGCTTGCGAAATTCGTTGACGGAATGGCGCACGTATATGCTTTCAACGCCGCCGCATGGAGCACCGATACGGAGCTCCCCTTCGCTTCAAAGGCGGGCAGGCAGTCAGCGATATCAGCCGCAGCTGAGACTACGGTCGAGGCTCGCGCAGTGGACAGCATACTCGGCAAGCGCGCGGCTACCATAATAAAAATGGACGTCGAGGGCTTTGAGCGCGAGGCAATATGGGGCGCTTCCCAGAACATCGCCCGCAACTCGCCGAAGATGATGGTGTCGCTGTATCACAGGAACGAGGACATCTTCGAGCTCCCGCTGCTGCTGAAGACGATAAACCCGAATTACAGGCTGTATATCCGACATCAGCTGTATATCCCCGCGTGGGAGACGAACCTGTACGCAATAGTATAAAAAGTTACGGTCACCGAAATGGTGACCGTTTTCTTTACTAACAATCGCGGGGATATCTTCCGCCGCTGATAAACTACGGCGCGAAACCGAAAGTTTCGCTCAAGCCTTTTCAAAGGCTTGCAGGGTGCAGGGACAGCGTCCCTGCAATCCGAAGGGCGCTCTGCAAGGGGATGAATTTCAAAACAGCCCAGTGGGCTGTTTTGAAAGATAAGCTGTGTACCAAATCTTTGATTTGGATTTCACAGCTATATGCAGCAAAGTCGCAGGGGAGGCTCTGCAAGATAAGCAGCACACCAAATCTCTGATTTGGATTGTGAT
>Ga0129307_1000462_pt1 | contig 63060 bp, 45 predicted proteins | sample P1105metagenome_FD_94437 | JGI IMG/M metagenome (GOLD analysis project Ga0129307, IMG submission 94437) | Capybara group fecal microbial communities from Wisconsin, USA - P1105 metagenome | ecosystem: Host-associated > Mammals > Digestive system > Large intestine > Fecal | place: USA: Wisconsin... | reverse complement strand
CCTGCGGGAATCCTTTCTGCCGTATCAGTTTCAGTTGCCCGATGAAAAGCCTGCCGGACTCCTGACTGTAAAGCTGTTCGAGGATGAAGAGGTAGCTGCCGTAGCCCCGTGCACCCTCTTCGTTGATGAGTTTGTAGAGCCTGCTGTCGCGACTCAGATTGAAGCGATGTTTAAACCCAAAATAAGCGAAATCACCAACTTTTATTACCATTTTCTTATCTCGAACTGACGTTAAAGATAAAGATAAGGAAGGCTCTCCATCTCCTTCATTTTGTCTCCCGGCTTCTTTTTATGTTGTTCATGAAGAATTGTTATGCATTTATGTGTTATTCAAGGGATGGAAATTAATCTTATCCACATTGGGATACTAAATCTACAGATATGCTATCTGTTAATTATTGACAATATTGGTGGAAATTATTGCATTTATTGTTTATATTATATATTTTCACAAAACACCGCTTCACATTAATAATGAATAGTTATGAAAACTTATTTATTCTACTATAGGAACCAAAGCAAATATATCTATTATAATCAACCTTGAAATAATATATTCATTATGAGACACTGTTTGTTTTTATTGTTTTCTTTGTTCTTTACTAATGTAGTCTGTGCTCAGCAAGACGCTTCGTCTCATGACTTTTTCATTGGATATGGATTTGCTCCTATAGGTTCCGTATCAGAACCGGAACTACCGCTGAATCCGTGGGTAAATGCTCCTTATACAACAAATAATAAGCACTTCTCCGGAACATTGAATGCTGGATATCTGTATCATGTATCCAAGCCATTGGCTATCGGCGTTACATATTCTTATCTGACTGTCAAGCGGGATGTGGTTTTAGGCTCTTCTATTCCATTGGCCGAAATAAAGAACGATTGCCATGTACTGATGCTGACAGGGAAATACACATGGTTCCACTTGAAGCGGTTTTCTTTTTATTCGCGTGCGGGTGTTGGAATCATGCTGGTGAAGAAAGGAACAATAAACGTTCATAAAGAAAACATAAATGCTTCTTTGGAGTCAGTCCCGATGGAGGATGGAAAGTCATTGGCGTGGCAGGTAGTGCCCGTGGGAGTGGAATGGAATTTTGCCAAGCGTTTGTCTCTTTTTGCCGAAGGCGGTGCAGGTGCTTCCGGCTATGGCATAGCGGGAGTTAAAGTCTCCTTTTAATTGAACGATAACGAAACGGATGGTATGATGAAGTCGCTTGCCTGGGTTGTCGGAGTCTGTTTCTGCTGTTGCATGTCGCTCTGCGCCCAAACGGTTGCTGTGAGCGGATATGTGAAAGATGCCGTGTCCGGCGAAGCGTTGCAGGGTGCCAACGTATATACGCCATCCGGACAATACGGGAAGACGACCGACAAGAATGGCTTCTTCGAGCTTCGCCTGCCGAAAGGAAAGCTGATGGAACTGACTTTCAGTTTTGTGGGCTATGCTATTCGGAAATGTCGGCTGACGCCTGCCTCCGACACTCTGCTGGTCGTGATGCTGCTGCAAGATAACCGTCTGCCTGACGTACAAGTATATGCTCCTCGTAGAGATTTCGGAGTGAAGAACTCGCAAATGAGCGCTTTGGAGCTTCCTGTGGCGCAGGTGAAATCAATGCCTGCTTTGTTTGGCGAAACAGACGTGATGAAAGCGTTACAGCGTTTGCCCGGCGTGCAGTCAGCTGGCGATGGCAATGCAGGCATCTTTGTGCGCGGGGGCGAGTACGACCAGAACCTGATCACGCTGGATGGCTCTACACTCTACAACTCCGAGCATCTGAAAGGATTTGTTTCGGCATTGAATGCCGACATGATAGAAAACATCATCTTCTATAAAGGAGCGTTTCCTGCACGTTATGGGGCAAGGCTTTCGAGCGTGGTGGATGTGGGTATGAAGGAGGGTGACATGAACGCCTATCACGGCGCTTTCAGTGTGGGGATGTTCTCGTCTAGAATACAGATGGAAGGACCTATCTGGAAAGGAACGACTTCATTCAACGTGGCGGGGCGGCTTTCTTATTTCGATGCCATTGTGCAGCCACTGTTAGAGAAAGTCTACGATAAACCCGAAGCCATGCGTCCTTACTCGCACATGAACTACTATGACATCAACGCGAAGCTGGTTCACCGGTTTTCGCATCGAGACAAGCTGTCGGCTGTTTTTTATTGGGGGATGGACGTGAACAACTCGGCACCTACGGTTAGCAGGCAGGTATATCGTATAAATGGTGAACTGAACGATAACCGAAAGGAGAACGGCATGGAAAATACTTGGGGGAATATGGTGTCGAGTTTGTTCTGGACGCATTCCATGAATGAGCATTTCTCGGTAAATACGAACTTGAGCTACAGCCGTTACAGTTATCACTTGCAAATGAAGTCGAAAATTAATAATCGGATAGAAAAAGAGGTGGAAGATGATAATAGTAATAAGAAAATGCTCTTATGGAATTTATATACGGAAGATTCCTATGCCCGTTATCATTCGGGCATAGAGGATGCGGCTCTGACAGTTGATTTCCATTGTTTGCCGGATGCGCGGCATAATCTGCGTTGGGGGGCGAAAGCTTCTTTCCAGCGTTTTGTGCCTACAGTGGATGTGTTTAAGCATGCGTACAATAAGTTTTGGGATGATGAAAAGTATATGGAAAGTACGCAAATGGTGGATACGACACTGGGTAGCCGGCAACACTTGCAGACCTTTGCACTCTATGCGGAAGATGATTATGAACTGGCAGAGCGGTGGAAGGTAAATGCGGGATTGCGCTATACGCTGTATGTTGTAAAAGGAAAATCGTATCATTCGCTGGAGCCTCGTGTCTCTTTGCGTTGGTTGCTGACAAAAGAGATGGCTGTGAAGTTCTCTTATTCCCGTATGTCTCAGGGAATCCACCTTCTGAGCAGTAGCAACTTGATAATGCCTTCGGATATATGGGTGCCCGTCACGAAGAAAATCTCGCCGATGAAGGCCGACCAATGGGCGGTGGGCTATAACTATGCGGTGGGCAAAGGGATAGACTTATCTGTGGAAGGCTATTACAAGCAGATGGACAACATGATGGATTATCGCGAAGGGGTATCGTATATGACTTCTTCGGGCGATTGGCAGCAAATGGTGGCAATAGGCAAGGGGCGTTCTTACGGCATAGAGTTGCTATTGCAGAAAAAGACAGGCAGCACTACGGGATGGATAGGCTATACGTGGTCCAAGTCGTTGAGGCAGTATGACCGGGCAGGGCAGGAAATCAGTGCAGGGCAAGAGTTCTATGCGGGAAGTGACCGCCGGAATAATTGCAACGTGGTGGTGACACATCGTTTTAGCTCGCATTGGGAGGTGTCAGCCGCATGGACTTATCAGACGGGCAGGCGAGGAATTCTTTCTACCACAGCCCTTTATGGCGGAACATTGGACGAATATGACTCGTATGGCCAACCATCTTCCGGTGATATCTATATGGAAGGTGATTGTTACGGTGATGGACGGGAGGGCGGAGCTCACTTCCGTAAGTTTTCACGTTTCTATTCTTATAGAGAGCGGAACGATTATCAGTTGCCCGATGTACATCGGCTCGATGTCAGTGTCAGTTACTCGGTGAAGCATCAAACGGGGCAGAGCATTTTGGGGCTGACTCTCTATAATGTGTATAATCGGCAGAATGTTTCGGATGTCTATATAGGGTATGACCGTAACAAGACCGTGCTCAAGGGAATCTGCATGTTTCCTTTTATGCCGTCGCTTAGTTATACTTTTAAGTTTTAAGATAATGGGAATTAGGAAAATTGCAAAGGTATGTCTCTCGATACTCATCCTGCTTACAGGTTGTGAGCAAGTGATGGATGTAGAAGAGGGAATCGGCCATGGTCAAGGTCTGATGCTCAATGCGCTGGCGGCTACGGATACCGTGTTCACAGCCTCGGTTTCCCGGACTTTTCTTTTCACGGAAGTTCCTGCATTGTCTTATTTGGATTATTGGGAATATGCCATGCATCCCGACTCTTTCTACTACCGTGATGCTATGTGCTCCGAAGCGCAGGTGGAACTTAGCGTTAACGGGAAAGAGCGATATGCGATGCGTTATGATGCGGAGCGTTACAATTATGTAAGTGATTACATGCCTCGCAGCGGCGATCGTTTGACTCTGCGTGTGAGGGTTGATGGAATGGATGAAGTCTCGGCGCAAACAGTGATACCTGCATCGCAGCGATTGGAGGTTGTAGGTTGTGAAAAGTTTTATGCCGGCAAGTATTCCACCTCGGGAGATTTAATCGATTTGGCCAAAGATACGATAGCCCGCATTACGCTCAGGCTTATTGACCCGAAGAGTGAGACCAATTATTATAGGCTGAAAGTCAGGAGCATTGCTTACGATAAGCCGGCGAACGATGATTCTCAGATCATTTTCATGTACAGCGACATTTATACTTCCGGGGATGTTATTTTCATGGACGAACGATTATCGGAAAGCTATGGAGGCTGGCCTGCTTACTTCTCCAACGTATTCGATGATCATTTATTTGATGGAAAAGAATATACTTTTTCGATAGAAACTCGTTTAAGGTTTGGAGAACGTCCTCATGTCGTTATTGAATTGCAGTCTATCACACGTGATTTGTATTATTATCTCAAGTCCGTTATGCTTTATCGCATCATTTTCCAAGATGCATATACGGAGGCCGTACAAATACATAGCAACGTAAGCAATGGTTGGGGCATATTGGGCGCAATAGGCACAGAGAAGCATGTTCTTTGGTTAGACTGATGCCTTTTTATTATACAGCTATTGACGTTTTTTCCTTTCTCTCTATAAAAAACTCTTTTTCTTTTGGTACCTTTTGCTCGTCTCTTCGTCTTCTCTGTAAAGAACAGAAAATGGAAATGAGAGATTTGCTGACCAAATACTTTACAGGAGACATCACCGAAGAAGAAAAAGAAACGCTTTTCCGTGAGTTGGGCCGTGACGATGAGCTGAAGAAAGGCTTCTGCGCCATGCAGAACATATTGGCTTTGGCAGAGGCTCTGCCTGAAGGGAATGATGAATCCGTGGGAGCCGACAGTTACAGAAGCTTTGCCGCCCGACTGAAAAAGCGGAGAATGAAACAGCTTTTCCTGCATGCGTGGCGTTATGCGGCCGTTGTCTGCCTGGTGGCCGCTTCGGCCTATTTCCTGACCCTGCACTGGGTGAACAAAGAGCGAAACCTGCAATTCACCGAAATATCCGCACCGAGCGGACAGCGTGTAAAGGTGACCTTGCCCGATGGAACAACCGCTTGGATAGGCCCTTGCAGCACGCTGCGCTATGCCAACTCCTTCAACCATGAAACCCGTAACGTGGAGTTGAGCGGCTCTACTTATTTTGATGTCGCCCACAATCCGGACAAACCGTTCAGAGTATCTACCGGTCGCTATATGATTACCGTTCTGGGCACGCGCTTCAATGCGATGGCCTATCCGGAGAACGAACACTTTGAGGTGGATTTGATAGAGGGTTCGGTTCAAATAGACAACCTGTCGGATGACACAGACCGGTTGGTGCTGAAGCCGCTGGAACAAGCCATCATCAAGAACAATCGTCTATATAAGAAAATATCCAACTTCGATAATGAAGAGTACCTGAAGAATGGGGTGGTACATTTCAAACGTTGCCTGCTGGGCGAGGTCTTGAAAAAAGTCTCTCTCTGGCAAGGTGTCGGACTCACCATCGACAATGAAGTGGATGTAAACTATCCGGTGACCGGAAAAATCAGGCAAAGCGACTCTCTGGAAAGTATATTGAGAGCCTTGCAGTCCGTCGTCAGGTTCCACTATGAAATCATTGATGAGAAACATATAAGAATCTATCGTTAACCCTTAAATCTATATTTGCCTATGATTGAATAAAGAAGAATATAAAAAAGAGAGGGAAACAATGCGCCAACATTGCTTCCCCCGGGATAGAGGCCCAAAACCTTATTCTGTTGGGAAATCAACTAAAGTAGTGAACCTTAAACACAAAGGTATGAAAAAAAATAGACTTCATTCTGATTTAGTGTGTAAACTAACTAAATCAAACATAAACTTTCAGAAAACAAAAATCATCTTTTTATTTATCGTTTGCCTGTTCATGCAGGTCCGGTTCGTTTCGGTGCAAGCACAGAACAGCCAAGTGCGCTTGAAGGTAGGGCAGACCACCGTAAAGCAAATCATGTCCGAGGTGGAAAAGCAAACAGATTATCTGTTTGTATATAGCGAATCCGAAGTGAACGTCGACGGTGTCGTGACGGTGAAAAAAGAAAAGCAGGAAATCACAGACTTGCTGAATCTGCTAAGCGCCCACGGACTTTCTTACAGTTTTTCCGATAATTACATTACGCTGCATAAGAAAGCTGCCGGCAAGAACGGCAAAGAATCGGGCAGACAAGTGAAGGTCTCCGGTAAAGTGGTGGACTCTTCCGGAGAACCTGTGATCGGTGCCAATGTCACGGTGAAAGGTAATCCTGCTCAGGGCACGATAACCAATGCGAATGGAGAATTTGAATTGGTGGTGCATACAGGAGAAGTGCTGCAAGTCAGCTACATCGGATTCCGGAATCAGGAAATCAGAGTGAACGACGGTTCCGCACTGAAGGTTCAGATGCAAGAAGACACGAAACTGCTGAATGAAGTGGTGGTGACCGCTTTGGGTATCAAGCGTGAGGAAAAAGCCCTCGGATATGCGGTTCAGAAAGTACAAGGCGACAAACTGGCTACGGTGAAGGTGGTGGATGTAGGCACATCGCTTACTGGAAAAATTGCGGGTTTGAATGTGCAGAACAGCACCGAGTTCAATCAGGCACCCACCTTGCTGTTGCGTGGCGAGACCCCGTTGCTGGTCATTGACGGAGTGCCTTATAAGAACATGAGCTTGCGCGATGTTCCGGCGGATGACATCGAGACCGTCGACGTGCTGAAAGGAGCAACGGCCGCCGCACTGTATGGAGAGCGTGGTGGAGTAGGAGTAATTATGATAACGACCAAGAAAAGTAAAGAAGAAGGACTGCATGTAAGCATCAACAGCAGCACCATGTTTCAGGCAGGATACTTGAAGTTGCCTGAAGTGCAATCGGGTTATAGCTCCGGAGAAGGTGGGAAATACAATCACTATGACTTTGTCTGGGGCGATAAGCTCGACATTGGCCGCACGGCCGAGCAGTGGAATCCGCAGACCCATCAGTTCGAAGTGATGCCGCTAACGTCCAGAGGAAAGAATAACTTCAAGAACTTTTTGGAGACCGGATTTATCACGAACAACAACGTAAGCATCAGCCAAAAAGGAAAATATGGCAGTGTGAGAGCTTCGTTGACCCATGTCTACAACAAAGGGCAATATCCAAATACGAAATTGAATAAGATTACCTACTCTGTATCGGGAGACATGAAATGGAACAAGTTCTCGCTCGATGGCGGAATCAGCTTCAACAAGCGTTTCTTCCCGCAGAATTACGGTACGGGATATGGTAAGGGAGGATATCTGTATAACCTGCTGGTGTGGACCGGACCCGACTATGACTTGCGCGAATTCAAGGATTATTGGGTCAAGAAAGACGAACAGCAGAACTGGATGTATTCCGGCTGGTATGACAATCCTTACTTTGTGGCAAACGAGGTGCTTCGTTCCAGCGACTATTCCATCACAAACGGCTATATGAACGTAGGATATGAGTTCACCCCTTGGTTGCGGGCAAACTTGCGTTCGGGTATAGATGTGTATAGCGAAAGAAAAACATGGCGCAATCCCAAGTCGGCCAATTCGGGTTGGGACAAGAACGGTTACTTTGAAATAGAGCGCGACGGCGGTTTGAGTATGAACCACGACCTGATGCTGACGGCCAACCATAAATTCGGTGATTTCAGCGTAGAAGGTATTGCCGGCGGAACATTGTACTATTATCAGGACGACATGCTGCAAAGCCAGACGGCCGGCGGATTGACCATCCCGGGCTATTACTCGTTGAAGGCTTCCGTGAATAAGGCCACGACCTCAAGCAACTATAAGCGCAAGCAGGTGAACAGTTTGTACGGACGTTTCTCTGCTTCATGGAAGAGTACCTTGTACCTTGATGTAACGGCTCGTAACGACTGGTCGTCTACCTTGCCTTCCGAGACACGTTCTTACTTCTATCCTTCTCTTTCGGGAAGCGCCATCTTGTCCGAATTCATCCATCTGCCCCAATGGATGTCTTTCTGGAAAGTGCGTGGTTCGTGGACGCAAACCAAGAAAGATGTGGATATCTACGAAATAAACAATGTGTATAGCATTACAACCGATGCTTGGGACAATCTCTCCGCAGCAACTTATCCCACTTCCATCCGTGGCACTCTGATACGTCCCACCGCAACCCGCTCATGGGAAGTTGGTACGGCTCTTAACTTCTTGAATAACAGGCTGCGTGTAGATTTTGCCTATTACAATACGTTGAAGTATAACCTTACCCGCAGTGCTACTGTCAGCGAGGCTTCCGGCTTCTCGGGCACGATGATTAATTATGGTGAAGAGCAAGAACGCCGTGGTGTGGAACTCACTCTCACCGGTGACATCATCAAAACCTCCGACTGGGAATGGAGTGCAACCTTCAACTGGGCACGCGACCGCTATTACTATGCGAAGGTAGACGAAACCTATTCCGAACAAAGACCGTGGGTAGCAGCAGGAAACCGTTATGACGCCTTTACGTTGAAGGACTGGGAACGTGACCCGGAGGGAAATATCGTTCACGTAAATGGCTTGCCGAAGAAGAGCGAATACCAATCCGTAGTCGGCTATAAGTCTCCCGACTGGATATGGGGAATCATCAACACAATCAAATATAAAGCGTTTACCTTGAACTTCTCCATTGACGGACGTGTGGGAGGCGTTGCTTACAATATGATGGAACAGGCTCTGTGGAATACCGGTGCGCATCCCGACAGCGACAATCAGTGGCGTTATGAGGAGGTGGTGAATGGGAAAAAAACTTTTATCGGCAAGGGTGTCAAGGTGGTTTCCGGAACGGTGGAATATGATGTGGACGGAAATATTGTGAAGGATAGCCGGACTTTTGCTCCCAATGACGTTCCCGTTTCTTATGAAACTTATATAGGACGTTTTTATCCGAATGCGTATTATCCGGTTTATCAGACAGTTCAGGATCAGACTTTTATTAAGCTCCGCGACCTCTCCATTACGTACGAAATGCCTAAGAGCATTTGCGACAGATTCAGACTGACGGGTATGCAGCTGGGTCTTGTGGGGCAGAACTTGTTGATTTGGACGAAAGACTTTAAGTTCTCCGACCCCGATCAGGCAAGCGAGAATCTGAACTCTCCTTCCATTCGCTACATAGGATTTAATGTCAAGTTGAACTTCTAAACCAATGATAACAATGAAAACGATATATAAAGCATTAATTGGCATTGTGCTGGCAAGCGGACTGCTCTCTTCTTGCAGCAACTTTGATGAATTGAATACTAATCCCGACTCACCCACCACCGTAACGCCTACGATGTTGGCCACGAAGTTGATTCTCGGTACGGCCACTCCCTCTTATAGCAAGGCTTTCTTCCACAGCAGTTTCTTGATGAAGGAACTGGCATGGGGCGAAGGTCCAAGCGACTATCACTACAATAAGATGGGGCGTTCTTCTTTTTCAGGCTACACGAGGTTAATCAATGGTGTTAAGATGGTGGAGTTGGCGCAGGGACAGAATGTAAAGGCATATCAGGCTCTGAATAAATTCGTGAAGGCTTTTACCATCTACTACATCTCCATGGAGATGGGTGATGTTCCTTATAGCGATGCGTTGCAGGGAGAAGCGGGAAACGTTACGCCGCGCTACGACACCCAGAAGCAAGTAATGATGCAGGTCTTGGACGATTTGGAAGAGGCGTATGATCTGTTCGGCCAAGCCGATAACTTCACGGGCGACCCTATCTTAAAGGGAAATACGGAGAAATGGCAGAAAGTGGTAGCCTCTTTCGAGTTAAAGGTGTTGATGAGCCTTTCGAGAGTGGCCGGAGATGCCGATCTGAAAGTAAAGGAACGTTTTGCGCGTGTCGTTTCGGGAAAGAAGATACTTGCTTCGAACGAAGATAACTACCAGTTGGTGTTCTCCGACAAGAAGGGGCAGCGTTATCCCATATTTAAAGACGATTTCAACTGGTATATGTATCCCATATTGTCCACAACGATTGTCGATGTCATGAAGAAGAACCGGGATTATCGCTTGTTCTATATCGCCGAACCTGCCGAAGCCAAAATCAAAGAAGGCCTTTCCCCGGCTGATTGGGAGGCATATTTGGGCGTTAATCCGTCTTTGACATTCGACTTGATAACCAAGTCATACAGCACCGGAGCATATTGTAATTTGAATCTTCGATACAAGGACAATCCGGCCGGAGAACCGTTCATCACCATAGGTTATGCCGATCAATGTTTCATCTTGGCCGAGGCAGCCGTTCGTGGTTGGATTTCGGGCAGTGCCGATGCCTATTATAAGAAAGGTATCGAAGCCGGTATGCGTTTTATTGCCGGTTGCACGGATGCCAAATATGCTCATGGGCGTGTGATTACCGATGAGGTGATTGCCGACTTTCTGCAAAATCCGGATATTCAGTTGAACCAAGGAGCGGAAGATGGAATAGAGATGATTCTTACACAGCGCTACTTGACGGGATTCATGCATGCCCCGTGGAATAGCTACTACGAATATCGTCGTACGGGCTATCCTAAGCTGCCGATCAATCCTGAGACCTCCTTGAATGAAATCAAGGACGAGCTTCCGTTGCGCTGGATGTATCCCGAAAGCGAATCGCAGTATAACAAAGCAAACCTGCAAGAGGCTTTGCAGCGTCAATTCAACGGGACTGACGACTGGAACAAGAAAATGTGGATTCTTCAATAGGTAGTTTTATATATGATGGGACTTCTCGTCCGATATACAGAGAAGTCCCATCCTTTTTTGCTTGAATAAAAGAAATACTCATGAAAAAACAAATCTTATTGGCAACGCTGTTTACTGCCCTGCTTTTGGCTTCCTGTGCGAAACGTGAAACTTGCGCAACCGTTCGGCTGATACCGGCTGCGGACTCCGTCTCTGTTCCGGGGGGTAGTCTGGATTTGAATTCGCTGCACACAGTCAGCGCTCCCGAACAGTGGGAAGCCGTGTCTTCATTGTTCATCAAGGATGTGGACAGCCGGCTTGGGAAGAAGCTGGACTTTACTCATTCCGGTGCCGATATACAGATTTCATACCGGAGGGATATGGCAGAAGAGGCTTATCTGCTGGAAGTCCGGAAAGAGAAGATCGTCATCTCCGCCAGCAATGAAAGGGGAGTGATACATGCCTTTGTTACTTTGCAGCAGCTGATGATGCAGGCAGATAACGGGCGCATTCCGTTGCTTACCATACAAGATAAACCGAGATTTGAATACAGAGGGGTGATGTTGGATTGCAGCCGCCACTTCTGGACAGTGGCTGAATTGAAAGAAACCATCGACCAACTCTCTTTTTTCAAGCTGAATGTACTTCATCTTCATCTTACCGATAACCAAGCATGGCGACTGGCTGTCGATAAATATCCTGATTTGGTGGTTAAAGGAACTCATTATCCTGATTTCCCCTCTTTGTCGGGCAACCATTATTCCAAGAAAGAACTGAAAGAGCTGGTAGCTTATGCGGCACTTCGCGGTGTTGAGATTATTCCCGAAGTGGATATGCCCGGTCATTGCCTTTCGTTGTTGGCTGCCATGCCCGAACTTTCGTGCCTCGACGGCCCTTTTGAACCTTATCCGGACGAACGGGAGCAAGACAAGCGCAAGCGCACATGGCAGAATATGCTATGCGTCGGCAATGAGAAGGTCTATGCCGTGGCGGATGATATCATTGGCGAATTATGCGACATATTCGCTTCGCCCTACATTCACATGGGAGGTGATGAAGTGGCCACAATGAACTGGGCGCAATGCCCTAAATGTAAGGCTCTCTTTCGCAAGGAAGGTATGAAGGAACTTTCCGAGTTGCAGGATTACTTTACGCGGAAGGTCAGCCTGATGGTGCGGAAAAGAGGACGTAGAATGATAGGCTGGGATGAAATAAACGACAGAGGCGCAGCGGACAAAAGCGATATGCTCACCGTTTGGCAAGGCAATGGCCATAAGCGGCAGCGAAAAGCGGTGGAAGATAGCCTGTCGGTCATCATCTGTCCTAACGATCCGTGCTATTTCGACTATGGATATGCCAGAAATCCCACAGCCAAGGTATATGCTTGGGAACCTGTCAGCCCTGACATCGCTCCCGACAGAACACATCTTGTTAAAGGTGGGCAGGCATGCTTGTGGACTGAATTTGTCACTACTCAAAGCGAGGTGGAGCATATGCTCTATCCGAGGCTCTGCGCCCTTGCGGAAGTATTGTGGGTTCGGCAGGAAAAGAAAGATTGGGCTTCCATGATTCAGCGAATCAAATCTTTTGATAACATCTTCAAGGCTCTTCATATCGATTACTATGCGGGTGAATCGGAGCAGAAACGATGGTTTGTTCCGGGAGACACGCTTCCGCCATTGGCTGTGCCGGCTAAAATCGAGACGAGCATGGCTTCCATTAAACAATATCCACCCGAATATGCTTTCGATGGCGATACGCTCTCTTTCTTTGCCACTCCTTATTCCTTGATAAAAGGTGATTATTTTATGGTCGTTACAGAGCAGCTGCGACTCATCGAGGATATTCGGATTTTGTGCGACATGTCTAAAGAATATCCGACCAATGCCGACATACTCATCAGTGCCGACGGGCAGGAATTCAGGAAAGTGGGAAGCTTTACTAAAGAAGGTAAAGCAGAAGTGAAGATGGAGCCCTCACCGGTGAAAGCGGTGAAAATAGTGCTTACCGCTACTCATATGGCTCGTTTGTCTATCCGGGAAATCATATTGAAAGAATCCTCTGTTCAACAACAACAATAATAATAAAGACAATGAAACACAGATATATCTTATTGTTGGTTGCCATCATCACCTTCAGTCCTCTCCTTGCCAAAGACATACTGGTTGAAGCGGAAAGCTTCGAGCAGAAAGGAGGATGGGCAGTCGACCAGCAATTTATGGATCTGATGGGGTCTCCCTATCTGATAGCTCATGGAATGGGAACTCCCGTTGCAGATGCTGTCACCGAGATAACCATCCCGGAAGCGGGCACATACCATGTCTATGTGCGTACCTACAACTGGACATCTCCGTGGCATCGTGGCGAAGGGCCGGGAAAGTTCGTGCTGAGAATCGGGAACAAAAAACTGAACACCGTGCTGGGCACGAAAGGATCGGCGTGGATGTGGCAATCTGCCGGCAGTGTCAAACTCCGTGCGGGAAAGACAAAGCTTGCCATACACGATTTGAGCGGGTTTGACGGACGGTGCGATGCTATCTACCTCACTACCGAGAAAGAACCGGTGCTGCCTGAAACTGCGGAAGAGTTGGCCGCCTTCAGGCGTAGCAAACTGCATCTTCCTTCCGAAGTGCCTGTGGCAGGGCAGTATGACCTTGTTGTGGTAGGAGCCGGAATAGCCGGGATGTCGGCTGCTGTGTCGGCAGCCCGTTTGGGATGCAAGGTGGCATTGATTAACGATCGTCCTGTTGTGGGAGGCAACAATAGCTCCGAGATACGCGTGCATTTAGGAGGGAATATCGAAATAGGCAAATACAAGGAATTGGGAGGTTTACAAAAAGAATTCGGCCCGTCAAGAGGAGGGAATGCCCAACCTGCCGAAATTTATGAAGATGCAAAGAAAATGGAGTGGTTGTCGGGAGAGGACAATCTGGCCTTGTTTATCAACTGCCGTGTTGTTGCTGTGGAGAAAGAAGGTGACCGGATTGTTTCCGTCATCGGCAGGCACATAGAGACAGGAAAAGAGATGAAGTTCGTTGCCCCTCTGTTCGTCGATTGCACAGGCGATGGTACGGTCGGTTATCTGGCAGGGGCACATTACCGGATGGGGCGCGAAGGAAAAGATGAGTTTGGAGAGAGCAGAGCTCCCGATAAACCGGATCTGCTCACAATGGGGGCATCCGTACAATGGTATTCGACTGAAATCGATAAACCTACTGTTTTTCCGGATTTTAATTACGGAGTAACCTTCAACGACCGGACTTGCGAAAAGGTAACTCTCGGCGAGTGGACATGGGAGACCGGTATGAACAAACATCAGATCTACGATTTCGAGCAGGTCCGCGATTACGGCATGTTGGTGATTTATGCCAATTGGAGTTATTTGAAAAACCGGCTGAAGGATAATGCCCCCTTTCGCAACAGGCGTCTGGGGTGGGTGGCCTATGTGGCCGGGAAAAGAGAGTCGCGCCGGCTGTTGGGCGACTACATCCTGAAAGAGGGAGACATGACGAAGCATGTGGTCCATGAAGACGCTTCGTTCACCGCATCGTGGAGCATTGACCTGCATTCGCCCGATCCGGAGAATGGCAGAAACTTTCCGGGAAACGAGTTCAAGGCAGTCACCGAGCATACGCTTATCTACCCTTACGAAGTGCCATACCGTTGTCTCTACTCGCGCAATGTAGCGAATCTGTTTATGGCAGGGAGGAATATCAGCGTTACGCATGTGGCTTTGGGCTCGGTTCGGGTGATGCGCACCACGGGCATGATGGGCGAAGTAGTAGGGATGGCGGCTTCGCTATGCAAGAAATACAATGTGGGTCCGCGCGGCATTTATTGGCATCATCTCGAAGAGCTGAAAGCGCTCATGCAAAAAGGGGTGAGCCGGAAAGGATTGCCCAATAACCAGCGATACAATGAAGCCGGAATGTTGAATGAACGGCCTATGATTCAATAAACTTAAAGAATATGCAGTATGAAAAAAATTATCGAACTCTTCTTTCTGTGTTGTGTAATGGCAAATAGCATCACGGTACTTGCCCAACAACTCGATTTGCGTTTCCGCTCGGACAAGAAATTCAAGATTGTGCAGTTCACTGATATACACTGGGTGCCCGGCAATCCTGCTTCGGAAGATGCGTATGCGTGCATGAATGCCGTATTGGATGCCGAGAAACCCGATTTGGTTGTTTATACGGGCGATCTGGTCTATGGCAAACCTGCCGCAGAAGCCCTGCAAAGATGCTTAAAGCCTGTCGTAGACCGTAAAATACCGTTTGCCGTGACTTGGGGAAACCATGACGACGAGCAGGACTTGAACCGACAGGCGCTTTTTGATGAAATAAAAGACCTGCCCGGCAACTGTACCGCCCGGACGGAGGGCTTGACAGGGGTAACCAATTATATTTTACCGTTGAAATCGTCAGCCGGCAACACCACTTCTTTCCTCTTGTATGTCTTTGACAGCAATGCATATACCCAGTTGCCCAATGCCAAAGGTTATGCAGGTATACAACCGGATCAGGTGCAGTGGTATATCGAGAGGAGCAAGGCGTATACAAAAGCCAATGGGGGTACTCCCTATCCGGCTATGGCGTTTTTCCACATTCCCTTTCCGGAATACAATGAAGCTGCACAGAACGAAAATACAAGCCTGACGGGTACACGCAAAGAGCGGGCTTGTTCCTCTTCATTGAACTACGGTTTGTTTGCTTCCATGCTTCAGTGTGGCGACGTGATGGCCACATTCGTAGGACACGACCATATCAACGACTATGCGGCGAACTGGAAAAACATACTGCTGTGCTACGGACGTTTCACGGGAGGCGATACCGTCTATTGCAACATTCCCGGAGGCAACGGCGCGCGGGTCATCGAACTGACGGAAGGCGTGCGGAGTTTTACTACATGGATTCGCCTGCACGATGGTAAGGTCATCCATAGAATAAACTATCCGGAAGATTATGCTCCCTATAAAAGCAAATAGGTTCAAGTAGTACGTCTGAAAAAAGTTTTTTACGGTTTTTTGCTCCTAAATATTGGACTTATTATTATTTGTCCTCTTTTTTCCTTATTTTCGCGGCATTACCTTATAAAACTATCATTTATGAACAAAACGTCCTATTTCCTGCTGTCTCTTTTTTTATTGTCGTCCGTCTTGTCTGTTTCGGCCAAGAAGCATCCGGCTATGGGCGATCTGACACTTCGTGTATTTGATAAGACACCCGTTTGTTTCCGTCCCGATAGCTTGAAAGGCTATAACGAACCGGATGCCGACGGAGTGATACGTCTGGTGAACGGGCGCATCATCCTGAAGAAAATCCATTTGCCCTCTTATCGGCGCAACGTCAGGCTGACGGCGACCGTGAGCGTGAAGTCCAACGGTGACCGTTGGGACAAGACCGGTTCGTGCTTCGTATTGCCCAAGGAGTCGGTCATCAACATGTTGGGTATAGCGCGCGACGAGCAACGTTATCCGGAGACGGATACTGCCCGTGTGGAGTCGTTCAAAGGCATAGTTCCTGCTGACGGTTATCGTCCTGCCGTAGAACTGATGCGCTTCATGACACCTTTCGGCGTAGGCTTTTACAGTGGTGGCGACGATGAAAAGGCATCATTGCGCAGGCCGGTCTATATAGACGGATGGGCACCCAAGGTGGAGTGGACGCAGGATATTACGGATCGTTACTCCTGTTTGGAAGGCGATGTATATGTGGGAATCTTCATCGACACATGGACTGCCGAGGGGTATGTGGCTTCTTTGACGCTGGAAGTGAAAGAGTCGGCCGTTCCGGAGGATGCTTTGCTCCGTACACGGGTGTTGCCGCTCATCAATACCGTGCCATACGTGGGGCAGTCGTTGCCCGACCTGTTTGCCCGTCGCGGCGTGACGGTAGATGCCGAGGTGCCGGCAAAGGCGAAGAACCTGCGTCTGCAATACATCACCACCGGGCATGGCGGACATTCGGGCGGCGATGAGTTTACGCAGCAACTCAATATCGTGAAGGCAGACGGGGATACCGTCATCCATTTTGTGCCTTGGCGCACGGATTGCGCTTCGTTCCGTCGTTTCAATCCCACGTCGGGCGTTTGGCTGGTGAAGCGCAAGGCAGCCTATATAGGCGAGAAGGGGTATGAGATGAAAGAGATAGAAGAGCCGCTTGCCTCGTCCGACCTGTCGCGTTCCAACTGGTGTCCCGGTTCGGACGTGTGGCCGGCAACGGCATGCCTGAAGCATCTGAAGCCGGGCATCCATACCTTCACTTTCAGCATTCCGCACGCACAACCCGCCAAGGGCGATGAATTGAACCATTGGCTGGTTTCGGCCTATTTGGTTTGGGAAGAATAGGTGTCCCTTTGCGCTCAATCCTCGAACATGCGGCTGCGTGCCAACAGGCAGGCGCCCACTACTCCTGCCCGTTCTCTCAGTTTGGAGGCAGTCACGATGGAGTCTTTGTTCACCAGATTCAGCGAGTATTTCTTGATGGCGGTTTTGATAGGCTGTATGAGGTAGTCATCGGCCAGCGACAAGGTTCCGCCTATGATAACCATCTCCGGATTGAACAGATTAATCAGTCCGGCGATGTGTTTGCCAAGCTCTTGCCCTATCTCTTCGATGATTTCGATGCAGAGCATATCTTCCTTGTTCACCGCCTCAATAATCTCGTCGAGCGTCAATGGCAATTCTTTGGAAGCGACGCGGCTGGACAGGATGGACTTCTCGTTTTTCCCGATACGTTCAAGCAGTATGCGGTGCATGGCCACCCCGGAGGCTTGTGTTTCCAGACAGCCTTTTTTGCCGCAATGGCACAGAATCTCGTTGTCGAAGGCGTGTATGTGGCCGAACTCTCCGGAGAAACCCGACTTTCCGTTATAAATCTTTCCGTCGATGATGATGCCGATGCCCAGTCCCCAACTGACGTTGACGAAGATGACGTTTTTCTCGCCCTTCACGCATCCTTGCAGAAATTCGCCGTAGGTCATGGCGCGCGTGTCGTTGTCGATGCATACTTGGAAGCCGAGTTTCTCGGTCAGGATTTCGGCTAACGGGCGTTCGGAGAAGTTGAATTGGCTGAAGCTGTAGCCCGATTCGGGATTGACACGCCCTGATATGTTGATGTTGATATTCAGAATCTTTCCGGTATCGATGCTTGTTTTGGAAATGAATTTGCTGATGAGGCGGCACAACTCTTCCAATGCTTCGGGCGTGTTCTCAAAACGATAGGGGATGCCCATCTTTTGTTCCACCATATCTCCCTTGAAATTGATGATGCCGATGTTGACGGAGAATTTTTTGATGTCTACCCCGACGAAGTAGCCCGATGCGGGATTCAGTCCGTAGAGGCTGGGGTGGCGTCCGCCGCTTGTTTCCAGTTTGCCGTAATCGTTGATGTAGCCTTCCTCGCACATTTCGCTGATGAACTTCGTGACGGTAGGCACACTGAGTCCCAACTCTTTTGAAAGGTCGGTAATCGTCGCGCTCCCGTTATAAATATAGTATTTGACGAACTTCTTCTTGATGAGCGCGTTTTTACTGCCCAATTCTATCTCCTTTAAAAGCTGTTGATGCATAATTCTTCTTTTTTCTGTTTGATTACTGGAATATTGCAAAAATACTATTTTCCCGTCAATTCTAAAAACTTTCTGTATTGTTTTATTAAAGAAGAGGTCTGTGATTAAATATTTTATATATTTGTGCCACATTATAAATTTTCTAAATTAAGAAAGACGAATGATTGTTTCTAATTTGCAAAACAGCAGTCGGATAGAAGGACTTCATCCGTTGTTCCCCCGACTTTTCGAGTATGTGAAAACGCACGACTTGCTTCATGCCCCTTTGGGTAGGATTGAGATAGACGGCAACAATCTGTTTATCAATAATGTGAATCCCGCATGTGTGTCTCAGGAGCAACAACCGCTTGAGGTCCATCGTGCTTATATCGACGTGCATATATTGCTGGAAGGTGCCGAACGAATCGGTTGGAAGGCTTTGGAGGATGTGGCCGACGAAAAGCAGCCGTATGCAGAGGAGGGCGACTGTGCACTCTATGGCGACATGCCTTCTGCCTTTGTCGACCTCAAACCCGGCGAGTTTCTTATTGTTTATCCCGAAGACCCGCATGCCCCCCTGATTGGAACAGGGAAGATTCGCAAGCTCATTGCGAAGGTGAAGCTCTGATCTTGGCGGAAACGTTTTTTTAAAGTCTTTTTCATACTCGGTTTGTCCTGATTTTTCAACACATCTTCTGGTTTCGTAACAGCCTTGTAATCAAAAGGTTATCGGGAGGGTGTATCAGTCGTATACTGAAGTACCATCAGTCGTATACTTAAGGTGCTTCAGTATACGACTGATGCCCCTTAAGTATAGGACTGTGTCCGAAAGGGTTTTTATTGTAATAAATTTTCCAAGCATCCGTTCTGTCTCGAAGCTAAAAACGGCATGGGCTTTCGCGTCTGTTGGAATGCTGTCTCTTGGTTGTTTAGAAAAGGTTGAGCTATTTAATTAAATATTTTATCAAACCCTGCGGTTGTTATTGAAAATATTTATATATTTGTCCCGTTGATATAATCTATGCGAATATAAAACATCTACACATGAAGAATAAAAATGTATATCCGTGGGTGGTAGTCGGTTTGTTGTGGGTAGTGGCGTTGCTCAACTACATGGATCGGCAAATGCTTTCCACCATGCAGGAAGCCATGAAGGCAGATATTGCGGAGTTGAACAAAGCAGAGGCTTTTGGAGCGCTGATGGCGATTTTCCTCTGGATTTATGGCTTTTTAAGTCCCGTGGCAGGTATGATTGCCGACCGCGTAAATCGCAAGTGGTTGGTGGTGGGCAGCTTGTTCGTATGGTCGGCTGTCACTTCACTGATGGGATATGCCGACAGCTTCGGGGAACTCTACTGGCTGCGTGCGCTGATGGGCGTCAGCGAGGCGCTTTATATACCCGCGGCACTTTCGTTGATTGCCGACTGGCATCAGGGCAAGTCTCGTTCGCTGGCCATCGGCATACACATGACGGGATTGTACGTAGGGCAGGCCATCGGAGGTTTTGGCGCAACGATTGCGGCGCTGTTCTCGTGGCATACCACGTTTCATTGGTTCGGCTTCATCGGCATGGGCTATTCGTTAGTGCTGATGCTGGCGTTGCGCGAAAACCCTGTGCGCGTCGAGAAGAAGCCGACGGATGCGCCGGTAGTCGCGAAACCCTCGTTGTTGGGCGGACTGGGCATGCTGTTCTCCATGTGGGCGTTTTGGATTATCTTGTTCTACTTCGCAGTTCCCAGTCTGCCGGGCTGGGCTACCAAGAATTGGCTGCCTACACTGTTTGCCGATAGTCTGGGCATTCCGATGTCCGAGGCCGGACCTATTTCCACCATTACCATAGCGGTGTCGTCCTTCATCGGTGTCATCGTGGGCGGCATTCTGTCCGACCGTTGGGTGCAGAAGAATATCCGCGGACGCGTATATACGGGCGCCATCGGTTTGGGAATGACCATCCCCGCACTTGTTCTGCTGGGATTCGGACACAGCTTCGTGGCTGTGGTTGGCGCCGGATTGCTTTTCGGTGTGGGCTATGGCATTTTCGATGCCAACAACATGCCCATTCTTTGCCAGTTTGTGCCTGCCCGGCTTCGTGGCACGGCCTATGGCATCATGAACATGACGGGGGTCTTTGCCGGTGCTGCCGTGACGCAGTTGCTGGGCAAGTGGACCGACGGAGGAAGCTTGGGACAAGGCTTTGCCATGCTGGGTGGCGTGGTGCTGGTGGCCTTGGCGCTTCAGGTGCTTTTCTTACGCCCCACGACGGATAATATGGAATAAGACAGAGAGGTGAATTTTAATAGCTAACTTTATAAATAAAAGAATATGGAAAAAATCATTGGATTGATTGATGCGCCGTTTACTCCTTTTTACGAGAATGGTGAGGTGAACTACGAACCCATTGCGGCTTATGCCAAGATGCTGCACAAGAACGGGTTGCAGGGTGTATTTATCAACGGCTCTTCGGGCGAGGGCTATATGCTGACCGACGAAGAGCGCATGCACTTGGCCGAGCGTTGGGTGGCCGAAGCCCCCGAAGGCTTCAAAGTGATTGTGCATGTGGGCAGCTGCTGCGTGAAGTCGAGCCGTGCCTTGGCCGAACATGCCGCTAAAATCGGTGCATGGGGCATCGGAGCCATGGCTCCTCCTTTCCCTAAGATAGGCCGCATCGAAGAGTTGGTGAAGTACATCGAAGAGATTGCTTCGGGCGCTCCCCAACTGCCGTTCTACTACTATCATATCCCGGCATTCAACGGTGCTTTCCTGCCGATGGTGAAGCTGCTGGAGGCCGTAGACGGCCGCGTGCCCAACTTTGCGGGCATCAAATATACGTTCGAGAGCATCTACGAATACAATCAATGCCGCATGTACAAGGGCGGTAAGTTCGATATGTTGCACGGACAGGACGAAACCATCCTGCCCAGCCTTGCCATGGGCGGTGCACAGGGCGGCATAGGCGGTACCACCAATTACAACGGCCGCGAACTGGTAGGCATCATCGAAGCATGGAAAGCCGGTGATTTGGAGACGGCGCGCGAACGCCAGAACTTCTCGCAAGAGGTGATTAACGTCATCTGCCGTTATCGCGGCAACATTGTCGGCGGTAAGCGCATCATGAAACTCATCGGCTTGGATTTGGGTAAAAACCGCACGCCTTTCCAGAACATGACCGACGAGGAAGAAGCGCAGATGAAAGCCGAACTGGAAGCCATCGGTTTCTTTGACCGTTGCAATAAATTCTAAAGTATGGATGATATGAATGTGACTGAATATTTAAAGGTCTGGGCAGACTCCTACAAGCACGACCTGACGGCCGATATCCTGCCTTTCTGGTTGGCCAACGGTCTCGACCGCAAGCATGGCGGTGTGTACACCTGCCTCGACCGCGAAGGACGGTTGATGGACAGCACCAAGTCGGTGTGGTTTCAAGGTCGCTTCGGTTTTGTGGCTGCTTATGCCTATAATCAGGTGGAACGCAACCCCGAGTGGCTGGAAGCGTCGAAGAGTTGCATCGACTTCATCGAGGCTCATTGCGCCGATGCCGACGGACACATGTATTTCGAAGTGGCTGCCGACGGCACTCCGCTGCGCAAGCGTCGTTATGTGTTCTCCGAGTGCTTCGCGGCGATAGCCATGTCCGAGTATGCCATTGCGTCGGGCGACAAACGCTATGCCGAAAAGGCACTTGAGCTGTTCAAACGGATTCAGAGGTTCCTTGCTACCCCCGGCTTTCTGGAACCCAAGTATCTGCCTGCTTTGCAAGCACGCGGACACTCCATCACCATGATTCTCATCAACACCGCTTCCCGCATCCGGGCAGCCATTGACGACCCTGTACTTAACACACAGATAGACGAATCGCTCGACGCCATCCGCCGCTATTTCATCCATCCCGAATTCAAGGCATTGCTCGAAATGGTAGGCCCTGAAGGAGAATTCATCGACACCTGCAACGGCCGCCTGATAAACCCCGGCCACTGCATTGAAACGGCTTGGTTCATTCTGGAGGAGGCCCGGCACCGGGGTTGGGACAAGAATTTGACGGATATGGCCTTGCAAATTCTCGACTGGTCGTGGCAGTGGGGTTGGGACGAGCAATACGGTGGTATCATCAACTTCCGCGACTGCCGCAACCTGCCGGTGCAGGACTATTCGCAAGACATGAAATTCTGGTGGCCGCAGACCGAAGCCATCATAGCCACGCTCTATGCTTATCAGGCCACGAAGGACGAGAAGTATCTGGCCATGCACAAGCAAATCAGCGACTGGACCTATGCGCACTTCCCCGACCGGGAGCACGGAGAGTGGTACGGCTATCTGCATCGCGACGGCACGGTGGCGCAACCCGCCAAAGGCAATATCTTTAAAGGGCCTTTCCACATTCCACGCATGATGATTCGCAGTTATTCGTTGTGTAATGACATCTGTAACGATATTTACCATGAAAAATAAAAATCACTTGAACCTGTCCCTGGCTTCCTATGGCGAAGTCAGGGACTTGACGTACGATTTGGTCGTGCTGCCTTGGGGAGCCACCGAGCCTCACAATCTCCATCTGCCTTATCTGACCGATGCCATCTTGTCGCATGCCGTGGCGACGGATGCCGCCGAGAAGGCTTTGCAGCAGTACGGAGTGCGTTGCATGGTGTTGCCTCCCGTCACGTTGGGCTCTCAGAATCCGGGACAGCGAAACCTCAAGTTCTGCATCCATGCCCGCTATGAAACGCAAAAGGCTGTGCTCGCCGATACGGTGGCCTCGCTTCATGCGCAGGGCTTCCGCAAGCTTGTCCTCATCAACGGGCATGGTGGCAACAATTTCAAGAACATGATTCGCGACTTGGCGGTGGACTATCCCGATTTTCTGATTGCGGTGAGTGACTGGTTTGCTGTGCTTCCTGCCAAAGACTATTTTGATAATCCCGGCGACCATGCCGACGAAATGGAAACTTCCGCCATGATGCATTATCATCCCGAATCAGTGGATTTGTTCGCGGCAGGTTCCGGCAATTATAAACCGTTTTCTTTGCCTGCCTTGCGTGAAAAGGTGGCTTGGATGCCGCGCGACTGGAGCCGGGCAACCGAAGATACGGGTATCGGCAATCCGTCGCTCTCCACAGCAGAGAAAGGGAGGAGATTTACACAAGCCGTTGCCGATAAATATGCCGAGCTGTTTGCCCAGTTGTCTCGCACACGTTTCCCTGAAGATTTTTACGAAACAGGCTCGCAGGAGCAATAATTAATAAGGAGGAATTCCTCATGATGGGTAAAATTCACGCTTCCACCATTCTTTTTCTTGCGGTGTGTTTGTTTTCTGCTCGCGGACAAGAAAAGAACAGTCCGAGTTCCATAGACGCTGTATATGCCCCCGTGCGTGTCTCTTCCGTTCCCTCGGATGCGTACATCGGTTTGTCGATGCTCAAAAACGGAGAAATCAGACATTACAACTATGGTGAACAAGCCGATCCCGGCACTTTTTATCTCTCAAGTATGGATAAGGGTTTGACGTGGAAGAAGGTTCGATACACCCCCGACATGCTTTTCGGTGATGTGAGAAGCCCTCTTAGCGAGGAGTACATCCGGTTGTTTCATGCGGGAAGCATGGGTGTGTATTGCATACGTACGGATGGGGGGATAGAAGGAGACCGTACGTTGACAAAGGTGGCGAATACACAATCCATCATGCTGAAACCTCCCGTTTTTATACGTGGGGGTAAGCGCGTGGTGGTGGCTGCGCATGGCGACGTCTCGCCCAAAGGGTGCTATACGTACGTGTCGGACGATGACGGACGCACTTGGCGGCGTTCTAACATCGTGACAGCCCCCGATCATCGTCCCGGCGGATTCCACAAAGGCACGCGATGGAACCACGGAGCTGTGGAGCCTACGGTTGTGGAACTGAAAGACGGGAGGCTATGGATGTTGATGCGTACTGCCCAAGATCGTCACTACGAGGCTTTTTCTGAAGATGGAGGTCTGACGTGGGGAGAATCCTCTCCCTCTGCGTTCTACGGAACTATCACCATGCCCACCATCGGCCGGCTTGCCGATGGGCGTCTGCTCCTCTTTTGGTGCAACACCACCCCGCTGCCCGAACTGGCAACAGCCACCGGAATTTGGGATGACGTGTTCACCAATCGCGATGCAGCCCACGTGGCCATTTCGGAGGATGACGGAAAAACGTGGAAAGGCTTTCGCGAATTGCGTCTCAATCCGTATCGTAACGACCGTTATTATGCCAGTCATTCTACCGGAGTAGACCGCAGTGTGCATCAATCGCAATTCATAGAGGTGGCTCCCGGCAAGATATTGGTTGCCACAGGGCAACACCCCTCGCTGCGTGCCATGTATCTGTTCGACGTAAACTGGCTGTATGAGCGGGAACGCTCGGACGACTTCTCAAATGGGCTTGATGATTGGTGCGTTTTCAACTATATCAAAGGCATCAAGGGGCATTGCGCCTACGACCGCATGCCGGGTTGCAAACTTGAAGCCCATCCGGATAAAGAGGCCGGTCAGGTGCTGCATGTAAAATATGAAGCAGATACTTCCTTGGTGGCCGACAGTCGCGGGGCGGTCTGGAACTTCCCTGCAATGAAGCAAGGCGAATTTACTGCCCGCATCCGCATACCCGCAGGAAGCGAACAAGTCTCCCTGCTTCTCAACGATCGCTGGATGAATCCCTCGGACACGGTGGCACGGTATGAGTGCATGTATGAACTCAAGTTGAATCGCAAGGAGCTAGGTATACGTGACGATGGATGGCACGAACTCTCCCTGCGCTGGGATTTGTCGCAAGGCGATTCTCATGCGCGGCTCTTTGTTGACGGAAAGAGAAACAGGCGTCTCATTCCTTTGAAGAATAAGACGTGCCACGGCATCAGCTACGTGCATTTCATTGCTTCGCCTGCGCCGGAGAATCCCGGTGTGTATGTGGATTGGGTAAAGGCGTGTGCCTCGCGTTAGCGAGGCGCATTATGAATCTTGTTTATAAAATCTTCAAAATTGGTTTACTACTATGCATGAACCGAAGATACAAAGCTGCTATGGAGTATAGGGTTATTGGCTAATAATGGTTTTGCGCTTCGTATATTTCCGATATGCTGAAAGTCTTACTGTAAGTATAGCTCTGAATGGCGTTTATATCTGTACTGGTTACAGTAACTGTGCACCAGCCATACTCATAGAAACGAATTGCTGCGAAAATATTGGGAAACTCTAAGAATGAAGCGTCGTCAGGATAAGGAAGCTCATATAGTTCGGCATTTCCAGATGCTATGGTCCAAGTAAATATACCATTGGGGTTGTTTGTTACGGCTTTTAATGTGAATTCTCCTGTACCCTGAAAGTACTTAAAAATTTCTATATCTGTAACAATAGGGGCAATTGATGTAGTGACCGTTAAAGGGGGAATGTTTAAACTCTGACCAGTTGAGGTATGCACTACTGCTTTTACATTTCTTATTCCTGTTCCTGTAAATGCGACTTGAATCGTTTGGCTACCTTGCCCGCTGAGGATAGAGGCTCCAGGACTGACGCTCCAATTTACGGTAGCATTTGCAGGAATATTTGATAAAGTGTATTGTTTCGTTACAGTAGCTGTATTACTAGGTAGTTGAATGTTCTCTTCACCAGAAATACTCATGCTGAGTTTGTAATATTTTAGATTATTAGAAGTGTAGGGGCAATCGTTGGGTCTATGTTTCATTAAGCATAAAGCCCCCCATTTAGAGATGAGATATCCTCCGTATGATACTATGGCTGAGTGATCATCGTCAGCGTAAGAAACTTTTGTAGCCTTTGAATCAGATAGGTAAGTCTGGGTATAGCTCCCATCTGTCATATAGATGTCGTCATTAGGTGAATTCATCCAATATTTGCTTCCTCCTTCGCTTACGCTCCACGCATAAGCATGACAATTGTAGGTTGTTGTAGCTTCATCTACATAGATGGCATTAGGGTATCTTCTTTGTAAATCTTGTCTTATTGCGATTTTTTGCGCATTTGTAAATTGTTCACCTATATTATATACTGTTACGGGAGATCCTTGAGGTGTATAAATTTGGGCAAACGAACTCTGGCTTAGCAGCATAATGAACAATGCAGCCATTCCGAGTATGATTCTGATATGAGTCTTATTATGTTTCATGGTAATTTGTAATAATGTTCCTTCTTATGGAAGGAGTGTGAAACTTGTTATGAAAAAATAATATCTTTAACTTGGGCGTAAAGCCTTAGTCTTGAATTAATATTCGACATTGTTGTTTAATGTCATTGAATTGTTTCATGTCTTGCAATACTCCTGTTGCAAGAAAATCGTTTAATGCAGGATTTGTACTTCTTGTCTGCCATTTATTGATGGAAGACATCTTTGCGCAAAGATATACCGATGCTGTGAGGTCATTCCATGCGAAATTCTGTTTTTGAGATTCTTTAAATTCTAAAGTCTGATATGCATATCTTGCAATATCTTTTCTTATTGCGTCTGTCGCATTATGCAATATTTCATCAAAGGATATCAAATATTCGCAAAGGGCATAGTTCAATGTTATTTTCCCTTCTTCAGCCTTGGTTAGCTTAGAGAAATCTGTTTCTTTAAAGTTTTGTTCTTTTAAGAAGTTGAATGTGCAAAGACAATTATCTTCTCTACTCATCAGTTCTTGAAACCCATTGAAGCGTGAGACTACAATCTTAAGCCCTGCCAAAGGTGTGTTGAAGGCATAGGCATCAAAGAGTAAGGGGTATTCCATGCAAATTTCTATCAATTCGTCGGTAGGAATATTAGGTAGGATGGCTTCAGGGATTTGACAGGCCGCAATTTTTTGGTCATAATTTTCAAAGTTTTCCCATTGTAGGACGGGAAATTGAAATGTGCGAGAGCCAGCAGTACATGCCTTTGACTCATTTTGGACAGGATTGTTTTCTGTTATAAGTGTGGAGTCCATACATCCGGTTATGATGCATGCACAGAAAATAAGATAAAAGGTTTTCTGTTTCATAATAATGTTAATTAAAGGTTTATACAATATTATATAGATTGGAATTCTATATCCTTTTAGAAATCCGTTGATTGGAATGCCCTTAAAAACAAATTATACACAAGAGTTGTATATGCTATTGTCGATTATAGGTCAATAGACATATGCTTACTTTGGATAAAAACACCATAAATACAACTTGTGTGTAAATATAGTTGATTAGATTGAAATATGCAAAAAAACACAGAAAAACTTGTGGACTTGGCAGGAACGGTATATTCCTTTAAAGGCTGATTATATAATAGGGGCTATTCTTAAGATTCCCCAGCCCCTGATATATCCCAGTCCTGTTCGCCTCGGCGTTATACCATGCTCAAGATGCCATCTTGAACAACACGAGACGCCATCTTGAGTAGCATAAGATGCCAACTTGTGCGCAGTAGGTATATTGCATTCGGAAGCAAAGCAACATGTACCTCTTTTCTTCGTATCGTTTTCTCTGCTTTTCGGAAACCTTCTGTAAGGCCTTGGGGATGTTTTGCGTAGTTCAGAATCTACTGAATCTACCTCTTTCCCGTTTTGTTTTTAATAATTCACCCAAACTTCCTGTGTTTTTTTATTTAATCTTTGAGATTCTCAATTTTTAAATTATATTTGCGGTGAAAATATAACCTTTATATTAAAGAATTTGTTTTGTGGTTGCGCTTTAATAAATTGTCTTTTTAATAATATAAATGCTATGGTGAAACAAGTGAAATCAGTTTGTACGCTGTTACTGGCATTGGCGATGTCGTCGAGTGCGGTTTATGCAGCGGATGAAAGCAAAAGTGCCCATGCGCAGATAATGCAGCAGAGTGGTACTTGCAAGGGTGTGGTGGTCGATGCAACCGGTGAAACGGTTATTGGAGCATCGGTCGTGGTGAAAGGAACAACTAATGGTACAATTACCGGATTAGACGGTGATTTTATATTGGCAGGTGTAAAGAAAGGAGATGTGATTCAAATCTCTTTCGTGGGTTATGAAACGCAAGAGGTTGTTTGGAACGGAACTTCACTGAAGATTGTGTTGCATGATAATGCACAGGCACTTGAAGAGGTGGTTGTTATTGGTTATGGAGGTTCGCAGAAAAGAGCAGCTTTGACGACAGCTATTTCAAAAGTAGATAATAGTGTACTTAAAAACTCTGCATTCAGCAATGCCGGTCAGGCACTGCAAGGTTCTGTGACGGGACTTCGTGTTATCAATACTTCCGGTCAACCCGGTACAACTCCGAATATGGTGTTGCGTGGTGGAGCAACTATCACAGGCAGTAATAATAATGCGTTGGTGATTGTCGATGGTATTGTGCGCAACAGTATGGCCGATGTGAATCCGCAAGACATCGAGTCGATTCAGGTACTGAAGGATGCTGCTTCTACGGCTATTTATGGTGCCCGTGCCAATGGCGGTGTAATCTTGATTGAAACCAAGAGCGGTAAGGAAGGCAAGGCTACCGTGACCTACAATTTCAAATATGGTAAGAACTTCTCTCGCAAAGGATATGACTTTCTGAATGCCCGTGATTATATTTATTATAACCGCTTGGGTATGCGCAGAACCAATGAGGCGGTAAGTGCATATAACAGTAATGGTTATAGTGTAGACGGGCAAATGGGATACGGTATTGGTAATACGAATTTCGATATACGCTATCTGACCGATGAAACCTCACATCTGCAAAATGAAGGATGGTCATTGATGGATGATCCTTATCACGACGGGAAGAAGATTTTATATAAAGACCATTCCGGTATTCTGGACGATGCCGTATTTAATAACAGTGCCGCTACTCAAGAGCATTACCTGAATATTGCGGGTGGCAATGACAAAGGCACATTTGCTGCCAGTTTCGGCTATTACGATGAAGACGGACAAGTGAAAAGCACCGGATTCAGACGTTTTAGCGGTAATCTCGCCGGTTCGTACAGGGTTTTGCCGGTTCTTTTGGTGAAGGCAAGTGCCAATTATATATGGTCTACTACTCCGGAAATCTATTCCAGCAACTATAACTTATTCTATCGTACCCGTTCGCAACGCCCCACATGGAATCCGTATCGGGAAGACGGTTCGCCGGCAGCCGGTTTTGGATCGGCCGACGGCAATCCCCAATATTGGATTTCGAAGTTACAACGTGACAATAGCACAGCACGCTATACTTTCAGCACGGGTTTTGCCCTCGACATTATCAAGAAACAGTTAGTGCTGAATGGGAATGTCTCTTTGCTGAATTATCAATATCAGAAAGAAACTTTCAATAAGGCATACCAGCAGCAGAATCAGGGAAGTCCCAATACTACCCGTTCATCAAGCGTCGAGATTGATAAATACAATCAACTGCAGATGAACACGACCTTGAATTATACCAACCTGTTCAACGGTGTTCATGACGTGAACGTAATGCTGGGCGGCGAATATTATACCTATGACCGTTTTACACTGAAGGGAAATGCGCATGGAGCACCCACTGATGATATAGCTACGATGAATGTCGCATCGGAATACGACGGTATTTCGACAGTGAAAACAGCTTATCGCATTCTGTCCGCATTCGGGCGTGCCGAGTATAATTACAAAATGAGATACTTGTTGGCCTTGACAGGACGTTATGACGGTATCTCCCGCCTGAAGGACAATCGTTGGGGATTCTTCCCGGGTGTGTCGTTGGGTTGGAATGTAACCGAGGAGGACTTCTGGAAAGAGATGAAAGTTGCGGATGTAATTACTACATTGAAGCCGCGTGTCAGCTACGGAACAAACGGTAATGTAAACAGCTTGGGCGACTATACGGTTTATGGAACATACGGCGCCCAAATCAACAAGGACTTTAAACTGCCCAAATATAACAATGCCACTCCTTTCGTGAATACAGGTTTGTTGAATACCGGCTTGCGTTGGGAAAAAAGTAAGACATTCGAAGTAGGTTTGGATATCGGTTTGCTCCATAACAAGCTATCGTTCATTCTGGATTACTACAACCGTGAGACGCAGGATTTGTTGACGTCGCTCGATCTTCCGGGTTATACGGGTTTCTCTTCTGTCACGACCAACATGGGTAATTTGCGCAACTCAGGGTTTGAGGCTGAAATTCGTGCCAACCTGATTAAAACCAAAGACTTTACATGGGATATGACGGCCAATGTCACTACCGTGTCCAATAAAATCCTGAAACTCCCGAAAAACAGCAACGCCAATAACCGTGTAGGCGGTTATGAAGTGGCAGCCGGACAAGCTGTAAAGAATCCCGACGGCACATGGAAATATAATACAAAATGGGTAGGCGGTCGTCAGGAAGGCGGTAAGCTCGGCGAAATCGTAGCCTATCAGCAAAAACGTATCTATCGTGATTGGGACGATGTAAAAGCGAATGCCAATATGTTGTATGATGACGTAGGTAAATTGTATGGTCCCGGTTTAGCCGATGAGTACAAAGGAAAAGCCGGATACAAACCTATTGAGCCGGGAGACGTTTATTGGGAAGATATGGACGGAGACGGAAAGATTACTTCGTATGACCGCAAGGTGATAGGCAATATATTCCCCAACCTGACGGGTGGTTTCTCTACCACTTTCGGATATAAGGGACTCTCACTGTATGCACGTTTCGATTATGCGTTGGGACATACGTTGTATAATGACTTGCTGGCCCGCTCTCTCGGACAGTATCAAGGAACATTCAATCTGATCTCGGAAGTGAAGAATACGTGGAGTGAAGCAAATCCCGATGCCGACCTGCCTAAATTCTACTATGCCGATCAGTTGGCCAAGTATAACATTACACGTTCTAACAATGCCAATCTGACTTTGGACAACAACAGTTCCCGTTTCTATGAGAAAGGCGATTATCTGGCATGTCGTGAGATTACGTTGAGTTATAATCTTCCGAAGAACCTTATAAAGGGCGCATTTATACGTGACGCTTCTGTCTATGTGACAGGTCAGAACTTATTCTATATTACCGGTTATTCCGGTATATCTCCCGAACCGGCTGTTGCAGGAACTAATGCGGCAGGTGTCGATGACGGCCGTTATCCCACACCTCGCACGTTATTGTTCGGTTTATCAGTTACTTTCTAACTAAACACACGATTAAGTATGAAAAAGTTTTTTAGCAATATATTATTTGGGGCAGCTTTATTTGCGGTGGCTGCTTGCGACTCTCTGGACTTGCAGCCGGAAAGTGAAATTACGGATGCCAATTATTGGCAGACGACCGATCATTTCAGTGCATTCAATGTCGGCATCCACTCTTATTTCAGGAATTATTCCTATAACTATTTTCTGTTGGGTGAACCGCGTGCCGATATTTATGGAGATACTCCTTTCGGAGGTGAAGCCACACAAGGCATGGAGCGTTTCCCGTATAACACCATTTCCGAAGTACAGCCGGGAATCAGTAACTATGCCGGATTGTATAATGTGATTAACCAATGTAACTTGATGATTAGTAAGACCACGGATACGTCCGTTTTGAGTGATACTGATCGTAAGTATTTCTTGGGTGCTGCTTACGGCATACGCGCCTATTTGTATTTCCATTTGTTGCGTTCATGGGGCGATGCCATTGTCTATCTGGATTATACCAATGGTGCTACTCTGGACTTGTCGAAATTGAACAGAAAGCAAGATGCCGCTGCGGAAGTCATGGTGCAAATAAAGAAAGACATACAGGCTTCGGAAGAAGCTTTCGGGACAAGTTATGCTTTTACAAAAGGTAAATATTACTGGTCGTTAGGAGCTACCAAGATGCTGAAGGGAGAGGTTTATCTCTGGAGCGGTAAGCAGATGAATGGAGGCTCATCCGATTATCAGACGGCGAAGGCGGCGCTTCAGGAAGTGAAGAATTGTCCGAATGTAGCTTTATTGCCGGATTTTGCCAACGTATTCAGCTTTAATAATAAGCTGAATAACGAGATTATCTTTGCTTTTGTCAGCAATGAGAATGAATTTGATTTGTGGAATGGCTCTTACAGAGGTAACCTTTTGCCCCAACAGGCTTATATGAACAATGGTTCGTATTACGATGAAACCGGAACGAATATCAAGGAGACGAAAGACAGTCAGATCAACGGTTTGACTCGCTTGGCTATCAAGAAAGATTTGTATTTTAAATTGTATAGAGAAGGAGATTCGAGAAAAGCTGCTTCATTGAAAGCTGTTTACAACAAAAATGCGGCGGGAGAGTTGGTATATGTAGCTCCGTTTGCTTACAAATTCCAAGGCACTATGCTTACAGGCGGTTCTACTCGGAGTATGCTCGATGATTATCCCATCTATCGTTACTCGGATTGCTTGTTATTGTTGGCTGAGGCCAAGGCATTCCTGAATGAGGATATTACGGCCGAAATCAATGAAGTGCGCAAGCGTGCTTATGGCAGTAACTATTCGGAAACAGTGGCCTATCCGAATGATAAGGGAGATTTCTACACTGACAACAAATTCGTTTCGGGGGATGAAGATCCGTCTGAAGCCATTTTGAAAGAACGATTCAGAGAATTCTTGTTTGAAGGCCGTCGCTGGTATGACATCCGTCTTTTCGGTTTGACCTCGAAGTATTCCACTGCGTCTGTCGATAAGCTGTTGTGGCCGATTGACCAAAGTACATTGACGAATAATAACCTGTTGGAGCAAACACCGGGTTATAAGGACTAATAATCTCTATTGAAAACTATTGAAAGAGTTCGCTTAGGGAGGTATCTTCTTGGGCGGACTCTTTAAAATTTAATAAGGCAGAGGAGGGTTATTGGAATAAACTTGTATATTTGAAGTTATAATATATAGAAATAGAATGAAGATGAAGAAAATCCTGTTATTTGTATTCCTGCTGTTGGCGGGAAAGGCGGCCTATGCGAAGGCTGCGGACACTGTTTTCGTGCATGAAACTCAAATCCCCGTATTGATAGAGCGTCAGGACAATGTGCTGTTCAAGATGCGCATAGAGGCGGGTGCCGGCAAGAGGCTGGACGAGGTGATATTGAACTTCAGCAAAGAGGTGAAGCTGTCCGACATCCGCTCGGTGAAGCTCTATTACGGTGGCACGGAAGCACTTCAGAATTATGCCAAGAAACCTTTCGCACCGGTGGACTATGTCTCGGCATTTGCCGTGGGCAATACGTTGGCGGCCAATCTTTCTTACTCCATACTTAAAGCACAGGTAGATGAACCGGGCAGTAGGGTGGTACTGGCAACTGAACAGGCGCTCTTTCCCGGAATCAATTACTTCTGGGTGAGTTTGCAGATGAAGCCGCAAGCCACACTACTCAATAAAGTGACGGCTGCCATCGCTTCGGTAAAGGTGGACGGAAAACAAGCTCCGATACAGATGGCGACTCCTGAAGGCATCGTTCACAGGATGGGAGTAGGCGTGCGCCATGCGGGCGATGACGGCTCGGCGGCTTTCCGCATTCCGGGACTGGCCACCACGAACAACGGAACGCTGCTTGGCGTTTACGATGTGCGCTATAACAACAGTGCCGACTTGCAGGAACATGTAGATGTAGGTCTCAGCCGCAGTACGGATGGCGGCCGCACATGGGAGAAGATGCGTCTGCCGTTGGCATTTGGAGAAACCGGCGGATTGCCTGCCGCCCAGAACGGGGTGGGCGACCCTTCCATCTTGGTAGATACCCGTACAAATACGGTATGGGTGGTGGCTGCTTGGACGCACGGCATGGGCAACCAACGCGCGTGGTGGAGCTCGCATCCGGGTATGGACAGAAGCCGTACGGCGCAGCTCGTCATGGCCAAGAGCACGGACGACGGTAAAACTTGGTCGGAACCCATCAACATCACGGAGCAGGTGAAAGATCCTTCGTGGTACTTCCTGCTGCAAGGGCCGGGACGGGGCATCACCATGCAAGATGGTACGTTGGTATTCCCCATTCAGTATATCGACTCCACGCGCGTGCCCAATGCCGGAATCATGTACAGCAAAGACCGTGGGAATACTTGGACCATCCATAACCATGCCCGCACCAACACCACCGAGGCGCAAGTGGCCGAAGTGGCTCCCGGTGTGCTGATGCTGAACATGCGCGACAATCGTGGCGGTAGCCGTGCCGTGTCTGTGACAGAAGACTTGGGACGCACATGGACGGAGCATCCTTCTTCGCGCAAGGCACTGGATGAGCCCGTCTGTATGGCCAGCCTCATCAGCGTGAAAGCCAAGGACAATGCTTTGGGCAAAGACCTGCTGCTTTTCTCCAATCCCAATACCAAGAAAGGACGTCATCATATCACGATTAAGGCCAGTCTGGACGGCGGGCTTACTTGGTTGCCCGAAAACCAACTGCTGCTCGATGAGGGAGAGAGCTGGGGATATTCCTGCCTGACGATGATTGACAAGGAAACGGTAGGCATCCTGTATGAGAGCAGTGTGGCGCACATGGCTTTCCAGAGCGTGAAGCTGACAGACATTATCAAGAAGAAATAACCCTGACGACATTCGGCAGATAAGGACAGGAAAGATACCCATCTGCCGAATCTCCGTTCGTATAATCCCCTTTTATCCATGGACAGGATGTGGATGCGGAGCTGCGCGCTTCTGCTGATATTGATAGTAGTCTCTCCTGCTTTAAGTGTTGCTTCTCCGGCTTTGTATGCAGACGATGCCGGAGCACGTTTGCTGCCTCGCCCCCGGCGTGTGGAATGGCATTCGTCTTCGTTATCATTGAACGAGGTGAGGCTTTCTACCGAAGTTCTTTTGAGTGATTGGGAGGCACTGATCGTCGAGCTGGGAGGTAAGGTGAGTGAACATGCCGCTTCTGTCGTTTCCGTTGTGTTGGTGCCTGAGTTGGAGGAAGTGCCCTTGAATCAGGACGAAGCCTATCGCCTGCGGGTGGACGAGCGTGGCATCCGGGTGGAGGCCGTCACCGAGTGCGGCGTATATCGGGCCGTTCAGACGTTGCGTCAGTTGGCGGGGAAGATAGCGGAAGGCGTGCGAATACCCTGCTGCGAGATACTTGACTGGCCGGCTTTCCGCATACGCGGTTGGATGCACGACACCGGGCGCAGCTATATCTCGGTGGAAGAGTTGAAACGCGAAATCGCCGTGCTCTCCAAGTTCAAAATCAACACGTTTCACTGGCATCTCACCGAGAATCAGGCATGGAGGCTGGAAAGCAAGGTCTTTCCGGCACTGAACGACAGCGCGAATATGACCCGTATGCCGGAGCAGTACTATACGCAGGAGGAGGCGAAAGAGCTGGTACGCTTCTGCAAGGCGCACCACATAACGCTCATTCCGGAGATAGACATGCCGGGGCATAGTGCGGCTTTTGTGCGTACTTTCGGACACGACATGCAAAGCCCCGAAGGAATGAGGATTTTGAAGCTCCTGATAGATGAGGTGTGCGATATTTTCGATGTGCCTTGGCTGCACATCGGCACGGATGAGGTGCAGTTCACCAATCCGCGGTTTGTGCCTGAAATGGTGGCTTATGTCCGCTCGAAAGGGAAGAAAGTCATCTCGTGGAATCCGGGGTGGCGCTATCGTCCGGGCGAGGTGGACATGACGCAACTCTGGAGTTATCGCGGTAAGGCGCAACCGGGCATTCCTGCCATCGACTCTCGTTTTCACTACCTGAACCATTTCGATACGTTCGGCGACATCGTGGCTTTATACAACAGCCGCATCTACAACGAGCCGCAAGGTTCCGACGACTTGGCCGGCTGCATCTTGGCCATCTGGAACGACCGTCTGCTGAGTTCCGAACGCAACATCATCCTCGAAAATCATCTCTATCCCAACCTGCTGGCCATGGCCGAGCGCGCGTGGCAAGGCGGAGGCACGGAATACTTCGACAAAGAGGGCACAGTGCTCCCGGTCGACAGGCAGGCAGATACGTTCAGGAGCTTCGCCGATTTTGAACGTCGGCTGCTGTGGCACAAGGAACATACGTTTGCCGGCTATCCGTTTGCTTATGTGCGGCAGACCGATGTGCGCTGGCACATCACCGACGCCTTCCCCAACGGGGGCAATCTTGAGAAGAGCTTTCCGCCCGAAGCCGCCGTTGCGGACAGCTATGAGTATGACGGAAAGACCTATGGTGTACGTCCTGCCGTAGGGGCAGGCATTTACCTGCGGCATGTGTGGGGTGCAATGGTTCCGGGCTTTTATAAGAATCCTGCGGAGAACCATACGGCCTATGCCTATACGTATGTATATTCTCCTCGCAGGCAGACGGTGGGGCTGTGGGCGGAGTTTCAGAACTATTCGCGTTCGGAATCCGATTTGCCGCCTTTGCCGGGCAGGTGGGACTATAAAGGCAGCCGTATCTGGATTAACGACAGGGAGGTTGCACCGCCTGTGTGGACGGCCGTCCACAAGGTGAAAAACAATGAAACACCGCTCGGCAATGAGAATTGTGTGGCGCGTCCGCCCCTCTCCGTGCAGTTGCGCAAAGGCTGGAACAAAGTGCTTCTGAAGTTACCGGTGGGCAGATTCACCACCCCCGAAGTGCGGTTGGTGAAGTGGATGTTTACCTGCGTCTTTGTGACGCCCGACGGCGAGAAAGCCGTAGACGGGTTGGTTTATTCGCCTGAACGGAAACGTTAAGAGATTATTTATCCAATAAAAAATATGCTGTTATGAATCGACGTATTCTTATTACTTGTTTTATGCTGTCGTTCCTTTCTTTGGGGGCTTTTGTCTGCGGACAGGCGCAAGAGAGGAAGTATTCTACCTTTTACCATCAGCGTGCCACGCTTTTCGAGTCGTTGCCCACATCGTCTAAGGACATCATCTTTTTGGGCAACAGCATTACGAACGGAGGGGAATGGTCGGAACTGTTCGGCGACAAGCGAGTGAAGAACCGGGGCATCAGCGGTGATGTCTGCATGGGCGTGTACGACCGCTTAGACCCTGTCCTACGTGGGAAACCGGCAAAGATTTTCCTGCTGATTGGCATCAACGATGTGAACAGGGGAGCCTCGGCCGATACCATTGCGAAACATATCGGACTGATTGTGCGGAAAGTGAAGAGAGACTCTCCGAAGACCAAGCTGTATTTGCAGAGCGTGCTGCCGGTGAGCGATGCGTTCCGCATGTTTCAAGGACATACCTCGCGCTGGCAATTGGTGCCCGAAATCAATGCCCGGTTGCAGGAGTTGGCCCGAGCGGAGCAAGTCACCTTTATCGACCTCTATACCCATTTCGTAGACCACGCCACCGGAAAGCTGAAGGCTGAATATACCAACGACGGCCTGCACCTGTTGGGCAGCGGTTATCTGAAGTGGAGAGACATCGTGAAACCTTATGTGAAAGAGAGATGAAGAAAGTGAGGATATTTTTGGCGCTGCTGATGGCAGGGTTGTTGAGCGCAACGGCTGCTGTGGCGCAAACGCGTATCAAAGTGGCGTGTGTGGGAAACAGCATCACCTACGGATTCTTGTTACCCGACAGGGAGACGCAGGCCTATCCCGTGCGCCTGCAACAACTGTTGGGCGAACGTTACGAAGTAGGCAATTTCGGTAAATCAGGTTCTACGCTGCTCAATCGGGGGCACAGGCCTTATATGCGGCAGACGGAATTTAAAGACATGCTTCGGTTTGCTGCCGACATAGCCGTGATACATCTCGGCATCAACGACACCGACCCTCGAAACTGGCCCAACTACCGTGATGACTTTGTGCGCGATTATCTGGCTCTGATTGATTCGCTGCGCGCGGTTAATCCCGAAGTGAGAATAATCATTGCACGTATGACACCGCTTGGAAGCAGGCATCCTCGTTTCCTCTCGGGCACGCGCGATTGGCATGCCGAGATACAAACGGCCATCGAAACCGTGGCACGGCATGCGGATGTGCAGACGGTCGATTTCTATGAATTGCTGCATGCCTATCCGCATTTGCTGCCCGATGCCATTCATCCCGACCCCGAGGGAGCTGCGCTGATGGCACGCAAGGTTTACTCTGCCATTACGGGCGATTACGGAGGTTTGCGCTTGTCCGGCCTGTACACCGACAACATGGTGTTGCAGCGCAATGTTCCGTTGGACGTGTCGGGCGTGGCCGATGCCGGCGAACGGGTGACGGTGAGCATCGGCGGACAGCGTTGCAGCGCCGTGACCGGTAAGGACGGAAAGTGGGCTGTCCGCTTGTTGCCCCTGAAAGCCGGCGGCCCCTATCAACTGACGGTATCGACACCCGGCAAGACTTTGCGTTACAGCAATGTGCTGGCAGGCGAGGTGTGGCTCTGCTCGGGGCAGTCCAACATGGAGTTTATGCTGAAGCAGGCGGCTACCGCCGAGAGGGACATCCCGAAAGCCGATGACAACGAATTGCGATTCTATGATATGAAAGCCCGTTGGCGCACGAATGCCGTGGAGTGGGATTCCTCCGTGTTGGATTCGCTGAACGCCTTGCACTATTACGAGGAGACGGAATGGGAGGCCTGCACACCCCGTACTGCCGGCGACTTCTCGGCCGTGGCCTACTACTTCGGCCGCATGCTGCGCGACAGCCTGCAAGTACCCGTGGGACTGATTTGCAATGCCGTGGGAGGCTCGCCTGCGGAGGCTTGGATAGACAGGAGTACGCTTGAGCGGGAGTTTCCCTCTATCTTGAAAGATTGGAAGCGGAACGATTTCATTCAAGACTGGGTGCGTGGTCGTGCCTCGTTGAACATCAAGCGGTCTGCCAATCCCAATCAACGCCATCCCTACGAGCCTTGCTACCTGTTTGAGGCAGGCATCGCCCCTTTGCAAAGCTATCCGTTGAAGGGTGTCATCTGGTATCAGGGAGAATCGAACGCGCATAACAAGGATGCCCACGAACGGCTGTTCAAACTCTTGGTGAGCAGTTGGCGCAAGACGTGGGAAAACGCCCGGTTGCCTTTCTACTGCGTGCAGTTGTCGAGTCTGAACCGTCCGTCATGGCCGTGGTTCAGAGACAGCCAGCGCAGACTGATGCAGGAGATTCCCTATACAGGCATGGCGGTGAGCAGCGATGTGGGCGACTCGTTGGACGTGCACCCCGTGCGGAAGCAGCCGGTGGGTGAGCGATTGGCACGCTGGGCGTTGAGCCAGACCTATCGCCGGTCGTTGACACCTTCGGGGCCGTTGCTGCGCAAAGCCACATTCATTGCCGGAGCTGTTCATTTAGCTTTTGATTACGGTGACGGATTGCGGAGCGCCGACGGGCAGCCGTTGCGCACGTTCGAAGTGGCCGAGACGGACGGACTGTTCCATCCTGCGGAAGCAGTCGTAGAGGGCGGAGGGCTGAAAGTATGGTCGGCGGCGGTGAAGCATCCGCACTACGTGCGTTACGGCTGGCAGCCCTTTACCCGTGCCAATCTGACGAATGATGCAGGACTTCCGGCTTCCACCTTCCGTGCGGAAGATTCGCATTGGTTGGGTCAAACGTATCGTGACCCGTATGAGGAGGCTTTCCGGTTTTTCCTGAATTCTTCTCAGGCATTCTCTCGACCTGCTCTGCCGCCGTGCAATGCCGTAGAGTTGCACCCGATGAAAGGTTTTCCGAAGCAGGAGAAAGGCTTCGGGCTGGGTGTATCCGCCTGCTTTGCCGGCGTGGTGAACGGCCGGTTGCTCATGGCCGGCGGTTGCAATTTTCCCGATGTTCCGGTTGCCGATGGCGGACAGAAGCGCTACTATCGAGGCATCTATGCCGCTTCGCTACAGGCAGGCTCCGTGCTGCTTTGGCGCAAGGTGGGCGAACTGCCCATGCCTTTGGCTTACGGCGCTTCCGTGTCTACGGCCGACGGGCTGATTTGCATCGGCGGCATGAATGCCGAAGGCAGCACGGCGAGCGTCTGTCGCATCAGTCCGGGTGACAACGACAAGCCGGTGCGCATCGACCCGTTGCCCCCATTGCCCTACGCATTGGATAACCTGACGGGCAGCCTGATGGGAAACACCGTCTACGTGGCGGGAGGCAATCGGCAGGGAGCGCCCTCGAACACGTTCCTCTGTCTCAATCTGGAGCGGCCGGACGAGGGGTGGAAAGAATTGCCTCCCTTCCCCGGAAATCCTCGCATACAGCCTGTCTCGGCCGGGGTGTACATCGACGGTGCCTATCGCTTTTTCCTTTGGGGAGGTTTCGCTCCGGCTTCGCAAGGCCGTGAGGCAACGCTTTCCGTGAATGGGTATTGCTATGACCCGGCTTTTGAAACATGGATGCCGTTGCCCGTTCCCACGGCACGTGATGGCGAGGCCGTTTCGCTGGGCGGCGGCGCTGCCGTTGCCTTGGACGATGGCCGCATTCTTTGCATGGGTGGGGTGGACAAGGATATTTTCCTCTCGGCTTTGCGCAGCAGTCCGGCGGAGGACTACCTGCGCCATCCGGCAGAGTGGTATCGTTTCAACCGCCGCATCCTGCTCTATGATGTCGCCGCCAATAGTTGGCAGGAGGTGGCCGATGCAGCCGATGCAGCCCGTGCAGGCGCGGCGCTGGTGGGTGGCAACGGCGCTTGCTTCTACATCGGCGGCGAACTGAAGCCCGGCATCCGCATACCCGGAGTTACTAAAATAAACTTGAAATAGCAGACTTTTTAAATATTAAGGAGCCGTATCATTACTCTATTTTTTGAGTAGTGATACGGCTCTTTTCTCGAGATTGAGTCCCCCCCCCATATAGTAGGCATCTTCTGCCGGAGCGCTCATTTGTAAAATATAATGTATGGATGCGATAGGGGTAAATCGCATCTCGGTGCCGAAGGCCTCGTTCCTCGGTGTGGAAGAGGGCGTTCCTCGGTGTCGGAGGCCTCGTTCCTCGGTGTCTCTCATACGCCACCTCGGAGAAGAGAAAAAAGAGGGACGTTATCGACTGAAAATCAACCTAATATCCATTCACTCACAGAAAGGGATGCGCAAAGTGTCGATTGTTATCTTTTTTCTACACTCAAAAACTGCGCTATCATTATCGGGGGGGGTGAAAGTGCGGGCAAACATAAAAAATGCGTGTCTGCTGCAACTTTTCCTATCTGCCGTGCGTCTGATATGGCAGAATAACCTAAAAAGAGAAATAGCATGTTAGTAACTACAACTCCTACGATTGAGGGTGTACGTATCACCCGTTATTATGGCATTGCTTCCGGCGAAACAATCATCGGTGCCAATGTCTTTCGTGACCTTTTTGCCAGTATCCGCGACGTGGTGGGCGGACGAAGCGGCTCTTACGAAGAAGTGCTTCGTCAGGCCAAGGAAACAGCTTTGCGTGAGATGCAGGAAAATGCCCGCATGATGGGTGCCAATGCCGTGATCGGGGTAGACCTCGATTACGAAACGGTGGGTGGAAGCGGCAGTATGCTGATGGTAACTGCCTGCGGAACGGCGGTGACGATAGAGTGAGAAAGAAACAGAGAATTTCTTATTGTTTGAGAAAAATTTTGTCTTTCGGTTTGTTTTTCTCCTCTCGATTTTTTATTTTAGGCGGTTGTTAAAACCTCTTAAGACGAATCGTACTATGGATCAATTACTTTTCTGGCTGGTTCCGGCCGCCTCTGTCCTGGCACTTTGCTTTGCCGGGTATTTCCACCGTGAGATGATGAAAGAGAGTGAGGGAACTCCTCAAATGGTTAAAATTGCCGCCGCCGTGCGCAAGGGAGCCATGTCCTACCTCAAGCAGCAATACAAGATTGTGGGGTGGGTGTTCGTTGGGCTGGTCATCCTTTTCTCCGTCATGGCCTATGGCTTCGGGGTGCAGAACCCTTGGGTGCCCATCGCCTTTCTTACCGGCGGTTTCTTCTCCGGGCTTTCGGGTTTTCTGGGCATGAAGACGGCTACGTATGCTTCGGCACGCACGGCAAACGCCGCCCGCCACTCGCTGAATGCGGGTTTGCGCATCGCTTTCCGCAGCGGCGCGGTGATGGGGCTGGTGGTTGTAGGCCTCGGTCTGCTCGATATCTCTTTCTGGTATCTGCTGCTCAACGCGGTGATTCCGATGGATGTGATGACGCCCACCCATAAACTCTGCATCATCACCACCACGATGCTTACCTTCGGCATGGGAGCTTCCACACAGGCGCTCTTTGCACGTGTGGGCGGCGGCATCTATACGAAAGCGGCCGACGTGGGCGCCGACCTTGTGGGCAAGGTGGAAGCCGGCATTCCCGAAGACGACCCGCGCAACCCCGCCACCATTGCCGACAACGTGGGTGACAACGTGGGCGATGTGGCCGGCATGGGTGCCGACCTCTACGAGAGCTACTGCGGTTCCATTCTTGCTACGGCTGCGCTGGGCGCTGCCGCCTTTATCCATTCGGGCGACACGCTGATGCAGTTCAAGGCGGTCATTGCGCCCATGCTGATTGCGGCTGTGGGCATACTGCTTTCCGTTATCGGCATCTTTTCCGTGCGCACCAAGGAGGACGCGAAGATGAGGGACCTGCTGAACTCGCTGGCTTTCGGCACGAACCTCAGCTCCGTGCTCATCGTGATTGCCACTTTCCTCATTCTCTGGCTGTTGAAGCTTGACAACTGGATGTGGATTTCCTGCTCCGTGGTAGTGGGTCTGGTGGTGGGCATCATCATCGGGCGTTCCACGGAATACTATACATCGCAATCCTATCGGCCTACCCAAAAGTTGAGCGAAAGCGGACAGACAGGTCCTGCCACCGTCATCATCTCCGGCATCGGTCTGGGTATGCTCTCCACGGCCATCCCCGTGATTGCCGTGGTGATAGGCATCATCGCCTCCTACCTCTTTGCCTCCGGCTTCGATTTCTCCAACGTCGGTCTGGGGCTGTATGGCATCGGCATCGCAGCCGTAGGCATGCTTTCCACGCTGGGCATCACCCTTGCCACGGACGCTTACGGGCCTATTGCCGACAATGCGGGCGGCAATGCCGAGATGTCCGGCTTGGGCGAGGAGGTGCGCAAACGCACCGATGCACTCGATTCTCTGGGTAACACCACAGCCGCCACGGGCAAGGGCTTTGCCATCGGCTCGGCCGCTCTTACGGGCTTGGCGTTGCTTGCCTCTTATATCGAGGAAATCCGCATCGGCCTCACCCGCCTCGGCGTGGCCGAGATACATTCGGGCGGTGAAGCCATATCCGTGCAAGACGCCACGTTCTTCGACTTCATGCATCATTATGACGTGACGCTGATGAACCCCAAAGTACTGTCGGGCATGTTTATCGGTTCCATGATGGCTTTCCTCTTCTGCGGTCTCACGATGAATGCCGTGGGACGTGCCGCTGCCCACATGGTGGACGAAGTGCGCCGGCAGTTCCGCGAAATCAAAGGTATCCTTACGGGCGAGACCGAACCCGATTACGAGCGTTGTGTGGCCATCTCCACCAAAGGGGCGCAGCGCGAAATGGTGGTGCCCTCGCTCATAGCCATTATCGCCCCCATCCTGACGGGACTTATCTTCGGTGTTCCCGGTGTGCTGGGTCTGCTGATTGGCGGATTGAGTAGCGGATTTGTGCTTGCCATCTTCATGGCGAATGCCGGTGGCGCATGGGACAATGCCAAGAAATACGTGGAAGAAGGCAACTTCGGCGGCAAGGGAAGCGAAACCCATAAAGCCACCGTGGTGGGCGATACCGTAGGCGACCCGTTTAAGGATACCTCCGGCCCGAGCCTGAACATCCTCATCAAACTGATGAGCATGGTAGCCATTGTGATGGCAGGGCTTACGGTGGCTTGGAGCTTGTTCTGAGGCAAGCGGTTGGAACATCCTGTTCCGGAATAACGGTTGAGGCGGACGACACATTTCCTGAATGAAAGGAGCTGTGCCATCCGCCTCAACCGTTTCTGATTGGTATATCCGGCTTACTTGCCGTACTCCTCGTACAGCATCAGCAGATGCGATGAACTCCAACTGAAGTGGGGAGCTTTCAGGCATTCGCCGTTGTGGGTTCCGTAGTTCTCGTGTATGGGGGCACCTTCTTTCAGTCCGCTCAGACGGTCGAAGACTTGCAGGGTATATTCATCGGCCAGTTTGCTGTAACCGTAGTTGCGCAGTCCGCGAATGGCGAAGTAGGTTTGATCGAGCCAGATAGGACCACGCCAGTAGCCACGCGGGTCGTATTTGGGGTTATCGGCGGCAATGGTGGGGAAGGGGATATACGTCGAGAACTTGGCCGTATCGCGCAACATCGGTAACATGCTGTCTACTTGGGCTTGCGTGGCGATTTGCGTCCACAACGGGGTGTAAGCCTCGCAACCCGGCTCTTCGATGAATGAACCGTCTTTCAGCCGGCGGTCGCAGAAGAAGTTGATGCGCTTGTCAAAGAAGTAATCGCCCACCCGGTCGCCATAGTCCGGACCGGAGAAGGAGGTATTCAGCAGTCCGGCGAACTTTTTCAGCAGCCGGCATTCCAATGCCAAGTAGGCATTGAGGTCTACACTCTCCTGATCCATGCTCCAAGCATCGTCGGCTCCTTCGTTCTTCAGCATGGTGGCGTTGTCAAAGCGGATGGCGTTGTCCATGCCGCTTTCCCATGCGGCGGCTTCCAGTGTACCGTCGGTAGAGCCATATTCGCACATGCCGTTGCGGTTGTGGTCGCGTTTCTGGTACCACCAGTTATAGTAGGATAAGAGTTGCGGGTACATTTCGGCAACGAAAGCCGTGTCGCCTGTTTGGGTGAAGATTTCATCTACTGCCCAGCACACCAAGGGCGGTTTGCTGTCGCGGGCGTTGTTCTCTGCGGGATCGGTATAGATGCAGTCGATAATCATACCGTCGGGCTGCTGATAGTCGAACATGGCGCGGATGTTGTTCTTGGCCAGTTCGGGGTCGAACTTGGCGGTTCCGGCACTGAAACGCCAACTGTCCCATGCCCAGAAACCGACAAAGTAGTCTACGGCATGGCTGGGTACGATGCCTTCGTGCAAGAGTCCGCCACGATGCGTGCGCCAATTGGAGATAAGGGTGGTGACGGCTTTCACGGCAATGCGGTCGTATTCGGGCTTCATGTCCGTGCGCAGCGCCTTGCTGAGGTAACCTTCCCAACGTTCGGCATTGGCTTGCAAGGCGTTTTCGGGATTGTTGAGCAATGCCGGGAGATTCTGTAATCCCACGGTCATCTCCTTTTCAGAAGCAAAGAAAGAGATGGCCACGTTGACGGTGCGTTTGGAAGCGGAGACAAGGGCCGTATAGTTGTGCTCCGTTTCGGTCAGCATAACATCCGGCGTGAAGGTTATGGTCACGCTTTCTCCACTCGGATGGCGGGCGATGACGGAGCTTTGCTCTACGGTCACGCTTACGTTGTCGGCCCATCGGCTACCTGTCAGAAGCAGTTTCTCCGCTTTGTCGGTTTCGATGCGCAGCAAGGCAGTAGAGGCGTCGGCGAAGTTGAGGCGTTGCGTGATGCTTCCCTTGTCGGAACGAGCCGACATGTACAACTCGCCGGGATAATAGCAGGTGGAGTCGGGCACAAAGAGTCCCTGCGGCTCTTTGGCGAAGCCAACGGTTACGGCCGACTGTGCCATCCATTGACGTCGAAACATGTCCAGACTGAACGGGCCGCAGAAGCCGTTTATCCATTGTTCCTTTTCGGGCAGGGTGAAGCCCATCCACGAGCCGGCATCGGTGAACCAGCCGTGGCAATGATGCAGGGTGTCGGGGGTATAGGCTATGTCGAGTATGTTGTTGAAGGCGTACCTTCTCTGCTGTGTGCTTTGAGCCTCGGAGGTGCAGGAGGCAAGTCCTGCCGCAAGCAGGAGAAAGCAAAGGAGGAATGTAAATTTGTAAAGAGGCTTCATCGGTTGAAGATGAATGGTATAATATGTCATATATGAGATTTTTATGAAAGTTGCATTGTATGATTAAGGAGTTCGATATATAAATTATATCGAACTCATCCTATTTTTCAATGGACGGAAGTTGCGATGTTATATCGAACTGATGTTATTAATGTGAATCAGTTGTTGATAATCATCCACCTTTTCACTTATTAAAATGTTTTTTTAGTTAATTATCTCATTAATTGTTTTTTACTCTCCTTGAAAATCAGTATATTAGAAGAATAAAATCACTCATCTTTCTAATTATGACTCCAAAGGAGAAAGAGTTAAAACTTATCAAAATATATATGTATATCTGCGATGTATATGAGTCTTCACTCAAGTTCTATTGCCAAAGGTTCAATAATAACAATCATCCAATCTTTGCCGATCAGGAACTGCTTATTATATATCTATTTTGCAGAGCTTATCAGAAAAATTTTAAAATTAAAGATATACATACTTTTACCAAGGAATATCTGCTTTCATGGTTCCCGAACTTGCTTTCTTTCCAAACATTCAATTATAGATTGAATTTGATGCCGGAAGCAATCAGCGAACTTGTCAGGCAGTTAATCCATTCATTCAAACCTCAAGATTGTGACAGTATGAAATCATTAGTTGACTCAATGACTATCATTACTTGCGCAGGAAAGAACAGTTGGATAAAGTAGCCACTGAGATTACTTTCAACGGGTATTCTTCGACAAAGAACATGTATTACTCCGGACTAAAACTCCATGCAGTGGTTTTTCCATAGAAAAGGAACTATACCTTTTCCTGAAACGCTCATACTTTCCGCTGCTGATGAAAATGATCCCACTGTATTCAAAAGAAAATGTGTGGGAAATTTGAACAACAGAGAAATATATGCCGATAAAATATATTCGGATATACCATTCCATAAAGAGATGCCAGAATGTAAAAAACTTGAGCTATTTACTCCTGTAAAAGCCATCAAGAGAGAATCACCTAAAATAACTAAAAGGGAGAAAGTGGCAAGAGACTTGTCTTCAACGGCAGTCTCAAAAGTCAGACAACCCATTGAATCATTATTCAACCGGTTGAATGAAAAAACAAATATTCAAAGAGCAATAAAGGTCAGTTCTACATCCGGACTTCTGGTACATACGATGAGAAAAATTACTATCGCATTGATTACTAATTTTTGACTAAGGAATCAAATACTGATTCGCATTATTAATAGACTACTTTGATAATAGAAAAAGGATACTCGCCGTAATTTTTATTTAACTCATAATCAAAAGGATTCCATTCTAATTTAGGAACAAACGTTTTAGTTATGACAATCGTATCATTGACATTGTTGTTGACACATAAAGTTGTAGTGGCTTTTATTAAAGTGTTTTGTGAAACACCTGCATTTCCATTTGGGAGAAATATAACTCGTGGAATTGATATTATTTCTGAAAAGTCTTGGTCTTGGGGGATTTTAACTTCAAATTTGCCATAGAAATTTGTTATTTCGCGATATTTCTCATAAACGATCTCCCCATGTCCATTAATAATGTCAATAAGAGATCTATCTCCTCCAAGGCTACCATGAGAATAGGATTCTATCTCGTCAGGGAAAGGAACAATAGAGCAGTATCTTAATTTACATTTGTTTGATTTTAATTCTCCAAGGATATCTGGATTTATAACAAAATTATAGCTATTACTTGTTCCTTCCAAATTCTTTCCTTGCATTTTCCACAAGTGAAATATAGTAGGCTGACGTTTTCCCCATCTATATAGTTTGGCTGTAGTATAAAAATAAATGGTAGGTTGTTCACTCAAATTCCATACTCCTAATCTAATACCTAATGCTTTTTTAGAAAGATTTAGATTTGCAGGAACAATCCCTCCTGTTACCTCTGTAGTAATGCTTCCTGCAAGCTTGACTGTTCCATTTGTTGTGAATTGTAAGTCATAATTTTGGGATTGTTCTTTATTAAAACGACCAATAAAGGAACTGAATAGAAGATTAATACCTCCTTTGACAATAGTAGATACTCCTCCTGATGCTATATCACCAGCTATATTCAAAATTTTGGTTGCAAATTTATTGGCTTTAGCTTCTTTTTTAAGAAAAGATAAGGCTTCGCCTCCCGCAGCTTTTGCTACTCCCTTTATTACTCCATCTGTTGGATTGGTTGTTGTCGTGGAAATAATTGTTCCTTTAGAAGAAGAATCATATGCTCCTGTTAATATTATATTAGAGCTGGTGCGGCTTACAGGATTGATTGTTAACTCTCCCTTAATAAACTGTGGATCATAAGCTAATTCTATTTGGAAACAATTCCATCCTTGTACAAATCCTTTGGAATCAGTAGATGTAATATTGGTACAGTAGATATCCTGAGTTTGGTATATACCTTCTATTGGATCGGCTATTTCCTTGGTGAAAGAAAATAATTTTTGAGGCACATCTATATGTAAATGCCATATGCCATAATTAGATTGTACAGTGCCATTATTTAGATAATAGAATACTTTCAAAATTCCTGTATATCTGTTGTAGAAGAACATGTAGTTATTGTTGACTCCCCAATTTCCATTGACTGTATATTTCAATAGCATCCAACCATTTTCTGCTTTGATATCACGTCGAACCTGACTTGGAATGTTGGAAGATATGATAGTATTTGCCCATGGTACGGCAACGGAATCTGTTGCTATTGCTCCCGAAGACAGACGTACTTTTTCCCATTTTTCCCAATTTGGAACAGAGGAACTTTTGGTTTGACATCCTTGTGCATAAGGATATGTTCCGTCTAAGGTCAAATTCTCTTGATCGCAATGAGTAAGCCCTGTTGCATTAGGCAATAAAGCGTTATCATTACAGCTACATAATATAATTACTAGTGATAGCAAAATAAAATTTTTTTTACTCATGTGAATAAGTTTTTAAGGTTAATATTCTTATTTTTCATGATGCTAAGTTATTAAGCATAAGTGAAAAAACCAAATAAAGGTATCTACAAAATGACTACAATGGCCGCTTATTCTCTGTTTTATGGCCTACAAAGAAATAATTAAAGACTGATTAATAGAGGATAATCTGTTTCTTCTATATCTACAATTTATAATCTTTCATTCTTTTGGCTTTGACGTTATTCATATCGCAATGAACGTGCGGTAGGAAACAAAGCCGGCTCTATGGAGATGGAACTTGTCCGACGAGGTGAAGTGCTTGTTATATGTTTTGCAGATAGTCGGTCAGGTCTTCTTCCGAAGAGAGATTGAGCGACTTGCGCAGGCGATAGCGGTTCATGTTGATGGTTTTCGGAGTGGTGCCGGTCAGCATGGATATCTCTTTGGTGGAGAGGTTCACCCTTAGCAATGTGGCAAGATACTTTTCGCCTTGCGTCAGTTTGGGATGGAGGGCAACGAGGCGTTGCAGAAACTCCTTGTTCTTGTCTTCCACATTTGTCAGTACGGCGCTGTTGTTCTTGTCTCCACTTTGGCACTGGCTGATGAAGGCATTCACCTTTTTCAGATGGGGTATGAGAAGTTGGTTGTCCATCTTATACCCTTCTTTTATCATTTCGCGTATCTTGTCCAGCAGTTCGTTGCGGCTTCTGAGGAATACGGCGAAGCTCATGGCTTCCTGACGGCTGGTATTGAGCGCGTTTTGCACGTGCTCCAGTTCCAGTTCCTGCTGATGCAGCTTCAGTTCGGAGACCTCGCGCTCCGACAATTCAAGTTGGTAGCGCGCCTTTACCAATTGCAGGTCTTTCCTGCGTTTATACCATTTATAAAGAAAGATGCAAAAGGCCACACCCAGAACGAGAACACTGCCCAGCAGCCAGATGTTGCGCTTCAGCAGTTCTATCCTGTAAGCCTGCTCTTGCAATTCGGTGGCATACTTCTGGTCTTGGTATCTTTTGTAGGAGATTTCCTGCTCGATGTTGCGCAACTTGTTGCTGCTTTGCAACTCTTTGCTCAGGTGATACATCTTGTCCAGAAACTCATAGGCTTTGGCAAAATCGCCTATGGCGGCATACACCATGGAAGAATATTCGTAGTTGTCGCAAATCAGCTCGCGGGCGCCGATGTTGTGGGCATACTCATGGGCTTTCTGCAAGGCTTCCAGTGCTTTGTTGTACTGCCCGCCGTAGTAATATTGTTTTGCCATGTTGTTGTAGTTCTCGCCCAGCGACCATTGCGCATCCAGATTTTTGTTGATGACGATGGCTTCCTGAATAAAGGAAAGCTTCTCTTCCGTATTTCCTTGATACAGGCAGAGATTGTTCAGGTTGGTGGCTATCTCTTTCAGGTTGCGCTGGGCGCGGTTGATGGCCAATGCCCTCTGGAAGAACCGTTCGGCAACGGCAAACTCGTTGAGGAAGTGGTGCATCACTCCGCGTTCGTTGTAGCATCCGGCCACGGAGGTGGAGTCGCCGATGGATTTGAAGATGGAGGTTGCCTTGTCGTTCAGTTCGATGGCTTTGTTGTAGTCGCCCAGCTTGCTATATACACGCCCCATGAGGGAGCAGAGGCAGGCATTTTGTTTTTTGTTGGCGGGATGGATGTACTTCTGCGTGTCATACAGATTTTTGATGCTTAAATCGAAGTTACCCAGCAGTTGCTCTGCCTGACAGTAGAGCAGCATGGCTTGTGCGCGAACCTCGTTCGGCTTGTCTTCGGGGAACAGGGCAGAGGCTTGAGAGGCATAATAGGAGGCCTGCTTAGGGTTGTTGTACAGGTATTTCTGTGCTTGTCCGATCAGGGTTTGAGCTTGCTTTATATCTTGGCTTTGCAGGGGTGTCGTTGCCCACAGAAGGTATGTGAGTAATAAATAAAAGGCTTTCTTCATCGTCTCGTCTTATTTCCGCAAATTTAATTATTTCTTCTCAAAACTCCCGTCTGCCTCTGAAAAGATTTGGAAACAGTTCTTATCTTTGCCTTTCAAAGAGAACGATATACGAACTATGCTATTACCTTATTTGCATGAAGACTTGGTAGAGGCGGGCTGCGACGAGGCAGGTCGCGGATGTCTGGCAGGTGCGGTTTATGCCGCCGCCGTTGTCCTGCCCAAAGATTTCAGGAACGAGCTGCTGAACGATTCCAAGCAACTGACCGGGAAGCAGCGCCATGCACTGCGCGAAGTTATCGAACGGGAAGCCGTGGCATGGGCGGTGGGCATTGTCTCTCCCGAAGAGATAGACAAGATAAACATCCTCAATGCTTCGTTTCTGGCCATGCACCGTGCGTTGGACCGGCTGTCCGTGCGTCCGCAACATCTGCTTATCGACGGAAACCGCTTTAGGAAGTACCGCGATTTGCCGCATACCACCGTGGTGAAAGGCGACGGGAAGTATCTCTCCATCGCCGCCGCTTCCGTACTGGCCAAGACGTATCGCGACGACTATATGAACGGGCTGCACAAAGAGTATCCCCTATATGGTTGGGACAGCAACAAGGGCTATCCCACCAAGATGCACCGTGCCGCCATTGCAGCCCACGGCGCAACTCCTTATCACCGCATGACGTTCAATCTGCTGGGCGACGGACAACTGTCGCTCGACTTTCTTTAAAAAGATATCCCCTTTCGGAGACAGGCTAAAACCACTTGATTTTCCTGAACCATACGAACGTCACTGCCGACAGCAGGGCCGACAACAGGACGATGAACACGAAGGCATGGGGAAACTCCTCTATATGTATGTCCACGTTCATGCCGTAGAAGCTGGCAATCAGGGTGGGTATCATCAGGGTGATGGAGAGGCTTGTCATGCGTTTCATGATGGAGTTTACGTTGTTGGAGATGATGGAGGCAAAAGCATCCATGGTTCCCGTAAGGATGTCGCTGTATATGTTCACGGTATTGTAGGCCTGTTTCAGCTCGATGATAACGTCTTCCAGCAGCTCCATATCCAGATAGCCGGTTCCCTGGAAGATGTTTCTCAGCCGGCCTATCATCACTTCGTTGCCGCGGATGGAGGTGTTGAAGTATACCAGCGTCTTTTGCAGCTTCATCAGTTGCAGGAGGTCTTCGTTGCGGATGCTCTTTTCCAGTTCTTTTTCGGCGGCGGTCACGTCGTTGTTTATCTGCTTCAGGTATTTCAGGAACCATACGGCCGAAGAGTAGATGATGCGCAGAATCAGTTCGAGTTTGTTGTTCACGACGATGCCTTTGCGTCGGGTATGTTGGATGAAGTCCGGTATCAGTTCCGTGTGGTGGTAGCATACGGAAACAATGATGTCGTTGTTGGTGATGATGCCGATGGGAACGGTGATGAACGGCACGCCGCGCTGGTTGCTCTGCATGGGAATGCGCAGGATGGTCAGCAGCCAGTTGTCTTCTTTCTCCGTGCGCGGGCGTTCGTCCACGTCGGCAATGTCTTCCAGAAAAGATTCGGGAACTTTCAGTTCTTCGGTGAGGAACCGGAAATCGTCATTGTCAGGGCATTCCACGTTTACCCAGCAGTTGGGTTGCCACTCGGCTTTTTCCACAAAGCCGTTTTCGCTGTACAGATACTTTCTCATTGTTTGCCTCCTTTCGGTTTGGAACAGAGGCATTGCGGGCAACGTCTCCGTTCGTTTTAATGGTTAATATTGTTGCACGTTCGTGGGTTTGAATCGTCCATATTCTCTTCTTTTAGATTTTTTAAGCGTGACAAAAGTACATAAATCATTTCAAAATGTACGCTTTAATCGCTGTTTTTTGTGCTGTCGACCTGCAAAACGGCTTTTTCGGGGAGAAGCCCTGTCGTTGCCCGGCAGGAAGGCCGAAAACAGAATCAAGGCGGTTTCCGGGCAGGAAAGCGGCTGCTTTAATACGGGGCGGGGATAATAAGCTTTCTTTCCGTCTGCCCTTCAAGAGGAAATTGCATGAATCGCTTGCAAGGATGCTTGTGTGTAATTATTATTTACTGCCTTGAAGCTTGTATCCGATAAAGAAAACGAAGACCGGAATACCCCTGCCAGAACACCTTCTGACAGGGGGGTATCTAAGTATACGACTTAGGTACCCTAAGTATACGACTTAGACCCCCTAAGTATACGACTTAGGTAGCCTCGATATAGGACTGATTTTGCCTCTCCTTTTTCATCGCTTCTCCGAAAGATTTGATTTGGTAATATTTTTCAAAACAATTCCGGTCTTGGATTCCGGCCTTTTTTAATGCTTCTTTTCTCCGGATATGCGTCGTGCTTGGGGCGGCTGTCTGTCACTGCCGCTCCCTATCACCGGCCGGTTACCGGACGGCCTCGTTCATGTCGAGGAAAAGCAGGCGGTTTTCTTGGGTCAGCATCAACAGCTTGTTGCCGATTGCTTCGCCTTTGCGGAGCGAAAGCGGCATCCGGGCTACGGGCATGCCTATCCGGTGAATGAAATGGTATTTGTTGTTGAATCCTATACAGAGGTAGTCGCGAAGACGGATGCGGATGGGGTACACTTCTGACAAGTGGTAAGTGCGGCCGATGTTCAACTCCTTGTCTATTTCGTAAAAGGTTCCCTTATCGTTATATACCGGACAGTATTGTCCGTCGAAATACAGGGGTGTGAAAGCGGTGCAGTCGTTGTTGGCGGCATAAAGGGTGTCGGGTCGCATGGCGTAGAGGTGTCCGTTCCGGTCGGTATCCCAAGGGGTGATGTTCACGACGGAGTCGGTCAGCTCCTGATAGGCCAGGCCATCGTCGAAAAGCATGTAAAGCGCATCCTTGGTGTGCAGCGCATCTTCTACGATGTCTTTCTTCATACTGAGCTTGTTGAAGAAATGTTCCGTGCCCTCTTGCAGGTCGTAGCAGGCAATGAAAGGGCGTCCGTACTTCTTCCGGCTGCCATTTGCACGCAATCCGTACCCGTAGCTTAGCATGTACAGCTTGTCGTCTTGTACGAAGAGGATGGAACGCCCGGCTTTCACGTCCGGAAACTCCCGCTTCCAGACAAGGTTCATGGTCGAGTCGATGCAGGCTATCTGCTCACGGTCGGCCCAATAATACCGGCCTTCGTGTTGCAGGATGTTCGATGAGAGCGAGGTGATGGTGTTGTTCGCTACTGGAACGTAGGCGTAGTACATGTTTCCTCCGCTCACCGCCGCACCCATCGTTCCCATAGCCACTGCTGCCAATCCTTGCAATATGGCGGCTTTCGTGTCGTAGGCGCCGGGGCTTCCGGGGAATGTCTCCATCTCGCCTGTCCGGAAATTCAGCCGGTGCAGTTCGTCTGCCACGATGAGCCGCCGTCCGTCGGCCAACTCCTCTATCCGGCTCCAACCGTATTGGTGGGGCATCTTTGTCTGCCACAGCTCGTTGCCCGAATTCAGGTCGATGGCGCACAGCTTGTTCGAGGTGGCCGATTGGTAGCCCAGCATCAGCCCCAGCGAATCGTCTATGTAGATGGGGTGCAGTTTGGTTTCCCATCGTTTCGTTCCGTCTTCTTTGTTCAGCAGCCACACCTTGCCGTTGCGGTTGATAAGCACACCCTGCGAGAGGCATCTGGTGGCGGTGGAAAGGTAGTTGATGGGACTTTTCCACAACAGTTCTTGCCGGTTTAAATCGTAGAAACCGATTTCCCCTTTGTTTTGCAGATACTTCCCGCTCTTGGTCGTTTCGCGGAAGTTGATGCAGAGGTAATCTCCCTCTTTGCTCATGGAGAAAGTTTCGGCGCGTTGCGGCAATGAGTAGGCGATGGCACGCAACTCTGTGCCGTCGGCTTTTGTCCCGATGGAAACAGTGTCGGGTTGTACTTGGGCAAACATGCTTGCAGAAACGAAGCAGAGCAATGGGAGCAGGAAGCGTGTTTTCATGACGAATGGCTGTTTATGAGTTTATTCATTGGTTTACGGGTGGTATAAACACGTGGCAAAAGTATATAATTCTTTTGAAATCATAGATTTTAACTCCTGTTTTTTGTACCTTTGCATCCGCAAAAAGAACATCTTTGCGCAAAGTTTGTTTTTATGATGTAAAAGGATTGTACAATTAAAATTCGATTGATATTATGAGCAAGAAAGCCCTTTTAATGATTCTTGATGGCTGGGGCATCGGCGATCAAGGCAAAGACGATGTGATTTTCAATACGCCTACTCCCTATTGGGACAGTCTGCTGGCCGGTTATCCGCACTCGCAACTTCAGGCAAGCGGCGAGAATGTGGGTTTGCCCGACGGACAGATGGGCAATTCCGAGGTAGGCCATCTCAATATCGGTGCCGGACGTATCGTATATCAGGATTTGGTGAAGATAAACCGTGCCTGTGCCGATGGAAGCATCCTGAAAAACAAGGAAATCGTTTCGGCTTTTTCTTATGCAAAAGAGAAGGGAAAGAACATCCACTTCATGGGGCTGACCTCTACCGGCGGTGTACACAGCTCTTTCGACCATTTGTTCAAACTCTGCGATATTTCTAAGGAATATGGCATTGAGAATACTTTCATCCACTGCTTCATGGATGGCCGCGACACCGACCCGAAGAGCGGTAAGGGCTTCATCGAGCAGCTGACCGCCCATTGTGGCAAGTCGGCCGGCAAGATTGCCTCCATCGTAGGGCGTTTCTATGCAATGGACCGTGACAAGCGTTGGGAGCGCGTCAAGGTTGCCTATGACTTGTTGGTAAACGGTGAAGGCAAGGTGGCTACGGACATGGTCCGGGCCATGCAGGAGTCGTACGACGAAGGCGTTACGGACGAATTCATCAAGCCGATTGTGAACGGCGGCTTCGACGGCACCATCAAGGAAGGCGATGTGGTTATCTTCTTCAACTACCGCAACGACCGCGCCAAAGAATTGACCATCGTGCTGACGCAACAAGATATGCCGGAACAGGGCATGAACACCATTCCGGGCTTGCAGTTCTATTGCATGACGCCGTATGATGCAAGCTTTAAGGGTGTGCACATCCTTTTTGATAAGGAAAATGTTCAGAACACGTTGGGCGAATACTTGTCTGCCAACGGCAAGACACAGCTCCACATGGCCGAGACCGAGAAATATGCTCATGTCACGTTCTTCTTCAACGGAGGCCGCGAAACTCCGTACGACGGTGAGGAGCGCATTCTGGTTCCCTCACCGAAAGTGGCTACCTACGACTTGAAGCCGGAAATGAGTGCCTACGAAGTAAAAGACAAATTGGTGGAAGCCATCCGTACCCGGAAGTTCGACTTCATCGTCGTGAACTTTGCCAACGGCGACATGGTGGGACATACCGGTGTTTATGAAGCCATCGAGAAGGCGGTGAAAGCCATCGATGCATGCGTGAAAGATACAGTGGAGGCTGCCAAAGCAAACGACTACGAGGTAATCATCATTGCCGACCACGGCAATGCCGACCATGCGCTGAACGAAGACGGAACGCCGAATACGGCTCACTCTCTCAATCCCGTTCCCTTTGTCTACGTCACTGAAAACAAGAGTGCGAAGGTGGAGAACGGCGTACTTGCCGACGTAGCTCCCTCTATCCTGCACATCTTGGGCATGAAACAGCCTGAGGAGATGACAGGAAAGGACTTGATAAAGTAAGAGCGTTTCTTAGAATCTATAAATAGAAAAAAAAGACCGTAATCTTCAAAGAGGTTACGGTCTTTTTGTTTTTGAGAGTCTGTTATCAGAATTTATATCCTACGGTAACACCGATGTTGGCATTTCTGGGCGATCCACTCTCTCCAAGTCTGCAAACTCCCAATTGGGTGTTGATGCCAACGAGGATGGCACCGAATTCAAGACCGGCTTCAATGTTGATACCGGCATCGAAACGATTCAAGTCAACCCCATCTTTACCGAATGTATCGGCTTTCTTCTTTATTGAGTTGTCACCGGCAGTAACTGTAGCGGTCGTCTTTCCGCCTATGCCGTAAGCAAAGTAAGGACCGCCGGCCACAACGATGTTGGTGTTCCCCGCGGCATTGAAGCGGAATTGTAGGTTGACAGGCAATTCCAGATAGGTTTGATTGAAGGTGATGTCGCCTTTGATACTTTCTTCGAGGAAGTTGGCGGAACCGGAAAACTTTGCTCCTTTTGAGCTAAGGTATAAAGAGGGTTGCAATGACATAATCTCACTCAAAGCATACTCCATACCCACACCGATGCGTACTCCCGGTTTGAACTTGGCATCGTCTGTGTTGTCGCCTACATAGGTGCTCATGTTCAGACCTCCTTTTACATTCCATGATACTTGTGCAAAACCGCTCATGGAAACTACCAGTGCAAATAGCACTAACATAATTTTCTTTTTCATGTCTTTTTTACTTTAATAGTTCAGTTGATTTCGAATGGATACCAGTTAGATATCGGTGGCAAAGATAAGTAATATATTAAAAAAGCAGGTTCTTTACCTTTGTTTTTTGATGATAAGACCGGTTTCAGTCAGATGGAAGTGTTATCTTTGCGACCTCATTTTATAATGTGCGATAGAGAAATGGTTCAGATAGATGATGTAGTGGTCAGCCTTGATGTGCTGCGCGAGAAGTTTCTTTGCAGCTTGGACGCCTGTAAGGGAGCATGTTGCATAGAAGGAGATGCCGGAGCACCGGTGGAGCCGGAAGAAGTGGGGAAACTGGAAGAAGCCTTGCCGGTGATTTGGGATGAGCTGGCTCCCGAAGCTCGTGCCGTAATAGAGAAGCAAGGTGTGGTATATACGGATGAAGAAGGAGATTTGGTGACTTCCATCGTCAACGGCAAAGATTGCGTCTTTACCTGCTATGACGAGAAAGGTTGTTGCTATTGTGCCATCGAGAAGGCATACCGGGAAGGGAAAACCGATTTTTATAAACCGGTCTCCTGTCATTTATATCCTATCAGAGTAGGAAGTTACGGACCTTACAAGGCTGTGAACTACCATCGTTGGGATGTGTGCAAAGCTGCCGTATTGCTTGGACAGAGGGAGAGCCTCCCGGTATATAAGTTTCTGAAAGCGCCGTTGATTCGCAAATTCGGCGACGATTGGTATGCCGAATTGGAATTGGTGGCAGATGAGATGAGGCAGCAGAAGATGTTGTAATCCTCCGGCTCTATAAACAAACAAGATGCGCTGTAATAAGAAAAGCTCCGGTCAGCAGGACATTCCTGCCCGTCCGGAGCTTCTTCGTTGTAAGATGCGAAGTTAGTTAATAAAGATGTATGGTTTGGCGACTTTCGCCACCGAGGTTATGCATCAATGTTTGCATACGTTGCATTCTTTTCGATAAATTCGCGGCGTGGTCCCACGTCTTCGCCCATCAGCATGGAGAAGATGTAGTCGGCTTCGGCGGCATTCTCAAGATGCACTTGCTTCAGCATGCGGTTTTCCGGATTCATGGTGGTTTCCCACAACTGTTCCGGATTCATCTCACCCAAACCTTTGTAGCGTTGTGTATGGACGGCATTCTCCGAGCCTCCGCCATAAGTGTCGATAAATTTCTGGCGCTGCTGGTCTGTCCAGCAATATTCCTTCACCTTGCCTTTGGTGCAGAGATAAAGCGGTGGGGTGGCAATATAGAGGATGCCTTGCTGGATGACTTGCGGGAAGTAGCGGAAGAAGAGTGTCATAATCAGCGTGTCAATGTGAGAGCCATCGACATCGGCATCGGTCATTATAATCACTTTCTTATAGCGCAACTTGTCTATGTTGGCTTCCTTGCTGTCTTCTCCGTTCACGCCGAAGCGGATGCCTAATGCCTGAATGATGTTGTTTACCTCGTCGCTTTCGAATGCCTTGTGCCACATGGCTTTTTCCACGTTCAGGATTTTACCGCGCAACGGCAGGATGGCTTGGAAGGCACGGTTGCGTCCTTGCTTGGCCGAACCGCCTGCGGAGTCACCCTCGACAAGGAACAATTCGCATTCTTCGGGATCTTTGCTGGAGCAGTCGGCCAGTTTGCCGGGCATGCCGCCGCCCGACATCGGGGATTTGCGTTGTACGGACTCGCGGGCTTTGCGTGCGGCAACACGTGCGGTTGCGGCAAGCAGCACCTTATCTACCACTACTTTGGCTTCTTTGGGATGCTCTTCCAAATAGTAAGTCAGCGCCTCGCCCACGGCTTGGTTCACGGCGCCGCTCACTTCGCTGTTGCCCAACTTGGTCTTGGTCTGTCCTTCAAACTGCGGTTCGGCAACCTTTACGGAGATGACGGCAATCAGCCCTTCGCGGAAGTCCTCGCCGGAAATCTCCACTTTGGCTTTTTCCAAAGCTTTGGCGCAGTTGTCGTCGGCATATTTCTTCAGTACGCGGGTCAGTGCGGCGCGGAAACCTCCTTCGTGCGTACCTCCTTCTCTTGTGTTAATGTTATTGACATAAGAGTGCAGGTTCTCGCGATAGCCGGTATTGTACATGATGGCGCATTCGATGGGAATGCCTGCCTTTTCGGTGTTCAGATAGATGACGTCGTCGAAGAGCGGAGTGTTGTTGCTGTTGAGGTAGCGTACAAATTCTTTGACGCCCTCCTCGCTGTGGAATGTTTCGTTTATCGGATTGCCTTCCTCGTCTTTCTGGCGAAGGTCGGTCAGCGTGATGCAGATGCCTTTGTTCAGGTAGGCCAATTCGCGCAGGCGTGCTTGGAGGGTGGAATATTTATATTCGGTGACGGTGAAGATGCTGCCGTCCGGCCAAAAGGTTTGTTTGGTTCCCGACAGGTTCGTGTCGCAAACACCAACTTCTTTGACGGCATAAAGAGGCTTTCCGCATTCGTATTCCTGCTGGTAGACTTTCCCGCCACGGAATACCTGAGTGGTCATGTGTGTGGAAAGTGCGTTTACGCAAGATACACCCACGCCGTGCAGACCGCCGGATACTTTATAAGACCCTTTGTCGAATTTACCGCCTGCGTGCAACACGGTCATAACGACTTCCAAAGCGGATTTCTGTTCCTTTTCGTGCCAGTCTACCGGAATACCGCGACCGTTGTCCTGTACGGTGATGGAGTTGTCTTCATTGATGGTAACTTCGATGTGGTCGCAATAGCCGGCCATGGCTTCGTCGATGGAGTTGTCCACCACTTCGTACACCAGATGGTGCAAACCATTCTCACTGATGTCTCCGATATACATGGCGGGACGTTTCCGCACAGCTTCCAATCCTTCCAGAACCTGAATATTGCTTGCGGAATAATTGTTCTCGCCAATTATCTTTTCTTCTTCAGTCATAATATTTTTTCTTATTGTAATAACAGAGCAAATATACTGAATTTTATTGAGATATGACGTTTGTTGCGTGGATAAATTCGATTAGTTTACAGCTTTTTAGTACAGGAAGTGGCAATAGGGGGGGAGGTGAACCGGGTACAAATAAGAAAGGCCGAACTAAAAAAGCTCAGCCTCTTGTATTTTGTGCACGACAATCAGATTATGACAACTTGTTGATGTAGATTGCCAATTTGGACTTCAAGTTGTTCGCTTTGTTTTTGTGGATGATGTGGGTCTTTGCCAATTTATCCAACATTTTTGTAACACCGGGATACATGGCGATTGCTTCGGCCTTGTCCGTGGTGTTGCGAAGTTTACGAACAGCATTTCTCATGGTCTTGCCATAATATCTGTTGTGAAGTCTTCTTGCTCTTTCTTGTCTGATTCTTTTCAGTGATGATTTGTGATTTGCCATCTCGACTAATCTTTTTAATTCGTTTATTTTTATTTGTAGCCCGTGGGGGAATCGAACCCCCCTTTCAAGAATGAAAATCTTGCGTCCTAACCGATAGACGAACGGGCCATCCTTTGTCGAGCGTTTCCGCTCGTGCAAACACCTTTTCTCTCGTTTGCGGATGCAAAGGTAGAAACTATTTTTGAATTGGCAAAATGTTCTTGCTAAAAAATAATTTGGCTTAGTTGCTTTATCTTCGTTTTTTCTTATTTTATGGGCTGATAATCAATAAGGTATTAATGCTTTATTTTTTTTGTCCTTTGCTGTTTTTCTTATTCTTTTTTATTCGCTCTTTGTTTCTCGGGCTTTTTTCGTAGCTTTGTTATCCAATTGAAACCAAACAAGAGCGGACGGAATGTTACAGAAAACGTTGGGGATTGTGCTGCACACCCTGAAATACAAAGATACTTCACTCATAGTCGATGTCTATACAGAGGTGTTTGGCAGGGCTTCGTTTCTGGTGTCTGTTCCCCGTTCGCGCAAGGCGATGGTGAAGTCGGTGCTTTTCCAGCCGTTGGCGTTGGTTGATTTGGAGGTTGAACTTCGTCCTACCTCCACCATATATAAAGTGAGGGAGGCGAAGTCGCATTATCCGTTCTCTTCCTTGCCTTATAACCCCTATAAGTCGGCCATAGCCATGTTTCTGTCAGAATTTCTTTATCGTGCAGTTCGTGAGGAGGCTGAGAACCGCCCATTGTTTGCTTATTTGCAGCATTCTGTTATTTGGTTGGATGAATGCCGAACAGGGTTTGCCAATTTTCATCTGGTTTTCCTGATGCGCCTTTCCCGTTTCCTGGGTCTCTATCCCAATTTGGAAGATTATCGTCCGGGCGACTATTTCGATTTGCGGAATGCCTGCTTCACCTCTTTGCGGCCGCAGGTCCATTCTAATTATATCGTTCCGGCAGAAGCCGCCCGGCTGACACGGTTGATGCGGATGAATTATGAGACGATGCATCTTTTTGCCATGAGTCGCGAGGAACGCATGCGTTGCCTGATCATCATGAACGAGTATTATCGGTTGCATCTTCCTGATTTCCCGGTGCTGAAGTCAATCGAAGTGTTGAAAGAATTGTTCGACTGACTTCATTACTCTTATACCCATCCGTTGGCCAGGCGGTCTTTTTTGTTGAAGCTGACCAGTGTCCAATCATGGGTTGCTGCGTTTTGCCGGTAGATTTTCTGTGCCATCGGCATGTTTTCTTCGTTCAGCTCGTATTGGCTTCTTTGTACATCTTTGTCGTAGGCGCGGTGTTTTTCATTCCAGCGCGCATAATCCATGATGATTTTTTCGGTGTCGTAAGTGTAGGTTATCTTATAATAGGGCATCCATTGTTCCTTTATGCTGTTCCATTTGCTGGCCTGTTTGCCGGTGAGACGATTCTGTTCATCGTACGTAAATTCATAGCGGAACTGTTTGCTGAGGTAGCTTCCCTCTTGCTTGAAGATGGTTTTGGCCGTCACCAGTCCGTTCTTTACTTCTTCGTTGGTGATGAAATTCTCTTCTTGTGCTTTCACTTTCATATTCATAGCAGTTGCCATAATCATTGCTGCGAATACCATTGCCTTGAATAAAACTGTTGTTTTCATACTCTTTTATTTTTTAGGGTTATTACTTTCCTTGTTTTACTTTTAGACGTAGCGGTCGGTTGGAAGGTTGCATGCTTCTTCTTTTTTTCTCCGATGTCCTCGCAAAAGGATAGTCAATATACATGCCAAAAAGATAACGTACTGTTAATCAGCGATGAATTGTTTCTTCTTGTGTCCGTTATCGGACAACAGTTTGCCCAAGAACGGACATTTTTCTGCTTCAAAGACTTTTTTTGTTTCTCGGTTTCGCGAGGATTGTTGCCTTGTTGGGGAATTAAGGCTAAGTGTTTATCGAGAAGTATCCCTTTCGAGAGATGCTTGCAGGCGGGTTTGCCGGAGATATATCTCCACCGTGCTGCATGTATACCTGGGTTCGGGATAAGGAGCAGGGCGATAACCCCACGCGGAGATTTGTATTTTAAAGTAAAATCCCATTGGCTATCAGGCGTTTACTCCAGCCTTATCAGAGACTTGTGTCTGTCGGCTTGGACACTTGCGTCTGTCGCGACAAAGGATTGCAGCTGTCAAAACAGGAGGAGGGAGGGCGGTCTGAAAGGCTTGCTTCTCTTCTGCCTGGCCGCCGTAAACCGGTGCATCCGGGAAATAACCGCCCGACAGGATGCAGTCCCTCATCTTCAGCAAAAGGAACAGCCTATACCGAACTTAGGTAACGTGAGTTCGATATAAAATCAAAAAATAGAAAGTTGTCCGTCCTTGACGAAATTTACGTCAATGGCGGGTTTCTTCTCAAAAAAGCAGTATGCTGCGATAGCTGACAAAGAGTTGGCTAT
>Ga0129307_1000461_pt1 | contig 63156 bp, 66 predicted proteins | sample P1105metagenome_FD_94437 | JGI IMG/M metagenome (GOLD analysis project Ga0129307, IMG submission 94437) | Capybara group fecal microbial communities from Wisconsin, USA - P1105 metagenome | ecosystem: Host-associated > Mammals > Digestive system > Large intestine > Fecal | place: USA: Wisconsin... | reverse complement strand
ATTGTTTTCATTATTCTTGGAATTAAGATTGCTCCTACTGCTGCAACTACACCGATTAATACGATTGTAATTACTGTCATATTTGCTTCTCCTGCAGCTTCCTTCATTATTTCACCACCCTCCGACTATTCTATATACATTTTAACATTTAATTCTTTATGTGTAAATAGTTTTTTTATATTGTTTTTATTCATATATTAAATAATAATCATTTATTTTTATTTTATTTTTAAGGCCATATAAACTATCGTCATACATTTTTTCTTTGATTAAATATGCTTTTTTATTTTTTTGTGTCTCAATAAATTCTTTGTGTTTTATTCTTCCCATTTTTACAAATATTTCTTTTTCAGTAGTATCGGTTATAATTACTAATTCTTTATCCTTTAATATACTATATTCTTCGTTTATTACTTTGTAAATTGTACTATCAAAATAAGCATTAACAGTTGTGTCATTATTTAAATAATAATTACTAAATAATAAAGAGTTTATTATCAATATTATTATTGAAATATTAATTATTTTTTTTGATTTAATATTTATTATTCCATACCATAATATATATATCACACTAAAATAAATGACATTTGCTTTATTAATGTTTATATCACTTACAAGTAATAGCAATAAATAACATGTAGAAAAATTTATAATTATTAAATTCTCTATTTTTTTATTCTTTATTTGTTTTATAAATGATATTAGTCCTGTTATAAAAAAAGGTATAAATATGTAATACACTGTTCCAAAGTATTTTATTGAGTTATATTCTATAAAATCAAATGATAATAAATTTACTATCATTAGTAAATTATCTGGTATATTTTTAATACTTATCTCTGACTTTCTAAAATTAGGTAATTTTTTTAAATCAAATATTATTAGTTTAAATTCTTTTATTATATTATAATTTACTAATATAAACAAAATCAGTGGAAGCGCTATTAAAAAAAGAGGAATTGATAATATAATTATTTGTTTTATATTAATCATTTTATTTAAAAATAAATATATAAAACTTATTAATAAAAAACATGGCACAATTAAATACGATATAGCATATGTATATAAACATAGTCCATATAAAATTCCTGTTATAAAGAATAAAATGTTTTTTTGTTTTTTTACAGATTTGATTAATACATAAAGAGATATTGTAAACATCGGTAAGAATAAGTTACAATCTAGTCCTATTCTTGATGCTTGAATAAAGTACGGACAAAATGATGTTAATGCCATTAATAGAAGTGCTTTATTTTTATCAAAAAATTCTTTACCAATTAGATAACTTATTAATATTAAAATTACTCCAAATATTACAGATGGGACTCTAATTATTAAATAGGAACAACCGAATACTTTTATTAGTGCTGCTATTATGTATCCATACATTACACTTTGTCCTCCACCAAAATTTGTAAAATATAATGGAAAACTATTATTATATCTATCAGTTCCATATCTTACTAGCATATTCGCATCTACAAACATTCCAGCTTCATCTACATGTATACCAGATGGATTTTCATATAGCTTATAAACTCTAATAAATATTCCTAATAATAAGATAATTATGAATATTATTTTATTTTTTTTTGACATATATTATCACCAAACCTATAGTGCTGATTAAAGTAATATATTTTGTTATATTATAAATTTTTGTACCTTCATAATATACTTTTATAATTCCATTTTTTTCATTTGTTTTTATTTTAATAAGTCCATTATTACTTATTGAATAATCTATATTTAAATCATTAATTTTTACACTGTATCCCTTATAGTAGATAATCGGTAGTTCTATTGTATTTTCTTCACAATTAGAATTAAATTTAATTTCAATTCTTTGACCATAATTAATTTTATATTTTATTGGGCAGGATGATTCTATTTTATCTAATCTTTCTGATGAGTAATTGAGTTTTGGATATTCTAATGGTAAATATTCTCCATACATTATTTCATCATTTGATAGAGATGATATTTTTGTATTTATGAATGGATAAAATAGATTTATTGAAAAAAATAACAAACTAATTATAAATATTTTTTTTATACTTATCTTAATTACATCACAAAAGCAAATAATAAATAAAGTTGTCGCTAATATGTATATTCTAAAAGGAAATTGTATTATTGAAAATATTTTATTAAAAAATGGTATATACCATAATAACTTTGTTGAAAACAATATACATATAAAACCACCTATTAAATACATCTTGTTTTCTTTATTAAATTTACTTTTATTTTTTATGTAATATACGCATAAATATAAGTAAATAATTCCTATTCCACTTGGAATCCATCTTCCTATATTTGTCATTAAGGAATAGTATGGAAATTCTAAAAATAAGAATAGTATTGGTACAGAATTTTCTATCAAAGTGTTTTTTTGAACACTATAATAAAATGGTCCGCTAATCATTTGCTCTATTAGTGGCAATAAGAAATGACTACATACTAAAATAAAGATTATTATTGATTTTATTATAGAAATTACTTTTTCTTTTGACAATTGTTTATAATTCAAAATTGTAAAAATTATTAAAAATATCGTCACTAAGTAAAAACTTATTAAATGAGAATATAGTAGTCCTATCATTCCAATTGATAAAATATAATACTTATTTTTATCGCCAAATAGTATTTCATGTATTCCCCTAATTACTATAGGGATAAATATTATCGTTAATGTTTCTGCAAGCGCTGCTCTTTCAAACATATCAACAAATATATATGAAGAAAAAGCATATAAGATTACTCCAATTATTGCTTTTGTTTTATTATCAGTAATTGCCTTAATTGTACAATACATCGAAACTAGCGATACTAATTTTATTATGTAAATAAATATTTTATATGAAGTAAAAAGTGATATTCCTAATATATTAAAAAATGCAGGAATATATAAAAATATATCCGGATAGAATAGTCCACTTCCATATCCATAGTTGTTTAAATAATTAAAGTATATTGGATACCCTATTTTATTTTCTTTTATATTTAACGCTATTGCTTCTATTCTTTTTAAATGAAAATTTAAATCTCCTCCATATGGTATTCCACTCATTAATATAGGTAGAACACCAATGGTTGTTAATGTTAATAGAAATAGTATTAAATATTTTTTTTCGTTTTGTACTTTATCAAAGAATTTATTTAGCATACTTATCACTTACCTTGTACATATACGTTATGAATAATATTAGTCCAAGTATAGAAATATACTTGCAAATTCTATATATTGTCGTTCCACTGTAATATGCATCAAATGTCGCTATTTCATTATTTGTATACACTCCAACTAGACCATTATCTGTTTTAAAAACGTCATAACATTTTTTTTCATTGCATGCTTTATATCCTTTATAATATATCAATGGGAGTTCTATAGTTGTTTTTTTATTAATAGTTGAAACTTTTAATTTATTGTCTATTTTCTTATACTCTATATCTTTATTTTTATAATTATATATTATATTCTTATTAAAATTAAGTGGTAAATATTCACCCATCATTATTTCATCATCGTTAATTTTATTTGTATAAACATTATTTAGATAAAGAAATGAGTTTGTTATAAAAATTATTACTGTATATGTTATTAACGTTTTAATTACTGTCGTTTTTTTTATATATTTAATTATATAACAAAGTGTAATTATTAAAAAAAGTGTTCCAAACATATAGAATCGCCAAGGGAATTGTATAATACTGAACATTTTATAGAATAAATTACATTCCCATATAGGTTTGAAAGATGCCAAAATGATACTTATAATACCTAATATAAAAATTGATAATATAAATTTATTGTTTGTTCTTTTATAATTTTTTATGTACATTATTATTCCTATATAATATATTAATCCTATTCCTGATGGAAACCATTCATCATATAAGTATATAATTGGAAAATCTATAAATAATGCTGGTAAAGGAACAATGTTTTGGATTATTTGACTGTTATTTAAAATATCTAATTTAGTAGATAATAGTTGTTCTAGCATTGGCAACCAGAAAAAAATTGTAATAAGCATTGGAAAAAGTATATTTATAAATAAGTGAATTAGTCTTTTTTTATTTTTTAAACATTTTATATTGATCAAAATCAATAAAATTATAAACCATATAGTTAAGTACAAACTAATAATGTGCGATAGACATAATCCACTAAGTCCTATAGTTAAATAAAATCCTTTTTTGTAGTCATTATATAGTATTTCATATATTCCTAAAATAACTAATGGTATAAATACAAATGAAATTATTTCACCTAATGATCCTCTTTCTACAAAATCTATTAGTCTATATAATGAACATGAGTATAGAATCATCCCTAAAAGACCATACTTTTTTTGTTGTGTTATTTTTGATACACATAGATATATATTTAATATAGAAAAGAAATTAATTAATATAATTAGAAATTTGTAACATATCTCAATATTAATTCCTATATATTTTAGAAATGCTGGTATGTATAAAAATATATCTGGATAGAATAAACCATTTCCATAACCAAATCCATTTAAATAATTGAAGTATACTGGTATATGCTTGTGTATTTTTATATTATCAGCTAATGCTATTATCCTATGTAAGTGAAAATTTGTGTCATGATTAAATATAATTCCAGGATGAAATATATTTATTGATGATAAAAGTGTTAGTACTATCAAAAAAAGAAAGAAGGATTTTTTATTTGTACTTATTTTATTATAAGTTTTTTTTATCATCTTCATTCCTCCTTACATATAATGCATAATATAATCCATAATCATCATTATGTCTTTCAATATCGAGTAATTTATAGTTTTTTAATACAAATTCATTGTTACACTCAAAGTTTTTTTCTATTGATATGCAAATAACAAAATTTGTTTTTTTATTTTTTATGTATCGCTGTTGTGATTCTTTCATTTCTCTAAAATCATCAAAATTCATTGTATGAAAAAATCTAACATTTGGTATTGTATCAGTAACTAGATAGAATCCTGTATCTATGAATCCATAGTTTAAAATAGTTTTATCTTCATATTTGTTTATTATTTCTGCAAATTTATATTGTACAAAGTTTTCTTTTTTATATTTTAACATAAATGTATTTTTACCCAATATAATTGTTAGAATTATTATTGTTATAGTATATATATATTTATTAATTCTTTTTAAATTTATTTTGTTGAAAACTATTATTAATCCGATAATTGAAAAAATACAAAATGGTAAAGCATAATATTTAAACCATACATTTTGGCAGCATATAAAAACAAATGGAAAAAGAAATACTAAAATATATTCTCTTATTTTTTTTATTCTATGCATGTGTAAAAAAGATAAAAACATTGATATTACTAAAAAGATATTTTCTATTAAATCAAATATAAACAAATTCATAAAACCATCTGTTACATTAGTAATTATAGTTTCGCTTTTTTTATTGTAATTAACGATATTTTTTATGAAGTAAACATCTATAAAATATGGCAAGTTTTTATTAAAAAATAATATTGTTATAATAACCGGAATTGTTAGTCCAAAAAAGAAGTAGACTAGTTCTTTATATTTTTTTGATATTATTGATAGAATTATAAATCCAAACCAAAATGATACTATATTAAATTTTATAAGTATTACAAGGGACGCAAATATACCACTGATGAAGTATTCTTTATTTGTTATTTCTAGTTTTTTTAAATACTTTACTATCAGTTTTATATTATATGCGATAAAAGGCAGACAAAACTCTTCAGCACTTCCTCCACCGTAAAATGCTATTGAAGTAGTTATCATGAACGGTATAAAAAGCATAATATACTTCTTATTCTTACACTCTATTATGCATAGTGTTTCATAAGTTATTTTTAGGAAGAAAGTAAATGAAATCACTTCCATTATATAGACTCCTAAAAAACTTTTATTACTAATTATATATCCTATTCCATATATTAAATATAAAAACGGTCCTTTCTGTTCAAATAAATCTTTATAAATATCTATTCCATTTATTAATGCCTTTCCCATGGTGAAAAATGAATTTGTATCGCACCAATCATTTACTGGATAAATTGGTGATAGTTTACTTGTTAAGGTTATGAATATCAATGCTAATAGTAAACTACTTACATATTTTTTCATTTTTTTTCCTTTCTGAACAGATATATACGATGCTTACTAATAGCGTGCATATGCTTACGCATATTCCAATTTTTATTTTTGGTTGATTATATTTAATCTCAATTGAATGATTTCCTTTTTCTAAATCCACTCCAATGAATGTATTTGCAACCTCAAAACAATTAACTTTATTATTATCGACATATACACTATATCCATCTTCATATGGGATATTTATCATAAAGACTCCATCTTTTGTCGCAGTAATATTTCCTTTTATACTATTATTATTTTTGTATTCTACATTAAATTTATCATATTTTACTGTTGAAAATAGTTTATAGTCAAAATACATAACTTTAAAATTTTCTTTTTCAATAGTTTCATCTAAAACAAATTTGATTTTATCTTTGTCTTTTTTGTATATTATATAATTATCAGATTTGTAATATATATTATCTTTTAAATCTTGATTTAGTTTTAAGAAGTTTGTTTCTATAACATTATTTATAAATACATAATAATAGTCTGTTTCTATTTTATATTCATCATCTTTACTTTTATATTCTTTAAATAATTCGTAATTAACATCAAATAAGCAATTAAATAGATCTTGACTATATAATACTTCATTTGAAATATTGTTACATTTATCATTTACCATTGTACCATAACCTATTGAATTTGGGTTTTCATATACATAAATGTTTTGATCATTAACTTTTGTTTCTTCTACTAGTTTATAATTACTTATTTTTTCATCACTTATTATATATCTTAATCCTAATATTGACTCAAGCATATAATTGTTTATGCCTTTATACATATTTGGATGTTCTTTATTATATTCATTAAACCCATAATCATAAATAAATTTAAGATTCTTGTCATTTAAAGTTGATAAAAATATTTTTGTTCCGCTATAGTTCATTAATATTGCATCGTTAAGTGTTACATGTATGGTTGTCTCTATTCTATGTCCATCTCCTATATATTTTTGTATTATCTTTGAAATTTCCATTTCTTCTGGTTTCATGTTTTCATAGTGTTCACTGTTTTTGAATATAATGCTGATATTTAATATATTTTCAAAAAGAATCAATACTAGTATTACGTAAATAATACTTTTTTTGTTTTTCATTATTAGCATTAATCCAAAATATGTAAATAGGAATACTAAGGTTAGCCATATCAATTTATAATTTAAGAAGTCATAGAATGAACTAAAATATGTGATGATTATAAAGTATAGGGACGCTATTAAATAAAGTGATAAGTAAAAAAGAATTTTTTTCATGGATATGTTAATATTTATAATTGATTCATAAGCTATTCTTATCAAGAAAAGGCATAATAAGAAACTATATCTATAGTTATATGATGAAGTTATTGTTAATAAGTGCCATATATAATTTAGTATTTCTACAAAGCATGGTAATATCATTGTTGAAATTAACAATATTGTTAGTTTTCTTTTTTTCTTATCTATGTTCTTATTTGTTATAAATAAAAATACTAATGGTAATGTTATTACACCTGTATATATGTTCATACTTGATGGATTAAGTGTATTGTTTAGTATAAGTGTTCCAATATAACTTTTCGATATAATATTGAAAAAATTTAAGTCAAATTTGAATACTTTGTGAATATTTTCAATTCTTCCATAGTTTAGCATTTCAAATATGCATGGTATTAAGAAGAATGAGCACAACAGTCCTGTTAGCAATGAACTAATTATAAATTTTTTTGTTAATTTTTTTATAATTTGTTTGTCTTGTCTCATGTTATATTTTAATAATATTTCATATATAAAGTATAGTACGCAGAAAAGACATAACATATAAGATATATAATAGTTAGAAAAAATTGATATAAATAACATTGTCATGTATAACATAGGTGATTTATCTTCAAGTATTTTTTCTAATCCAATAAGAACTAATGGTGTCATAATTACAACATCTATCCACATTATGTTTATAAAATAATTTAAATTATACCCCATGAATGAATAAAGCAGACTGAATATTAATAAAGTTAAATTATCTTTTTTAAATTTTCTTCTCATGTACAAGTACATTGTAAGTCCACATAAACTCATTTTTAATATTATTAATAATGTCATAAATTGTGGTATAGACTGTTTATCAACTAATATTATAAATAGATTTAAAGGGCTTGATAAATAATAAAATATTGTCCCTGTCATTGGGCCACCTAATCCTTTAGAAAAAGAGTAAAACAAGTTTGCTGTTCCGTTAAATACTTCTTTTAAATAATTATATAACGGAAAATATTGAGCATACATATCCCCTGACATTATTGTTTTATCTGTTAGTAATCCATTAATATAAAATATTGTTGTATATATTATTAGTGGTATTAATAAAGATAGTGTTATCAATATTTTCGTTTTGTGCTTTTTTATTATTTTTTTCATTGTACACCTTATTTCTACTTCTGTTTAATTTTAACATATTACTTATTCTTGTGTAAATTGTTTTGATTAATTATTTTTAATAATAGTAACAATGTTATTAAAACTATTACTATTAATGATATTATATATAGCTTTTTATTATAAAAAGTAATATTTTCGTTAGATAATATATCGTATGTATATAGTATGTCATCATTATTTTTTATTTTTAATATCCCTATTTTTTCTGTGTTTTTATCTATTTGTTCTAGTCCTTCATATTCATATGTTAGATTGTTTACATCAATGTCATTATTTAGGTATAAATATATATCTTTATCTGATTTTATTTCATATTCTTTTTTTATTCCGTCTTTTATTTTTATTGTTTTTATTGGTTTATTGTATTCCAATATTTTTTTATAGCCGTAATTATCTTTATAATATTCATATATATTTTGTGCATCTATTATATGATATGAATTTGTTATTGGTGCTTTTGCTGTTACGAGTAGATAGTTTATTCCATTTTGTTTTGATATTGAGGCTAAGCAGTTCCCGCATCATCTGTGAATCCTGTTTTTGATCCTAGTATTAATGATGTATCAATATTATATGGCAATGATTTTTCTATTATTGTACTTTCTAATTTTACATTGTTTGTAGTTGTGTATTCTCTGGTTGTAAATATTCTATAAAATTCTTCATTTTTTAATGCATACTTTAGTAGTTTTGCTATATCTTCTACTGTTGAATAGTTGTCTTCGTCTATTCCAATTGGATTTGAAAAGTGTGTATTATTTAGGTTTAGTTCTTGGGCTTTTTTATTCATCAGTTCTACAAAGTTATCAATACTACCTGATATATTAATTGCTATTCCATTTGCACAGTCTGCACCGCTTGGAAGCATTATTCCATATAGTAAGTCTTCATATGTTACTTCTTCATTTGGTTTTATATCTGTTTTTGCATAGTCTTCTAAACCTATTAGTGCTTCTTCTTTTATTGTTGTTGTTTGTTTTATATCTTCTATATTTTCTAGTGCTACTAAAGTTGTCATTATTTTTGTTAGTGATGCTATTTTTATTTTTTCGTTTGGATTTTTTTCATATATTATTTTATCATCATTTAAATTATATAGTACTGCGTATTTTGAATTAATATCAAGTGCTCGTACATTTATAATTGGTAAAAATATGTAAAAAATTATTAAAGTTTTTATTAGTATTTTTTTCATATTATCTTACCTTTCTTTTAGTAACTTTATTATATCAAATTTTTTATTTTTATTAAAGTTTACAGTATTTTATTGAATAAAAAAAACGAACTTAATAAAAAGTTCGAATAATTTCATATTTGGTGCGAACGACGTAGTGGTTTACAACTCGCTCACACTAAGACAAATCTGATATCAATCAGTAACTTAATTATATCATATTTTTACCAACAAATACATTATATATTTCATTATACCTATACCCAAGTTTTGCATATGTCGAATCTTTAACAAGAATGCCTATTTCTTCTAGTTTATCAATCAATGTAGATACTGTGTTTCTAGATACCCCTGATTCATCTTCTATTTCTTTTTTTGTAAAAACTATTTGATGCATTATAGCAGGCATAATTCTATATATTGCATTACTATTTAATGTTTCGATTAATTTCATATCTTTTTCATATATTTTTTGTATACGACTTATTTTTGCAATATAATTATTACATTGTTCAATAATACATTGAAGAAAAAATTTAATAAATCCCAACATATTACCATTTCTACTCTCATTTAAATATCTATGATAACTAGGTTTATATAATTCGATTACCTCAGATAAAAATAGTATAGGTTCTTCATTTGTAAGTAAAGCTAATTGAATTGGAATAAGAGCTCTACCTAATCTACCGTTTCCATCTCTATACGCATGAATTGTTTCAAATTGAGAATGTGATATTGCCATATTTATAAATAACGGATCTATATACAAATCATTCATATAATTAAATAAATTATCAAGCATTAATGGCACTTCTTCTGGTGATGGCGGAACAAAAATAGCTTCTTCAATTGTACATCCTTTAGGTCCTATCCAATTTTGTATTGTTCTAATCTTTCCAGGTTCCTTATTGTTTCCACGAACACTATCTAAAAGTATTTCATGCATTTTATTTATCTTTTTTATATCTAATATTTTATCACTTTTCAAAAACACTTTTGAATAATCTATAACTTTTTTTAAATTTTGAATTTCACTTGTCTCATCAGTTTTTGGCATATATTTTAAATAATACATTTCATCTTGAGATATTTGTGTTCCTTCAATTTGAGTTGACTTTAAGCTTTCACTTAAAATTATTGAATCTAAAAAGAATTTTGAATCAAACTTGCTATTTTTTAAATTTGACTTGTATTCACCATACTTTTCGTTTGCTTCAGAAATCAATGATAGTAACTCTTTATCCATTTTATAATCTATAGGTAATTTATTTGCTTTAAATGGTTCCATAATTTTCACCTCATTAAAAATATATCATATCTTTATATTAAAGTAAACAAAAAATGCACAATAGTTTGAATATATTGTGCATTTTTATCATTTTTTGACATTTTTTTCACTATTATTGTGCATTTTTTTATATAAATCGAATATAGTTCGAATAATTTCATATTTGGTGCGAGTGGTTAAGTTATTTCAAACTTTTACTCACAAATTAGAAATTTTTATAGTTTTATATCAATTTCTAACAATATTTTACCAAAGAATAGAAAAAGTAGCAATAATTTTTATGCTACTTTGTTTAACTTCCAAATCCAAATAAATTGTTGCTTTCATATTTCTTCAATGATTTATAAAAGAACATAATTGATAATATAAACCAAAATATAGTTAATAATATTATCATAATCAGATTAGAAGTTGATAAATTCTTTACTATCTCAACTGGTATTGCTCCTAACAATAATGATGGCATTACAAATGTAAATATTACCCTTAATAATCCTGTAAATGCTCCACCATGATATAAAGAGTTACTTAAAAACATTCCATATAAACCTTGTGAAACATTATGACCATCCATTAAATAAAATGATATACTCATACATATTAATGAAAATGAGTAAAAAATTATAGAAGCAATTATTATTAATAAAATTGATAATAATAATTGAATTAATGTTAATTTACTCCAAAAAGCAAATATAATAAAGCATACAACCCCAAATAATAAATCGCCAAAAGCACTTGTTGATATTTTAGATGTTGATACTTTTAAAAGTATATTTTTTGGGGTTAATAAATACTTGTCAAAATTACCACTACTTATATAATTTGGAATATCAAACATTCCAGAGAACAATGATGCAACAATACCATAAGAAGTAGTACCAAAACCATATAAACCAAAAATGTCCATTGGTTTCCATCCATTTAATTCTCCTATTGTTTTACCAAAATAATACCATAATATTAGGAATGCTATATTATTTATTGCCATACCTACAACTGAAATAATGAAGGAACTTTTTAATTCTTTTTCGTTTCTAAAGTTTTTCTTTATATTTAATAAAGCTAATTTAACACTTCCCATAATTAACCTCCATTTATCATTGCTTTTTCTTTTGATTTTTTATATACATAGTGCATTAATATACCAAAAATACCTATCCATAACAATTGTAATGCAATTCTCATAATAAACTCATTATTCCAAGAATCATACACGGTACTTGAAGCAAAGTTAACTGCACCGAATGGACTTGCATAAGCAATTATTTTCATAAAATTTGGAAACATTGATATTGGTAAATAACTTCCGCCAAGTATCATTACAAATTTATCTACTATCCAATGTATTGGTCGTATATCTTGAATAAAAAATGCCATAAGTCCTATTATTCCATATATTAATAAACCTAATATTTGACCTAAAAATAATGTAATTATAAATGTAGGTATAAAGACTGATAAATTTAAATTAGGAATACCTACAGACAATGCCATAATTATAGATCCTAATATACTTATGAATAAGAATGAAAATATACCTTGACCAATTACTTTCATAAAACTAATTGTTAAATAATTAGTAGGTTTATTCATAAACATTTCAACATTTCCGCTTTTAACTTCTGTCATTATAACATTATCTAATCTTCTAATATTTAAAATCATTATGCAAAAGTAAATAAACATACTCCACATTGTTGTTTTGTAATCTACTCCATTAATGCTTCCACCTTGCAACTTAAATATATAAGCATATAACAAAAATACAATCAAGCATCTTGATACCATATTGAAAACATCTAATATTAAGTTTGTTCTATCTTGCATTTGATTCTTCATAAAGATTTTTATAACAGTAAAAGCAAACTTAATTTTTTTCATAAATACTCCTTATGATGTTTTCAAGTGATTCATTATCTATATTAACATCATCAATATCAAAATCTTTAATTAATTCTTGTAAGGCTTTTTGAGTATGTATTTTTTCAGTATCAACTCCAACTATTACTTGATTTTTACTTTTTTTAATATATGTCATACCATCTGATAATTCTGGAAATTCTACAAACTCTACATTTGGAGTTATAATTATATTTTTATTTTTAACATAATCACTTATTAATTGTTTTGTTGAAGTATCAATAATTATTTTACCATGATTTATAATTACACATCTATCACAAATACTTTGAATATCTTCAGTATCATGACTAGTTAAAAAAATTGTAACTTTTTCTTCTTTATTAATCTTTAATAATAAATCCCTTAAACTTTTTTTAGAAACGACATCAAGGCCAATTGTTGGTTCATCCAAAAATATAATTTTAGGACTATGTATTAAAGATGTTGCGATTTCAGCTCTCATTCTTTGTCCTAAAGAAAGCTTTCTAACTGGTTGCTTAATAAATTCTTTCAAATCAAATAATTCTGATAATTCATTTATTCTTTTCTTTATTGCAACTTTATCCATATCATACATTGCACCAAACATTTCCATACTTTCTGTTAATGGTAAATTTGGTAATAATTGACTTCTTTGTCCAAATACAGTACCAATCTTAAAAGCAAGTTTATTTCTATCTTTAATTGGAGTTAAACCACATATTTTGATATCACCTTTTGTTGGGTATAAAATACCTGTTAACATTTTTATAGTAGTTGATTTACCAGCACCATTTGGTCCAATAAATGCAACTGTTTCTCCTTCTTCAACATTAAAGGAAATATTATTAACGGCTTTTACAACTTTTTCTTGTTCATTAAATAAATTATATAAAAAACCTTTTTCTTCATTTCTAACTTTATATTTATAATCTTTTGAAAGATTTTTTACTTCAATAATATTCAATTCAATCACTTCCTATCTTTCTATTTAATTATATCATATTTTTCTATTTTCTTATCAACAATATAAAAAGCACAATACTTTTTATATTAAGTTATTGTGCTTTATTCTAATTAAATTGTCCTTTTCTTTGCTTTACTAATATAGGTCCTTTTTTCTTTGCCCATTTATAAGGACTACCTACACCATAATGTCTTGGATCACTGTCATAACCTCTTGTATCAGTAAATCCATAAAGATAAGCCATATCGTTACTATATCTAATCATTCCATTTTGTTTTAAATAATCAAATAATTCTTCATCTATATCATAATTACCAATTAATTCTAATGGATTTTTAAATTTTTCTTTAGGTTTAACATCATAAGTATAACTTTTAAAATCATAAAAATTACCTTCTTCATCTACTTTATGTCCGTGTAATTCAAATCTTGGTTTCAGTTCAATAGAATTATAATCTTGTAAGCCTAAAGTAGGACAATCTATTGTATTATCACTAAACACAATAAACTCAATAACAATATCATTAAACGATGTTGCATAAAATTTTCCAACTTCTTGTTTTTCCATACTAATATTCACTTCCTTTCTTTTCTTGTGAATTACCATTTAAAAATAGAAAAAAGCACGGTAAATCACTAATTCGTGACTCCGTACTTTTAAAAGTTCGTGTAGGTTAATACCCGAGATAGCTCAATATTAATATCTTATATCTCCTCACTTGATTGATTATTATACACTATATTTTATAAATGTCAATCTCCTAAATTATTTACTATCAATTAAGTATTTATTATCTTCATTAACTTGTTGTTGTAATACTTCTAGTTCTTTAATATTTTTATTATTTTTTAAGGCTTCCATTTGATTTCTTGCCGATTCATTTAATTGGACTAGTCTATCAGATTGCTTTATATTCATTCTAATTAATTCTGCATTAGTATTCTCTAAGTTATTTAAAATAATTAAATGAAGTAAATCAGTATAATCTCTCATATTACCATTTTTAGCAAGGTCTGGATTATCTTCTCTCCATTCTTTAGCTGTCATACCAAATAAAGCAACATTTAATACATCTGCTTCATTTACATATACAAATTTAATTTGTTGTTCTGTTAAAGTAGGAACAATATATTTCTTTATTGCATCAGTATGAACAACATAATTTAATTTTGACAATAATCTGTTTGCATGCCATTCTATTTTTTCTTGATATGTTTCATTTCTTTTTAATCTTTCAAATTCTTTAATTAAATATAATTTAAACTCTGGACTAATCCAACTAGCAAACTCAAAAGCAATATCACTTCTTGCAAAAGTTCCACCACCATATTTACCAGATTTTGAAATAATACCTATAGCATTTGTTTCTCTGATCCATTTTTGAGGGGACATAGTAAATGCATGTCTTCCTGCTTCATTTTTAAACTGGTCGAATTCGACCACTTTAAAATTTTCATTATTTAATTCTTCCCATACACCTAGAAAAGAAATTGTTTCTTTATTTCTTAACCAATTTTTAACAACATCTGCTGGGGCTTCATCATTTTGAGTTTTTGCTAAGTCAGTAAGTGATATATATTCATATCCATTAACTCTAACAACATTTATTTTACTACCTTTAACATCCATCTCTGATTGTATTATATTATTTTTCATAAGTTTGCTCCTTTCTTGAATTCTTCAGACGCGTCTGACCAATTTGTAAATTTTCTTATCTAATATAATTTTACCATAAAATTATCGCTCTAAATCATCATCTTTACTATAATTACTACTAAATTCATTTTGTATAATTTCTAAATCATCATCATCAATTATTTCTTCTTCATGTAATTCATCAATTAAATCATCATATTTATTTGAAGAAAAGAATTTATCTTGTAAGAACTTGATAAATTTATTCCATAATTCCTTAAAATAATTTAATGTTTCTTGCAATTTATCAACTTTATCTTCTAACATATCAATAGTATCATTGGCAAAATCTAATCTATTTTCTAAATCACTAATCCTATCTTCACGAGTACTGATTTTTTTCTTTAATTCTTTAACTTCATTAGAATGATTTTTTAAATCTTGCTCATATTTATCTAATATTACATTTATATCATTAGAGTCTTTTAAATTAGAAGTAGTATCATTAGTTTGTTCTATATATTTTTTAATTTTATCTATATCATCGTTTGAAATAGTATAATTATTTTTATTCATTATTGTTGGTTTCAAGTTATTTATAATATCATTTATTTCATTTGATTTACTTTGTAATTGATTAGCTTTGTCATTTAATTCTTTTAATTGTTTCTGATGTTTTTCTTGTTCTTTTCTAAATTTATTATAATCTTTCATATTAACAACATTAATATCAATGTTTCTACCTTCTTCTTTGTCTTTAAGAGAGTAGTTAAGATTATATATTCTATTAAATGAACTAATACAATATTCTCTCATCTTATCTTGAATATTAACTAAACTGATTTTAGTAAACACATCTGATTTGCCAACTTGTTTTTCCATACCATTTTTCATTCCATCTTTAAACGGAACACCAACTATATGTAAATGTGGTGATGATTCATCAAAATGAATTGTTGCATTAGCTATCTTAAAATTAGGAACAACATCTTCTAAATCTTGTGCCTGTTCTTTAAAAACTTCTTCCATTTTATGTTTAAATTTATCATCTTTATCAGACCAAAAATCCATATCTCCAAGTTCAATAATAATTTCACAAGCTAGATCTCTTTTATTATCGTTTGAGATATGATTAAAATAATTATCTATTTTTCTATCATTTCTAGTTTGTTTTTCATTATATTTAATTCTAGATTCTTCAAACAAATCTAAATATAAATTTTTAGTATCTTCTACAACAGAAGAAGTTCCTTTTATAGTTTTAATTAGTTCTTGCTCATCATCATATTTTCTTAAATTATGTTTATCTACTTTTGATAATTGTTGAAGATTTTGTATTGAATTATTATTAAGTGAAGTAGTTCCTGATTGATTAGACTTTGCTGTTTTTCTTGCTTTTTTAGATTTGTTTTTATCATTACCTAAATGTAGTGAATAAGATAATTCTACCATTTGTTTGCACCTCCTTTTTAGAACCTACTATTTGTATATAGTAGGGTTATTTTGCTATGTCAAAATTTCTAACCCCCTATATATTTTGACATCCACTTCGTATCTATCAAAATATGGGGGCTAAGGTTTAGTCGCCTTAGGAACCATATACTTTATTTCGTAATAATGCTTTAGACATTAAAACTACATAAAGTATTGATAAAATAGAAAGCACTGCTTTTTATTTTATCTGTGTAAATTATTCAAATAACTTTTGATTATTTTCATAATTTATTTAAACAAACTTTTCCCACTTTCATTGAACTAAGTTCAACAAAACGTGTTCGTTTGTTATTACTTTTTTATAAAAAGTAAACAAAAATCTTTTCATATGATAGATAACATCAAAACGAAAAAGTGATTTTGTTTTGATATTATTCCATTATTATTTTTATTTAGTTAGTCAAGAATTTCACAAGCAACTATCGTTGTTCCTGACTAACTTTATCATCTCTATTTAATATTTTTTCTCTCAATTGTTTTACCTTTTCAATTGATTCTAATTTCTTCTTTTTAGTTTCTTCATCTAATTCATAAACTCTACAATTAGTTCTTTCTGGAATAGATGTAAATACTTCTTCTTCATTATCTAATAAACATTTTTCATCATTACCAATATAAATAACTCCTAATTGTATTCTATCTATTTTATCCATCTTCTTATAATCTTCTATTGGAAATATTCTTACAATGTTTCTATTTTGATAATCATTAAAGAACATTACTTTATCATCATAGTAGTAAGTTGCTTCAAAATATCCTACATTATATAATTGTCTTAATGTGAATACTATTTCACTAACTTTTTCTATTGGTAAGTATTCACTAAATCTTAATTTAGTTCCAGCACCACCAAGTATTGCATAATCTTTTTTATCTAAATAACCTGCATCATATAAATCATTACAAGGTTTACAAATACTTTCTCTAAAATTAACTTCACCAATTCTAACTTTGTTATCAGCATAATATTCTAACTCAACATTATCTACATATCTCATAATTAAATCTGATTTTTCTTTTCTAGTATAATCTTCCCACATATAAGTATTTTCTTCATACTCTTTTGGATAAACTATTTTATTTATACAATCAATATCTCTTTTTATTAATATATCTTCTGGTGTAAATTTTAACTCATTACATACTTCACAATTTCTAATTTTAATTTCAATGCTAGTAATTGTTTTATCTACAATTTCTTTTTCTTCATCATATTCTTTTATTGTAAATGATCCATTAATATATGCTTTTCTAATTCTTTCTTGCTTTTGTTGTTGTTCTTTTAATTCTTTTATTAATTTTTCTTTTGGATTCTCAAGTTTAGTTTGTATCATTGGAAGTAGTGTTTGATTTACTACTGCATCATATTCTTGTATATCTTCAATAAAATTATTTAATTCTTTTTCTATATCTTTTTCTTTAATTGTTATCTTACAATCATGACATTGATAGTAATAATAAACATTTCCATTTTTCTTTCTAGTTGCATTACCACCTAATATTCTCTGACATTTAGGACATTTAAGTTTTTGCAAGAATAAATAATCCTTATCTCGTTTATAATTTCTTGAGTTTCTTCTTTTTTGTACTTGGCATTCTTCCCATAATTCTTTACTTATTAATGGTTCAACAACATTTTCATAATAAGTAGGATTGTTTGTTCTTTTACCGTGAACGAAATCGCCTTTATAAATTTCATTTGATAATATTTTTAATATAGTAGAATCTTTCCAATTTGTTTTACCTAATACCTTTTCTCTATTGTAAAGATTACTTATTGTTTGATAAGAATTGCCTTCATGATATAAATTAAATATTCTAATAATATCATCTTTAGTTGATTCATCTGGAACAAGTATTTTATCAACTCTTTTATAACCAAAAGGAGCTTTATGTGGAATATGACCTTCTTTAATTGCACCAGCTAGTCCTATTTTAGTTCTTTCGCTTGTTCTTTCAATTTCATTTTGTGAAACTGATGTAAGTATTCTTGAAATCATTTTTCCATTTGCATTAGTAGTATTAATATCGTCATTAGCACAATCTAAATAAGCATTATTTTCTTCTAAGAATCTTATGATTTTTTCCCAATCAAATACACTTCTTGTAAGTCTATCAAGTTTTAATACTACAATAGTATTACATTTCTTATCTTTAATATCTTGTAATAATCTTTCAAACTCTGGTCTATAATTACCTGTTTTAGCACTTATTCCTCGTTCTTCATAAACATCATATATTTCATAACCCTTATACTCACACATAGCCCTTAATCTTTTTTCTTGTTCTGGTAAACTAAATCCTTCTCTTGCTTGATCTTCAGTACTAACTCTAATATAAAGACCAGCAATTTTCTTTTCATTATTCATAAATCTTCAACTCCTTTTACTAAAAAAGAGGAGACAATAGTATTTAATAAAGTCTAAATACTACTGACTCCTCAATTAATTCAATATCATAAATTTTCGATATCTTGTGTTTATTTATCATCGATGTACCTCCATTTCTAGAGAATACCTCTTTCATTGGTTATTTATAATATCACTTTTTTATGATTTGTCAATTCCTTATTTAGGGAATAAGTAGTATCTATAAGAAGTTGGTATATAAATATTAATTTAATTGCTTAATAAATGACTCTAATTCGTTTATTTCAAGTTTGTTTGATAAATTACCTACATATATAGTTTTTGAGTAATTAAAGGCTAAAAAAGTTATTCCTTTAATAATTATTCTATGTGGTTCAATGTATGATAGATTAGTTCTATCAATCTTTCTTATATTACCATTTATTATTGTTGGAGTAGTATTACAAAATCCACATATAAATTCTATCTTCTTCTTTAATTCATCATCAAACTCTAATTCTTTCTTTACAATATTAATCATTTAAACCTGTCCTTTCTTTAATTAACAAAAAAAATACCAACTTCTTTTAGAAATTGATATTTTCTATATTAAATCCAAAACTTTAAAAGTCTGGACAGATTTCCCAATGGTGGAGCTGAGGAGAATTGAACTCCTGTCCAAAGATATCTTCAATTAAGCTTCTACAAGTTTAGTTAGTTATAAGATGTCCTATAATAATTGTTAACTAACAAACTATATTATAGTAAGCTTATATAATTCTTTAATATCTCTAAGCTAGATATTAGTATATCCCATTAAATCGAACCTTCTTAGTCTCCCATGGGAGAAGAGATAAAGAAAGTTGCATTTCTTAATTTCTATTAAGCGTAGGCTACAACGTTACCTTTGAACATTGAAGCAAATGCGTTTTTAATTTTATTTCCAGTTATTTTTTGTTTGGATTTAACGGTTCCCACCGACTTGCCATTTAACCAAATAGTCTTTGTCGAAACCTGAACAGCCCCGTAATTAAATTATAACATATAATTAATAAATGTCAATTAATTAGTGTGCCTAGTCATTATTTTTTTTATTGTATATCTTATTATAGGTGGTTATATGAATAAACGATGGTGGTTTGGGCGTGGAAAATGGTGGATTTTATTTTTTACTTTTTCTATTTTATTATTCTATCAATTATTGCTTACATTTTTTATTTTAAGCAGGTTTAATATTTTTTTAATAATTTTATTTATGGGTATTGTTTTCTGGTGTTTTATTAGAATTATATGGTGAAATAAATTCTTGAGTTTTATATATAAGATCTATCATTTTCCCAGCCTCTATTGTATTTTGATATTCTGTTTTGTTTAGGTTTAGTTTTTGTGGCAGTGATATTAATACGAAGAATAGTTTTTGTTCTTCTTTTTGTAGTGGTGAATTTTTTATATATATTTTATATATTTCTTCGAAATCTAGTTCTCTTCCATGTTTTATATAAAGTTTATATAAGTCAAAGACTGGTATCCCTATTTTTGCTTTATTCCAACTTATTAGATATTTATTTTCATTTTCTATGAAGTGGTCTAGTTCTAGGTTGTTATGCAATACTACTAGTCTTTGTTTATGTTTTTCTTTTACCATTTTGTACCAATTATCTAGTTCTTGTTTTGAGTAGTATAGTGTTTCTAGTATTTTTGTGAAGTTTCTTGCGATTAAATATTCGCATGGACTCATGTATATTTTTGTTTCTATTATGGTTATTAAGTCATTATAATATCCATACAGATATTCAATATTGTTGTTTATGTCTTCATATAGTTCTTTATATTCGTCTTCTGTTGTTTCTTTATAGTGTGTTGTTTTATTGTGGAGTAGGCTTACTAGGTATATCATGTCTATGATTTTTTGTTCTTTTGGAATGTTATAGTCTTCAATATATTCTGTTATTTCATATTCTTCGTTTTGATTTAATATTTTTGGCAAATAGTTATAGTTTCTTGTTTTTAAGTATTCATATATATTCTGCATGTTTTTTTGTTTTTGTTTTATTATATATTTTTTATTTTCTGTTTCTATTAGTGTTGCTGTTTTGATTTTTTTATATTTTTTTGGTTTTATATTGTTTTGTTTTAGTATTTCATTAATTATTTGCATTTTTTTCTGGTATTATTATTTTATCTCCAAGTTTTATTTCTGTTAGGTCATTATATTCTTCTAGTAAGTCTTTTGTTACGTTATATTTTGTTTGTATTGTTTCTAGGTTATCTCCTTCTCTTACTATATATACATAATATGTTTTGTATTCTTCTTGTTCTATTATGTTTTCAAATATATTTATTGTGTTTTTTTCTTCGTTTTTTATTTCTTTTTTTTGTTCTTCTTTTGTTTCTTTTATTTGTTCTTGTATTTGTGTTTCTGGTATTTCTTGTTCTATTGTTTCTTCTTCTATACATCTTTCTTCTAATTTTATTGTTTCTTTTTCTATCTTTGGTTCTTCTATTTTTTCTATTAGGTTATCTAGTAGTATTTCTATATTTACTTCGAGTATGCTATTATTTATTATTTCATAATAGAAGTCGTTTATATCTATTATTATGTTTTCTGTTATGTATTTTTCGTCTAGTTCTATGTTCATTGGTATTTTAAATTCGAAGTTGTCTATTAGTTCGCTTGTTTCTGTTATTTTATATGTTCCGTTTATTATTAGGTCTCCTTCTATTTCGTTTTGTTTTGTGTGTAGTGTATTTTCTAAGGCTATGCTTGTTATTTCGTTTACGTTTGTTTTGAATGTAAGCTGTTTTTTAAATGGTATTATTTTTTTCATTTTTACCCTCCTAGTTAATTGTATTAAAAAAAAGATAGTTTATTCTATCTTTCGAATATTATTTTGAATATTTCTTCGTATGTTTTTACTGGGATGTATTCTATATCTTTCTTTATTTCTTCTGCTATTTCGTCTATATCAGCTATATTATCGTATGGAATTATTATTTTTTTTATATTGTTTCGTGCTGCTCCTGTACTTTTTTCTTTTAGTCCACCTATCGCAAGTACATTTCCTCTTAGTGTTATTTCTCCTGTCATTGCGATGTTTGATGATACTTTTTTATCTGTAAGTGCACTTATAAGTGCGGTAGTAAGTGTAACTCCTGCGCTTGGTCCGTCTTTTGGAATTGCTCCTTCTGGAACGTGTATGTGGATGTCTAGTTCTCTTAGTTTGTCCTCGTCTATTTTGAATGTTTTGCTATTTGATTTTATATAACTGAATGCGATTTTTGCGCTTTCTTGCATTACTTCTCCAAGTGAACCTGTTAGTACTAGTTCTCCAGTTCCTTTATAGTAGTTTACTTCTATTGGTAATACGTCTCCTCCATATGTTGTGTATGCTAGTCCATTTACCACTCCTACTTGTGCTTTTGTATCTTTATATATATAGTGATATTTTTCGTTTCCCAGATATTCTTTTAGATTTTCTTTTGTTATTTTTATTTCTTTTGGATTTTGTTTTTGTATAACTAGTTGTGTTACTATTTTTCTTATTATTGTGGATAGTTTTCTTTCTAATTCTCTTACTCCTGCTTCTTTTGTGTAGTGTCTTATTATTGTAAGGAGTGCTTGATCTTCGAATTTTATTTTATCTTCTATTCCATGTTCTTTTTCTATTTTTTTTATTAAGTAGTTTTTGCATATGTCTAGTTTTTCGTATTCTGTATATCCACTTAAGTTTACTATTTCTAGTCTATCTCTTAGTGCTTCTGGTATTTGTTCTACATAGTTTGCTGTTGTTATAAACATTACTTTTGATAGGTCATATTCTTCTTCTATATAGTTGTCTGTGAAGTATTTGTTTTGTTCTGGATCGAATACATCTAATAATGTACTTGCTGGATCTCCTTTTATGTCTTTTGTCATTTTGTCTATTTCGTCTACTAGAAATACTGGGTTTATGCTTCCTGCTTTTTTCATTGATGTTATTATTTTTCCTGGGCTTGAACCTATATATGTTTTTCTATGTCCTATTATTTCTGCTTCGTCGTTTACTCCACCTACTGACATTTTTACGAAGTTTCTATTTATTGCTTTTGCGACTGTGAACGCTAGTGTTGTTTTTCCTACTCCTGGTGGACCTACTAGGCATAGTATTGGACCTCTTAGTTCTTTTGTCATTTGTTTTACTGCTAGATATTCTATTATTCTTGTTTTTACTTTTTCTAGTCCATAATGTGTTTCATCTAGTGTTTTTTTCACTTCTTCAAGGTTTTCGTTGTCTTTTGTTTCTTTTGTCCATGGTAGGTCTAATAACCAGTCTATATAGTTTTTAGTAACGCTTGTTTCTGGTGACATTGTTGAAAGGTTTTCGTATTTTTTTAGTTCTTTTTCTAGTCTTTCTTTTATGTGTTTTGGTGCTTTTAGTTTTTTTATTTTTTCTTTTAGTTCATCTATTTCTGATTCTTTATAGTTTCCTTCACCAAGTTCTTCTTTTATTATCCTTAGTTTTTCTCTTAGTATAAATTCTTTTTGATTATCGTCTAGTGTCTTTTTTATGTCTGAGTCTATTTTTTTGTCTATTTCGTATAGTTCTTGTTGCTTATATATGTCTTCTAGTATCATTTTTGCTCTTGTTTTTTTGTTTGTTTCTTGTAGGTATTCTGTTTGTCTTTTTCCGTCTAGTGGTAGGTATGGTACTATTATATCTGTCATTTTTGATATGTCTGTTGAGTTTATTATAAGTGATAGCACGCTATTTGACATGTTTGGTACTGTTTTTACGCAGTTTTCTATTTCTTTGTATATTTTTCTTATCAGTATATTTTCTTCTTGTTCTTCTAGTTTTTCTTCTTGTACATTTGATATTATTGATTCTATTACTTCAAAGTTGTTATTTAGATTTAAATATTCGTGTACTTGTGCTCGTGATTGTCCTGTTATTATTACTCTTGTTTTTCCGTTTGGTAATTCTATTTTGTGTGATATTTTGGCGATTACTCCTATTTTTGGTAGGTTTTCTGTTTTTAGTGTTTCTAGTGGTTCGTTTATGCTTACTACTAGGAGTTCGTTTTCGTGAAATAGTTCTGAAACATCTATTATATTTTTGCTTTCGTCGTTTGTAAATTCTAGTCTAATATCGTTATTTGGAAGCAGTATGATTCCTTTTAATAGTATTACTGGTAAGTTTGTTTTTATCATGTTTCTGCCTCCTTGAAATTGTTTTTTATTATAGTACAAAAAAAATTAAATGTCTATATAATTGACTTTTAATTTGTATTTTTTTCTGATAGATGTTGTTCCAGTGGTTCTATGTTATAGCCTTTTGTTTTTATGTAGTTTATTATTAGTTCTAATTCTTTATCTGTTTTTATTGTTATTAGTGATCCTGGTTCTATTTTTTCTTTTATTTGTTTTAGTGATTGGGCTATTATATTTGGTTTTATTGTGTAGTGTTTTTGTTTTGAACATATTTTTAGGTTTTCTTTGTTTTCTTTTTCTGCATAGCAGTATTTTGTGTCTTTTTGTAATAGTTCTTTTTGTTGGTAGTTTTGGTTTTTGTTTAGTGGGTTTATTGTATTTTCTAGTTGCTTTATTCTCTTTATTTCTTCTGGGTGTTGTTTCATCCAATTATATTCTATAAAGAATGTTGCTTTTGTGTTTGTTTTTTCTAGTATATTTATTATTTGATTTATGTTATCGTTTTCTTTTACTAGGAATATCAGGCTTATTGTGTTTTTTTCTGGGTTTCCTTTTATTATATATTTTTGATATTGGTTTTCTATTGTTTTTTCTGGTTTTATTTCTTTATATTTTAGGTATTTTTCGTTATATTTTCCTATTTTTTTTAGTTGTTTATATGATTCATTTACATCTATTTCTTTTCCGTTTAGTCCTGGTATTATTGTATTGTTTTCTATTACTCCCTCTATTGGTTCTATTTTCTTTTGTTCTTTTTTTTCTTTTATTTCTATCATTATTTGGTCTTGTTCTTGCATTACTGTTTGTGTTTGTTGTGTTATTGCATAGTTAAGTGCCATTAGGGTTGTTAGTCCTAGTATACTTAGTATTTTTTTCATCATACCACCTATTTAAGTGTATGTTTTTTTGGTTTATTTTTTCACTTTATTTTTTTATAGGCATATTATATTGTGAAAGGGGTTTTTTTATGAACAATTCTTATGGTAGGCCTAATTTTTCTAATGGTTTTAATGGTGGCAGTTATTCTTTTGGTGGTAGTTCTATTCAAGGTGGGCAGAATGACAGATTAATTGGAGGTGGGTTTGTTTTTCCTTTTCTTCTTGGTGGGGTAACTGGTGCGGCGATTGCTCCTGCTTTTTGGAGACCTCCTTATAATAGACCATTTTATGGTCCTGGACCAATTTACGGGCCTTATTATGGTGGACCTTATTATGGTGGACCTTATAGACCGTTTTAGCTTTGTATTTTAAAAGAGAAAGACTTTTTGTGGTTCTTTCGAAAGTTTCCGGAAGAACCTTTTTTTCTTTCTCTTTTTTTATTCATATATTTCTATTTTGTGTTCTTTTGTTGCTGTATTTCCTGCGTCATCGGTCACTTCGTATATTATTTTGTATGTACCTGGCTTTGTTATGTCATAGTCTCCTTTTATTTTTATATTTTTTGTTATATCTCCGTCGAAGTTATCTGTTGCTTTGCACGCTATTATGTTTTTTTCTCCTATTTTGTATTTTGTTGTTTCTTCTTCACATTCTATTTTTGGTTTTATTTCGTCTACTATTTTTATTATTCTATTTACTTCTGTTTTGTTTCCACTTTGGTCTTCTACTTTGTATGTTAGTATGTATTCTCCGTAGTTTTCTGTATCTATTTTTCCTTGTATTTCTACTTTTGGTGTTATGTCTCCTTCGTATTCGTCTATTGCTTGATATCCTGGCTCTTGGTATTCTGTTTTTATTGACATTTCTAGTATTTGATTTCCTTTTAATTTTATTACTGGTGCGATGTCGTCTATTATTTTTACGTTTCTTCTTACGTGTAGTGTTCTTCCTTTTAAATCTAGTGAGTAGTCTATGTAGTAGTTTCCTATTGTTTTTGTGTCTATGTTGCTATCTATTTTTATTTTGCTCATATAGTTTCCTGTTGCGTTTTTTACTATTACTCCTGGTTCTTGGTATTCGTCTCTATATGAAAGTACCATGTTTTCTAGTCCATTTAGTTGCAGTCTTGGTAGTGTGTTATATATAACTGATATTGTTATTATTGCTAGTATTATGATTAGTGGAAGTATTCTTTTTAGTATTTGTGGTTTCATTGTTTCACCTCTGCTTTTTGTATTATAGCATTTTTTTGTGTTTTTTACAATTTAAAAAAAGTATAGGTTTTTGTTTCCTATACTAGTTTCCTTTTAATTGTTTTCTAATATCTCTATTTATGTCTCTTTGTTTTATTGTTTCTCTTTTGTCATAGTTCTTTTTTCCTTTTGCAAGTCCTATAAGGAGTTTTGCTTTGTTTTTGTTTGTGTATAGTTTAAGTGGTATTATCGTATATCCGCTTATTTTTATTTTGTCATTTAGTTTTAGTATTTCTTTTTTGTGTAGTAGTAGTTTTCTTGTTCTTGTTTCTTCGTGGTTGAATATGTTTCCTTCTTTGTATTGGCTAATATGCATGTTTATTACGTATGCTTCGTTTTGTTTTATAACTACATAACTATCTTTTAGATTACAATTTCCATGTCTAATTGATTTTATTTCTGTTCCTTTTAGTACTATTCCTGCTTCGTATGTTTCGAATATTTGGTAGTCGTATTTTGCTTTTCTATTGTTTATTTCTATCATGTTTTGTCTCCTTTTTTAGAATCCTACTTGTATTCTTGGATCTTGTTTTGGGTTTATTATAAGTTTATATTTTTCGTATATGTTTTGGTAGTCATATAGTAGGTCATCATTAAGGTTATAGAATGGTATTACTTTGAATTTTCTATATCCTTGATGGTATGTCCATGTTAAGTCTGTTTTTATGTTGTCTATTGTTATTGTTGTTTTGTTTTCTTCTACGTGTTTATTGATATCTAATGATACCATCATTCCTACTCTTGTGTCTTCTTCTTCTTGTGCTGATACAAAGTTTCCTAATGAGTATATTACTAGTGTGTTATCTACATATTCTACTGGTTCTATTACGTGTGGGTGTGTTCCTATTATTATATCCACCCCTTGGTCTGCTAGAAATTGTGCGGCGTCTTGTTGGTACCATGATGGTTCATATATATATTCGTTTCCCCAGTGCATTGATACTATTAGTACGTCTACTTTGTCTCTTATTTTTTCTATGTCTTGTTTTACTTGTTCTTTATATGCTTCGTATTTTTCGTCTCCATATACTGTCCACACGTTTGCTAGATATTCATATCCTTCTGGTATTGGCAGTCCGTTTGTTCCATATGTGTATGCTAGCATGGCATATGTTATTCCGTTTTTTTCTGCTATTTTTATGTTGTCGTGTTTTTCTTGTGATGTGTAGCTTCCTGCTGTGTATGCGTTTTGTTTTTCCCAAAAGTTTGCCGAGTATTCAAGTCCTTCTAGGTCTTTATCCATTACGTGGTTTGTTGCTAGGTTTACCATATTGAATCCTATTTCTAGCATGTTTAGTCCTATCTCGTCTGGTGAGTTAAATCTTGGATAGTTTGATAGTCCTAAGTTTTTTCCTCCTATTATTGTTTCTTGGTTATAGAATGCTAGGTCGTGTTGTTGTGCTAGTGGTGCTATTTCTGTAAACATTGGTTTGAAGTCGTATATTGGGTATCCGTCTTTCCCTATTTCGTTTGTTTCTGCGTCATAGTATACTGCGTCGTGTATTAGTGTGTCTCCTACTGCAAATAGTGATAGTTTGTAGTCCTCTATTTGTGGTTGTTTTACTGTTTCGTCTATTGGTGTTTGTTCTTGATTGTTTGGTTTGTTTATTTTGCATCCTGTTAGGGCTATTATCGTTATTACGAGTATAAGTATTTTATTTTTGGAGTTTTTATTTTTGTATTTGAAAGTCAACTGTTTTTGCCTCCTTATTTGCTGCTTTGACTATTATTTTTACTTTGTCTCCTAGCCTATATCCTCTTTTATTTTTTCTTCCTACTAGACTGAATGTTTCTTCGCTATATGTGTAGTAATCTCCTTCTAGGTCATCTAGTCTTACTAGTCCTTCTACTAGGTTTGGTAGTTCTACGAACATTCCGAATGGCATCACGCTACTTATTATTCCTTCGTATTCTTCTCCAATATGTTTTGTCATGTATTCTGCTTTTTTCATGTCGTCGACTTCTCTTTCGCATTCTACGGCTGCTCTTTCTCTTTCTGATGAATGGTTTGTTATGTCTGTAAGTTTATAGTCGTATTTATTGATTGTTTCTTCATCTATTTGGTTTTCGAATATGTATTTTCTTAGTAGTCTATGTACTATTAGGTCTGGGTATCTTCTTATTGGTGAAGTAAAGTGTGTATAGCATTTGCTGGCTAGTCCAAAGTGTCCTATGTTGTTTTTATCGTATACTGCTTTTTGCATGCTTCTTAGTAGCATTGATGATAGTATTGTGTATTCTTCTTTGTTTTTTAGTTGTTCTAGCATTTTTTGCATTCCTTTTGGTGATATGTCTTTTCTATCTGCATTTATTTTGTATCCTAGTATTGATATAAATTTTCTGAAGTTGTTTATTTTTTCTTCTGATGGTTCTCCGTGTATTCTGTACACAAATGGCAATTCCATGTAATAGATGTGTGTTGCGACTGTTTCGTTTGCTGCTATCATGAAGTCTTCTATTAGTTTTTCTCCTGTTCCTCTTTCTCGCTTTATTACGTCTATTGCTTCTCCTTGTTCGTTTACTATTATTTTTGCTTCGTCTATTTCGAAGTCTATATATCCTCTATTTTCTTTGTATTTTCTAAGTATATGTGCTAGGTTTGCCATTTGTTTTAGTGTTTCTGCGTATGGTTCGTAGCCTTCTGGTATTATATTTTCTTCTAGTATTTTATTAACGTTTTTATATGTCATTTGCTTTCTTGATTTTATTATACTTTGAAAAATATCATAATTTATTACTTGTCCTTCTTTGTTTATTTCCATTACGCATGAAAGTGCTAGTCTTTCTACGTCTGGGTTTAGTGAACAGATTCCATTTGATAGTTTATGTGGAAGCATTGGTATTACTCTATCTGCAAGGTATACACTTGTTCCTCGTTCGTATGCTTCTTTATCTAGTGGTGAGTCTTCGGTTACGTAATGGCTTACGTCTGCTATATGCACACCTAGTTCGAAGTTTCCATTTTGTAGTTGTTTTAATGATATGGCGTCGTCTATGTCTTTTGTATCGTCTCCATCTATTGTGAATATTTCTTCTTGTGTTAGGTCTTTTCTATTTTGTTTTTCTTGTTGTAGTACTTCGAATGGTAGTTTATCTGCTTGTTCCATTTCTTCGTCTGTAAATGTATCATTTATTTCGTATTTTGCTGTTATAGATAGTATATCTACTCCAGGATCATTTTTGTGTCCTAGTATTTTTATTATTTCACCTTTGTAGTTGTTGTCTTTTAGTTTGTTTGTTATTTTTACTAAAACTTTATGTCCGTTCATGGCTCCCATTGTTTTTTTAGGGTCAATATCTATTTGAATTTTTATTTTTTTATCGTCTAGTTCTACGTGTGGTTTTCCTTGTTTATAGTAGAATTCTCCCACCATATTATTTAGGTTTCTATCTACTATTTTTACTATTCTTCCTTCTGGTTCGTCTATATTTTTTGATGTTATTTCTACTATTACTGTATCGTTATGTATTGCTTTATTCATTGAGTCTGTTGGAATAAATATGTCTTTGTTTGTTCCTATGTCTACAAATCCAAATCCTCTTTTATTAACTGATATTTTTCCGATTTTTAGGTTGTTATTTGTAAACAGCATATAGTTATCTTTTTTTGTTTTATATATTTTTAGTTCTTGTTCCATTTCATTTAGTGTTTGAATTAGTGTTTTGAATTCTGTTTTTTCTAGGTTTAGTTTTTCCTCTATTTCGAAAACACTTAGTGCTTTAGTTTCTTTTGTTAGTTGTTCTATTATCTGTTGTTTTAGTTGTTCGTTGTTTTTATTTTCCATATAATCCTCCATGTTTTATATTTTCTTATATAAATTATACACTTTTTTTTTAAAAATTAATATGGTTATTTTTTGTTTTTTGGTTATTTTAGTGATTTTTCGTTTTATAAATAGTTGAACATTTTTTTATAAAATGGTATTATATTGTTGTATAACATATTTGAAAGGATGGTATATATGAAAAAAGGTATATATTTTAGTTGTTTAGTTTTAGGTTTATTGTTTTTTACTGGATGTGGATCTAAGTCTTTAAGTTGTACTAGAGAGAATAATTATAGTGATGAAATGATTATGAATCAAGATTTAACTGTTTCTTTTAAAAAGGATAAGGTTAATAAGTTATCTATGAATATGGATGTTAAGTTAGGTGAATCTTATGATTCTTTTAAGGATTCTTTGATTGAATCTGTTGAAAGTGAGTTTTCTAAGTATTCTGATCAAAGTGGTATTAATTATAAGACTAATAAGAATGATGATGGATTTAATTTTAAGGTTAAAATTAATTTTAATAAATTAAGTGATGAAGCTAGAAAAAATCTTGATATTGTTAATTATGAAAATTCTTATGATTCAGTGAAGTTTGAGCTTGAAGATGCTGGATATAGTTGTAAATAATTATTTAATTTTTTTTAAAACTTCTTTTTTAGAAGTTTTTTTTGTTTTTTTGGAGGTGTTTTATGTTGTTTTGTTGTATATATTTATAGGTGGTGTTTTTATGTATGACAAATTTTATATACTAAGGAATAAGTTTGAAATGATCAAGGGGATGGGTTGGGTTAAAAGTCTTAGACGTGGTTCTACTGGCATTGGTTATACTTTTGAATCTTTGCTTGGCAAGGAGGAGGATTCGTATTCTTTACCTGATTTTAACGGGGTTGAAATTAAAACTCATAGGCGATTTAGTAAATCTAATATTTGTTTATTTAATTATAATCCTGTTGGTGAAAGTTCTTATGAGCTTATGAGACTTTATAATTATTATGGGTATATGAGTATTAAGGATAAGGGAGTTAAGGTTTTAAATACTTCTGTTTATTGTGATTGGATTAGGGATGTTGGTATTAATTATAAGTTTTGTTTAAAGATTGATTATGATAATAAGAAAGTTTTTCTTGTAGTTTTTGATAGGTTGGGAAATTTTATTGAGAAAAAGTCTTTTTGGGAGTTTTCTACTTTGCGTGATAAATTATATTCTAAAATGGAATATCTTGCTTATATCGAGGCGTATAATAAGTTTTCTAGTGGTATTGAGTATTTTAAATATAATGACATTAAGTTTTATAAATTGAGGGATTTTAATACTTTTATTGATTTATTAAATCGTGATAAAATACGTGTTACTTTTAAGGTTGGTGTTTATACCAGTGGTCCTAGATCTGGCGAGATTAATAGTCACGGAACTAGTTTTAGTATTAAGTCTTCTGATTTAGAATTGCTTTATGAACCTATTTTTATATAGTTGTTTTGTTGGTGGTGCCAAGGGGCTTCTGGGTTCAAAAAAAACTCATATAAACTATGAGTTTTATTATTCTAAATGGTCGGGAAAACAGGATTTGAACCTGCAACCCCTTGGTCCCAAACCAAGTGCTCTACCAAATTGAGCCATTTCCCGATATATGGTGCGCCCGATAGGAGTCGAACCCATAACCTTTTGATCCGTAGTCAAACGATCTATCCAATTGATCTACGAGCGCATTACCTATCGTATGTTTAATAATTTAATGGTGGCTCCAGCGGGAATCGAACCAGCGACACAGGGATTTTCAGTCCCTTGCTCTACCGACTGAGCTATGGAGCCAAAAAAAATGGCGGTCCCGACGAGAATCGAACTCGCGATCTTCTGCGTGACAGGCAGACGTGATAACCGCTACACCACGGGACCAAATGGTTGCGGAGGCAAGATTTGAACTTACGACCTTCGGGTTATGAGCCCGACGAGCTACCAGACTGCTCCACTCCGCGATATAAAATAGAAATGGCGGAGAGAAAGGGATTCGAACCCTTGCGCCAGTTGCCTGACCTACCGGTTTTCAAGACCGGACCCTTCAACCAGACTTGGGTATCTCTCCAAAAATAAAATGGTGCCTAAGGCCGGACTTGAACCGGCATGAAGTATGACCTTCGCAGGATTTTAAGTCCTGTGCGTCTACCAATTCCGCCACTCAGGCATATATCAAAAAGGATTTAACCTTTATGAACAATAAAATGGTGTCCCGTACAGAACTCGAATCTGTGACCCTTTGATTAAAAGTCAAATGCTCTACCAACTGAGCTAACGGGACATATAATTGGCTGCCTCGGCTAGATTCGAACTAGCGAATGCCACAGTCAAAGTGTGGTGCCTTACCGCTTGGCTACGAGGCAATCTAACCTTATTGCCTAAAAAGAATGGTGGAGGGAGATGGATTTGAACCATCGAACCCGAAGGAACAGATTTACAGTCTGCCGCGTTTGGCCACTTCGCTATCCCTCCAAACAAAGTGGTGCCGGAAATAGGACTTGAACCCACAACCTACTGATTACAAGTCAGTTGCTCTACCAATTGAGCTATTCCGGCATAATAATGGTGGGCGATATAGGACTCGAACCTATGACCCCCTGCTTGTAAGGCAGGTGCTCTAACCAACTGAGCTAATCGCCCGGAAAATCAATCAGACAGTTATAACTATACCATCTGTTTCTTTGTTTGTCAATATTTTTTGCAAATTTTTATTTTATTTTTTTAATACTGCTAAACTATTATCTATCCATTTTGGTAATTTATATGAAAGAGTTTTAAATCCTAAGGGTGTTTCAATTATTTTTTTTTGTTTTTTTATTTTTTGTGGTTTATATTTTATATTTTTTATACTTAGTTTTAAATGGTTTGTTTTGTTGTCAACATCTAGTATCTCAACATAAATTGTATCTCCAATATTCATATAATCTGTTATATTTTTTACGAATCCATGCGATATTTCTGAAATATGTATTAATCCGGTATAATACTCATCCAATGTTACGAAGGCTCCATACGATTCTATTCCAGATACAACTCCTTTAATTACTTTTCCTTTTTTATATTTTGTCATGATGCACCTCTTGCTTTTATTATATCATTAATATTTTTATATGTAAATTGTGAAATTATTTCTTTACTTAAAATATTATTTAATATATAATTGTTTTGGTGATTTTATGGACATTGAAAAAAGAATTAATTCTGTTATTGATGATTTAAGGCCTTATTTGTTAAGTGACGGAGGAGATATTGAATTTATTAAATATGAAGATGGTATTGTTTATGTCAGTATGAAAGGGGTTTGCGCTGAATGTGGAATGCTCGATATTACTCTTTATGAAGGTATTGAAAATGTTTTGAAAGATGAAATTCCTGAAATTAAAGGTGTCGTTAATATTTAAGTTATTTATTTAGCCATTCTATTTCTGGCATTTTTATTATAGTATTAAAGAAGTTATATAGATTTTTAATATTATTTTCAAATATTTCAGAGCTGTTAATTATTTTTAATAGTTCTTTTTCTTCTTTTTTATTATTTAATATTTGTTCACATATATCTAGGTATTTACTTGGATATAGTATTCTTATAAATAGTTTTTTTATTTCGTCTATAGTCAATTTTTGATTTCTTATATATTTTTCTATACATTTAGTTATATATTTATTTTCCATTATATTTGTTTTTAAATATTCTCCTATGTCTCTTATTCTTATATCCAGTATATAGTTTAAAGGATTATAAAATTCTTCTGTACTTGTGTTTTTTTCTATTCTATTATGTGATATTGCTATTATTTCGTTATTATTATTTAGTTCTGAAAGTAATGTTATGCAATTTTCTATTATTCCTATATAGTAGTCACTACTTTCTCTAATTAATGGGTATTTTTTTTTAAATTGGCTTATTTGATATTCAATGAAGTCTATTTTTTTTGTCCACAAATTATACCAATTATCTCTTTTAATATTTGAATAATTTATTATATTAATTGGTACATTCGAAATTGCTATTATATCATTTATGTTTATTTTTCTATTTGTAATTTGTATCTTTAAAAGAATATATGGTATTCCATTTATGTTTGTTATTATATTTTTTTTATTGTTTAATATTATTTCGTGTGTATAAAAACCTATTGTTTTTAAATATATTTGTAAATTATATATTTCATTTATTTCTCTGTATGTTCTCGTACAATTATTTAGTAAATATGTTATTTCTTGAACTGTAAATTTATAGTTTTTTTTATTTTGGTGAATATTTTCCGCATCTAAATTATAGTAATACTTTATTGCATTTTTCATGTTTCACCTTCTTCTTAATTATATGTTTTTTATAAAAAAAAATAAGTCTATGGCTTATTTTTCTATTATTTTTTTTACATTATTAATTATTTCATTTAATTCTGCTATTTCTGCATTTAAACTATTGATTTGTTCTTGTAATTCATTATTTTTATTTTTTTCTTCTTCATACATTTTTTGATAATCTCCAGCTTGTTTGTTAGTTTCTATATTTGTATCAAAATTCATTGTATTCATGTTTTCGCCAAAATTAAATGTTGGTTGTTGCATTGGTATATCGAATGTTGGTTGTTGCACTGGTTGCTCAAATGCTGGAGCACTTGGTATTTCGAATGTTGGCTGTTGTACTGGTTGTTCGAATGCTGGAGCACTTGGTATTTCGAATGTTGGCTGTTGTACTGGTTGTTCAAATGCTGGAGCACTTGGTATTTCAAATGTTGGTTGTTGTACTGGTTGTTCGAATGCTGGAGCACTTGGTATTTCAAATGTTGGCTGTTGTGCTGGCTGTTCAAATGCTGGAACACTTGGTATTTCAAATGTTGGTTGTTGTGCTGGCTGTTCAAATGCTGGAGCACTTGGTATTTCGAATGTTGGTTGTTGTACTGGTTGTTGATTATTATTAACTATTTTTTTATTTGCCGACAAATCGTTTACTAATGGTGCGTTTAGTTTGAATACTTTTTTATCTTTTAATAGTATATTAGCTATTTTATTTGTATCTAAATCTTGTACTGGTACAGGCATTCCTTCTTTGTTTGCTTTTACTATTACTTTTACAAGATTTTTTACTTCTGTCCATTCATTATCATTTAGTGTTTCAGCACTATATGTCCCATTTTCTTGTGTTATTTTTGCTACATATAATCTTGTGTATCCTGCTTCATCTACCTCATTTAATGAATATATTAAGTATTCTTGCCCATTATTTTGAAAATATCTTACAACATTTACTAGTCCACTTTCTCCTTGTAAATTACTTATTGTTATTTTATCCATATTCATATCGTATGGCCTCCTTCTTATTCTATCAATAATGATAACAAAAAATTGTTATTTTTTCAATAGTTTTTTTAAATTTATAGTGTTTAGGTTATTGTTTACACCTTTTTTTGTGTAAAGAATATGCTATATTAGAAATAAAGAAGGGGTGGTTTAGATGTGTAATAATATTTCTGATGATTGCAAATGTATTTCTGAAATTTTGTCTATAATTAATATTCTTCAACAGAATGCTGAATGTGGGGATTCTTGTTTAGATACTTGTGATAGAGGTTTTCTTGGTTGTAGTGTTTCTTCTATAAGTTGTAATACAAGACCTGTAATGCTTTATACTTGTGGTAATAATGGTGTTCCTTTAAATATGCCAATAAGCAAGAGTCCAACTGAGACTACTACATCTACAATTTTTAGAGTTGAAAAAGTTGATGGATGCTGTGCTACTTTTAGGGTTTTAGTTCCGAATACTGATACAACTGAAACTTATCCATACGAAGCTACTAACTCATTTTTTACTGTTAATTTGAATTGTGTTTGTATTTTAAGATGTTTGCAAGATACTTATGTTGAATGTGTATAGAAAACGAGTTTTCTCGTTTTTTTGTTTTTTGGTTGATAATGTTTATTATTATTTTATTTATCTTCGTATGGTTCTATATTTATTATATCTTCTATTTTTATCAATTCATTTTCTATGGTTATTATATTTTTGTTGTTTTTCCCTATAATTTTTGTTGTTATTTCTTTTTTGTTGGTTGTTATTTTTACTGGTATTTTATATATGTATTCTTTTGTATTTATTATTTTGTTGATTTTTTGCATTATTGTTTCTGATGGTTTTTTAGTTTGATTTATTTTCTTTTTTGTTGGTTGTTGTATCATTTGTTTTTGTATTGATGTTTCTTTTTCTTTTTTTTCTGTTGTTTTGTATTTTTCAAGTGTTTCTGTTTGGTTGTTTTGGTTTATTGATGTGTATATTTTTTCGTTATTATCTATTGTTTTTGTAATGTTATTTGCGAATACTTTTGGTAGTTTTTTTTTCATTTCAAGTCACCTCTCTTAATTATATGTTTTGGGTTTTATTGTATTCTTATTTAGTTTTTTTTTCTAATTTTATTGTTGTTATAACTCCTATTATTCCTAGTATTATTCCTATTATTGTTTCTTGTGGTGTTCTTTGTGTTTCTAGTGTTTTTGTTGCTATCATTGTTGTTGTTATTATCATAAATATTGTTATTATTATGTTTAATTTATTGTTTTGTTTTTTTAATAGTATATTAATTATTTTTGATATTATTATTGTCCCTAATATGAATCCTATTATAAATGGTAGTAATATAAATATGTTTTGTTTTATGTACATTGGATTTAATGTCGTTGCGAATGTTTTAAGTATTATGTCGTAGTATCCAAAGATCATTAGTAGTGCGGTTCCGCTTATTCCTGGTATTATGCTTGACAGTGCATCTAATGAGCCTATTCCGATTAGTTTTATAAATTCAATTATTGTTTGTTCTATTATGTGATTATGTGTTCTCGGTATAATTCTTATTGTCATAAATATAATTATTATAATTATTATTGATATTATTATGTCTTTATAGTTTATTTTTATTTGTTTTATTATACTTGGAACTCCACCAATAATCATACCTATAAAAAGTAACATTGTCGCAAAATAATGTGTATTTAGGCTTTTTACAATTATTTTACTTGTTAGTGTTATTGCGAGTATTATCCCTATTGCAATTTTGGTTATGTATTTTATGTTTTCTATATTTATTTGTTTTAAATTTGATATTGTTTCTATTATTTTTTCGTATTCTCCTAGTGTTATTGCTAGCATTGCGCCTGATACTCCTGGTATAATTTTTCCTATTCCAATTATAAATCCTTTTATTATCAGGTTCATTTTATCACCTATTTATTATTATTTGTTTTTTTTTTGATTTATTACTTTATGTTTATATTTTTGTAGTTTTTTAGTTCATCTATGAATATTGAACTATTATTTTTTTGTGTTAGTATTATTGTTTCGTTTTTTGTTCTTGTTAGTGCTACGTAGAATAGTCTTCTTTCTTCTGAGTATTTTATTGTTTTATCTATTGTTATTAATTGTTCTAGTATTGGGTCTGTTTTTATTTTTGATGGAAATCCAAGTGTTTCATTTTTTGTGTTTATTATTATTACATTATCATAACCTAGTCCTTTTGCGCTATGTATTGTCATGTATTCTATTTTTGTTTTTTCATATTTTTTGTATGTTATTTTATTGTTTTGTTCTATTAGATTTTTATTGTCTATTATTTCGTTTTTGTCAAATGTGTATCTTCCTAGTATTAGTATTGTTTTTTTTTGTCCGTATTTTGTTATTATGTAGTCTAGGGCTTTCAATAGTTTTTTTTGTTTATTTTTTGTGTTATGTTTTATTATTGTTATTGGATTTTTTAGTGTTTTATTGCTTATTAGGTGTTTTTTTATTTGGTTTTGATTTTTTTGTATAAATTTTCCTGCTATATCTATTAGTTCTTGACTATTTCTATATGTTTTTGTAATTTTTTGTACTTCGCAGTGCTCTACGTTTTTTTGAAATTGTGTAAATAGGTTTATGTTTGATGATGCAAAGCTGTATATACATTGCCAGTCGTCTCCTACTACCATTATTTTGTTTTTTAGTTTTTTTGATATGTTTTTTATGAGGTTATATCTACATTCTGATATGTCTTGATATTCGTCTATTATTATGTATTTATATTTTAGTGTTATTTCATTTTTTTGTGTTATTATGTTGCTTGCTTCGTTTATCATATCGTCGAAGTCTATTTTATTTTGTTGTTTTAGTGTTTGTTGGTAGTATTTGTATAGTTTTTCTATTATATTAATAAATAGTTCTGTTCTTTTGCTTGTTATTTTAATCTTTTTTATATCTTGTTCTTCATAGCCTTTTGATTTAAACAATGTTATAAATGTTTTACATAAGTTTATGAATTTTGTGTATGTGTTATCGTTTTGTTGGATTATTTGGTTAAATATTTCTTCTATTTGTTTTGGTTGTTGTTTTATGTTATTTTTTTTTAGTTGTGATTTTAGTTGTTCTATTACATCTCCTTCATATATTTCTATTAGTTTTGTTTTGTGTTTTTTATGTATTTTTTTTAGTTTTGTTAGTTTTTTTCTATATTTAAAGGTATTGTATTGATTAATGTTAATTTGTTCTATGTAGTATGTTTCATTATTTGTTATTATTGTGAAGTCGGGTATATATTTTTCATTGTATTTATATGGTTTTTTGTATTGATATTCTATATTATTCATATATAGGTAGTTTGCAATTTTGGTTTCGTTTATGTTTTCTGTATATTCTTCTTGTATTGTTTTATCTCGTTTTTGATTTTGATTTATGTATTCTATTTTTTGTTTTAGTGTTTTATATTTTGTTTTATTTTTATAGTTATTGTATTTTTGGTAGTCATTAATTATTATGTATTCTTCTGATATTTCAAAGTAGTATAAGAAGAAGTCTAGTAGTCTTTTTAGTTGTTTTTTATCTGTTAAGAGTTCGTGTTCTACGTATTTTTTTATTATTTTTTCGTTTTCTGTTTCTATTTTTGGAGGATTTATTTGGTTGTTTTTTATTATGTCGTATCCAAATTTATGAAACGTTTGTATTTTTACATTATGTTTGAAGTCTTTATTTATTCTTTCTTTTAGTTCATTTACTGCTTTGTTTGTGAATGATATTATTAGTATTTCTTCGTCTTTTATATTTTTCTTTTCTATTAGATAGTTTACTTTTGCAGTTATTGTTGTTGTTTTTCCTGATCCTGCTCCTGCAATCACCATTTGGTTATCTTCGTCTGTTAATATTATTTTTATTTGTTCTTCGTCTAGTTTTATGTTTTCATCTATGTTTTTAAACATGTTTTCGAAGTAGTGTTTTTGGTTTTGTTTTTCTGTTTCTATGTATTTTTCGTTATTTTGTTTTCTTTCTTGTTCTGTTAGTTTTGATTCTTTATATGATATGTATTCCATTTTTGACCACCCAAAAAGAATATACTCTAAAAGTATATTCTTTCCCTCGTTTTTTTGTGATTTTTTTTATTTTTTTATGTTTTTTGTTTTTTGTGTTTAGTTATTTTCTGCATTTTTGTCTAGCGTTAGTTCTGTTTCATGTATTTTATTGTTTCTCATATATTTTATTTTTATTGTATCTCCTACTTCGTATTTATATAATACATATTTGAAATGAGCTGTATCTTCTATTTCTGTATCGTTTAGTGATAGTATTATGTCTCCTTTTTGTAGTCCTGCTTTTTGTGCTGGGGAGTTTTCTTGAGTTTTTATTACTACTATTCCTTTTTCTACTTCTTCTGGTATCATTATTGCTTGTCTATATAGATAGTATGTATTTGATACGTCTGTCATTTCTATTCCTATAAGTGGTCTTTCTATTTTTTCTCCTTGTTCTAATCTATCTATTAGTGTGTTAACTATTTCTATTGGTATTGCGAAGCCCATTCCTTCTACTTCATTTTGTACTAGTTTCATTGATGTTACACCTATTACTTCTCCATTTATATTTACTAATGGTCCTCCGCTATTTCCAGGGTTTATTGCTGCATCTGTTTGTAGTACTTCTATCATTTGTGAGAATGTTGTCGATTCTACTGTTATTGTTCTTTCTTTTCCTGATAGTATTCCTTTTGTTACTGTTCCCATGTATTCTTTTCCTAGTGGTGATCCTACTGCAAATACTGTGTCTCCTATTTCTGATTTTTTGCTTTCGCCTAGTGTTGCGATTTGTATTACTGCGTCTTGTGGTATTGATAGTATAGCGATATCTGAGTATTCGTCGCTTCCTAGTAGTTTTGCTTCTACTTCGTTACCGTTTGTTAGTGTTACTGTGAATTTGTTTCCTCCGTTTATTACGTGGTGATTTGTTATTATATATCCATTTGTTTCGTCTTTTTTGTAAACAAATCCTGTCCCTGTCGATATTCCAGTGTTATTTTTGTATGTTTCTACTAGTACTACTGCATCATATATTTTATTGATTGATTCTTTTATTGTGTTTTCTTCTGTTATGCTTACTGTTTTGTCTGTTTGTGTGTTTATTATTTTTTCGTTTGTTGGTGTGTATTTTATTACTAATACTGTTCCTATTATTCCTATAAAGAATGATATTATTATTGATGCTGTATAAATAATTTTATCTTTCATTTTGTCACCTCATATTCGATTATTTTTTTCCAGTTTGTTGGGAATCCTATTCTATTTAGTATTGTTTCTACTGGAACTGTATCTATTTTTCCATCAAGTACGTCTATTTCATAACTCATTTCTCTTATCATTTCTCTAAATTCTTCAGTGTTTAGCATGTATTTAAATATTATTATTAAAGCGAATAAGTCATTTTTTCCATATTTGTATTCCTCTTCTATTTTTTCTATTTGAAGTGCTTTATGTATTTTGTTATCAGGAATTGATCTTTGTGTTCTATGGTCATATAGTATATCTTCGTGTGCGCATAGGTTTCTAAAGTTTGCAAGTAGGTATAGATATACTTCCATATCTTTTTCTTCCATGTTATACATGTCCGCTATTTCTTTTTTGTCTTCTGTTTTTAGTATACAATAGAATTCTGACATTAGTCCAAATGATAGTACTTTTACTAAAATCCACATTGGAATGTATCCGTAATTTGTCATATAGTGCATTGTTGCGGTGTGTTTTTTTCCGTTGAATGCTAGTTGTTTTCTCATTTTGTTTAGTACGTCGTGTACTCGTTTTGCGTTTAGTGGATCTTCTGTGTAGTTTGTTGGATTTAGATAATTTTTTTCTTGGAATCCGTATTTTTTTGATAGTTGATAACTTATTATTGATTTTATATTGTTTTCTATTATTAGTATATTTTTGAAACAGATGTTTCTAATATGTCTATCAAAGTTAAATATTGCGTATAGTTCATTGAATGTTGATCCTTTTATAAAGTTTTTATCTTTATAGTTTTTCATAAGCAAGTGTCTATATCCGCTTATAAAGAAATAGTTTTCTTTTAGTAGTATTTGTTTTGTTTGTTCTTCGTCTTCAATTATTAAGTTTTTGTTTTTTAATATATTAATTTGTTCATCTAGATTTCTGAATATCTTATTCCTCATCTATATCACCCAGTATAATTATATCACAATTTTTGTGTTATAATTGTGTATTTTTTGTGTTTTTTATTTAAAGTATTCTATAATGCTTTCTGTTATTGTTTGCGCTATCTTTTTTTGGTGGTCTTTTTGTTTTAATTTATATCTATCATTTTCGTTACTTATGAATCCTGCTTCTACTAATATTCCTGGTTTTTCTATTCTATCAAACATGTACATGTTTTTTAGTTGTTTTATTTTTCTTTGCGAGTTTAGGTTTTGTTTAAATTTTTCTTGTGTTATTTGTGCGAGGTTTTGATTATTTTCGTTTTTAGTTGTATAGAATATTTGTGTCCCTTGCCATGTTGGTGATGGGTCTGAGTTTAGGTGTATTGATATATATATATCGCAGTTTGATTCATTTATTAATCGTGCTCTTTCTCCTAGGTCACTTTTTTTATGGTTTGTTGCGTTTGGTTTTGATATGTCATAGTCTCCTGTTCTTGTTAGGTATACTTTGGCTCCGTTTTGTTCTAGTATTTGTTTTAATTCTTTTGATATTTCTAGGTTTATATTTGATTCTTTTGTGTCTTTATATATTGCGCCTGGGTCTCTTCCTCCGTGCCCGGGATACCTGACAATACAGGTATTAGTCTAAATTTATGATATTCATCCGAATATCTATATCTCTTTCGTGTGTTTCTGGATTATATGTTCCAATATATATTTTATCTATGAATTCTTCTATAATTTCTCTATTTAGTTTTTCTATGTGGTGATATTTTTGAAGAATTTTTTTAGTAGATATTACCGTTTCTTCACTTGATTTAAAGTTTTTTAATTCGTTATCAATACATTTTATTCTTTCTTCGTATTCGTGTATTTCTTGTTTGAATTTTTCTTTAAATGTTATGAAGTCTGATTGTGATATTAAACCATCTAGTTTGTCCTCATATAGTGATTTATAATGCTCATTTTTTATACTTATTTTACCTTCTAAATCTTTTTTTTCTTTTGTTAGATTTTCTTTTTTATTGAATAGTTCTTTATTTAATGATTTCTTTTTTAGAGTTGCAATTCTTTCTAATTCATCTATATTATAGTATTTGTCTATTTGTTTGTTTATTTCTTTTAATATTAATTCTTCAAATGAATCAAGTCTTATAGAATGGATATTATGGCATCTTATTGCTGGTAGTCTTACTCCTTTACATTTTAAATAGTCTGCTTTTCCACCTTTTACTTTATATACTTGTTTTCCAAATATAAGTCCACATTCTTTGCAGTATACTTTTCTTGTGAACATACATATTTCTCCTGTAACTCTGCTTGGTTTTACTCTGTCATTAAATTTTCTTTGAACACTATTCCATGTTTCTATATCTATTATTGGTTCGTGTGTTGCTTCTACTCTTGTCCATTGTTCTTTTGGTTTTAGTATGGTTTTATGATTTTTATAACTTACGTATGTTTTTTTACCTTGTACTAGATTACCTATATATACCTCATTATGTAATATTTGAGATATTGTATCTGGACACCAATTACTTATTGTTGCTTCTGTGGCTGTTCCACATACATATTTTGAACCATTATTCTTTTTATAACCGTATGGTGTTAAAACATGATTATCGAATAAGTATTGTGCAATTTTATTATATCCATATCCTTTTTTATACATTTCGAATATTTTTTTTACTATTTCACTTGCGACTGGATCAACTATTAATTTGTTTTTGTTTTCAGGATCTTTCATATATCCATAAGGAGCGAATGAGCCTAAGAATTCTCCATCATCTCTTTTATTTTGAAGTGAACTTCTTACATTTTCTGATAAGTCTTCTAAGTACCATTCATTTACAAGTCCATTTATTTGTCTTGATTTTTTATTTCCTCTTATTTCTGTATCTGCATTATCTACTATGCTTACAAATCTTACTCCCCATTCAACAAATTTATTGTGTATGTATTTTTCAATCATTTCCATATCTCTTGAAAATCTTGATTGTGTTTTACATAGTACTATATCTATTAATCCTTTTTCGCAGTCTTCTATTAATTTTTTAAATTGAGGTCTATTACTATCTGCGCCAGACCAGTCATCATCACTATATACATTTACTACTTCCCAATTTTTGCTTAGAGCATATTTTAGGAGCATACTTTTTTGATTTGCTATTGATTCACTATCATCTGACTTATTCTTTTTAAATCTATCTTCATCGGATAATCTACAATATATACCTACTTTTTCTAACATTATATACCCTCCAATCACACACATATTAGCAAAATAATTGTTTATTTAAAATTATGCAAAACTAGATTTCCTAGTCTTGACAAGTTTTTAATATATTTTCTTTTTCTAGTGAAAAAATTATATTAAATAATTTCTCATTAAATAGTTTTATTAAGTCTTTTTCTTCAAGGTTTTCTGTATTTATTGTTGTTTTAACATTATACTTTACCTCGTTTTCCATTTATCGAGCCTCCTATTTAAATTTATTAAATTTTCTATTTTTAATACATCAAAAAAACGACATGATTCATATCGTTATACTTTTTGTAGTTCTTTTATCTTGTTTCTTTATCTTTATTTATTTTTGAAGATTTATTTTTCTTCCTTTTTTTATTATTGCTTTTATTTGTTATTTGATTTTCATTTCCTACTCTTATATAGGTTAAAGCTTCAATTTTTGAATTTAATTGTTTCATAGATTACTCCTCTCAAATTAATATTCCTTATCTTTTATCGTCTATTTCTTCGACTCTATAAATGATGTAAGGTTCTTCATCAAATATTTGAGTTATATCTAAGTTATTTTCAATATAGTCTTGTATTAATCTTTTTATATCGTTCTTTGCTTTTTCTTTATTTATTTGCCTATGTCTTATATCTATCTCAAAAACTAATTTAACATTTATTTTATATGTTTTTTTTCTCATATACATTTCCTTTCTATAAAATCAAAGCCAAAATACCTTATGATATTCTGGCTTTTAATCATATTAATTTAACTGATATTTATCTCAATCCCTCAGTGTTCTGGGAATCATCAAACGGTTGATTGCTAATCAACTCCATAGGAATTTCACCTCTTTGCTCATCACAAAGTCGTACCCATTGCTTGAGACTGTGGCTATACGAAAGTATCATTATACCTATTACCTGTTATCGCATTATTAGGAGCAACCTAATATTTATAGTCAAGTATTTTTTCGACAAGCGTACTTACTAATGTGCTAACCGTTCCCAGTTAGTAATAGGAATGTATTTGATGACTGAATATAAATTTTCAAAGAACAAGTGAGAAGTTATAATTTATCCCTCTCACTTGTTTCCCCACTTAGAAGCAAAATAGCAACCCTATTTTTTTAAATTTTTAAAATTTCTTTTATTTTTTCAATTGCCTGTTTTAGAGATTTATCTATTGCTTGATGAGTAGTACCTTCTTCTTGTGCAATTTCATACTCATTTTTGCCTTGAAAATAATACTTGATAATTCTTCTCTTTTGTATATCAGATAGACTATTTATCGCATTCCTAATACTGTCATCCAATATATTTTTTTCAACCTGTTCTTCAACTGTTTCGCACTTATTAATAGCTCTTTTGTTTAATGTTTCGTCTATTAATTCTGAATGTTCAATATGCCTTTCAAACTCGTGCATTTGTGAAATGTCTTCAAGTTCAAATTTATCCATTGCTTCAAAAACTTTATATTCAACTTCAATACTTTGTGTTTTTAAATTACTATCCTGAAAAAATACGTAATATTTATTATTAATAAAATTAAGTGTATAAGGATTATCCTTACTCTTTCTTCTCTTAGGTCTTACAACCATTTATTATTCCTCCAATCAATTCAAATTTTTTTAATTCAAATTGATTGAGGTGGTGATCTAAGACGAAGATATAAATTTATACAAAAAAAAGTGCCAATTAGTACCTTTCCAAAAAAGTACCAATTAGCACCTATATATATACGGATTTTATGAACAAAGTATCCCTGTAATCCATTATAAACAAATTTAATAATATAAAGAGTAATGTATCCAATCATAAGCAATCACTCCCGTAATTGCATTTACCATTTATTAGAATACAAAACAATTTGTCAGTATAAAGATAATCAAACTAGTAATACTGCAAACTATATTGATTATTTTATATTGATACTACTAATTAATATTATCCTCTCCTTTTAAAATAACATCAAACGGCAATGCTATCCTATGATAATTATATCAAATGGATTTGCTATCGGTAAACCGATAACGGTTGAAATTCTCATATTGATGCATAAGACGAACAAAAGTTAGTATATGCAAAAAAAAAAGAACATTTCACACACGAATTTAATACTTTCGTGCACAAAATGTTCATAAAAACAGTCAATTGATTACTGGTATATAATAAATTAAAGTGATATAGTTTTAATTCTAGTATTCATTATTAAGTAAAAAGTCAATCAAGTTTAAATGGATAATACCATCTCGTGATAAATCTTTTTTATCAAGTGAAATAACATATTTTGGATAATTATCTTCAATAGATTTATATGCTCCAAACTCTCTTTCTATTGTATTGTCATTACCATCCATTTCATAAGCTACTTGTATATATTTGATATTTCCATCTTTCTTTGCTAAAAAATCAACTTCTCCATTTTTTGTTTTACCGATATATACTTCATAATTTCTATTAATTAGTTCATTGTAAACAATATTTTCTAAAATGATATAACTCTTAAATTCAGGATTGTTGTTTTTAATTTGAGCAATTCCTAAATCTGTTGCATAATACTTATTTAAAGTTTTTAACACACCTTTACCTGCAATATCGTATCTATATACCTTTTTAAGTATTAATGCCTTACATAATGCGTCTATATAATTATAAAGTGTTTCATTTGATATTTTCTTATTTTCTTTATCTAAATATTTTATAATGTTATCTGCTGAAAATTCACGACCAGCTGTTTCTATTAAATATTGTAATATCATATCGAACAAAATTGTATCCTTTAAATTTAATCTTTTTACGACATCTCTTAATATTATAGAATCATATACACTATGGAGATAATTCTTTATATCTATTTCATTTGTGAATTCACATCTATTTGGTAAGCCACCCCATTTAGCATAGTCCCAAAACGTATTTAAGTCATTACCATCTTTTTTTGTTAAAGATACGTATTCTTTATAGGACAAAGGGTTAATATTAAATAAAACATATCTACCTGATAAAACTGATGATATTTCGTCTGATAACATTTTACTATTAGAACCAGTTAAAAATATACTTATGTTTTTTACTGATGCTCTAAGTGAATTAACAACTTTTTCAAAATTATCAACATTTTGAACTTCATCTAAGAAAAGATAATAAATTTGATTATCAGTAATTTGTTCTTTTATATAACTATTTAATTTTTTATAATCTAGCAATTCTTCAAATTCGATAAATTCAAAATTAATAAATATTATATGATTGTCATCAATATTTCTTTTTTCCTTTAATTCACTTATTATTTGGTTTAAAATAACGGATTTTCCGCATCTTCTTATACCAACTAATATTTTTACTAGGTCAGAATCATAGAAACCTCTAATTTTTGATAAATATTCTTCTCTTAAAAGCATTTTAGTCACCTCTGATAATATTATATATTATTATTTTTATTTTGTAAAGTTATTACGGTTAATCGTAATAACTTTCTGTTTTTTAGAGTTATTACTCTCTATATATTATGTCTTTAATTATATTTTTTACACATAAAAGTTAAATTTCTATATATGGATACAAGGATATTATAAAAAAAACATCTAACAAAAGATGTTTAAAAATAATATTTTTTTAAATATGTGTGTTCAAAAGTATAGTTTTGAACATACTTGTTTTATTTTTTTATTCCATGTGATAATTCGTCTTCTGATTGAGATGATAATGTTATGTCAGATGCGTTTGATGTTTGATTTTTCATTTGTAATAATTCATCAACTGTAATACCTCTTAATTCAGCTTCTCTTATATTTGCTTGATTTTGTGCTTCTTGTCTTACACTAGATACAACTTGATTTCTATATGTTGTGGATACAGCACCTACAATATTATCTAAGTTTTGTGCTGTTATTTTAGAATCATAAGGAATTCGTGAATCATTAAATTCTTCTCCACCTAATGCTCTTATTTCACTTTGAATTTTGTCTCTTTGTGCATCATGATTAGCTTTTTGATTATCTAATCTTCGTTTTGCCTTTTCTAATTCAGTCCTCAATTCTTCTAATCCTTTTTTTGTTTCATCTATATTATTAGCAAGACCTTTTAATGATTCCATCAACCTATCATATTTATCTAGATTAATTATACTGCAATAACGGACATTTAATATTTCATCTTGATAAGATCTATACCATCCAATTATTGTCCTATAAATACTTTCTTGTTCTCTTTTTATTCTTCTGTTTAATTCTTCAATTTCTTCCTTTACTGCTTTTGTTTTAATTAGTTTTTTTGACAATTTATCTCGCATCAAAACATCTGCTTTTAAAGATTCTAATTTACCAGGTTTAATTTTATCATTATGCAGTTTTAAAAATTCGAAATCAACATCTGTACTAAGAGAATCATACTCTTTATTAATTAATCCAATCATTTTTTCTTCTGTAAATTGTTCATTGAATTTTTCTAATCTTTGATTAAATTCTTTTTCAAATTCATCTAACATTTCAATTAGATTATCAGCACTAGAATAAATATCAGAATCTCGATAATTGTATGCTTTTTCCATTCTACTACTTAATTCACTTGGTACCTTGTAAGGAATATGCATATATGTAGATATTTGTCCTTGATTTTCATGTAGTTGAGCTAATGAAGACAAAAGACTTGCCATTTTTTGTGCTTTCTGATAATCAGCACCAACGGTTGCTTGTAATTTAATTGTTTCAGATAATTCTTTTTTAGAATCTTCATAACTTTGCCTAACATATGATGAACAATTATTTAACTTTGAAATTAAATTTGTTCTAATTTCACTCAATGGTCTATTTACCAATTCGTTACTTTCTTTTTCTAATTGTGCTAATTCACTTTCAGCTTTTGTTATCTCGTTTTCTGTTGATAAAATTTGATTTTTAATTTCCTTAGCCTCATTAATTGCACTATCTCTCTTACTATTTTCTAAGCTACCGAAATTTATAACAATTTCTTCATATTTTGCTTTTAATATGGTTAGTTCTTGTTTTAACTGACTTATTTTAGAAGCCATATTTACTTTTTTTAACTTAATTTCTGCAATCATATCATTTCTGTACTGATTCAATTCTACATCAGACATTTCTTGTATTCTTGCATATGCTGGTAATCCTATTAGATGTAAGAAAGCATTAATCTTCTTTTCAATAATCATGTGTTGATAATTTGCCTTTTTTAAATCTTCACCATTAGGTTCAACACTTTTATAAAATTCTATTGTAGATGAACATTTTTTCTTTTCTTCTTCTAATTCTTCTACAACAGTTTCAATCATTTTTAAAAATTCTTCCTTAGTCATTTTCACTCACCTCATTTAATTTATCTAACAAATCGCTTATTTCAACAGCAGATAATTGTGAAAAAATCTTTTGAAGTTCTTCTTTACTTAGTGACATAATTTTTTCAAGTTTACTTTGTTCCATAAATACCACCCTTTCATACATAGGAACTATTACCTTATTCGTAGAACTACAATACTTCTACGAACTTGTTTCAACAATTTGATTATATTATATTTTTTTAATTAATGCAATATAATCCATAATATTTCGTTGATTATTTAGAATTAAGTTTACAGTATTTTTTTATAATTTTTTGATTTTTTTCTTAATTTATCTAGAATTATCAAGGAAACCCTTATTTTACAAAGATTTTTTATTTATTAATAAGTCACGAATGAGGTTCGTAGAAGTATTGTAGTTCTACGAACCTTTTTTATTGCTAAATTCAAAAAAAATATACCATTTTGGAAATTTATGGTATAATAACAAACAACATTTAAGGGGGGAAAATGTATGGATATGAGATTTGAATACACAAAAGAAAGAAAAGAATTTCTTAATCTAACAGAATGTGATACAAAAAAAATTTTTACAATAATATTTGGCATTTATAAGCAAAAGATACTTACAGCACCTAGAAAAACAGTTGACTACTCAATAGATATAATTATGTGCAATATGAATGGCTATAACAGATTGGGTAAACTAGATGTCTTATATGACACTTGGGGAGATAATAATTTTTATGTTGATATTAATAATTCGTCATATAGAGCACTTGAAGTACAACAAGATGGTTGTATTGCGCTTGGTTATAATACTTTAAAATTTGGAAGTATCAAGGAATTAAAGGATATTAATAATATTTCATTTTCACTTAAAGAATTAATAGAGTTATGTAAAAAAGATGATTTTAATGTAAGAATATATGCAAGAGATGAAGAATCATCAATTGGTGATGATGCTTTAACATTAGTAAGAATAGAACCATATAAAAAATTTGAAATGAATGAATCAATAAAAAAATATTTAGATACTATAAAATAGCACAATATAAGTTCATAGAGTTTAAATCATTCTATGAACTCTTTTGTATATAAAAAATATACCATTTTGGAAATTTATGGTATAATAACAAACAACATTTGAAGGGGGAAAAATGTATGGGTATGAGACTTGACTTTGAAAAAGAAAGAAAGCAATTTTTAAATCTAGCGGAATGTGATACAAAAACAATTTTTACTAAAATATTTGATTTTTATAAACAAAAGATAATTGATGCACCTAGAAATATAGCTGGTTATACAGTTGATTTAATTATGTGTACTATGAATGGCTTTAACAAATTAGGCAAATTGGAAGAACTAAATAGTGTTTGGGGAGATAACAATTTTTATGTTGATCTCAACAATTCGTCTTTTTTTGAACTCATAGTAGATAAAGATGGGGATATTAAAACAGGCAAACAAATAAACTTTAAAGATGTTAATAAACTTAAAGACATTGAAAATATTCCTTTTTCACTTAAAGAATTAATCGAATTATGTAGAAGCAATGATTTTCAAATAGTTATATTTGCAAAAGATTATAATGAAGGAACAACAGCTGAAATAGATCCATATAGAAAATTTAATATGAATGAATCAATAGAAGAATATTTAAAAACTGTAAGGTAAAAATTGATTAAAAAAACACTTTGTTATAAAGTGTTCAAAACTTTGATTTATATATATAAGTATGTTCAAATCTATACTTTTGAACATACTTATTTTAATATATTCTTCAAATATGACAAACTAGTTATATCTTTTAACTTTAAATACCTCTTAGTTCCATTATTCATAAAAATATCAACTTCAATAGATACATTATTATCTTTGAAAGGATATTCGTTCCTTAAATCTGTAATAGTTTTATAAATAGCTTCTATAAAATCTTCATCTGGTAGTTCATTTTGATTAAAAGAAATATCACCATATCCATTTCTACTCATTTTTATTGTTGCATTTTTTGAGATATAATTATCAATTATTTTGAGTTTATAGGTATCATGGTTGTATTCTTGACACACAAAAGTTCCAGCATAATGATAGCCACTAATCACTTCGAATTCAATACCTGAATCATTAGAACTAACAATCCAAGTATATTCATCATAATCGCCACAGCCGCTTTCATTTGTAATTTTCTTAACTGATTTATCTTTTACAATAAACGATTCATTTTTATAATTCTTCTTTAAATATCTTAATACATCTTTTTTATTATCCAACTGAGAATTACTAAAAAACAAATTATAAAAAAGTAATAAAACAAATACTATCCACCCTATGCCTAAACCTAAAAATAAATAATTTTGTTTCTTAGACTTCATATTACCACCTACATATTACAACTTCCTATATTCATGTAAACAAACATAAATAGAATCATCATTAAATAATTTAAAATTACTATTCCAAATGTTATCCAATAATAAATATTTTTTTCTTTTTTACAAAATAACAATCTTAAAAATAAAACTGTATTTATAATAAACTTAAAAATAATGTATTTTGAACCCATAACAAATTTTGAAGCTAATATTGATGAATTAGGAAGCATTGTTTGTAAAAACATAAATATAAATAACGGAATAAAATATAAAATGCCTGTCCAAATTACAAAATTACAAGGATCATCATATAACCCAATCGTTAAAAGCATTAATGGGACTAATAAGCAATGGTTAATATAAGAGATAATCAACTCTGGAATATAGTTATTCTTACTCATTTATTACCTATTTTTCTAAATAACAAGCATACATTTGATATGTATAATAGTTCATTAAAATAGCTTGTTTTTGTGCATTAACAGATGTTATACCCATTTCAAATTTACCTTCAAAAATTCTATCTTGTTGTACTCCATCTATTATATAATCTCCTTCTTTGCCAGTAATGTTAATTGTGTAATATTTATATCCATTAGTAACTGTTTCATTTTTATCTTTTTCATCTTCATATGTATAAGTTCCACCTGCGTGATTATTTTCTAAATCACCATATTCACCAAATACAAACGAATTATCTTTATTTAATTTCATTGTAATTGTATAATCTCCTACTGTTGCAGTTCCATCAAATTTAGAACAATTCCAAGTTCCAGCAACATAATTATCAGATGTTGAATAATCAAGTTCATTATATAAACGATTTAAAAATTCTGGATTAGTCGCTAATATTATTGCACCAATTACAATTGTTGCTATTCTGATAACCATTGCAACAATATTTAAAATAATACCTATCTTTTTCTTTTTATCTTTATTTTTAGAAATTATACCTAATATAAGCCCTACAATTCCTAAAATAAAACCAAAAGATTTTCCTAATAAAACAATTACAAGAGCCACTATACCAATAATTAAAGATGCTAAACCTAATTTATCATTATTACTAGACACATGATTATTATTAGATGTATTTATATTATTCATTGTTGTATTGTTAAACTCAACAATATTATCAGGTACTTGCTCTACTTTATTACCACAATTATTGCAAAACTTATCCCCTTCATTTAGATTACTACCACACTTTTTACAAAACATAAAATCCTCCACTCAATACTTAAAATAAACCTATTAATATACTTAATATTAAAATTATAGAAATACAAGAAAATATTAAACTAACATATTCTTTTTTACTTTTATTATTGTTCTTGATTAAAGAAGCAATCACTATTATAGAAAAAATAATACATATAATTGTCATTGCTAATATTAAAATAGCTAACATAATAACAATTATTACAATAAATACAATAGCTATCGCTCCACCACCTGCTGATTCAGATGAAAAACTAGTTATAAATTCAAACAGTTCACTGAATCCAAAAGATATAAATTTAGCAATTAAAGAAAATATTAATGAAATGATTGAAAAAACTAAAAATTTATTTTTCTTTATTATCTTATTGCCACAATTATTACAAAACTTATCTTTTTTATTTATAGTGCTACCACAATTATTACAAGTCATAAACATCCTCTTATATGTTTTTGAATTTGTTTTTTCTTTTAATAACTATATAACCAACAATTGCACATGCAACTAATAATATACTTCCACCATAAACACCAGTTTTTGGATTAGTAGTTGTTTCACTTGTTTTCTTGTCGTCCTTATTAGTAGTTGTAGCAACAGGAACACTTTCTTTTGGTGTTTCATTTCTAACTATTCTACTTATTTCTTCAGCTGATAAAGAACCATTTTTTGCTTTATATACACCTACATCATTTAAAGGATAATATTTTCCACCATCAGCATCTATCTCAAAATAAACATAATAATAATTTCCATTAACTATATTTGTATTATCATAAACATTTTGATATTTTCCCCATGTGTCATAATTATCATTATATGAATTTAGAGCAATAGTTTTATTAAAAATACCACTATCATTTTTAGCAAAATTAACTAGTTCATCGTAACTATTTCCTTTAAAACTATCAACAGATCCAATCTTAATTTTAATAGAAGATTCTTCATTATAAATTTCATTAAAATTTAAAGAAATACTTTTATCATCATAGAATGAAGCATCAATTCTTGAACCATAATTTAAAAGAGTAGGTCTTTTAACTAATAATGGATCTGATACCTTATTATACTTTTCACCATCGTACTCGTATAGTGTTAAATATAAATCTCCATATTTAGATGCATAATTAATATAATCAACTGGTGCTACTTTAAAAAAAGTAGGTTGACTTATTGAAGAAGTCATTGAAATCAAAGTAGATGAATCAGCTATTGTTTCTGAAACATCATCTGTGTTTTTTGTAATTAATGATTTATATGTATTATTGCTAAATTCATCTGCTGTTATTTTTAAATATAAATCCATATAAGAATTTTCAAAACCAGATTCGTGTTCTACGGAAACTGATAAATTATTTAAAGTATCAGCATTTACCGATGATATAAAAAACAAACCAAAAACCATACCCAATAAAAGTTTTTTTAATTTTCCCATACAATATTTCCACCTTTCAAAATCATAAATCAAGATAAATACAAATTAGTATCATCTTGTTCGTAGAACTGTATGACTTCTACGAACCTTTATGATAATGATTAAATACTCAATATTATTAGACAAAATAAATAAAATACTAACTTTCAAAACAATATCTTATAATTAAAAGCAATAATAAAAAATGAATGTAAACTACATTCAAATATTTCTTAAAAAATACAAAGATTATATTGCAATTAAAAAAATATATGATACAATTAAATTGTAAATAATAAGTTCGTAGAAGTCATACAGTTCTACGAACCTTTTTTTCATAAATAAAATAAGAATTGCTAATTTTTATACTAACAATTCTTTTTATTTTTTATATTATTAAACTTATTTATTTTTATTTTAAAATCTCACTAGTAGCTATTTCGATTACAGGTCTTATACCATATACCATTGCATTATAGCCACTATGCTTAATGAATTTTTCAGTATTAGCTGCAAATAACTCATACCAATCAGCAGAATCTCCAAACCAAAATGATGTATTATGCAACTTATCTGAATTAGTTTCCTTGAAGTCATATGCTTCCCTATATGTTAATAATCTAATCTTATTTATTGAATAACCGTTATTAGTTAAAGTTTTTTCGTACTCCAATAAATAGTTATATAAATTCGAACTAGAATCTAAAACGTAAGAAGGAAATTCACTCTCATATTCGTCTTTTAACTTATGATTATCATTATCATACCAATAATTTGAAGATGAAAATTGTATAACACCCTTTCTTTTATTTGTGTCAGAAAGAAATCCAAGTGCTGTTTCATTTTGTAATCCATAGCCTTCTGTTGAAGTATCTATCATCTTACAAGAATTCATTGTCCCTCCATCACAATCATATCCAATCAATAAATTATATTTTGCTAATAATGTTGTTGTTTCAGAATCACTAGAAATTACATAAAAATGTTCAGTTCCCATAGCAACTTCATCTCCAACAGTTATACCATCAACTCCATCAATAATTGTAATAGAATTATTTTTACTAGAAAGAATCTTTTTACTACAACCAACAGCAAAAAATAATGTAATAAATAGTATCAAACAAATTTTTTTCATATTTCTCTTACCTCAAATTCTATATTATGAACAATATGAATACCCCTCATTATTAACATAGCAAAGTCCACCAAAAACATTAACATTTACAGAACCAGTTGAGCTTGAAGAAGCATTAACATCAACACCACTACAAGAGGAACCATAAGTTGATGATGAAGCATTACAATTTCCATATATTGTATTTAAAATATCAACATTTGAACTATACTTATTACCATCTAATGAACCTTCTATACAAAATGGTATCGAATCTTCTATTCCACAAGAAAAACTCCTTAATACATTACCATTTGTGTCTAAGATATGTCCTAAAAAATATTTTTTACCAGTTTTTTCAACTAAACTAATATAATCTTTTGTATATTCATCAACTGATAAGTTTTCATTCATTCCATTATTTGTGCCATATATAAATTTTCTATTATCATGATTATAAAATGCAAAAACACATCCAGGACATGATTCAATCGATTTTATTTCTTCATTGGTATTATTGGATATAGTTTCCTTTTCCTCACCATTGCTATTTTCAGTTTCTTTATTTGATAAACTACAACCTGTCATACATAATAAAGCAATTAAAAACATTAAACAAAATTTTTTCATATAAATTTTCCACCCTTCAAATAAAATTAAATAAATGTATTTAAGTTTCACATAGTTCGTAGAACTCTATAACTTCTACGAACCTAATTTTTAACTATATTAAATATTTCAGTACTTGATATATAAAGTAATTTTAGTATTTTATAATTATTCAACTTAATAAAATTTAAAAATGTAAAATTTTACAAAAAATATAAATAAAAAATTATTAACTATATTGCATTAAACTATATTTTATATTATAATTTAATCACAGAGAAAAAGTTCGTAGAAGTTATAGAGTTCTACGAACCTTTTTTTATTATTTTATTTGAATTTATTAACATCAAAATTTCTTTCAGCAAGTTCAGAATTATGAGTTTGTATATCGTCCATCTGTTCTTGACTCATGCCACCTACATAAATAGTATCATATATATTTTTAACAGCATTAAGTATTGTTTTTCCATCTACTGTATTATTTATACTTCTTGTAATATAATTAGCTACATCATATAAATATTCTATCATTTCTTGTGGAATGTTATATATATCTTCAATCTTAAAATTATTATTTCGGATAAACTCATATTTTTGATATAAAGTATTATAGAACTCAATATCAAGTTTTTTTATAATAGTTGATAATTCCATCGTTATATATTGAAATTGTGTTTTATGATTCATGTATTGCGTTACATTTGTCCTATTTAAAATAACATTTAATTTATCATTAAATTCCTTAATAGAACTACAATGAAATAACTCATAAGGAGTTCCTAAAAATTTGAATTTTTTTCCTGAATTTAATACTTCATCTGAAGTCATTAGTAAAAAATTATATGAATCATTTTCTAAATCATTATCCCAAGTTGGATCACCAAAATATAAACCATTGATTCCATATTTTTCATCAACTATATGGACTAATCTCCTTGAATGTCCACACCAACTATCAGGAATATAATTTTTTTGTTCATCAATTAATCTAGCTCTTTCTTGTTTTTCCATTTCTTCCCATGTATCACCATATTTAGCTTTTAATTGAGCATTTGCCTTATAAGGTTGTAATCCTACTTCTACTGAAAAAGCAATATTTTCTATTCCTAGTTTATCTAACAAATCCCCTAACAAATCAGAATATGCAACACATACCATATAATTATTATTTAATATATCATATACCCTACGAGCTTTCATCTTATTTTTTTTATTTTCTTTGTATTTTTTAAACTTCTTCACTATATCATAAGCATAAATGTATTTTTCAAACGGACTTAAATTTTGTGCAGGTTCTATAAAAGAATAAAGAATCTTTTCATATTCGATATACTCTTTTAATGGATATTTCTGTGTTCCTATTTCTATAATAACATTTTCACAATTAATATTTCTTTTAAACAATTCTTCATTAAATTGTTTTTTCATATCACCCAATCTATATGATATTAAATTATTCTTTCCAGCACTTCTTACTTTATCAATTATGTTTATCACATTAACTTCCGGGGAAACTACTAATTCAGCCTCATCACCTAAACACTTCAAGTATTCAAGATGTTCATCATCTACTGGTTTCAATATGTGTATTATCCCCTTTTGAAATTCATCATACTTATAAAATGATATTAAGTTCTTTTTTCTATTATAATCAATCACTTCATCAAAATTGTACTTTAAACTATCTTCAACATCACTACTTTCTATTTTTTTTACTGTGTCTTTTAAAGCTATATAATGGCTTTCTTTTAAAGTATATTCATCAAAGAAGTTTCCAAATGATACTTCCTCTATATTTTCATTATTTGCTATTGCACGAATTATTTCATCGCTAATAAGACTACCACTATTTATAACTAATCTTTTATTTTTATAATTTTCTATTATATATACTAATATTTTATTTAATAGTTCTTTATTTTCTTCACACCAAGATTTTGTAAAATACAAATTTATTCCATCGTCTGCTTTATGATAATATATTTTTGAATCTGATGAAACTTGACTTATCTCTATTGTTTTTATATTGTTATTTGCAACTAAGTTTTTTATATCTTCAAATGTTTGTAAATTCATATACTCCACCTATTATAATTATAAAGAAAAAAAGTAGAAAAATCTACTTAATACCTTAAAATATAAATATAAAAATGTATATTTTACAAATAATAATTAATCTTTAAATTCAACTAAATCATAAGGGTAATAATTTATATCTTTTAAAGACTCATTATTTAATCCCTTTATTTTAATTATTGCTCCTAATTCAAAACTCCAATACCCAAAATAATTACCGTATTCTTTATGTGAGTTATACCAATATTCATTATGATGTGATGCATACCATTTCTTTGAATATTCAATCATATAATCGTTTAAATCTTCAATCTTATCATTCAATAATTCCTCTAAATATGAATAAGGTTCTTTAATAAAATATGTTTTTCCTTCTGAATGATCTGATTTTAAATAATTCATAAAATAGCATACTAATTTATCTTCTCTGAATTTAGGTAAAATCATGTTGTCTAAAATTTCTATTTCTTGTTGTTTAATATTAAATAATACACCTAATGATATATACCAAATTAGGTCAACATAATTTTCTATTTTTATATTGGAATCTACTATATTATTTAGATTCATTATATATAATTTTTTGCACTCATTAATATCCTCACCAGCAGAATATAAAGAAACTAATAATTTTAATCTAATTAATTCTACAAATGATTTTGCTTCATCTAACCTATCAGGTTTAACATCTTTTAACTTATAATCCATTTCAAGCATGTCATATTTTAATCTTTCGATATGTTCTTCCCAATAACTTTCATTCTTTACTTTATCTCTTAATATAGTGTTTCTTTTTACTTTGTCAGGTTTAACAAATGATATTTCATAATCTTTTTTTCCAAATAATTTCTTTTTCTCATTAATTTGGTATTTGCATTCATTATATTCTTTTAGTGCTTTTATTAATTCATAATTAGAATCTGTGTTAAATTCATCAAAGTATGGATATGTCTTACCATCTGGTGCAACAAACCAAATGATTATTAAATCATCCCCACCATGTCCACCTAAAACTATTTCTAATTTAATACTATCATCTAAATTCCACTCAATATTTCCATTTTTATCAATATCATACGAACCTTTGAATCCATAATACTGCATTTCTAATACTAGTAGTTTTATTCTATTCTGAATTAATTCATTTTTCACTACCTTTTCTTTTTTTAAATATCCCATAAATTTCTCCTGATTATTTATTAGTTATTTCTTTAATCTTATTAAATATTTCGTCACTTACTTTGTAGATATTAATTCCTATTGGTTTACAATTAATAAATACATTATTTTGCCAAGTCTTTATATTAGTTATTTCAATAATATCATTATAATCTACCGTTCTAACTAATTTACCCTTCTTATATAATTCTAATTTTGTATCATAAAACACAAAATCAAATTTTGGAGGCAATAATATATTTGCTCCATTTGTTCCTGTACTTGTAAATCTTAATAGCTCATTCATATTAATTATTCTCCTTTATTGTACTTTGCTTTCAAAGTTATCGATTATTTTTTTTATGTCTTCTTTATTTAATCTAATTATAATATGTGTAGCATCGTAATATTTTGGTTGCATCGACATTATATATTCTATAAAATCCGAATATTTAATATGTTTGAAGTTTTCTTGTTCATCAACTAAAACTGCATAATAATTAGAAATTTTGCTTGTATCAAAGGCATAGAAATAAAACTCTCCAGTTTGTTTTACTGGTATTATAGTATCACAATCTTCAGAAATATTCATATACGCATTAATTTCACCATTTTCTTGTTGATACATTTTAAAAACTGCATAAAATAAATCTTGTTTTTGTAATTCGTTCATATATACTTCATAATTTTTCATCACTGTTGATATATTTTCCATATTTCCTTCTAATGGTAAATTAATTCCAAAATCTTCAATTGTCTTTTTATTAAGAAAAATTGGGTTAATAGCACCATTAATTCCAATGTCAGAATTTTCTTCATTTATTCTTTTTAACATCGTAAGTGTGTCATTTATACCAAGTTCAATAAATTTATTCTTATCTTTAATATCTTCTAAATCAGTTCCGTTTTCATTATCTCTATAAAATTTTGTTGTACCTATCTTTTTGCATATTAGTTCTATTAAATTGTAAAAACTATTTATCTCACTTAAAGTAGATGGAAATGACATTTTAAGACAAATATCATTATTATCAAACCATAGTATTATTCCACTTCCATAATTTAATCTATCAAATAACACAAATTCTTTTGATTCATTTAACATTTTAACTTGTCGTATTATGTTTTCACGGTCATCACATAAAAAGCAATATTCCATTCTACAACAATCATCAAGTAATCCTGTTTTTGGATAGCATTTATTACCATATGAATTTACACATGCTTTTTCCCATAAACTACTTATATCCTGTCTTTTTAAATTTTTCTTAAAAAGTTTTTCTTTTCCTTGCACTATTTTTACATTAACACCCATATATTTGCTCCATTCTCTTTTATCATATTACTTAGTTATTTCTAAGTATATCTCGTTATTAGAATACTTAAAATATTTTTTTTCATTAAGTATTATTCTATATGCTGATTTAAAGTATGTCCAACCTTCTGCAAAAGATTCTCTTAATTGATTTGAATTAGTATCATCTACTTCAATGTTTAATAATATGTCAAAAGTATTATTGTCCTTTGTACATACTATAAACTTCAAATCATTGTATTCAAACTCAGTATTTGTTTTAAAATCAAATACTATGTTTTGTTCATTATAATTTAAATAAATTTTTTTATCATCACAATAATATTTATATCCTAATGATTCAAAAAAGTTATTTACCTTTTGGCCTGTATATATATTATAATAATCTTTCATATTATCTCCTAATCTTTATTCCAGAAAAATCAGATCTTAGTTGTCCATTTCTTGAAATATTTGTTTCTGCAATTTTATCTTTTATCTCTGTTAGCCATTGTTCATATTCATTATTTTGTTTCATTGATATATTACCAAATTCACTTTGATAGTTACTTTGTAAATTATTATATTTACTTATATCTTCAACTTTATATAAATCACATAAAGCGACTATCATAGCACTATTTAAGTCCAATTCTTTTCTACAATCACCACATAGAAAAGTCCAATTACCATTCATATCATGAGATACATAATCAATACCTCTTTGTTTAGACATTATGTGTCTGCAAGTGTATGTTGCTTTATCCTTCCCGTCAGCGAAAGGAAAATTATCTTCTTTTTTAAATTTGTCAAACAATCCCATATATCCTCCTTAATTCAATATACTACCAGAAAAATATAAAACAATTGATATACCACCTAATATGATTCCAATATATGCAAGTATTTTACCTTTTTCTTTTGTTTCTTTTATTTGTTTAAGTGCTTGCACACCTAGTGATATACCTGCAAAACTTAACCACCAAAATATAAATAAACAGATCACTGAACATATTATACTATATATAGCATTTTTATTCATCTTTCTTTTTTCACTTGACTCATTATTATTAATATATTTGTTTTCTTGTATTTGATTTGATAATTTTGTACCACATGAACCACAAAAAGATTCATTTTGATTTATATTTGCACCGCAATTTGGACAATTCATTTTAACATCTTCTTTCTATTACATATTTTTTACTTCTATTATCTCATTATCTTTTATTATAATTTTATTTTTTTTCTTGGCTATTGTTATATAAATTGGAATAAAGAACATTGCAAAAATAGTCATTATTAGGAAGCTAGCAATCATTCCAAAATCAATAATTTTTACAATATTATTTGAACTTTGCATTTGAGCTTTTGTATAATATGCATTTTCATTATAAACATAATAATCGCTGCTATCTCCAACATTGAAATTATAATCTGATTCTCCACATACAACGAAAATATCATAACCGTCTATTTTTATATATTGACATAAATAATTCCCTTTTTCCTTTTCATACACATCTGTGATAGTACCAGATTTCATTTCATAATCTCCAATATCTACTCTATCAACTAACCAATCATGAATTAAAGGAATTGATATTACAAATATTGCCATTATTGAAAAATATATTAAAAGCATCTTTAATAAAAATTTTTTATTTTTCATAAACACCACCAATTTTACTCATCTTCTACTTCATTATGTGTTTCAGATATTGATAAATCATCCTTTACTGTTATTTCATAAACTGTGTTTTTCAAAGGTTCGCACATACCTGCACATTCAAATGTTAGTTTTACCTTTCCAGGCTTCAATGCTGTAATAGTATATATAGCTGTTCCACCACACCCTACAGCATTTGGTTCGCATTTTGAATTATCGTATGAATAACTAACATCTACAATACCTTCTTCGCTTAGTTTATAATCCCAATCAATTCTTGCAGATGAATTTTCCACTAATGATACTTTAAAACTTTCACCTTTTTTTGTTTTACAACCAGTCATTCCTATTATTGTCAAACCTACAATTAAACTTAAAAATATTTTCTTTGATTTTTTCATTTAAACCAACTCCTTATATTAACAAAATCAAATAATATTTATTGTTCGTAGAACTCTATTACTTCTACGAACCTAATTTTTTTTATTTGAATTATTTCTTATATTTTCAAATATAAAGAGAAAAATAAAAATATTAATGAAATATACTTTATGAAAAAAATAATGTAAATGTTTACTAATTTATCAATAAAAAAATAATCACCATATTGCAAAAACAAATAATATATAATATCTTGAATTTGACAGTTGTGAGAGTATAAAAACTCCCTAAGCCTTATTTTTAAAGGGCTTAGAGAGTTTTATTTTTTTGAAAAAATGCCGTACTTAAATTCTATTATTTTTGATTTAAAATT
>Ga0129307_1000460_pt1 | contig 63191 bp, 54 predicted proteins | sample P1105metagenome_FD_94437 | JGI IMG/M metagenome (GOLD analysis project Ga0129307, IMG submission 94437) | Capybara group fecal microbial communities from Wisconsin, USA - P1105 metagenome | ecosystem: Host-associated > Mammals > Digestive system > Large intestine > Fecal | place: USA: Wisconsin... | reverse complement strand
CGCCGCAAATTCACCTCACTCCGTCGCCTACGGCTCCTACATGAGGTGAATTTGCCATTATCTGCTTAACATCTTATTTTTTGAGGGTTAGTGTCCAAGATCATTGACAAGTGTACATTTATTCCGTCCTGATATCGCCAAAAGGTATTGTAATTATGTCCGAAATCTGGTATAATTAATATGATTAGGCATTTTTCAGACAGAAAGGAAGATAAATGATGAAACTTAAAGATACTATTGTTTCACTGTCGCAGGCATACGGTGCATCGGGAAATGAGTCCCCTGCCGCTGAACTTGCACTTTCAATGCTGAGGGAGTACTGCCCCGACGCTGAGATAATAGGCGGAAACGTTATCGGCACATTCGGCAAAAAGAATGAAAGCCTCCCTGCACTGGTGCTGGACGCTCATATAGATCAGGTGGGATTCGTGGTCACATACATCACAGACGAAGGCTTTATTAAAATAGGAAGCATCGGCGGCATCGACCGCAGACTGCTCCCTGCACAGCCTGTTATCGTTCACGGAAAGCGTGATATCAAGGGCGTAATATGCTCAGTTCCTCCGCACCTCACAGGCGGCTCGGGAAGCGTTCTCTCTTTCGACGATGCGGCTATTGATACGGGAATGACAAAGGCTGAACTGGAGGAGATAGTTTCCCTCGGCGACAGCATTACCTTTGATGTGAAATGCCGTGACCTGCTGGGCACACGCATGACAGGCGGCGCACTTGATGACAGGTGCGGAGTTGCGTCTATCCTCTATGCGTTGGAACTTCTCAAAGGCAAAGAGCTCGCATATAATGTCACTGTTGTTTTCTCCGTTCAGGAGGAAGTGGGCGAGCGTGGCGCTAAGACAGGCGCATTCAACACTGCTCCCGATGTGGCGCTGGCGGTGGATGTAAGCTTTGCCTATGCAAACGGCGAGGACGAAGAAAAGTGCGGCTATCTTGGAAAAGGCCCGATGATAGGCATTTCTCCGTCGCTTTCCCGTGAGATATCAGACAGGCTCATCGAGGTGTCGAAGAAGAACGATATCCCCTATCAGATTGAAGTCATGAGCGGTATGACCTCCACCAATGCGGATCAGTATTCCGTCAGCCGAGGCGGCGCAAAGACCTGTACAGTGTCCATTCCGCTGAGAAATATGCACACCCCCGTTGAGGTCATCGACGTTAAGGATGTTGAACTGACAGCGGAACTGCTTGCCGCTTTTATCAGCAAACAGAGCGCAGAAAGCAGAAAGTAGTTTGTAGGGGCGGATATTATCCGCCCGTTGGTCACGAAAAATCAACATGAATCCATTGTAGGGAACGCCGCCCTCGGCGTTCCACGAACGGAGTTGAACAAATGAAAAAAGCAATAATAGCAATAGCCACGTTCATGCTTACAGGAATAATGTGTTTCGGCTGTTTCGATTATACATATAACATCAAAATGGAAAATGGAGATTGTTTTATAGTAGACTGTGATTCTTGGGGCGAATCATACATAATAATTAATAGTGAACACAATTTTTTGAATGCAATTAAATATTTTGGCTCTAAGGATGATATCAAGCTTTTTTGTGATACAGAGTATTTTCGCTGCTATAAGTTACAAAACAAATCAGTGAATATGTATATATGCGGTCTAAAACCTGATGGTGATTATTTTTGTGTATATGTAGATGACAAAATTGCTCATAATAGTTTTAGAAATAAATTTGGTGAGAAATTCAAAAAAGTCTTTTTAGCCGATAAATACATCATGGAAGTAACATTGAATTATATGGACGACGTTTATCATAAAGAAATGCAGGAAATGGCAAAAAAACTCACATCAGGAGACTATGATGGGCTTGAACAATATGGCCTTACACAGGAAATGATAAACGACAAGGATTCCCTTGACGAGAAAATACGGATAATGGAAGATTATCTTAATAACGTTCCACGAACGGAGTTGAATAAATGAAAAAAGCCAAAAAAGCTATATTAATATTCCTTGCGTTTATTGGCGTTTTTGCACTTGTCATTCTGCTGTTATTCTGGCTATTGTTTCATGAACATACATATCACATAAAAACAGAATACGGAGATAGTTTTACAATTTGTGGCGGCGGATTGGCAGATGACTATTGTCTCTCAGATGATAATTCAGATTTTTTGATTTCATTAAGAAATTATTATGGAACAAAAGATATTAAAGAATTATGTGATTCAGAGTATTTAAAAGCCTATAGAATTTGTAATGCAGATGAAGATGTTATAATATTAAAAATAAAAAAATATGATACTTTTATTTCTATATACCCAAACAATAAGGATTACACACTGTATCATTTAAACGGAAAACATGGTGAAATGATAAAATCAGAATTACTTAGCGATTATAGGCTAATAGAATTAGTATTGCCATATCTTGATGAAGTGTATCACAAAGAAATGCAGGAAATGGCAAAAAAACTCACATCAGGCGACTACAAAGGCCTCGAACAATATGGTCTGACACAGGAAATGATAAACGACAAGGATTCCCTTGACGAGAAAATACGGATAATGGAAGATTATCTTAATAATGGAGGAAACCAAAATGAAAGAACTGCTCCGTGAGCTTTGCCTTGCAGACGGCATCTCAGGCGATGAGAACGCTGTAAGAGAGCTTATCATAGAGAAGATCAAGGGGCTGTGCGAATACAGCACCGACCCCCTCGGCAGTCTCATCTGCTTCAAAAAGGGAAAGAAAACTCCCGAAAAGAAACTTATGATATGCGCCCACATGGACGAAGTGGGCTTCATGGTCACCTACATCCGTCCCGACGGTACTCTCAGCTTTGACACCGTAGGCGGAGTTGACCCTGCTGTTGTCATCGGCAGACAGGTGCGTGTGGGAAAAGACCGTATCAGCGGAGTTGTCGGCTCCACGGCTGTGCATAATCTCACAAAGGAACAGCGTGAGAAAGCCCCGACTATCGGCAGTCTCTACATAGACATCGGCGCTGAGGACAAGGCCGACGCTGAAAAGCACGTTTCCCTCGGTGACTGCGTTTACTTCGATTCCGAGTTCGTGGACTTAGGCGAAAGACGCATAAAGGCAAAGGCCATCGACGACCGTGCAGGCTGTGCCATGATGATAGAAATGATGCATGAGGAGCTTGAATATGATACTTACTTCGTGTTCAACGTTCAGGAGGAAATAGGTCTGCGTGGCTCGACTGCTTCAGCATTTGCCGTTGCTCCCGATTTCGCCATCGTCCTTGAATCCACAACTGCCGCAGATATCGACGGCGCTTCGGGCGCAAAGCGTGTCTGCGAAGTGGGAAAAGGCCCCGTTGTTTCATTCATGGACAGAAGCACCATGTACGACAAGGAGCTTTACCGCCTTGCTTTCGATATCGCAAAGGAACTGGATATCCCCTGCCAGACCAAGACCATGGTCGCAGGCGGCAACGATGCAGGCGCTATACACAAGAGCGGCAAGGGAGTGCGTACTATCGCCGTTTCCCTGCCTTGCAGATATCTCCACTCTCCCTCATCGGTGATTGAATTTGCCGACATGGAGAACTCATACAAACTGGTAAAAGAACTTTCAAAGAGGATAGCTGAATTATGATAAAGATAATCGAACACGAGCACGAACTTGACCGTGACCTGCTCAACAAGACCCTGTCAGGCAAGAAGATGCTTTCATACATGAGAGCATACGGCCCCAACTATGAATTCTGCCGCTTCTACAAGCTGACAGACGAAAACGGCGTGGGCTTCATGTTCATCATCAACTCAACGCTGATAATCTGCACTGACGGAATGCTCCAGCCCAGCGAGGAGATAGACCTTTTCGTCAGCATGAATCTCCCCTTCCGTATCGAAGGCGACAGACACATCATCGACGGAATAAAGCTTGATGACCACTACCAGAAGCTGAACCGCACTATCTTTGAACTCATCCCCGATGATTCGCCTCTTGAAGCCATCGAGGAGCACGTAGACTTCAATCCAAAGCTGACCGACGTATACCAGATACTCAGCGAGGGATTTCCGAATATAGCGGATTTCTCACTGTGGTACACTGATACATCTCACCGCACCCGTCACGGCATAAGCAGAGTTTTCACCTATCGTGGCTCTACAACTGCTTCTGCGGTATTCGACATCGGCAGCACAGTCCTCATCGGTCAGGTTGCTACAACAGTAGCCGCCCGTGGCAGAGGCTATGCAAGGGAATTTCTCAAATGGCTGGCTAAATTCTTCAACGGACTCGGAAAGAGAGCCTATCTGCTGGCGCTTGATGTACGTGTCAGCTTCTATCAGGAGATAGGCTTCAAGATAGTCGGCCGTGAAGTAGTCCTTGAGCGTATCGACATCGAAAAGGACAGCCTCAGCAAGGGCAAGCTTGCCGAGGAAAAGCAATAATTACAGAGAAAGGAATAAATATGAACAGCAGAATCAATGAACTTTACGGCTTCGATCCGAAGCTTACAGAAATGGCAGAAAAGGCTGAAAAAGCCTGCATGGATGCCTTCAGACGCACTGAGGAAACTGCCGAATACAACGGCGCAAAGGTGCTCAAAGCCTTTGCCGACAACAAGGTAAGTGAGCCCTGCTTCTACGGCTCAACAGGCTACGGTTACGGCGACGTGGGCAGAGAGGTCATCGACAAGGTCTTCGCTCAGGCTCTCGGCACTGAGGACGCCCTCGTCCGCTTCAATTTCGTTTCAGGCACTCACGCTCTCTCCGTTGCGCTTTTCGGTGTACTCCGCACAGGCGACAAGATGGTCTCCATCACAGGCAAGCCCTACGATACACTTGAAGAAGTCATCGGTCTCAGCGGCACAAAGGGTAACGGCTCGCTTATGGATTACGGCGTTGAGTACGGTCAGGTAGACCTTAACTCCGACGGCACTCCCAAGCTCGACGAGATAACCGAAGCTGTAAAGGGTGCAAAGATAGCCTATATTCAGCGCTCCCGTGGTTACTCGCTTCGTGGCGCATTCACTGTAAAAGATATCGAGGATATGATTAAAGCCGCTAAAAAAGGGAATCCTGACATTATAGTCATGGTGGATAACTGCTACGGCGAATTCATCGAGGACCGTGAGCCTTCATCTGTAGGCGCTGACGTTATCATCGGCTCCCTCATCAAGAATGCAGGCGGCGGAATCGCACGTACAGGCGGATATATCGCAGGAAGAGCCGACCTTGTCGAGCTTTGCTCATACCGTCTCACCTGCGTGGGAATGGGCAAGGAAGTAGGCTGTACCCTTGGCATGAACCGTGAAATGCTGCTGGGACTTTTCTTCGCTCCCGATGTTGTGGCAAATGCAGTCAAGACCTCCATTTTTGCAAGTGAGCTTTTCACTATGCTGGGATTTGAATGCTCCCCACGCAAGGACGACTCCCGTGGAGATATCATAACCGCCGTAAAACTTGGCGATGAGGAACATCTCTGCGCTTTCTGCCGTGGTATTCAGAAGGGCGCTCCCGTTGATTCGTTCGTAACTCCCGAGCCATGGGATATGCCCGGCTACTCCGATAAAGTCATCATGGCGGCAGGCGCATTCACAGGCGGTGCTTCTATCGAGCTTTCCGCAGACGCTCCTCTCCGTGAGCCCTTTGCTGTATGGATGCAGGGCGGTATCACCTACACAAGCGGCAAATTAGGCGTTATGCTGGCCGCTCAGGAAATGATAAACGAAGGCCTTATCAAACTGTAATCATATGTCCGTTATCAGCCTTCTGAAACGAATGTATTATAATGTCAGTTTATCACCAGACATAAAGCACAGGCAAAAGGTTACAAAAAGAATACAATTTTCACTGAATATGTAATATCGCAACTTTTACAGTTGACATTTGACTAAATTGCTGATAAAATAAATATGATGGCTTATTATGGAATATATATGAGCCTATAACATTTTGACTAAAGGAGGAGCTGCTTTGGGAGACCTTAAACATTGCTATAAATGCATGGAAGAATATGATGCAGAACTTCATGTCTGCCCACACTGCGGCTACGATGAGAATACACCGCACAATCCGATGTATATAGCACCCGGTACTCTGCTCCATGAAAAATACCTCTGTGGTATTCTTCTTGAATTCAACGGCGAAGGCGCTACCTATGCCGGCAAGGATATCAACACGGGAAAAAAGGTACAGATAAGGGAGTATATGCCTATCACTCTCTGTACCCGTATCAAAAACAGATCTACCATCAGTGTAAATTACAATAACCTCGCTAAGTATAAAGCCTTTATGGCTGAATATACCGAGCTTAACAAGTCTCTTGCAAGACTCAGGAACAACCAGAACATCATCCCCGTTCTGGATATGTTCGCAGAAAACAATACCACCTATACCATCTTTGAGCATATCGACGGAGTAAAGCTCCTTGATTACCTCAAGGAAAATGCAGGTGAACTCAGCTGGGATCAGGTCTCAAGGATATTCCCTCCCCTGTTCACCACTATAGGCATTCTCCATAACGCAGGTATCATCCACCGTGCTATCAGCCCTGATACAGTTTATATCAACGATAAGGGCGAACTGAAGCTCTGCGGTTTCAGTGTGGCTGCTGTGAGAACTGTCAATGCAGGCCTTGAGTATGAACTCTTCAAGGGCTATGCCGCTCCCGAACAGTATTCGGCAAGCAGCAATTCCCGTCAGGGCACATGGACAGATGTTTACGGCGTCAGCGCACTTCTCTACAGAGCGCTCACAGGATGTATGCCTATCGACTCTGTGACACGTCTCAAGCACGATGATCTCCATGAGCCTTATATCCTGGATTCACGCATCCCTCCTCATGTTTCATCAGTTATCATGAAGGGTATGAGCCTCTCCGGCAGAGACAGGATCCAGACCATCACAGAGCTTGTAACAAAGCTTTTTGAACAGCCTTCAGATGATGAGGAGACTGCTACAGTCGCCGCTATACAGGCCGCAGAAGCAAAGCGTGAAGCTGCTTCAAAACAGGCGGCTGCTAATAATATGCCAAGACTTCAGCGCAGAAATCCCAATCAGCCTGTACGCCGCTCCGCTCCTCCTCAGCCTCAGCACAGACAGGAGCCGCCTGTAAGAGAGCGCCGCTACCGTGAGGAAGAAGAATACAGCTACGAAAGAGCAAGTACAGTGGATAAGATCAAGGTACCTATTATAATAAGCGTACTTCTCCTTGCTATCCTGCTGCTGATAGGTGTATTCGTATACAATATCATCAACGAGCCCCAGGAAGAGGAAGACCCGAGAGCAAAGCGCAGATCTTCATCTTCTGTTTCAGAAGTCGTAGATGATGACAGCGAGATAACATCTGATTCGTCAGGCGATATCGAAATGCCAAGCCTTATAGGCCGTTTCTATGAGCAGACATCAGAAAAATGGGCTGAATACTTCACTCTTGAGCCTGAATATGAGTACACCGAAGACTATGCCATGGATATGATCTATGAGCAGAGCATCGAGGAAGGCACTATGATTACTCAGGGTGCTGTTATCGAAGTCAAGGTAAGCAAGGGTAAAATATCTGCGATCATCCCCGACTTCAAGGATGTCACAGTCGCTCAGTATAAGATCCGTCTCGAAAAGGCAGGTATCCCTGAGGATAACTACGAAATGGTAGAAGCCAAGACAGGAAACGGAGTTACCGATTCCATCACAGAGATACAGCTTGACGGCGAAAAGGTCGATCCGGGTACAATGTTCAACAACAAGTCCGGCAAGAAGCTGACGATCTACTATGTATCCCCAAAGACCGTAAACGGCACAACTGCTGTATACAGCGAAAGCTACAACAACACAACAGTTTCTTATAACTACACGGATACAACTACAGTTGCTTCATACTACGAAGAGCCTACACAGCAGGCAGTATGGACAGAGCCGCCTACACAGGCCGCTTATACCGATCCTCCTGCACCTGTAGCTACAGACCCACCGGCGCCTGTAGTTCCTGATCCACCGGCACCTGTTACACCGCCTGCTGATAACGGCGGCGGCGGAGAAGCTGCTGAATAATACAAGAATCAAGCCATAGTACAGATGTACTATGGCTTAACTTGTCAAAAAGTGACATATCATCGTATAATAATGGGCTGTCGGGGACGCCAGCCCCTACAATTCGTCTATTCTTCGTGAATGTTTTTGTAGGGGACGGCGTCCTCGACGTCCCAAAATTAGTTTTTGACAGAATAAGGGCCGCCAAAGGCGGCCCCTGCATTTATTGTTGAATTATCTCGTAAACAAGAAGTGCAAACGAGCGAAAGCAGAGTATGCTCAACGTACAAAGCAAGCCGTCGAGCGACCTGAAACTCATCGTTTTTCAAGAAGTTAGGCTCTTCAGAGCCGACTCGTGATTGCCCGCGGGGGCGTCCCCGCTCGCTCAGCGGCATGGAACGCCGAGGGCGGCGTTCCCTACAAAGCAAGCCGTCGAGCGACCTGAAACTCATCGTTTTGCAAGAAGTTAGGCTCTTCAGAGCCGACTCGTGATCGCCAGCGGGGGCGTCCCCGCCGTTCAGCGGCATGGAACGCCGAGGGCGGCGTTCCCTACAAAGCAAGCCGTCGAGCGACCTGAAACTCATCGTCTTGCAAGAAGTTAGGCTCTTCAGAGCCGACTCGTGATTGCCCGCGGGGTCGTCCCCGCCGCTCAGCGGCATGGAACGCTGAGGGCGGCGTTCCCTACAAAGCAAGCCGTCGAGCGACCTGAAACTCATCGTCTTGCAAGAAGTCAGGCTCTTCAGAGCCGACTCGTGATTGCCCGCGGGGGCGTCCCCGCCGCTCAGCTTGCGGTAAGTTCACCGTTTGCGTCAAGGTCGATGTCGATGCTATCTCCTGCCGAGAGATTGCCGCCTATAATGCGCTTTGCAGCAATTGTCTCTACCTTGCTCTGGATGAATCTTCTCAGCGGTCTTGCACCAAATGTCGGATCATATCCGCAGTCTACGATGTACTGCTTAGCCTGATCGCTGACTGTTATCTTGATGTGCTTATCGTCGAGACGCTTCTGAAGTCCCTTCAGCATAAGGTCAACGATGCTCATTATCTCTGTCTTGCTCAGCGGCTTGAAGTAGATTATCTCATCAAGACGATTGAGGAATTCGGGTCTGAACTGTGTCTTGAGCAGAACATCGACCTTTGACCTTGCCTCTTCGCTTATCTCGTTGTTCTCGTCGATTCCTTCGAGAATGTACGGTGAACCAAGGTTTGATGTGAGGATTATGATGGTATTCTTGAAGTCAACGGTACGTCCCTGTGAATCGGTGATACGTCCGTCATCAAGCACCTGAAGAAGGATGTTGAATACATCGGGGTGAGCCTTTTCTATCTCATCAAAGAGAACTACCGAATAAGGCTTTCTGCGGACTGCCTCTGTAAGCTGACCGCCTTCGTCGTATCCAACGTATCCGGGAGGCGCTCCTATCAGACGGCTTACGGAGAATTTCTCCATGTACTCACTCATGTCGATACGGATGATATTTCTCTCGTCGTCAAAGAGTATCTCTGAAAGTGCCTTTGCCAGCTCTGTCTTACCTACACCTGTAGGTCCGAGGAAGAGGAATGAGCCGATAGGTCTGTCAGGTGACTGAATACCTGCACGGGAGCGGAGTATAGCCTCGCTGACCTTTGTAACAGCTTCGTTCTGACCGATGACACGCTTGTGGAGAAGTCCTTCCAGTCCCAGTATCTTTTCCTTTTCGCCTTCCATAAGCTTTGCTACGGGGATGCCTGTCCAGCGGCATACTATCTTTGCTATCTCGTCTTCTGTAACTCTGTCACGGAGCAGTCTCTCGCCCTTCAGGTCTTCTTCCGCCTGCTTTTCAAGGCTTTCCAGTTCCTTTTTAAGCTGTGGGAGTCTGCCGTATTCCAGCTCAGCGGCCTTGTTGAAATCGTACTCACGCTTAGCCTTTTCTATCTCGCCGCCGATCTGCTCCAGCTCTTCACGAAGCTTCTGAACAGCGGAAATGTCATTCTTCTCGTTTTCCCACTTAGCCTTCATGGAGTTGAACTTCTCTCGAAGCTCTGCAAGCTCTTTCTGTATCTCCTCAAGGTGCTCCTGTGAGATATTATCGTTTTCCTTTTTAAGTGCAGTCTCCTCAATCTGGAGCTGTATCATCTTACGGTTTATCTCGTCAAGCTCAGTCGGCATAGAGTCCATTTCAGTGCGGATAGTAGCGCAGGCTTCATCCACAAGGTCAATTGCCTTATCAGGGAGGAAACGATCCGTTATGTATCTGTTGGAAAGTGTAGCCGCCGAGATGAGAGCGTTATCGCTTATCTTAACGCCGTGGTATACCTCATAGCGCTCTTTCAGTCCACGGAGAATTGAAATAGTATCCTCCACGCTCGGTTCGTCAACCATCACAGGCTGGAAACGTCTGCCCAGTGCAGGGTCTTTTTCGATGTACTGACGGTACTCATTGAGTGTAGTAGCGCCGATACAATGCAGTTCACCACGGGCAAGCATTGGCTTGAGCAGGTTTCCTGCATCCATAGCGCCGTCGGTCTTGCCTGCACCGACGATGGTGTGAAGCTCATCTATAAACAGGAGAATCTCGCCGTTACTGTTCTTTACTTCGTTGAGAACGGCTTTCAGACGCTCTTCAAATTCGCCTCTGTACTTTGCACCTGCAACCAGTGCGCCCATATCAAGTGAGAACACCTTGCGGTCTTTCAGGTTGTCAGGAACATCTCCTGCAACGATACGGAGAGCAAGTCCCTCAGCGATGGCGGTCTTACCAACACCAGGCTCACCGATGAGTACAGGGTTATTCTTGGTCTTACGGGAAAGGATACGGATAACGTTTCTTATCTCGCTGTCACGGCCGATAACAGGGTCAAGCTTGTTCTTTCTGGCAAGTCCCACAAGTTCCTGACCGTACTTTGTGAGGACATCGTAGGTATCCTCGGGATTCTCATTTGTAACACGGGTATTTCCACGAACTGACATAAGAGCGCTGAGGAAACTGTCACGGGTGATATTGAATGTCCTGAGAAGCTGTGAAACGTCTCTGTCCTTGCTTTCTATGAGTGAAAGCATAATATGCTCAACGGAAACGAACTCGTCCTTCATATTTGAAGCGATGGACTCTGCTCCTGTGAGTACACGGTCAGCCTCTGCGGAAAGTGCCATCTGAGCGCTTCTGCCGCTGCCTGTGACCTTTGGGAGCATACCAATCTTCTTGTCCGCCTCTGAATCGAATATATCCACATCCACGTTCATCTTCTTCAGCAGCTGCGGGATAAGTCCGTTTTCCTGCTTGAGAAGTCCTGAGAGAAGGTGGATCGGTTCGATAATGCTGTTGGACTGCATAACGGCGATGCTCTGCGCCTTTCTCACAGCGTCGATGGATTTCTGTGTCATTTTTTCTGCATTCATATATATATCCTCCTTTATAATGGGGTGTCTTAAGGCAACACCGCACAAAGCCCACCTGACGGCTTTGCACTGAATCTGCGGACATATTTTCCGTCATCTTGCACAGAAATCCCTTGACATACGTCAGTATGCCTGCGGAATTTCTATACAATCTGATGAAAAATCTGTCGGCGCATATTCAACACAAGTTTTGTGCGGTGTTGCCTTAACTATATTAGATCTGATATTTCCGCTACAAAATGTATCTTTGCAGCATATCCACATACTCCTTTTCCAGCCCGGGAGCATACTTCATGAACTCATCGGGTGCTGAAAAATAGGTCTGTATGGATCGGTTCAGATGTGTCAGGTAGCTGCTTATAGCCTCACCTGTCTTCTCGTCATCAAGTCCGCTTTCCAGAAGCTTGCGAGTGAAGCATCCCGAAGTCAGCTCAAAGCCGTAATCATCTCTGCCCTTAGCACGAAGCAGAGCCGTTTCAAGCTTTGCACGGTAGACGAAAAAGCTGTTGAAAAGGTCGATAAGGCTTCCGCTCTGAGTGCGTATCTGTACTCTCAGCGTTCCCAGCTTATCATCGGGAGCACGTTCAAGCTCCACCTTGTAGCTGATAGTCGGGCGGTACTTGTAGTCCAGTGCAGTTTTCAGCGTCATAAGCGAAGCAGAGCGCTGCTGCTGTATCTGAAAGCTGCTGCTCATCAGTTCGGAAAGCGAGGCGAAAATGTCTCTCATCCTCATCTCAGGAGTAACGCAGGACAAATGCTCGGCAAGGATCTGATTTATCAGGTTTGACCTGCTTGTGCCGAGTCGGTAAGCCTGACGGTCAACAGCCTTGATGACATCGTCCATAAGGACAAGACTGTATACACTTTTCTTCACATTGCTCCCTCCTTTCGATGATTATATGATATCACACATTATAGAATTTGTCAAGCGGATTATATAATGTTTCACGCAAATTTCATATTTTGATTTTGCTGCTTATATGTGCCATATGTTAAAAATAGTACGTACATATAAAAAAATAATAGGGCATTTCGCATAACACCGAGGGTGTGAGAGATATACTATCAGTAAATGTATAAAAAAAATCCATCCCGAAGGATGGATGAAACGCTCCAAACGACTTTCGCCGCTTAGCACTGTGGAGCGTGCCATAGATAATAAGTTAAAACAAGTTATTGAGAATAGAAAACATGAAAAAATTACAAATGAAAGGGGTTAGTTTTATTTATTGACAAAACTATCTCTATGGCGAGCAAGTGAATTAATATTCAGTATCAAGCACATGAGAGGGGAGGGCACTTGATACTGAATACCAATAATCTTCATTTGCTGTATTTATTATAATTCAAAACGCATCTTTTTGCAAGATACATTTGTAACCAAAACTTAATTTTTGTACACTTTTGACCTCTTTTTACGATTTTTCAGAGTTAACTTTTTATTAATTAGTTTAAGCTTATATCTTATTAACATTGATTATCATTTATGAATTATTTTACCTTCCCGAGCATAGACAAAATTAAAAAAACAGCGCCTCTTTTTTGTCAGAAGCGCTGTAATTCATATTACTTATTGTAATAGTGACGCAAAAAATTACTGTCCGACATGAAATTCATTTTGTCCGTCACTGACGCTGAATGTTTCGCTGCCGTTTCCATTGATGACCGTGTAGAAGCTGCTGCCTGCACTGATCTCAGGAGCGAGCATCATTATGCAGCGGAAATTGTTATGGGGCTGAAGCACCGCCATCTGCGTGTCGTTGAGCACCATCTCAGCCGTTGAGCCTGCCTCATATGTATCGCCGCAGTCAACCACAATAAACGGATTATAGCTCATCGTAGGCACTGACACACGGTTTCCGACGGCGTAGAGAGTGCCGCCTGTGTAGTTGAAAGCACCATCGGAATAAACCGAGCTCTTCTCCTCTTTTGTACCGCCGTAAGCGATGGTACGTCCGCCATTGATATTGATCGTACCCTTGGACTTGATACCGTTGGTTCCGCCTCTGATGAGGAGGTCACCGTCATTTATTGTTATATCGTCGTGAGCGAATATGCCGGACTTTACCGAATCGATCTCATAGCGTCCGCCTTCGATGATAACATCGTCGTCGCCGGCAATTCCGTGAGCGTTGTTGGAGTAGATGTAAAGTTCTCCCCCGCCCTTTATTCTCAGGGTGTCGTTGGAGAATATAACGCCGTCGTTGACCTTATCCTTAGCGCCATCCCTTAGCACTGAAATAGTGCCGTCCATCAGCTCAATAGTGCACTTCTTGGCGTCGTTTATCAGAATTGCAGGGCCGGAGGAATTGGCGATGCCCACACCGTTAAGGATGAGTTTGACCTTTTCTTCCGTTGCTGTATCTACAAAGATCTGTCCGTCATCGGTATTTCCTGAGATAAGATAGTCACCGCCTGCGGAAATAATTACTCTTGAACCGTCAGCTGCGGCATTCGCACCGACTATGGACGGACTTCCGCCCATTACTATCTCGGCTGTATATTCGCTTTCCGTCTGCACTTCAACAGGTGTCTGCACCTCGTTTGCACCTGCCTCAGCATAGTTTCCTCCGCCGGAGGATGAGGAATTTCCGCCCCCCGATGAAGAACCGCCGCCCGACGAACTGCCGTCAGACTTTGAGCCTGACTTGGCTGTAGTTGTTGAAGCTGTTGTAGTCTCGCCTTTTTTTGCAGATGTGGTCGTTGTTTTTTCTTTTGCCTTGGTAGTTGTCTTTTTCTTTGATGAGGCTTCTGTCTCTTCGGTCGTGGCTTCCTCAGCCGTCTCCTCAGCTGTTGTGGTCGTCTTTGACTTTTTCGTGGTCTCCTCTGTTACTGCGGAACTGCTGTTGCTGTTTTTTTCCTGAGGGTCAGTTTTTCCGCAGGCACATGATGTCAGCATAAGTGTAACTGCTGCTGCCATCGCCATGAATCTTCTGCTGTCCATAATTCATCTCTCCTTCTATATTGCATAAATGCATATTATATCCCCGAGCACAGGCAGATCTGCCCGCCCGAAAAAATCCGCCGTAAAACCAAAATTGCCGAACACATTTTCTGAGAATATGCTCGGCAATCCTGGTTGTTGTATTAGTTTTCGTAGATCTTGTCGTCGTACTTGAAGAAAACAAGATTGATCGTCATATTGCCGTTAAGGGCACGAAGCTCGTCAACGAACTTCTTCTGATCGATGTTCTCAAGAACATCAACGCTGTAGATAAGCTCAAACAGTGTACCGAAGTTGGTAGTCTTTACTCTTCTGAGCTTGTGGAATGTTGTGTATCTGTTGAGTACTGGCTCAAATACGCCCTGATAATCAAGGTTCTCAGGAATAGCTATCTTGAGAGTCATATGTCTCTTCTTGCATCCGCCGAAGTCTACCTCGCTCATTACGAAGAGGACAGCGCCGAGAATGATGAAGAATACGATAGCAAAACCGATGAATCCCATTCCGCAGGCAACACCAATTGCCATTGCGAAGAAGATGTAGGACATATCCTTCGGGTCGCCTGCAACGCTTCTGAATCGTACCAGTGCAAGAGTACCTGCAAGGCTGATAGCACCGATCTGTGTATTTACCAGAAGGAGTATCAGTGTAACGATGGTAGGAAGCATTACCATTGACATTACGTAGCTCTGTGAGTAGCCTTCTTTTCTGTGAGTAAGGATGTAGATAAGGCTGATCAGTGTTCCGAGAATCACAGCAGAAATAAGACAGAATAAGAATTCTCCTGCTTTAAGGTCCGGAAGAACTGTGCTTGAACTGTTTATTACAGAATCAACATCATTGTACCTTGATAAAACATTGCCGAAAAAACCATTTGGAAACATAAAAATCACACGCTCCTGTTCATAATACTGTTATTTACCATTGAGATCCCTGAGATATAAATGCGGCCCGAACCGTTTGAGCATCTTGCACTCTCCACCTAACTTTTTACAAAGTTCTGGTAAGCTCTGCCATACTTGGAGAAGCTGGTCTTGTAGATCTCCAGCTCTGAAAGCTTGTTAACGAGCCAATCGGGTATGGCATTTGAAACCTTGACCTCCATGAGTCTCTGGTCTGCACCTATGATGTAATTGCCGTAGCTTTCATAGTTCAGTCCGAGATCATAGCGTCTCTCGGTGATCTTTCTGTCAAAGGTAAGTCTGAAATCGCTGTCGTATTTGCCGAAGAAAGCCTCACGCTGATAGCTGATATACTGCTTGGGAGCGATGGGGTAGTTATTCAGGAAAACATCCAGTTCCCTGAAAACCTGTTCGGTTATGTACTTGTTCATTTCAGGCTTTGAACGGTCTCTGAAGTAAGCGTCCGACTCAGCAAGAGTCATCTGTACTCTTCTTTTTGTCACTATTCCTCCGATCTTCTTTTTGATCTCGAGGAATACCATATCGTCGGGTGCAGCAGGTGAGTAGTAGCTGCGAAGTCTGATCTTCTCCTTGTAGTAAGGCTTGGACAGTGATTCTCTTATAAGGTAATCATCGGGAGTATCGTAGTATATATTGTATATACCGTACTCTTTGCCGCCAATGCAATACTTATCGGGATTCATGTATTCGTTAATGACCTCCATAAGGCCATGATACTGATCCATATTCAGGAGAAATTTTATTTCTTTACGAGCAAAAGTATTAATTGCCATAAGCGCCTCCACGGCGGATAATTTCCGTCGGGAGCTTCACACTCCTTTCGTATCGTTTGAATATATTATATATTAATAATCTTAAAATAGTCTTAATATAAAATACCTTCAAACAAACTGGATTTTGAGTTTAAAAAGTTTTGTGGCATTTGGTTTTTTCTCTGTATACCGTTATTTTCCCAATTTCGCTTCTATACTTTTCAACTTGTACGGAGTGTCCCGGCAAAGTGAATTTTTAATGAAAAACATTTTCATAATGTCGTCACTTTACCATTTCGAGCTGCATAAAAGCGACACCGCACAAATGCAGACTCTGACCGTCTGAATCATCCTTATAAATCAGACTTGTTTTCTGTACTTTGTAGGAGTAACTCCCACGATTTTTTTGAACTGGCGCATGAAGTGTTCCTCGTTGTCGTAGCCGCACATAGCCGCTACCTGGGAAACGGTACACCCCGTCTCGCTGAGGATCTCCTTTGCTTTTTCAATTTTGCCGCTTATAACGTCCGAGATGCATGATACTCCGAACACCTCACGGTAGATATGCTGGAAATACGACCTTGACATATTCACATCTGCGGCCATTGTATCCACATTCCACTTCTGCTGAGGGTTGCGGTATATCTTTTCCCTGAGTTCTACAAGCGTGCTGTAGTGCGGAGCGGCAGCCTGAACAGTTTCCTCTTCACGCCTGCTGCCCGATTCGCTGAATGATATGAGGAGAGTCCTCATGAGGGTATCCAGCATTTTAGCTCTTCTTGAGCTGAGTGAATAATATTCCGCCGTGATGCTTCTGATAAGCGAGGTTATAAATTCGCTGTCTGCATAACGGACAGGTCTGTTAGTGATGAGCTCCAGTGAATCGATAAATTCCCTGTCGCCTTCTGTGTCGAAGCATATCCAGTCACAGACAAGGGCTTTGCCGCAAGCCGAATATTCCTGCTGTTCCTTATCATTATAAAGGATGGCAGTCCCCTCAGGGCATACAAATGCACTGTCACCGATATGGAAACGCACACTGCTTTTTGCCAGCATGAATAGATATGTACCCTTTTCGGGCACACGGCTCACACCGCCGCCTGCATCGTAGACCGAATTGCAGCCGAGACTTCTGATGTTCATTGCTATCACTCCCCTTTAACAGCTATGAATCGTCGTTTAATATTCTTCCAATACTCCCCTGCGTAGTCTATGCCTACTCTGGGAGCTTCAATTATCCGAGGCCTGTACCCGTCGTCCTCTATCCATATGTCAGGTTCGCTGCAAATGTCCCTGCCGTTGAAGCTTTCGTCGATACCAAGGTATTTCGTAAGCTTGGCAGGTCCGTCATACTTTTCACCTGCACGGATGAGAACGCCCTGAGGCTGTTCCTCTTCCCCCGTGACAACGTTCATCAGCCAATGCATACCATAGCAGAGATAAACGTACATCACACCGCATTTACCGTAAAGCAATTCGGTTCTTTTTGTTCTTCCTTTGGAAGCATGACAGGCGAGGTCCTCCTCACCGCCGTAAGCCTCAGTCTCAGCTATCCGTTCACTGATAACCGAACCGTCAGCCATTCTGCGGAAGATGACCTTTCCCACCATATCCCTTGCGACCTCGTCCACCTGACGTTGAAAGAAATCCATACCGAGCCTTGCCATTACTTTACCCTGAGCCTTTCTTCGACCTCCGTGTCAGGTCTTACGAAAGCGGTCTTGTAATTGGTGAATATGACCTTGCCGGGCTTAGCGCCTGCGGGCTTCTTCACATATCGTGCAAGGCAGTAATCAACGGGAACAAGTGACGAACTGCGCCCTCTGCTGTTAACTGCGGCGATAACAGCGGCTTCCTCAATAGTACTGTCGGGGGGAGTTGAGCCATCCGTCAGTATGAGCACATGAGAGCCTGTAATGCTCTGAGTATGCAGCCATATATCGTTTTTCTCCGCAAATTTCAGAGAAAGCTGGTCGTTTTGTTTGTTGTTGCGGCCAACAAGTATTGTAAATCCGTCGCCTGACTTGTACTCAATGGGAGGCAATGCCTTTGGAGGCTTAGCCTTTCCGCCTGCGTACTTTATATAGCCCTGCTCACGGAGTTCCAATCGTAACTGGATTATATCATTTTCTGAAGCCGCCCTTGTAAGAGAATCGAAAACGCTGTCGAGGTACTGTAATTCTTCCTCGCCCTTTTCGATCTGCACCGCTAATTTTTCCTCTGCGGTCACGGCTTTCTTGTATTCACTATAATAGTACTGAGCGTTCTGGGCAGGAGTCTTCCTCACGTCCAGATCGATCTTCACCTGCGGACAGTCCTCATCGTAGAAATTCTCCAGCAATGCAGCACTGTCGCCCTTGTTTATACGGTACATATTGGCAGAGATAAGGTCTCCGCAGAGTTTGTACCTGTCTTTATCCGCACAAGCGGCAAGCTCTTCACGCTGCACGCTGATACGTCTCGAAGTGCGCTCCGTAAGATTCACAAGCAGCTTGAAAAGGTCATTTGCTCTCTGCTTGGTGCGGGCTGCACGGTCACGTTCGTAGTAGAAATAGTCCAGGAGTTCGGAAGCTGAGCCGATCTCCTTAGTATACATAAGAGTACCGAACTGTGAAAGTCGGATAAAGGAGAAATCCTTGAGCTGACCTTCCTTGTCGGTGACAACAGAAAAGCAGCACTGCCCCTCAGTCAGCTGTTCACGGGTGCGCTTTATCACAAACATCAGGCGGTCCAGCTGATCGCCGCTGATGGTATCGCTGTCGATATGAACTCCCCTGCCTGCGAAAAATGTCCATTCACGTGCAAGCACAGGGGAAATGCCTTCAAAAGTACGGATGAGAGCCTTTGAAAGTTCGGCAGGTCTCTCCGCAGCAAGGCGCTGTCTGATCTGCTCAGGCTCGGCTGTCAGAAAATTCAGTCTGTCATCACGGGGCGGAAGAGTGTACTTCATACCCGGGAGGACCATTCTCTCACGGGACATTTCCTCATCCACACGCTTGATACTGTCGATGACCTTGCCCTCATGACTGATGATAATGAGGTTGGAGCATCTTCCCATGATCTCGCAGGCAAGAGTAACAGTGACGATATCGCCCAGTTCATTCACACATTCAAAATCGAGGAACAGGACACGTTCAAGTCCGTCCTGACGGATATCGATAAGCTTGCCGCTGCCGAGACGCTTTCTCAGAAGCATACAAAACATAGGCGGTGTCTGCGGATTATCCACGCTCTTCTCGGTGAGATGAACACGGGCACTGCCTGCGTTTGCCGAAATATAAAGCTTTTTGCTGCCATTGCGAGTGCGTATTGATATTACGATCTCCTCACGGGAGGGCTGATGAATTTTTTCAACTCTGCCGCCGATGAGGGGCAGAAGTTCGGATCTAACTGCATAGAGAAATGCGCCGTCGAGAGCCATCAGATCATTCCTTTCAAAACCTGTAAAGGAAGAAAGCATATGATCGCAGATAGCCTCAGCCTCTTTCTTCCTCTTTATTATATCATTTTATAGCCGACTTTTCCAGTCAAATTTTGCGGTATATTAGTAATTCAAAGTCAGCTTTTGTACAAATTGAGCAAATTTTGGCAAGTCGCTCCTGCTGCTCCTTGCCTGTGCGGTAAAAATAGGGTGTCATTGAGAAAAGCGACATGATATCCTCATGATCATCGATCTGCATATCATAGGTTATCCTCACCTTGTCCTCAAGGCCGAAACCTTCCAATTCATAGGGCTTTACGCTGTTTTTGTAGGGTGTGTCGTATATCGCCTGCTTCAGCTCCCAGAGGTGATTTTCGGATGGTATCGCCATGATCATGATGCCGCCTTTTTTCAGTACACGAAGGTACTCCCCGCCGCAATAAGGAGCGAACATGGTCACAAGCATATCGCATGACGAATCGGCTACGGGCAGATGGAACACGCTTGCAGCCGCAAAAGTAATGCTGTTTTTGCGCTTTGCAGCAGCTTCAGCCGCAACTTTTGATATGTCGATACCGAACATTCTCGCAGCAATATTCGCCTTTTGAAATCTATCATATATTGCTGTAGTATAGTACCCTTCGCCGCATCCGGCATCAAGCAGCACCTTTCCTTTGAAGTACTGCTCAGCCTTGTCACAGAGAGCATTCATAAGCGGCGCATAATAGCCTTTTTCAAGAAATTCACGCCGTGCATTCACCATGAGTTTGTTGTCGCCGTGGACAGTTTTTCCCATGTGCTTGGAGAGCAGAAGATTAACGTATCCGCTCCTTGCAATATCAAAGCTATGGCCTTTGACGCATACATAGCTGTGTTCGGTTTTCTCCAGATTACCGCCGCATACAGGGCATATAAGTATACTCATCGGCTCACCTCAGATGTACACGCAGGGATCCACAGAGGATTCAGCGATCTCCACATCAAGCTGCGGGAATTTCTCTTCAAGCACACGTCTCAGTTCCGTGAGAACGATGTTTTCGGTGTGGAAATGTCCGCAGTCATAAAGGGCGAAATTATGGTTATTTGCGTCTATCCACACATCATGCTTTACATCTCCTGTGATAAGTGCGTCACAGCCTTTAGCCATCGCAAGACCGATCATTGAGCCGCCTGAGCCGGAACAAAGCGCAATTTTTGATAACTGATTTTTGCTGCTGCCGGACATCCTTATATACTCGCAGCCGAAGATCTCTTTGATCTTTTTCCCGAAAGTTTCGGCATCAGCAGGCTCATCAAGGGTAACTATCCAGCCCAGATTATTCTCGCTGCCGATCTCCTCAAATGGCTCAGGAGCAGCCGAGATCCCGAAAGCAGATTGAAGTCTCCCCAGTATTACGCCGTTTGTGCCACCGTCAGCGATGTCAAGATTAGTATGCATACAAACCGCACCAATGCCGGACTGAACCAGCTTATACACGGGGTCAGTACGCAGCAGCTGCTTCCTTGCATCAAAAATTACGGGATGATGGGAAATTATAAGCTCTGCCCCCTTGAGATCAGCCTCCATGACAGCCTCATTTGTAATGTCAAGTGTCAGAAGAATTTTGCTGACCTCGGTGCCTTGGCTCTCAACCAGATAGCCCGAATTATCCCATTTTTCCTGCAAATTGAATGGATACAGCGAGTTAAGATAAGCTATCACATCGTCGATTTTCTCAACGCCTGTGCCGTTTTTCATTCTGAACGCAAGGGCTTCGTAGTGTGTGGCATCAGATTGCTTGCCTGCTTTTTCGAGACTTACCGCAATTTTTGACAAGCGCTCAGACTCATTCTGTCGGTATTGCTGACCGCTTTCACCGTCAAAAAAGCCGTAAATAGACTCTGTTTCAGTCAGCCAGCCTTCAAAGCCGCTTCTTGCATCCACAAGCATGATCACATAAAGCTTGCCGCTTTCCTCAACTGTACGCTCCTCGGTGATGGTAAATCCCAGTTTATAGAGCTCTTTGCGCAGTAATTCGGCCTTTGTCATTGGCTGGAGGATGAAACGCACAACTGAATTGGGGAGATTTTCGATCCCACCAATTATTGCTGCGATAGTTTCGCCGCCCATACCTGCAATGACAATATCCGATACTCCTTCAAGCGGCACTTTTTCAAGTCCGTCAGAGAGTATCAGGTCCACCTTATCAGTGATACCGTACTTTTCTACAGTAGCCTTCGCAGAAGCAAGCGGTCCCTCCTTCACATCAGAAGCGATGACCTTGCTGCATTTCCCCGAAGTTATAAGTTCTGCGGCAAGGTAGGCGTGGTCAGTTCCCACATCGCAAACTATGCCTTCACCGCCGACCAGTTCAGCGCAAGCTGTTAATCTTTTATCAAGCATTTTCTGCACCTCTTTACAACAAAATAAGGCAAACTGTACTGCAACAGCCGCCTGCGATACTCTTTACCGCAAAATGAGCATTCAGCTTATCTGCGTTATTATATGCCATAACACGGCAAACTACGACAAAACATTTCAGAATAGTGAAAGGGTTCTTATATAAAACCCCAGCACAGCCGAATAGCTGTGCTGTAGGATCTGCGTTTAATTATGCCTCATTCATCTTTGCAAAGCATTCGCTGCAATAAACAGCTCTGCCTTCCTTTGGCTCGAAAGGCACCTTAGCTTCACCGCCGCATGATGCGCAAGTTGCTGTATACATTACTCTTTCAGCCTTACCTGCGTTCTTTCTTGCGTCACGGCAAGCCTTGCATCTCTGGGGCTCATTTACAAATCCCTTTTCAGCATAAAATTCCTGCTCGCCTGCAGTGAAAACGAACTCATTTCCACATTCCTTGCAGACTAATGTCTTGTCTTCGTACATTTCATTATACCTCGCTTAAATTATTAGACCACGGTTGGATTTACACCCACATCTTTGTTAAACAACGCTCTTGGATTAAGCTACACGGTCACATTTCAATTTTCCATGCGTTTCTTATAAAGCGCACGTATTTTTCGCCTTGCTCTTTGCATCGCATTATCCACAGATTTCTCTGTTACTCCCAGCTTTTTGGCGGCCTGCTTGTAGGTCATTCCGCTCATACACAGGCGGAAAGCCCGAAGCTCGGCATCTGAAAGCAATGAATCTATACTTCCGAGCAATTCGTCTAAAAACTCTTTATACAAAAAAATGCTCTCAGGAGTTTCTTCGACGGACAGTACATCTGCAGCCTCATCTTCATCGATCCTGTTCACCTCGCTGCATGATCTTCCCATTCTTGCCGAGACAGTTTTCATGCGGTTGACGACGCACTTTTCAGCAAAGGTAGAAAATTTAGCGCCCATAGACGGATCATAGGCATTTATAGCTTTGAGAAGGCTCATAAGTCCTTCCTGATGCAGGTCTTCACTGTCGGTATCGGAATTTGCATAAATCTTTGATTTAATCAGTATAAGCTTAGAATAACGTGACAGGATGACGCTTGCCGCAGCCTTGTCTGTCTTTGCAAGCGAAACGAGTTCCTCATCTGTTTTACTGCACAAATCATTCAAATCGAAATCAAATTCAAGCAAGATATCCACCCAACATTCTGAATTCTCCAACGGAATCAGTTATAATAAAGAGTATTTATCAGCGGCTCCGGCAATGTGAACCAAAGCGCTGAATACACTTCCCTTCCCTGCATTGCACAGGGAAGGGATAATGAGTTGCGATTATTCTTCTTCAGGGCTCTTTGCAGCTTCTTCTTCTGCAGCCTTGAGCAGCTCTGCCATATCGAAATTGAAGTTAGATGACTTCTTCTGAGCAGCAGGCTTCTGATCCGCAGGAGCGGATGTCTTGTTTTCGTTATTGTTATTATTATTGTTGTTGTTATTGTTAGGCTTGTTATTTTTGTTGAAAGTCTTTTCACCTATTGTTGCGAAAGGATCAGCCTTAGGAGCATCCTTCTTCTCGCTGTTTGCAAGAACTTCCTTAGCATTTGCAACAGGAGCTACAGCAGCCTCGAACTTAGCTACAGGAGCCTCAGCCTTCTTGATCTTGCCGTCTTCGCTGCCCTTATCGAGAGTGCTCTTAGCCTCGCCGATGATGAGCTGAGCCTCACCCATTCTGTCAGTAGCCTGATCAGTGAGTCTCTTGAGTACGGATGAGATATCGTCAAACTTGGTATTAACGCTGTTGATCTCGTTGAGGAGCATTGAGCGGACAGTTGAAGTCATCTCATTTACCTTATCAGCGTGAGCGTTAGCCTGATCAACAGTATCCTTAGCCTGTCTGTTAGCTTCATCAACTGCATTCTTAGCCTTCTTGTTAGCCTCGTCAACAGTGTTCTTAGCCTTATCGTTAGCTTCCTTGATGCAGGTCTCAGCAGTTGTATTAGCCTTAGCAATAGTAGAATCAGCTGTCTTGTTAGCGTTAGCGATAGTAGTCTCAGCTTCGATCTTAGCATCGTTAACGATCTTTTCAGCCTCTTCGTTAGCTTCCTTGGTTACCTTATCGGCATTTCTCTGAGCCTCGAAGGTGATCTTGTTAGCAGTCTTCTGAGCTTCAGTGAAGAGAGCGCCCATATCGAATGAAGATGGGATAGCAGCGCCGTTCTCCTTGAGGTCAGTGATCTCGTCGTTGAGCTTGGAGATCTCCTTATCCTTATCGGCAGCGAGAGTTTCCTTCTCCTTGGTGATCTTGGCGATCTCGTCGTTCTTGGCAGCAAGTTCCTTGGTCTTAGCCTCCAGCTTGCTTGTTATATCAGCGATCTCCTTGGACTTAGCAGCCAGTTCTGCATTGATCCTCTGGATATCCTGTCTTGCCTTATCCAGCTCACCGCCGTTAGGAGCAGAAGCCTTCTGTTCAGCAGCCTTGAGCTGATTGCGGAGTCCGTCGATCTCCTTTTTGGCAGCTTCGAGAGCAGCGGCAGCCTGAGCGTTAGCCTGCTGCTGTGAGCCTGCACCTGCGGCAGCTCTCTGTTCAGCAGCTCTGAGCTGATTCTTGAGAGTATCGATCTCCTTCTTGGCAGCTTCAAGAGCCTGAGTCATAGCAGCGTTCTGAGCGTTATTCTGTCCGCCGCCTGCCTTGAGCTGATTGATAGTTTTCTGGAGTTCCTCATTTTCCTTCTTAGCTGCTCTGAGGGCATTATTGGAGGTATTGAGTTTTTCCTGTAAGCTATCTATCTGGTTCTTATATTTTTGTATTTCCTGAGGATCAGCGCCGGGGCCGCTCTTAGCAGCCTTGAGTTCTTCTTCGAGACCTACGATCTTTGAGTTGAGTTCATCGAGGTATGTCATAACATCCTCTTTAACAAAGCCGCCGCCAATCTTAGTGGTTCTTAATACGGTTGGTTCGTCCATAGTGTTACACTCCGATCCCCTCGAGTACCGAGGTTGAAATTTAAGGAATCAGAACCTGCATTCACAGATCATACGCATTCTTGTCGGAGACCGACAAAAGAGAGAAGGATTTGGTGCACATATGACCTATGAACACAGGTTCAGTAAATACGCCTTAATAGAATTATAACATATTGTTTATATTATTTCAACTATTGAAATGTAGAAAATTCAGAGTCATTTTAGTGCAATTTACTATAAAAAAACCTTGAAATATACCTTTTGCACATTTTGCAGTAAATGAATAAAACTATATTAAGTATAAATGTTTATTTCTTTACAATTCAGTAATATAAAACGATAAAAAAATTCCGTTCCATTTGAGTTATATTATAATCAGAAAAAGAGTCCGGAGAGACATATCTCCGGACCCGCATCCCCTCTTCATCTGATCAGAAAGAAATATCCCGGAATACAGAAGATACCGGCAGCCATAGCCGCATAAAACAAAAGCGGCCCGTCAGGACCGCTCATATTTATTATTATCAGTTGCCCAGCATCTTGAAGATATCATCAAGATCGTAATCCTGTGATGAAGATGAAGGCTTTGAAGATGAACCGAAGCCGAGGCTGTCGATGAGAGGATTATCGATTGAGATGTACTCCTCCTGCATTGTTGACTGCTGCTGTTCCTCCTCACGTGGCTCAGGCTGTGTTTCCTGAGCAGCAGGTGCAGCTGTTTCAGCGTTATTGTTGTTCTGGTTATCGAGAACTGTGAGTGAATCATCAGTATCATCGAAGCCGGCAGCAATAACAGTGATTATCATCTCATCCTGCATATCTTCCTTGAATGCAGTACCGAAGATGAACTCAACTCCGTCAGCAGCTGTATCGGTGATCATCTTTGTAGCTGCATCAACATCAGCAGAGAGGATATCCTCTGACATAGCGATATTGATAAGGAGTCTCTTAGCGCCTGAGATAGAAGTTTCAAGCAGCGGGCTGGAGATAACGGCTGTAGCAGCATCTCTTGCCTTGTCCTTGCCTGAACCGTGGCCGATAGCCATGTGAGCGTAGCCTGCGCCCTTCATGATAGTAGAAACGTCTGCGAAGTCGAGGTTTATGTAACCCTCTTCTACGATCAGGTCAGAGATACTCTTTACACCTGTCTTGAGAACGTCATCAGAAAGTGCGAATGACTGCATCATTGTAAGCGGCTTATCGAGACCAACGAGAAGTCTCTCGTTAGGGATAACGATAAGTGAATCAACATATTTTCTCAGTTCTGCGATACCTCTTTCAGCCTGAGCCATTTTCTGCTCTCTCTCGAAGAGGAAAGGCTTGGTAACAACAGCAACTGTAAGGATATCCATCTCCTTGGCAATCTTTGCAACGACAGGAGCAGCACCTGTACCTGTACCGCCGCCCATACCTGCGGTGATGAATACCATATCAGCGCCCTTGAGATGAGTTTCGATCTCGTCTCTGTTCTCTTCAGCGCTTCTCTGGCCGACCTCAGGCTTATTGCCTGCGCCTCTGCCCTTAGTGAGCTTGGCACCGATCGGGATCTTTGTAGTAGCCTTTGACTTGTTAAGAGCCTTGGCATCTGTATTGATAGCGATGTATTCTATATTATTTACGCCGGACTCGACCATGCAGTTAACAGCATTTCCGCCGCCGCCGCCAACGCCGATGACTTTTATGTTAACATCGGGTTCAATTGCTTCTTCATAATTAAAATCAGACATTTCTTGATCCTCCTAATCGTAATCCTGTATTTTACAGGAGCGCATGAGGTATCCGCTCCCATCCGAATATACTTCAAAAAATACTCTATATATTTTAGCATAGAATTTGTGTTTTTGCAAGTCCACGGAAAATTTAGCGCAAAATTCTGCGAAACTAACAATTACAAGCTTTTGAATCACAGCATTTTGTACATTTTTTATTTACAATGCACACACAAGCATAGACATCATTCTGTTACCAGCCCTGATCGTAGCTGTTGTCATAGCTGTTATCGTCCCAGACGCCTGCCACAAGGTTGCCGTTGGGATCGTAGTAATTGCCGTAGGAATCGTAATAGTATCCCCACTGATCGTAGTAGAATCCGTCAGCGTCGTAGTATCCGCCGTTTTCGTCCAGTACGTAGCCCTGCTCGTTAGTGGTCTGTTCAGTGCCGCCGCCTTCTTCTCCGCCTTCTTCCTCGAAATCGAAGTATCCCTCTCTCTCCTCGTCGTTCTGGCTGTTGTAGTCGCTGAAACGCTCCTCCTGATCGGGATTTGATTCTACTGACAGTTCTGAATCGTCAACGGTCTCACCGTTTTCATCCGTCTTCTTTTTCTTTGGCGGATCGATATTTCCGGGAACTTCCACAGGTTCATCGGTGGTTCTGAAGCTGCACTGATTTGAGCCGATCATGGTAAGGAATCCCTTTTTGCCCTTGACAGCAGGATCATTCATGACCGTTGCCGCCATATTCAGCTTATACTCAGCATCGTTCCAGTTGCCCATCTTGAACACCATGCCGTTCCTGTAGTTTACGATGATATTATGTTCATCCACAAGGTTGATATTGGAAATACCTGCGCTTGTGTCGTCCAGTCTCGCAAGGCTGGTGATAAGAGCGGTAAAGGCATCGTTCTTGAATTCATCTTCACTGTAGATGTAGTCGCCGGCTTCCTTTTCCGCAGGCTTATAGCCGTAGAATACGGGAAGTCCATCAGTAATGAAGCTGTTGATAGCCAGTATCTTGCCCTGTTTGCTGATGAGCAGAGTTTTTGAACCGATGTTCACATTGAATGAAGGTATACACCTTGTGACCTTGATCTCCAGCGAAGACGGGAAATCCCTGTTGACCTCCGCAGTCTCCACATACAGCAGTTCGGAAAGTATCTTCTGCTCGCTCTTTTCGGTATCAAGTCTCAGGAGATTATCACCCTCGTGAATGCCTGAGGCATCCACTATCTGCTCGGCGGAATACATATCCGATTCGCCCGAAACAGTGATCTCGCCTATATTAAAGAGGAAGGTATAGCTTGCCGCAAAGCCGATGACTGCCACAAGCATAATAACTATAATAATGTATACGTTCATGAACCTTCGCCGCCGCCGCATACGTTTGCGGCTGTTGACTCTGTCAACGCTTGTTTTTTCGATGTCTTTCATAAATCCTTACAACTCAGCTTCTCCGCATATCTCCGCCGAGAAGCCTTACAGCGTCCTCCATTTTTTCATATCCTCTGTCGATGTGGTGTATCCCCGATACCGAGGATGTACCCTCTGCCGCAAGTGCCGCAGCAGCCATCGCCGCACCTCCTCTCAGGTCGGTAGCAGCAACGTCAGCGCCGTGAAGTCTTTTCACGCCCTTGACAACAGCTATCTTGCCCACCGCCTGTATATCCGCTCCCATTTTCACAAGAGCGTCCACATGGCGGTAACGGCAGTCAAAGATATTTTCTTCAAATACACTTGTGCCATCAGCCGCAGAAAGCGCAGCCATCAGCACTGCCTGAGCGTCGGTAGGAAAGCCGGGATGAGGCATTGTCCTTATCCTCTCTTTTACGGCTTTCAGCCTTGAACCGCTTCTAAGGTATATCCTGTCTCCGCAGGTCATTATACTGCATCCCGTCTGTTCCAGCACTGAGAGAAATGGCTCCATTTCGGTGATGCAGGAATTGGTAAGTATTATCTCTCCCCCTGCCGCAGCAGTCATGGAAAGGTAAGTAGCGCCTGCTATCCTGTCAGGCATTATGTTGTACTCGCAGCCGTGAAGCTTCGGTACACCGTTTATGATGATGCTGCTTCCGCCGTCGCCTTTTATGTCCGCTCCGCATTTTCTGAGGAATCCGCACAGGTCGCATATCTCGGGTTCACGGGCAGCATTGTTTATCACAGTCTCGCCGTCGGCATTCACAGCAAAGAGAATGATATTCTCTGTCGCTCCCACCGACGGGAAAGTAAGGGATATCTTTGTACCGTGAGCCTTGCCCGAGCAGATTATCCTGCCCTGTTCCTCACGGATATCCGCACCCATTTTCCGCAGAGCGGCAAGGTGCATATCTATGGGACGGGGTCCAAGTTCGCATCCTCCCGGTATGCTTACCGTACATTCCCCCGTCCTTCCCAGCACAGCGCCCATGAAAATAATGGATGAGCGCATCTCGTGCATGAGAGTCTCGGGGATATCGGTCCTTGAAACGTCCCGTGGATCAATAACGGCGGTACTCCCCGAAAAGCTGCATTTGCAGCCGGTGCAGTTGAGTATCCTTGAAGCAGCATAGACATCGGTGAGCCGTGGGCAGCTTTTCAGCACGACCTCCTCACCGCAAAGCAGAGAAGCTGCCATTATGGGCAGGGCGCTGTTTTTGCTGCCCTGCAGAGCAAGTTCTCCACGAAGCTTTCTGCCTCCCGTTATGATAAATTTCTGCATAAAACCACCTCACAGCATTTTTGTGTATATTATGCTGTGTACGGTCGTGGTGTTACTCGAGCTGCCGCCAGCTCGACCGCAATCACGCTCCCACTCGCAAAGCTCGTTCACTCTCTGTGAGAACGTCAGTCTGCTTTCGCTCGCTGGCACTTTTACTTCAGTGAATATTCCTCATATCTGATTTGAACTCAGGAATTTCACGAAAGTATCCGACATTTCATCGGGAATGAAAGCGTACATCATATGCCCCTTGTCGGAGAGATGTAATTCTCCGCCGCACTTCTTTGCATAGTCAACGCCGACCTGTCTCCATGAAACGCTCTTTACGGGCATTTTCATATCACTGACAAAGAAACAGCAGGGACATTTCAGCAGTCCCGTTTTGCTTGCTTTTACCGCATTATCCGTCATAAGCATAGCTTCATCGGTAAATTCCTGATGAGCGATATTCTTGTAGAAATATTCCTTGTAGACAGATTTTTCGTCCTCGGTGAGTTCATTTCCGCTCATAAGTCCGGAAGCATTCTCCAGCTTGTTTTTCATCAGCTTCGTGAGAATACCACCCTTTGATACCTTCTGAAGCAGCTTCTGCTGTTTCAGTACCATAGCCCTGCGCTTTTCTTCGGGAAGTTCCTTCGACTGTGCGATGGCCATGTCGGGAATGCCCATATCCATGCTGAGTACGGCTTTTATTTCGTCGGGATAGGTATTAGCCCAGTATACGGCCTCAAATCCCGAATAGGAGTGAGCCGCAAGCACATAAGGCGGGTTTATTCCTGCCTTTGCGAGTGCTTCCCTGTCCTCTGCCACAAGATTTTCAACGGTGCGCTCAGTGGTTTTGGAGCCGCTGAATCCGTAACCTGCCTTTTCAATGACAGCAATCCTGTACTTTCCGGACATTCTTTTCCATATTGGCTTGTATTCCAGCACAGGCAATGTAACTCCGTTGCCTGCCATGAAAACTATGGTAACATCACCCTGACCCTCTGTATAGACATTGAGGCGAGTGCCGTTTACTTCAACTAAATTCTTGTAGTTCATAATGCTTTGATTCCTCAGACGATGTGGTTGTTATTTTTTATTAATTAGTTTGTCAATTACCGCAAGTATTCTCTCGTTGGTGTCAGTCAGGAACAGCTTTGCCGCATTCTCCGACATTTTCTCAGCCTTTGCGGTATCACTGCTCAGTTTCAGCACCTCATCAAGTATCTTCTGATTTGTTACATCCTTCTGCTCAATGACTACAGCTGCACCTGCCTTGCCGAGAACCATAGCATTGTGATACTGATGATTGCCTGCAACTATAGGCGAAGGAATGAGGATGGATGCTCTGCCTGCCGCTTCAAGCTCTGCGAGAGTCGATGCGCCGCTTCGGCATATTACAAGGTCAGCCGCCGCAAGGCATACATCCATATCGTTTATGTACTCGGTTATACGGAGACGGTCGCTTTTCAGCGGCACACCTGCGGCTTTCATTGCCTGTGGGAAAGTATCCTTGCCCATTCCGCCGTAGCCGTGGATGTGGTTTATCTCACGTCCGTTATTGAAATTGTCCTTGATAACGAACTCCATGCTCTCGTTGATGCAGCCTGCACCGAGGCTTCCGCCGAATGAGAGAACGGTGAACTTGTCGTCAAATCCAAGCTTTGCTCTTGCTTCAGCCTTTGACATGGTGTTGATATTGCTTCTTACGGGAAGTCCCGTAACGCTGTACTCGAACTTGCTCTTGTCCATGAATTTCAGAGCTTCCTCAACAGTCAGCATAACGTAGTCAACTTCCTTTGCAAGAAGCTTGTTAGTCACACCCGGATAAGCGTTCTGTTCATGGATAGCTGTGGGTATGCCCATTCTTGCGGCCTTGCGAATAACAGGACCTGCGGCATATCCGCCTGTGCCGATGGCGATATCAGGCTTGAAGCCTTCGATTATCGCCTTTGCTCTCCTGCCGGATGTGGCAAGGTAAGCAACGGCCTTGATATTTCTTCCGATGTTTTCAAGGGATATTTTTCTCTGGAAGCCTGCCACCTTGATAGTCTCCAGCTTGTAGCCTGCCTTCGGGACAAGCTTAGCCTCCATGCCCTTGGGAGTGCCTGCAAAGAGGAACTCCGTATCGGGGTATTTGCTTTTGATGATGTCTGCGATAGCGAGGCCGGGATTGATGTGACCGCCTGTGCCTCCGCACGCAATGAGAACCTTCATATATTAACTCCTTTTTTCCGCAGCTGCGGCTTTATTCTTAGAGGAAGCTCCCTTTTCCGACGGATAGTACCTTTGCTGCGATATATTCAGCATGATACCCATTTCCGCCAGCTGCATGATAAGCGCCGTACCTCCGTAACTGAAGAATGGCAGGCTGATACCTGTATTCGGTATCAGGTTGCTGACAACGGCGAGGTTGAGGACTGTCTGTATGCCTATCTGTGTTGTGATGCCCACAGCTATCAGCATACCGAATCTGTCCTTGCAGCGTACTGCTATGGAGAAGCCTTCCACAACGAGAAGGAAGAATACTATGATTATCGCAATAGCGCCTACAAATCCAAGTTCTTCGCAGACTATCGGGAATACGAAGTCGTTCTTCGTCTCAGGGAGATAGAGGTACTTCTGACGGGAGTTGCCCAGTCCGAGACCGAACATACCGCCTGAACCGATAGCGATAATGGAGTTTGCAGTCTGCCATGTTTCGTCAAGGATATCCGCAAATGGATCTTTCCATGACTTGATACGTGTAGCAATGTAGCTTCCGGGGATCTTTGACTGATAAGCGATTACCGCAACAGCCGAAAGAATGGAGGCAACGCCAAGCAGCAGGAACTGGCGTATATTAGCGCCGCCGCAGAGTATCATTACAACTGCGATGCTGCCGACGAGGATAAGTCCCGACATATGGGGCTCTTTGTAAAGCAGGGCGACGTATACGCCCATAAGTATAACATACTTGATAATGCCTATCTTGAAGTTGTTCATTTTTCTGCCGTCACGTTCCATGCTGTAGGCAAAGTAAATAATGATCGCCAGCTTCGCCACCTCAGACGGCTGGAAGTTGATGGGACCCAGAGTAAGCCAGCGCTTAGCGCCCATGGAACCGCCCTCATCGTTACCTATGGCGAGAACCAGTACAAGGAGTATGATACCCACCACATAGAGAAGACCTGCTATATTGAATTTTTTCAGCAGAGGCAGTCTTACGCTCTTGAAGTTATGATAATCCATCTTCATGAAGAATATCATAGCCGCAAAGCCGATAATTGCGCTCTTTGCCTGCTTCTTGGCATAAAACAGACCATCTCCGCCGTGCTCGCTGTAAGCCCATGCATAGCTGGCGGAGGACATCATAACGATACCCACTACAAGAAGGATCATTACATATGCAAAAAATGAAAGGCTTATATCGCCATGTCTTCCGTCGCCGACAAAAGCCTTCCACAGTGAGAATCTCGGACGTTTTCTTGTTTTGGTTTTTGAAGCCATATTTCCTCCTTAAAGTCGGGATAGAATATCAGGTATCAGATGTCAGACTTCAAATCAAGGTAAAATCTGACATCTGACACTTGATCAAAGTGTCAGTAATGTAATTATTCCCAGAATTCCGAAAATAATGCCTGTTATGGAAAAAGTTATCACTATCTTGTATTCGCTGTATCCGCTCATCTCGAAATGATGGTGGATAGGTGTCATCTTGAAGATTCGTCTGCCCTCGCCGTACTTGCGCTTGGTGATCTTGAAGTAGCTGACCTGTATCACAACGGACAGTGCCTCGAAGATGTAGACCAGCGCAACGAGGAGAAGCAGCAGGTGCTTGTGGAGTACAAGTCCTACACCTGTTACTGCCGCACCGAGGAACATCGAACCTGTGTCACCCATGAAGCATTTAGCAGGGTTGAGATTCCAGAGCAGGAAGCCCAGACAGCCGCCTGCCAGCGCCATAGTGAAGCAGGTCATCTCGTTCTGTCCGAGGATGGAACAGCATACGGTAAATATCAGCATTGCACAGAATGTTACCGAGCCGCAGAGGCCGTCGATTCCGTCTGTAAGGTTTACGGCATTTGTCAGGTAGATGATGACCGCCATCATCAGGATGTAGTAGAATATTCCCAGTGAAGGGCTTACCCAGAAGCCAAGGTCAAGTCTTGTTGATACATCGCCGAATTTGTGTATCGCTGCAAGGAAGCCTGCGCCGCATACAAGCTGAAGCGCTATCTTCTGCCATGGTGTAAGACCGTCATTGTTCTTTCTGGCTACCTTGGTGTAGTCATCAATGAAACCGATGAGGCCGAATGCCGCAGAGAAAACTATCACAGCAAGCATACGGTAGAAAGGATAGAAGCTGGTCTTGTCGGTGCTGTCGAGGCCTACCTTCATGCGGTAAATCCAGTATCCTGCAATGGCAGTGATGATAGTGGAAAGTATGAACATGAATCCGCCCATTGTGGGAGTTCCCTGCTTTTTGGCGTGCCACTTTGGGCCGTCCTCAGTCTTGATAGGCTGACCGAACTTTATCCTGTGGAAGAAGGGTACAAGGAAGATACCCGAAACTCCGGCGATAACGAATGAAAGAAGTGCTATAAGCAAATTTATTATCCAGAAAGACATTTTATTCCAACAACTCCAATTTTTATACAATGCGTAATTCGTAATTCATAATGCGTAATTATAATGCATCCGTCTTTATCTGTCACGCAAAGATATTATTTATCAAGCAGTTTCAGACCCTCAGCCACTATCTCACGCTCGTCGAAATGGATATGCTTCATTCCTGCAAGTATCTGATAGTCCTCATGGCCTTTGCCCGCAAGTACTATTATATCACCTTTCTCAGCAATTTTCAAGGCATGATATATAGCCTCTCGTCTGTCAACGACCACATCATATGGTATATCACTGCCTTCAAGGCCTGTGAGTATCTCTTTTATGATGAGTTCGGGGGCTTCGTTTCTCGGATTATCCGATGTAACGATAAGCCTGTCTGCAAACTTCGCAGCAGCCGCAGCCATCTTCGGGCGCTTTGCGGCGTCACGGTTTCCTCCGCAGCCGAAAAGACATATCAGACGGTTGTCCGTGTATTCCCTGACGCTTCTGAGGATATTCTCAAGGGCATCGGGAGTGTGTGCGTAGTCGCAGATAACGGTGAAGTCACGGCCTGTGGGGATGACCTCACAGCGTCCCTTTACGCCGTTATATTCCTCAACAGCAGCGATAATATCGTCCACGGAAAGGCCTGCCCTGAGGCATACAGCCATAGCCGCAGTTATATTTGATACATTGAAAGCGCCCGGCATCCTGCACTTGACAAGGTGAGATTTTCCGCCCTTGCAGAACCAGAAGCTTGAACCTGTGGATTTTATCTTGATACCGTCAGCGGTATAGTCTGCACAGCCCTTGACGCTGAAACTCTGCTTCTCGCAGCCGATCTCGCCGTAAAGTCTCTTGCCGTACTCATCGTCGATATTCACAAGAGCGCAGTTGCAGATGCCGAACAGCATCTTCTTTGCCTGATAGTAGTCCTCCATATCCTTGTGGTAGTCAAGGTGATCCTGAGTGAGATTTGTGAACACAGCAGTATCGAACCACGAAGCGCCGATACGGTTCTGCACCAGACCGAAGGATGATACCTCCATGACCACGTACTCGCAGCCTGCCTTGACCATCCTGTCAAGGAGCGCCATAAGGTCATAAGCCATAGGAGTAGTGTTCTCGGTGTGGACTATCTCATCGCCTATCTCGTTCTGGATAGTTCCCACAAGACCTGTCTTGTGGCCGTTTTTCATGAGGATATGCTTTATCACGTTTGTGATAGTGGTTTTGCCGTTAGTACCTGTCACGCCGATCATGTGCAGCTTTTTCTCGGGATGCCCAAACCATGCCGAGCACATCATGCCGTAGAGTCTGCGTGAATTATCAGTGAGTATCTGCCTGTCGCCAAGTCCAAGGTCGTGCTCGCAGACTACGGCAGCAGCACCCTTTTCCAGCATTTCGGCAGCAGCGGTATGTCCGTCAAAGCTTCCGCCTTTGACGCATACGAAAAGACAGCCTTCAGCAACCTTACGTGTATCGTCGGTGATAGAAGTTATTTCGATATTGCCAAGCTTAGTCTCGGCATTATTTTCCAGAAGGTCATATAATTTCATCAAGACCGCCTCCATTTCTTTAATTAGTGATCAATATGTCGGCTGTACCGACGTGTGTTTATTCCGGCCGGGCGAAGCATGACTCCGCCGCCGTCCGCTCAGCAGCTTAATCTCCGTCAGCATAGACCATGAGTTCCAGTTCGATAACTGTACCCTTCTGTACCTTTGTGTATGGCTCAATGGACTGGCTGCTGACTACAGCGTTATCTCTTGTCACAGAAGCGCCCCTTGCAACGAAGTTCAGATCACAGTAAGTGAGCTGTTCGTTGGCGAATGAAGGCGATACACCGATAAGGTTCGGAACTTCCGTGTATTCAACAGGCTGACCCTTTTCGGTATAGAGATACACCTTGCCGCCCTTAGCGATAGCTGAACCTGTTACAGGTGACTGCGAAATTACTTCAACGCCGCTTCCGATCGTCTCATACTCAACGCCCAGCTCTTTCAGCTTAGCGATGGCATCATCGATAGGACCTTCAAGGAGAGGTATCTTCACATCGAGATTTTCAACTTCCTCGTCGGTGTAGTGCGGGCTGTAGCCAAGGTAAGGCAGTACCTTTGTGAGAATGTTTCTTGCGGTAGGAACAGCAACTACAGAGCCGTAGTAGCCGATCTCCTTATTAGGCATATCTGCAAGGACAAGGAGAATGATCTCGGGATCCTCGGCAGGTGTGAAGCAGACGTATGAAGCGCCGTATTCCTGGATGGTAGCGTCTTCCTGTCCCTCAGCGCTGAGGCCTTTTGAAGTCTCACTGAGTCGCTGGGACGTACCGGACTTACCGCCGATGGAATAGCCCTTGATGGAAACGTTGCCGCCGTTGTTATCAGCAACAACGTGATAAAGAGCATCTCTCATCTTTGCGGAAGTTTCCTCTGATACCACCTGACGTCTGACAGTTCTCTCGTTCTTGAGGACTACATTTCCGTCCTCGTCAACGATCTTGTCAACAACGTAAGGTTTAAGGAGGTAGCCTCCGTTTATAGCTGCACAGTATGAAGTTATCATTTCCATAGGAGTGATAGTTTCACCCTGTCCGAAAGCGCTGACTGCAAGGTCAACGTTGGTCATTACTTCGGGGTCGAATCCGAGACCTGCACTTTCAGCAGGAAGGTCGATGCCTGTCTTTTCACTGAGGCCGAAAGCGTCAAAGTAATAGCAGAAACGCTTTACGCCAAGACGTGCGCCTATTTCCATGAAAGCAGGGTTACAGGAATTGGTAAGCGCCTGCTGGAAGGACTGTGCGCCGTGGCCTGCTGTGTTATCGCAGTTGATAGGCTGATAAGCACCGTCAAGCTTAACAGAGCCCGAACAGTAGAAGGAATCACGCAGAAGGTCAATGAGATTCTCCTCGATAGCGGATGCACTGGTTATTACCTTGAATACAGAGCCGGGCTCATAAGTCTCGGTTATGCACTTGTTTTTCCACTGTTTTTCACGTGCCTCGCCTGTTTTCTTTTCAGCCTCATCGCCTGTGAGTTTGGCAAGCTGAGCGGCTATATTCGGGTCAGCTATCTCACGGGGATTGTTAAGGTCAAAGCTTGGATTTGTAGCCATTCCCAGAATAGCGCCTGTTTTAGCGTTCATGAGTATAGCGCAGGCACGGTTCTTTATCTCGTAGTTGGTCACCATTTCCTGAAGGTATTCTTCAAGATAATGCTGGATGGTCATATCAATGGTAAGATAAACATCATCGCCGTTTTCGGCTTCGTATGTCTTGGAATATCTGTATGGCAGCTCATTTCCTGCGGAGTCCTTGGCAGATATCGTCTTTCCGTCAACGCCTGCCAGGTAGTCGTCGTAGTAAGCCTCAACGCCGTAAGCACCGCTTCCGTCGCCTGTGGTGAAGCCTATTACCGATGCCGCAAGCTCATTCTGGGGATAATATCTCTTGGTGTCCTCTTCTTTTCTCAGCGAGATGAATCCCAGCTCATCGAAATATTCCAGCAGTTCATCGGCAACAGGCTTTTCCACCTGATCCTGAAGCACGCTGTACTGGGAATTCTCCTCCATGGATGCCTGCACCTTTTCGGGCGTTATTTCCAGCTTTGATGAAAGGAGGGAAACTATCTGAGTTTTCAGGCTTTCAACTGATTCGGGAAGGATATCTGTCTCCTTGCCGTCCTCATCGTACTTGGGCACATATGTACCAGCAGCCTTTTCAGCGTTTCTCTTTTTTATCCTCTCCTCCATATCCTCCATATCCTGGCGGAATCGCTTTGGGTCGAGGAATATCTTATATACAGAGGCACTTCTTGCAATAGCCGAACCCTTGGCATCGTAGATGGAACCTCTGTGTGCCGGGATGGTTATTGAGCCGAAATGCTGATCATTGGCCATATCCTGATATTTGTCATTGTCCACAACGGAGATCTTGAAGAAATTGACTCCGACAATGACAAAGAGTATCAGAAATACTGCCGTCATAACTATCTTTACTCTGAATCTCATAGAGTTGGAAGGATTATTTTTAGCCATGAGTTCTCTCCTTTATGTACCAAAATAAGCGAAACAGGGGCGTTCAATAATCAATAAGGGCAGGACTATACCGCCCCGCCCCATGAACATCATTGTATTTCTGTAGGATGTTCTTCTGATCGTTCCGTGATTCTCTCACGGAACTGTGGTTCCTTCTGTGCAAGCGCAAAGAGGTACCATATAACGATCACCCGCTGCATCTCCATGTTCTACATCATTCTCCGCAAAGGCGGAAAACATCTATACCTCGGCGCTGTGTGATACTGCGGAACTTCAATTCCGCTCTGTCCGCAGTTCATGCCTTCAGCTGCCGTAAGCAAGCAATATGGGGTATTAATATTGATATGTACTACCCTCTGAAATATTCCACGCACTCGTCAAAAAAGTTCTTGATCCTGGTAAGGATATTCTGTTTCTTTTCAGGTATCGTTACCACATCGCCTGTGCGGATCTTGATATACTCGATCTGTGAGGAGTCGATCTTTCTCATACCAAGGACATTTTCAGCGTAGTCCTCTACATTTTTCGCCGACATCTGGCTTTCCAGCTCAGACTGGAGCCTTACGTTCTCAGCCTCAGCAAGATGGAGCTGAGCATTGAGGTCGGAGACTTTATTGTACATCGTATTCCTTTTGTCGAGGGAATAGATAACTGCACCGAGAAGGGCAGCTGCAAGAAGTGAAACAAAGATGATAGCCAGTACAGAGCCGACTCTTGAATCGCCGCCGCTGCCGGACGACTCCTTCTCGTGGAATTCTTCACTGAAATAGTAATCCATCGAGTTATCAGCCATTGCTCTCACCGCTCCTTTCTATGATCCTAAGCTTTGCACTTCTGCTTCTGTTGTTGTTTTCGAGTTCTTCTTCACCCGCTTCGATAGGCTTGCGGTTAACAAGCCTGCCTTCGGGTTTGCGTCCGCAGACACACTGCGGAAAATCAGGGGGACAGATACAGCCCTTGCACCATGCGGCGAATTTCTGTTTTACAAGTCTGTCCTCAAGGGAATGGAAAGTTATGACAGCCAGTCTGCCCTGTGGTTTAAGGCAGTAAAAGGCGTCTTCAAGGCCTCTTGAGAGGTGGTCGAACTCAGAGTTGACCGCAATTCTCAGCGCCTGGAAAGTTTTCTTGCATGGGTTCTTGTCACGCCTTGCCTTCTGCGGAACGCTTTCTCTGATGATATCCGCAAGCTGAAGGGTGGTCTCAACGGGAGCCTTCTCCCTTGCCTTGATTATATTTGAGGCTATCCTGCGTGAGAATTTCTCCTCACCGTATTCAAACATTATCCTTGCCAGTTCAGCCTCTGAGTAGGTGTTGACAATATCAGCAGCGGAAGTTCCCACCTTGCTCATACGCATATCCAGCGGAGCATCGGTATGATAGGAAAAACCACGGCTTCCCTCATCAAGCTGGAAAGAAGATACTCCCAGATCCATGAGTATGCCGTCAACACTGTCTATCTCCAGTCTGTCAAGGACTGATCTTATCTCAGAATAATTGCTGTGGATGACCCGGGCGTTGCTGAATTTTGAAAGTCTTTCGGTAGCCGCAGCCACAGCGTCGGGGTCACGGTCGAGAGCGATGAGCCTTCCTTTTTCGCTGAGCTTTGCAGCAATAGCGGAAGAATGGCCGGCGCCGCCTGCCGTACCGTCAACGTATATACCATCGGGATCTATAGCCAGACCCTCGATGCATTCCGTCAGCATGACGGGTATATGGTGAAAATCCATAGATGAAACTCCTTACGGAAGAGGTATCAGAGCACAAGATCTGCGAGAGCCTCGTTGATCTCTTCAAGGGTGATATTCTCGGAGAATTCCTCCCATTTAGCCCTGTTCCATATCTCGGCACGGTTTTCCGCACCTATTACTACAACATCGTCAGTGATACCTGCGTGGTCTCTGAGCTGCTGTGTTATGAAAATCCTGCCCTGCTTGTCGGGTATCTGCTTATCGGCGCATGACAGGAGCTTACGTCTTATAGCGCTTCCCTTCTGACCCTTGACGGTATACAGCTTGCTGCGGTACTCCTCAAAGGCAGCGGGAGAATAAACGGCGATGTAGCTGTCATCATGTCCTGCGCAGAGATAGAACTCGGCGCCAAGGATATCACGCAGCTTTGTGGGGAAGCTCATACGTCCCTTGGAGTCGATACTGGGATAATATGTACCGCACAACGGTTCTGACATGAGTTCCACCTCGCCTTCCTGATACAGGTGATTACGGCAGCAGTCAGGATTTGGAAAAAATCACCACCCGGTGCCTATTTTCACCCTAAAACTATTGTAACAGAATTTGAGATATTATTCAAGACGGAATTTTGCACAATACTCCCTATCTCAGCGATAAATGATTTAGTAACTTTCAAGCACTTACGGAAGAAAATGCGTATAAAGCAAACGGTTCGGCAGGAAATGCGTAAACATATTTTATCAAAGCATTGTCACAGTGACAGAAAACGCCTCCGCAGTAAACGTTGAACAGCTGCTGCGGAGACGATTTAGTGTAATGTCAGAACCTGTCCACATAGGGATTCATGCACGTCTTTTCGTCAAATTTTGCCGGTAACTTCGTTAAAAATCCTTGAAGGGCGACAGCCCGTCGGCGGATTTTTGCCTTGCCACCGACAAAATTATGCCTGGAAATCCGTACATTCACCCTATGTGGACAGGTTCTCAATATCTTCCTGTTTAATATGTATAAGCCACATTGAACTTGCCTGATTTCAGTCCCAGCGCATAGGAGAAGGGGTAGCCCTTGTCCGTGGTCTGTCCGTCGATACTTACCTCGGTGACATATCCCGTCTGCTGTGAATACACAGGCTTTATCCAGTTCTCGGGCTTATCCGAGAGCTTAATGTTATACTTCTGCTCGATGATCTTCCTGACCTCTTCGGCGTCCATGTATGTGACTGTGCCCCAGTGCGGATCGTAAGCTTCATCATATTCGCTGGGCACTGTTCTCAGGTACGGATAATCCGCATAGAACACCTCATAGCAGTTTGCCGAACAGCCTGCACATGAAGCCGAGAACATAGTCAGAGCGTAGCTTCCGTCATAGTAAAGCGCCTCACCAAGTACAGAGCGGCAGGCATCTATAACGTTCTGCGGCGGATTGGGCTTGCCTCTCAGGTCGTGGGAGTCGTTGCCGTTCCACTTTAAATAGGTATACACCGCAACAGCCTGCGCTTTGATGCATTCCACATTGAAACTGCTTCCGACTTCGTTGTACACGATGGAAGATATAACCTTCAGCGGACTGCCGTCGGGTTCGTGGTTGATGGTCAGCACCTCATGCCATGGCACCTCAACTTCCTGCGGTTCCGGCTCGGGTTCGGGCTCAGGCTGAGGAGGCTCCGTCGGCGGAGGTACAGTTGTCTCGGGGATGGCATCCGTTATTATCGTGACAATGCTTCCATCCTCGCCGGTCACTATCTCAGTGGTAGTAACAGGCGGCTCAGTGGGAGCTTCTGTCGGCGGAGGCTCGGTGGGCTCAGGCTCAGGCGGCTCCGTCGGTTCCGGAGGCTTGGGCTGGTCTGCGTACTCGGTATAATCAATGAGCTCCGTATTCTGTATGTAGGTGCCGGGATAGTAGTGAGCGAGGATGTCACGGTAGTTCCATCCGGCATAGGTAGCATAGAAATTAGCGCCGTTCTGGCTCATACCGACACCGTGTCCCCATCCGTAGGTAACGAACGTGAACTTGCCGGGCTGGCCTTCGACTCCTTCTATCTTGGGAATGAAGCTGTCACCTACGAAAGCGCCTGCGGAGAGATGCTCCTCATAAACAGCGTCACGGGCACGGCTTCTTGCGGCATTTCTCGAAAGGCTGGGAGTGAGCTTTTTCAGCTCGGCTTTTCTGGACTCCCTGTCCATCTGCGAAAGCCCTGCATACGGATCCTTGTACCCGTCGGGACGGGCTTTGTCAGGGGATGCAGGTTCGTAGCTGACGAGAGATGTACCCGAGCTGTAAGCCATGATATCAGCCTTGGTATTGTCAGCTCCCCATGCGTTCATGCAGGTGCCCGTCACAATGACAGACAATCCCGTCACCAGGGAGAACGCCTTTTTAATAGTATTCCATTCCATCTGTTTCAGCCTCCTTATTCGGCTGTTTCTTCTTTATCTTTGTCTTCTTCGTCTTTTTCCTTGAGTCTTGGGTCTTCGATACCGTTCGGATGTTCCTTGAGGTATTCCTTTGTACACTGGATAGTGCTCAGGTCGCCGTAGACCTCGCCTTCTCTCAGTCTTCTTGCAACAATGATAAAACGTGAGTTATCATAGTCGGCGTAGCAGGTGGAGAGTGTAAGGAGCTGATCGCCGTACTGCACATCAACGCCTGTGTCAAGCATCTGATGAGCACGGCAGTGCTGAACGTAGGAATCAAATTCCTCCTTGGTGTCAAGCTCTTCCATGTTCCAGTAGACGAAATCGGTAGCATTGTAGCTTCCGGGGGTAATGAGGAAAGCGAATATAACGTAGCCGTAGTTCTTATAGAGATTGCTCAGCTCAACAAAGGGGCTGTCGTAGAAGAAGTCATAGTCCTGACGGTACCTCCGTACCGAACCGAACATTGTACCGTTAGCCATATTATGGCCGTAGATGACGAGATTCTCGGACTGGTCCCTGTCGGAACCGTCAAAAGTGTCCTTGCAGTCCATATAGATCGCACCGTCACGGAAATAGCTCATATCCCAGCTGTGGTCAAGGTAGAACGAATTTGGCACATGACCGTCGGGACCGTAGATCGGGTCACCGGGTTCGATCTCGCCGGGGTCCATCATTACGGGATAGTCAACGTAGGTATTGTCTATTTTCAGCCATCCGATGTAATCCTTGTTGCGTCTGAGCCACTCCTTTGACTTATCGGTGATACCGCTGTCGGAAGCGGAGTAGCTGTACATCTGAGCCCAGTTTTTCGGGAGGATGTCGGTGTACTCCTCTTCGGTAACAGCTTCTGTAGGAGCTTCTGTTAAGCTTTCTTCGATAACAGATGATGGTTCTTCTTTTGAATTGTTTGATATGAATGCATACAGTCCGACTCCCATTGCTGCGCAAACAGCAGCGATAGCCGTAGCTGCCTTAGTAGATTTTTTCATGATTACTCCTCTGTCTTTTCAGGTCCGTATGGTACAAATTCCGCATCAGCATCATACTTTTCGTTGGTTCTTATCTGATAATAGAAGTCAGGCCACTTTACATTAGGGTTAGCGTAGCTGTCCTGAGTTCCCTCCATAGCGTCTTCGCCGTCTCTTACCTTTCTTGCCATAACGATGAATCTTCCTCTGTCGCCGAGGGTATCGTTGCAGGTCGAAAGCGTCAGCAGAGGGTCGCCGTATTTTACGTCAACGCTGTTGAGACGGAATGTTCTTCTCTTTGCTTCGTTCACGAACTTGTAGAAGTCCTCTTCCGAATCGAAATCAAGCTTGTTCCAGCAGTCGTAGCCGTTAGGGCCCTTATCGTCGGAATCGAGAATGAAGAATGCGAAGATCTTATACACATAGCTCTCATAGTTGGAATTGAGGTAAATGAGAGGATGTTCCTGATAATAATTCTCTTCTGTCTTGTAGTGCTGAAGGCTTCCGAACATTGTCAGGTCGCCCATATTATGGCCGTAGATGACGAGATTGCCCGAATTCGGCTCAGCAAGTCGGTGATCGATGACATGGTCGAACTTGTTTCTGTAGTCCATGAACAGTTCGCCTGCTCTTGACTCGTCACCGTTTATCTTCATGTCGAGATACTTGAAGTTATCCTCTGCCTTCATGACAGGGTTGTTTATCGGAGTGCCGGGGATGCTGATAACGCCGATAACATCGCCGTTCACATCGAGAAGTTTTCTCGCACCGTCAAGCAGCTCGTAGTATTTCTGAGTAGCGTCCTCAGTGGTATCATCATCATGCTTATCGGGATACATTCCGTAAATATCCATGATATCCTTAGTGACGTTCTTGCTGTGCCACAGGTCAATGTAGTAATCAGCCACAAGGTAGCCGCATACGACAATGGCGATTATTGAAATGAGGAATATTATCTTACGGATGCATTCCAGCAGACTGTCGCCTTTTCTCGGGAAAAGATCACGTATCTTCTCGCCTGTGGTCTTTTTCCTTTTCTTCTTTTTCTTGGTCAGCTGAGTTTTTGCAGGTGCACTGTGACGGTATGGCTCTTCCTGCGGAGCATCCCATTCATGGCTTCTCTGCGGTCTTTCATAGCTTTTGTCATCATCGTAGCCGCTGTAGCCGTAATCGTAATCGGGTTCCGCCTGCCGTTCACCCTGTTGCCTGAGAGCGGCAAGTGCAGGAGTTTCTTCGTGGATCGCTTCATGTGAGGGATACACGGGTTCTTCGTGGATCGCTTCATGTGAGGGATACACGGGTTCTTCGTGGATCGCCTCATGTGAGGGATACACAGGCTCTTCGTGGATCGCCTCATGTGAGGGATACACAGGTTCTTCGTGGATCGCTTCATGGGAGGGATACACAGGTTCTTCCGCCTGATCTCCGCCGTTTACAGGTCTTCCCTCGGCATCGAACAGCGGTATATCCGCATCCGGGATTATCTCATTGAAATCTCCGAGGCCGATGCCTGCGTATATCTCCTCGGACGGAACAGCGTCCTCGGGCATATCGTCAAGAAGCTCTATGCTGTCATCGTCCCATGGAAGACGGTTGTCCATCACCTTGTGGACCTTATCAGAAAACATGGCAGAACGCTCGCCGTCCCAGTCATTGGCGGATTTCTTGACAGAACGCTTAATAGCCTTTATCTTGTCTTCTTTGCTGAGATGTTCCTCAGCTCCGGGAGTGATATCATTTAAATTATCGCTCATTGTTTCGCCTCCGTTATCTTCTTTTCTATTTCTTTGAATGCAAAATCTGCGGCACATCGCCTTATATTCTCTCTGCTCCTGTCCTCCAGCTTCCAAAGCTCCGGAAGCTTTACGAACTGTTCGCCGCAGATATCGAAACCAATATAAACCGTACCCACAGGCTGTTCGGGAGTTCCGCCCGACGGACCTGCGATACCTGTCACAGATACGCATATATCAGCGCCTGAACGCTTTTTCAGTCCCCTGACCATGCTGAGTGCCACCTGCTCACTGACAACGCCGTATTTCTCTATCTCCTCCATGGAAACGCCGAGAAATTCGTGCTTTATCCTTTCGGAGTAGGTGCATATCCCCAGTTCAAACACTTCCGAAGCGCCCGAAACAGAGGTTATCATCTCCGAGAGAAGACCTCCCGTACAGCTTTCGGCAGTGGATATGGTCAGTTTTTTCTGTTTTAATAATTCTACAACAGTTGTTACACTATTGTCAAGGTCAATATTTGCCATCTGTCACACTCTTTCTTTATTGTAGGTAACGCCTCCCCGGCGTTCCACGTCAGGCACTCTCATCGGCTCGACCGATAGTCTCACCGAACCGTCCGCAAAGCGTTGCTGATTTTTAATAGTTGAAGGTTTTCAGCTCAGTTCCTTCAACCGCCTTCTGTATCAGCGGCTCAAAGTCAAAGCTGTTCTGTGCCTTTTCCACATCCGCAAGCACAGGTCTTACCTTCGGATGACGTGGAGTGAATACCGTACAGCAGTCCTCATATGGCTGGACTGATATGTCAAATGTGTCTATCTTACGTGCAATTTCGATTATCTCTGTCTTGTCCATACCAACACAGGGACGGAATACAGGTATACGGCAGGCTGCGTCCGTGCAGACCATAGCCGCCATTGTCTGGCTTGCCACCTGTCCCACGCTTTCGCCTGTGATAAGAGCAAGGTAGTTGTCCTTTTCGGCGATACGCTGAGCTATCTCCATCATAAGTCTTCTCATTATAATAGTAAAGAACTCCTCGGGGCAGTTGTCCTTGATAGCTTCCTGTATCTCGGTGAAAGGCACACAGTAGAATGCAACTCCTCCGCAGTAAGCGGTAAGCTTCTGACAAAGCTGCTCAACTTTCAGCTGTGCACGGTCAGATGTATAAGGGGGGCTCACATAGTGGATAGCCGCAATGTGTATGCCTCTCTTTGCCATCATATAGCCTGCAACGGGACTGTCGATACCGCCCGAAAGCAGAAGCATAGCCTTGCCGCTGCTGCCTACGGGAAGTCCGCCTGCGCCCTTGATGTTCTCAGCGTGAACGAAAGCGTTCTCGTCACGTATCTCGACAGTTACCGTAACTTCGGGATTTTTCACATCAACGGTAAGATGCTGGAACTTCTCAAGCAGTCTGCCGCCCAGCTCCATGCATATCTCAGGCGACTTCATAGGGAATGCCTTGTCAGCACGTTTAGCGTTGACCTTGAATGTCTTAGCGCAGCTTAAAACTGTATCAAGGTACTCATAGCTTTTTTCGCAGATATCCTCGAAGTCCTTTTCGCATACGCAGGCACGGCAATAAGTAGCGATGCCGAATATCTTTCCCACTCTGTCGGACACCTCTGCAAGGTCGATATCCTCGTCAAGTGGAGTTATGTATGTAGTTGACTGAGCGCTTGTGTACTGAAAATGTCCCAGCGGTTTCAGTCTGCGCTTGATGTTCTTGATGAGCATATCCTCGAAGGTCTTTTTGTTAAGGCCTTTCAGAGCCATCTCGCCGTATTTTACAAGTATAAGTTCTTTCATATTTATCTCCTGTTTATCAATGAAAATATTCTATTTTTTCAATGCCGCAGCAATGTCCTATGACATTGTCACTGCCGTGCATGATATCCGACTTGTACAGCTTCACCTGATCGTCTCTGTTAAAATGTACGATCTCACTGTCGGAAAGCGGACGGTTTGCCGCCCATGTTTCAATAGGCTGACCGTCTTTGAACTTGGCAGCCCAGTATAAATTGTCCCTGTCAACGATATTGCCAATGACACCGCTCTCGCCGAACAGTTCACAAGCCTCGAAGGAATTGCCTTTTCCTCTGACGATGTATTCCTTGTCAGCAGGTATGCTTCCGTTTGTCTTGCTGTATTCCTCGGCGTAACTGCTAATAGCCTTCATGCAGACCGCAGCCTCGGAATTTTTCCCGTCAAGGATATTTCCCATAAACATGGATTTATATTCATACACCAGCCAGAAGCCGACCACAACGAGCACTGCAAGCACGATAAATACTATAACGAGCGTTTTCAGTGGACTTTTCTTCTTTTCGATCTCCTTATCATTTTCGCTCTGTAGACTCATATCCGATCACCTGCCGTCTATATCAGTATTCAAATGGTGTATTCCAGTAGCCTGTAATATTCTCAGCCTTGCCGCCCTTTATCGAGCCGAACTGTTTTTTCTGTTCTTCCTTTGTATATGGACGAAGATCTGCTTCGGTAAGGGTATCTGTCGAAGTCCATGCCTCAACGACGTTGCTGTCCTTTACAAAGACAGCCCAGTTGTATGCGACCTCTGAAGGATCGACACTTACAAGTCTTTCACGTTCATCAAAAAGCTCGCAGGGCTCAGCATAACAGCCGCTTTTGTCAACTGTACCGAATATGTAATACTCGCCCTTCATCTCAAACTCAGGAGTCTCTGCGAAGTCATCGAAAAAGCTGTCGCTTTCATCGCTTTTATTATCACCATCCGATTCGGTTTGTTCTTTGAATTCTTCCTCGTTTGGTTTCCAGAGGTCGTCAAATGAAATATCGCCGTTCATAAAAGCATCCGACTGTTCAGAAAAGGAATCGAAGCCGTCTGCAAAATCTACGCTGTTTTCCACAGCCTCTTTTCTTTCAGCGAACTTCTCCCTTTTTTTCTTCTGCATTTCGGCCATGTATTCTTCACGCTTCTGCTGTTCAAGCTTTCTGACGCTTCCGCTGATACTGCGTGCTATGTCACCGGTAGCACGGTTTCTTTCGTCTACCTTTGCTTCCTTGTAGAAATTGCTTCCGATACCTGCCGTAACTGCTATGATACCCACAGCTAATGCGCCGACTGCTCTTTTTATCCTCTTATATTTTCTGATTAATCCCATGTTTCAATCATCCTTTACAATTAATTATCCGGTCACCCCCGGACCTTTTCCATGCCCTCACTGAGAGCCGTAACAAATTCATCAAGCTCCGCTTCCATAGTCTCAGCGCTCATGCTTATACGCAGCGCACTGTCGGCACGTTTCCCCATGATGCCGAACTGACCGAGAACACCGCTCTGCTGTCCCTTTGAACAGGCCGAGCCGCTTGATACGTATATTCCTTTGCTTTCAAGGAAGTGGAGCATTATCTCCGAGCGCTTCCCCTCTGCGGAAATATTCACCACATAGGGCGAGCCGTCATCGGGAGAATTTACGGATATACCGTCCACAGCCGAAAGCTTCTCCAGCAGATATGCTCTGAGAGCGGAAACTCTTTCCCACCGCTCATTTATAGTCGGTGCGAGCTTTTCAACTGCCGCACCAAAAGCGCATATCATCGGTACACTTTCCGTGCCCGAGCGGATGCCCTTTTCCTGTTTGCCGCCTGTGACAACGGGCAGTACACGCACTTCCTTTTTTATGTAAAGCGCACCCACGCCCTTTCCTCCGTGGACTTTATGTCCGCTGAGAGAGATAAGGTCCGCACCGAGAGCACTTGCCTTTACGGGCAGTTTCATATAAGCCTGTACGCAGTCGGTATGTGTAATGATATGCGGATACTTCCGCTTCACCATTGCGAAAGTCTCCTTCACAGGCAGTACATAGCCTGTTTCATTGTTGACATACATCATGCTGATGAGACAGACATCCTCACCGCAGGCATTCACGAAATCAGCCGCATAGAAACGTCCGTCCTCACGGGGAGAAACTCTCGTGACCTCAAAGCCTTTTTTCTCAAGGTCAGCGGCGGTCTCCTCAACGGATGCGTGTTCAACAGCGGATATGACTATGCGCTTTGCCTTGCGTCCGTATGCGGCGGAAGCTCCCCTGAGAGCAAGGTTATTGCTTTCCGTAGCGCCTGATGTGAAGTATATGCAGTTTTCCTCTGCGCCTATACTGTCAGCTATTATTTTTCTCGCCCCGTCCATTGCAAGCTGTGCATCCAGACCTGCACGGTGAAGGGATGAGGGATTGCCGAAATTATCGGTCATTGCCGCCACAGCCGCCCTTACTGCTTCATCGCAGGGCTTTGTGGTAGCGGCGTTATCAAGATATATTGACATCAATATCTGCCTTTCTTATATACAGTTACATATTATTATATCATAAATCCAGAACAAAAGCCACATTATTTACAAGTTTTCTTCAAATTTTCATAATTAGCCATAGTGCTGAAGATAAAATCTTATTCAAAAAAGGGCTTTTCTTTTGCGAACAAATGTGTTATAATGAATAATGTATATTTTTCTTTAAGAGGAGCAGATATGTCAAACGATTTAAAAATCACAGGCAAAAAGACAAACGAGCTATACTTCAAAGCGTTTATTCTCGGCTTTTTATGTATATTCTTAGCAATTCTCCCGATAATGATATCGGAAAAAGGCTACTTCATATTCTACGGAGACTACAACGCCCAGCAGATACCTTTCTATCGTCTGGCATACGATGCCGCAAGAAGCGGCGAACTCGGCTGGAACTGGTTCACGGACTTAGGTTCCGACTTCATGACATCCTACAGCTTCTATCTTTTCGGAAGCCCTTTCTTCCGGCTGGCAACTCTTCTGCCCGAAAAGCTGGTCACCTACTCCATGCCCGTACTGCTTGCAGTCAAGCACGGCGTGGCTTCCCTTACGGCTTACGCCTACATCAGGCGCTTCGTAAGGTCAAAGGAAGCCGCTCTTACCGGCGGTCTGCTCTATGCATTTTCGGGATTCCAGCTGTTCAACATTTTCTTCAACCACTTCCAGGACGTTACAGCGCTTTTTCCGCTCATGCTTATAGCTATGGAGGAAAATATCAACTGCCGCAGAAAGGGCGTATTCGCTCTCATCGTTGCGGTAATGGCCATCAACAATTACTACTTCTTCACAGGTCAGGCGGTATTCCTTGTGCTGTACTACCTGTTCAGAATGATGTGTCCCGACTTCAACACCTCATGGAAGAAATTCTTCGGTCTGGCCTTTGAAGCCATCGCAGGCACTATGCTGGCAGGATTCATTCTTCTGCCGTCCGCTCTGGCTATACTGGGAAATTATCGTGTCAGCGAACACCTCTTCGGTCAGGACATGATAATCTACTCGGACAAGACACTCATCCCACGTATCATACAGACATTCTTCATGATACCCGATGCGCCCGCAAGACCGAACCTCTTTGACTCGGATTACGAGAAATGGGCTTCCATCGGCGGATTCCTGCCGCTGTTCTCCATGACCGGAGTTATCACCTTCGTAAGGTCAAGGCGAAAGCACTGGGCTTCACGATTCCTGATATTCTGCGGATTCTGTGCATTCATCCCCATACTCAACAGCTTTTTCCAGGCGGCTAACTCCTACTACTATGCAAGATGGTTCTATATGCCCATCCTCATAATGGCAATGGTCACCGCTCATTCCCTGGATGACACCGAGGCTGACAATATGTACGGACTGAAAATCACAGCCCTTATCACCGCTGTATTCGCAGTAATGGGACTCCTTCCCAAAAAAGATGACGACAAGCTGGTGCTGTTCCGGCTTCCCGAAAGACCCGTTTATTTCTGGATACAGGTGGGCATCTCCGCATTATGCCTTGCAGGTGCATACTATATATATGTTCTCAAATCCGGAAGAAAGCCGTTTTTTGACAAAGCTGTACTGCTTACCGCTGCGGCTTCACTGGTGGGCGCAGGCACGCTTATCATCTACGGCGCTTACAGCCTCAGCAGTGCAAATGAATACATCGACACTGTCATAAACGGCAGAGACAAGGTCTATGAGGAAGTCAGCGATGACAACTTCTTCCGCATAGATATATCCGAGGACTGCGACAACTTCCCCATGATATGGCGTCTCCCCGCAATGAGAGCCTTCCAGAGCGTAGTTTCCACATCTATCATGGATTTCTACGACTATGTGGGAGTTCACCGTGACGTGGCATCCCGTGCGGATATCAGCCACTACACTCTCCGTGGACTTCTCTCCGTCAAGTACTACTACAAGGAGATAATCGACGATGTGACCTACGATAAGCTTATTTCAGGCGATTACTCCATCCCCGACGACTACGACGAAAAGGACAACACCGACTACACTATCATCCCCGACGAGCTTGAGGGATTTGAATACGCAGGCGAAAACGGCAGATTCGAGATATACGAGAACAAGCTGTATGTCCCCATGGGATTCGCATACGATACCTACATTCCCCGTGAAAAAGCCGACAAGCTCTCAAAAAGCGCCCGTGAGCGCATAATGATGGATTCACTCATCTTCGAGGATTCCGAGCACGAGGAGAAGTACAGCTTCATGGATAACTGTACAATAAAAGAGCCCGGCAAGACCACTAAGGACGACTACGCACGTTTCTGCCTCGAAAAGCGTCTTCACGCTTCATCTTCATTCACATACGATGAGCACGGCTTCACATCGGAAATAAGCCTCGACAAGCCTATGATGGTATTCTTCAGCGTCCCTTACAGCGACGGCTGGACTGCCGAAGTCAACGGCAAGTCCGTTGACGTTGAAAGAGTCAACGAAGGCTTCATGGCTGTACCGGCTGATGCAGGCGACAACACCATAGTCTTCCGCTACCGCACTCCCGGTCTGGACTACGGTATCATCATTTCGCTGGCAGGTGCAGGCCTGCTTGCGGCATACCTTATAATATGCCATATCAACAGAAAAAAAGGCGACCTCCGCCGCCATAAACACTATTACGACTATCAGTCAGAACACAGAATACAGGCTGCCGAGCAGTACAACAACAGCTTCGGCGCTGACCTGTAAAGGGGGATAAAAATGCATCTATACGAAAAAAGGCTCTCGGGTGAAACGGTATACAAAGGCCGTATCTTCGATATCACTCATGATATCGTGGAGCTTGAAAACGGCAGCACCGCCGACCGTGATGTTCTCCATCACCACGGCGGAGTCTGCGTCATACCGATAACCGAGGATAATGAGATATATCTGGTAAGACAGTTCCGCTATCCTTTCGGAGAGGTCACCCGTGAAGTTCCGGCAGGCAAGCTGGAGAAGGGCGAAGACCACGAAGAATGCGGCAGACGTGAGCTTCTGGAGGAAACAGGCTTTACCTGCGGTGAGTTCACTCACATGGGAACTCTCTATCCTGTACCTGCTTACGATACCGAGATAATCCATATGTACATGGCAAGAAAGCTCAGCGCTCCCGCAGAGCAGAGCCTGGACGAGGACGAATTTCTCGATGTGGAAAAAATACCGCTGTCAGAAGCGGTACAGCTGGTAATGGACGGAGAGATAAAGGATTCAAAGACGCAGATAATCATACTGAAAGCCGCAAGACTTCTCGGTATATGACAAAAGCCCGTCCCAAAAGGAACAGGCTCATGTAAAGACATATTCTTCAGACTTCATCAGTTGTCTCTGCTTCTTCGTCACCTTCTGCTTCAAGCATAAGGAGCTGCTTTTCATAAGCTTCAAGGATAGTCTCCTCAATGAGCTTCCTTGAAGAAGCTGCGATAGGATGAACGATATCACGGAAGACGCCGTTTTCATCTTTTCTGCTGGGCATTGCGACAAAAAGTCTCTCATCGCCCTGTACTACCTTGATGTCATGTACTGCGAGCATATCGTCGATAGTTACTGATACGACTGCTCTCAGTCTTCCGTCTGTCATGATTTTTCTGATCTTTACATCTGTAATTTCCATTGTTTTTCCTCCTGTTACATTGCAGTATGAAGCGCATGACCTGAAAAAAACCGTGACGCAAACCTGCACTGTAACTTTACGGCAGAGCTTTTTCAAAAGGGTGTAAATTAAATTATTGCTGTAACCATTTACGCTCTTTGTCAATGCATATTTGTATTATAGCGCATAATTTGTAAAAAATCAAGTCTTTTTGCTGATTTTTTAGTTTAAAAATTATAATTTATTATCATACAGCTTTAAATCAGTAAAGAAACATCTGATAAATGGCTGTATTGCGCAAAAATCCATATTAATGAAAGGTGATATAAATTGGATACTAACATCTTAAAAGGCAAAAAACACATTCATTTCATAGGAATCGGCGGCTCCGGTATGTACCCTCTCGCTCAGATCCTTCACGGTCAGGGCTACTATCTGACAGGCTCCGACAACAACGAGACCGAAACTCTCGACGCTGTAAGAAAAATGGGTATCCCCGTTTTCATCGGTCAGCGTGCCGAGAATATCGAGGGTGCCGATCTCATTGTTCACACTGCCGCTATCATGGCTGATAACCCGGAGCTTATCGCCGCAAAAGCAAGCGGAGTCCCTGTGCTTGAACGTGCAGACCTGCTCGGCATCGTTACTTCATGGTACAGCAATGCCATCTGCGTTTCGGGCACACACGGCAAGACATCCACTACATCGATGATAACTCAGATACTCTATACCGCAGGCGTTGACCTTTCGGCTTATATAGGAGGAAAGCTCCCCTGTATCGGCGGAAGCGGAATCGCAGGAAAGAGCGATATCCTTGTATGTGAATCATGCGAATTCGAGGACCACTTCCTCAAGTTCTTCCCCGATATATCCGTTATCCTCAACATCGACGCCGACCACCTCGACTACTTCGGAACTCTCGAAAACATCATCAAGTCATTCCATAAATTCAACGAGAACACTTCAAAGTGCATCATCATAAACGGCTCTGACGAGAACTCAATGAAATCTCTCGAAGGCATAACAGGCAAGGAGATAATCACTTTCGGCAAGGACAGTTCATGCGACTACTATCCCGAGAATGTCAAGCACGAAAACGGTCTCCTCACCACTTACGACGCTATGTACAAGGGAGAAAAGCTGGGAACTATCACTCTCCACGTTGCAGGCATACACAACGTTCTCAACTCACTGGCAGCTGTTGCAGCCGCAAGATATGTGGGAGCTGAATTTGACGCTATACAGAAGGGCCTTGAAGAATTCAGAGGCGCTAAGAGACGTTTCGAGAAGCTGGGCTTTGAAAAGGGAATCACTGTTGTGGACGATTACGCTCACCATCCCACAGAGCTTGAAGCTACCCTCAATGCCGCTATGGAGATGAACTTCAACCACGTTTGGGCTGTATTCCAGCCGTTCACATTCTCACGTACAAAGCTTCTCCTCGATGATTTCGCAAAAGTGCTCCAGATACCCGATCATGCAGTTCTCACCGATATCATGGGAAGCCGTGAAAAGAACACCTACGGCATATTCACACGCCATCTTGCCGAGAAGATACCGGACTGTGTATGGTTCCCGCAGGACGAACAGGCAGAATGGACAGACGAAAGAAAGTACGCAAACTTCGGACAGATATGCGACTATATATGTGAACACGCTCAGGAGGGCGATCTCGTCATCACTCTCGGCTGCGGCGACGCTTACAAGATAGCAAAGATGATACTGAAAAAACTTGCGGAGGGATAAATCATGCTGAAAGACAAGGAAATAGAAGTCTTCAACTATATCAAAAGCAGGCTCAGCGACGGCATATCTCCTTCCGTAAGGGAGATAATGGAGGCTATGGGATTCCGTTCCACCTCCACCGCCCACCGCTACATAGAAGCCCTTGTCCATGAGGGGCTCATAGAAAAAACAGGCAACCTCAACCGCACTCTCCGCCTCCCCAATTGCGGTACAACATCCGTTCCGATAATGGGTACAGTCACCGCAGGTCAGCCTATCACAGCTGTTGAGAATATCACGGGTTATGTCGGTTTTGAGGCACAGGGCATTGATCCCGAGGAGCTTTTTGCTCTGAAGATACGTGGCGAGAGCATGATAAACGCAGGCATCCTCGACGGTGATATCGTCATCGTAGAGAGGACCCAGTACGCTGAAAACGGCGATATCGTCGTGGCTTTCATAGATCACGAAGATGCAACCGTCAAGACCTTCTACAAGGAGGAGGGACATTTCCGCCTCCAGCCCGAAAATGACACGATGGATCCGATAATCCTTGACGAAGTGGAAGTTCTCGGAAAGGTAATCGGTCTGAAACGCTACTATTGAGTGATCGGTTGTCAGAAAGCAGAAAGCAGTATAAAGCAATACTAAGCTGACATCTCTCTGATTTCTGATCTCCATCCAAACATAAAAATAAAATATATTAATTTTAAAAAGTACTTCCATTATCACTAATTTTGTAGTATAATGTAGAGTGGTGTTTAATGTGAATCTGTTCAATGGATTCTGCACAGAAAGGAATAATGCAAATGCTTAATGAAGTTAAAGTAATTATTTGCGGAAAGGAGTATAAGATCAAGACCGCTTCCTCTCCGAATTATGTATACGCTCTTGCAAGAGCTCTTGAAGCAAGAATAAACGATATCACTAATTCAGGCGGCGGCTTCTCACCTTATACCGCTTCTATAATGGTTGCCCTCAGTCTTCTCGATGACGTAAATCAGGCTAACCAGCGCCTTGACAATATCCGTAACCAGTCCAAGGAGTACGTGGACGAGGCAGGCAGAGTACGCATCGAGCGTGACGCTGCTCTGAAGGAGATAGAGGTACTCAAATCAAAGATAGTTCAGCTTGAGAATATGGTCAAGCTCAAACAGCTCAAGGACAGCATATAATGAGTCTGCCTGAAGTCCTCGCTCCTGCGGGAAGCCCCGAGACTCTCTCCGCCGCTCTCCGCTCAGGCGCTGATGCTGTATACGTGGGCGGAAGATATTACTCAGCCCGAAGCAGCGCCTCGAACTTCTCGGATGAGGAACTGGCGGATGCCGCAAAGCTCTGCCATAAGTACGGTGCTAAGCTGGATCTTGCTGTAAATACCGTTATTTCCGACAGTGAAGCCGCTCATTTCTGCGATTACATAAAGTATGCCGCTTCTGTAGGCGTTGACGCTTTCATCGTTCAGGACTGGGGATGTGCTGAGATCATCCGCCGTGCCGTTCCCGACGCAGTAATTCACGCCTCCACTCAGATGTCGGTGCATACCGCCGCAGGTGCCGGGCTTCTCTCGGAACTTGGCTATGCAAGAGTAGTCCCTGCCCGTGAATGTCATAAGGATGTCCTCGCCGAAATATGCAGCAAGGATATCGAAACGGAGGTTTTCGTTCACGGTGCGCTGTGTATGTCAGTGTCGGGACAGTGCTATATGTCGGCAATGATGGGCTCTCGTTCAGCAAACAGAGGCCGATGCGGACAAGCCTGCCGTCTGCCTTATTCGGCAGTGGGACGCAAGGAAAGCTGTGCGCTCTCCCTGAAGGATCTGTCACTCATTCCGAAAGCCGCAGAGCTTACAGAAACCGGTGTGGATTCCCTCAAGATAGAGGGAAGGATGAAGCGCCCCGAATACACGGCTTCAGCTGTACACGAACTGAGAAAAGCCCTTGACGGACAAGCCCCCGATATGGCGTTCCTGAAAGGCGTATTCTCACGTGGAGGCTTCACAGACGGCTATTTCACAGGCAAGCGGACAGCTATGTTCGGTGTCCGTGAGAAAGAGGACGTAATAGCGGCTCAGGAACTTATACCCAAAATACACGAGTATTACCGCTTTGAGCGGAAGGTCTGTCCCATAGATATCCACGCAGTCATGAAGGATGGTAAGCCCCTTACCGTCAACGGAAAATGCATGAACACATCAGTTCAGGTCACAGGCATTATCCCCGATAAGGCGCAGAACTGCCCTACTGACCGTGAATCACTGGAAAAGCAGTTTTCAAAGCTGGGAGATACTATCTTCACTATGGGCAGCTTTACAGCAGATATCGATGACGGACTTTTCGTCCCCGCCGGCAAGCTGAATGAGCTGAGGCGTGAGCTTTGCGAAAAGCTGACAGATGCCGTGATAAAGCTGAATACTCCCATTTATCATCCGACAGATTATGCTCCGTCCCTGCCCGAAGCAAGGGTGCAGAGATGTGCGGAAAAGCTCCCCGTAAGAACTTACTGCCGCACCGCAGAACAGGCGGAAACCGCTCTGCCGTTCTCGGAGTATATCATTGCGGACTACAAGCTGTGGGAGAAGGATATCCCCGATATCCCTGCGGAGAAGGTCATTCTCTCCCCTCCCCGTTTCATCACAGACGAAAACACACTGACTGCAAGGCTGACAGAACTTATGGCTCAGGGATTTGAGAGGCTTTACTGCCATACTCCCGACAGCATAGCCATAGGCAGAAAGCTGGGCATGAAGCTGCACGGAAGCTTTACTCTCAACGTTTTCAACTCCTACAGCGCCGAATATCTCAGCAGTCTGGGAATGGAGGACTGCGTTTTCTCCTTTGAAGCTACCCTTGAACAGCTCTCGAAGGTACGCACTCATCTCCCCCTCGGTGCAGTGATATACGGCAGGCTTCCCCTTATGCTGACGAGAAACTGCCCCATTCAGAATGAAAAGGGCAGCTGTGAAGGATGCACATGCACCCTCACCGACAGAACAGGCAGACAGCTTCCTGTGGTCTGCAATAAGGACAGCAAGGAGATACTCAATACCGACATTCTCTGTATGACGGACAGGCTGGACGAAATGAAGAATATTTCCTGCGGGCTGGTCATCCTTCACAATGAGGACGCTCAGCAGACACTGGACGCTCTCTCAGGCATAAAGCCCCGTGGAAACATTACCCGTGGCCTGTATTACCGTGGGATACTTTGAATCAATGCGTAATTATCAGCTATTAAAATATGTCAGCGAAGCCGACACCATTAATTACGAATTATGCATTACGAATTGAAAAAGAGGTAACTATGAAGCTGACTTTCAAGAAACTGAAGGATAACGCCATTATCCCCTCAAGGGCTACTGCCGCCAGTGCAGGACTGGATATCTCCGCCTGCCTGGATGAATCTGTTACCCTTGAGCCCGGCGATATAAAAATGATCCCTGTCGGTATCACCGCCGAGCCCGACTGCGACGATGTGGCTCTGCTGATATATCCACGCTCGGGTCTCTCCACAAAATTCGGCGTCACCCTTGCCAACTGCGTAGGCGTTGTGGACAGCGACTACAGAGGAGAATGGTTCATTCCCCTCATCAACAACGGAAAAGCTCCGTTTACTGTGGAGCACGGTATGCGTATAGCACAGCTCATACCAACTAAGGTACTATTTCCCGATATCGAAGTAAGCGACACACTCTCCGACACAGAGAGAGGAGAGGGCGGCTTCGGCTCATCGGGCATCGGATAAGGAACTATACTCGCCGTTATTACGGCAGATCGGAGACTAATTATGAAAAAATCATGGTATATGTTTATATTGATCGTGTGCGCACTGGTCCTCGGAGGCATTATCGCAGACCATGCTTACGGCTCTATGGCCTGGCTCGGTGAAGGCGGCGGCTTCAAGATAGACCCTGTTACTTTCTCCGTAACCAACGTTATATCCATAACTTTCGGATTCAACTTCTACGTAAGCATCGCTCAGGTGCTAATGCTGGTCACTGCCTTTGTGGTCTACTACAAGACCTCGGCAAAGATCTGCGGTTAACGCCCTGACGATCATATACTATTACAATTCAAGGAGATAATATGTTTACAAAAGACATCGGTATAGACTTAGGTACTGCCAATACCCTTGTATACATGAGGGGAAAAGGCATAATCATAAGAGAACCCTCGGTAGTCGCTGTCAATACAAGAACAGACAAAGCCCGCTATGTGGGCAAGGAGGCCAAGGAAGTCATCGGCCGCACCCCGGGCTCTATTGTTGCCGTAAGACCGCTGAAGGACGGCGTTATCGCTGATTTCGATATTGCTACAACTATGCTTCAGGAATTCATACGCAAGGCGCTGAAGGGTACCATCTTCAACAAGGCCAACGTTATCATCTGCATCCCGTCAGGCGTTACTGCCGTTGAAAGACGTGCTGTACGTGAATCCTGCAAGAAGGCAGGCGCAAGCAATGTCCTCATAATCGAGGAGCCTATGGCTGCTGCTATCGGTGCCGGACTGCCTACAAATTCCCCTGTGGGAAGCATGATAGTGGATATCGGCGGCGGCACCAGCGAAGTTGCAGTTATCGCTCTGGGCGGTATAGTTGCTGCCCGCTCTATCAGATGTGCAGGCGATGAATTCGACGCCGCTATCATAAACTATATCAAGAAGAAGTACAACCTCCTCATCGGCGAAAGAACAGCCGAGAACATCAAGCTGGAAATCGGCTCTGCCTTCCCCAGCGAAAAGGAGACTACTCTGGAAATAAAAGGACGCAACCTCCTCAACGGTCTGCCTGAGAATATGGTGGTAAATTCCGCTGAGATACGTGACGCTCTCGTTGAGCCTCTTTCCCGTGTTATCGACGCTATTAAGTCAACTCTCGAGGATACTCCTCCCGAGCTTTCTGCCGATATCATCGACCACGGCATTACCCTTTCAGGCGGCGGCGCCCTCCTGAGAGGTCTGGACAAGCTCATCAACCGTGAAACCGGTATGCCTGTATTCATTGCCGAATATCCCCTTGACTGCGTTGCTGAGGGCACAGGCAGGATACTGGAGAATATCAACGATTATCAGGACGCTCTCACCGATAACGTCAAGTACTACTAAGGAGGAGCCATGCGTGATTTCGTAAAAAGCACCAAATTCAAAGTGCTTCTCGGCTTTCTCGCATTTCTCATCGGCATTATGGTATACTCCGTCACAAAGGGCGGATATTCCCTTTCGGGAGTCTCGCTGTTCAATACAGTTTCAAAGCCGTTCCGCACTGTTTCAAACAGTATCAGCAGAAATATGGAAGGAACTCTGGACAGACTCGCTCATTCCGATGAGTACTACGAGGAAAATCAGCGCCTGAAGGAAGAGATAGGCGAACTCAACCGCCGTCTTACCGAATACGAAGCGCTGAAGACCGAGGTCGAAGAGCTGAGAGAGCTTGTAAGCATAAAGCAGGAGCATGAGGATTTCGAGTACACTCAGGCCTGCGCTGTTATCGGATACGTGACCAACGACCCGTTCATGGCTTTCACCATAGACAAGGGCAAGGAGGAAGGCATAACTCCCAACTGTCCCGTCGTTACAGCTGAGGGTCTTGTGGGCATCACTGTTGATGTATCCGACCATATGACCACAGTAAGAACAATTCTCTCCCCCGATCTTTCCGTTGCGGCTGTAAGCTCAAAGAACAGCAAGGATATGGGTATAGTTGAGGGAGACATCCTATCCGCAGAAAAAGGCATAACACGCCTTATCCATATCGACAAGAACAACAAGCTCAAGGCAGGTGACCTTATCGTTACCTCGGGCACAAGCGGACTTTTCCCCAAGGATTATTCCATCGGCAAAGTAAAAAGCGTAAGCCGTGACTCCAACGGTCTGTCGGACTGCGCAGTTATCGAGCCTTGCAGCGATATCTCACGACTTTCCTCAGTCTACGTAATCACCGACTTCACAGGCAAGAGGGAGGAAGGCAATGAGAATTAGGTCCACCCGTGAACAGCGTATCAGAGGCTTCAAATCCGTGCTGAGATGGATACTCTACTACGCTGTCATATTCCTTTGCTTCCTGATAATGACATCGGGCACATGGATGAAGCCTATACTCCTCGTCCCTGCCGCCATAGCCATTGCCGCCAACAGCGGACAGTACAGCTCGGCTTTCACGGGAGCAGTATGCGGATTCCTCATAGATATAGCCTGTGGGAAGCTTACAGGCTATAATGCGGTTCTGCTGGCTTTTTTCAGCATCATCGTATCGCTGCTGTATGAGTATTATCTGCGCAGCAAGTTCGTGAATTACATCGTAATAACGGCAGTCGTCAGCTATATACAGTGCTGGCTGGATTACAAGTTCTACTACGAGATGTGGGAATACGAAAACGTGGAGAGGATATTCTCACAGATCTCCATGAAGGTATGGGCGATAACCATTATCGCTTCTGTATTCGTGTATCTTGTTATTGAACTGATAAACAGATTCTTCCTGCCGAAGGATCATATTACCATCGAGGAAGCTGTAAATACAGCCATCAGGTCAGAGAGAAAATGATCTGCGTCATTCATCGCTCTGCCTTTGAATCTATACTATCAGCGTGTCAGGTGTCATTGCAAGATGCCTGACACTTATCACAATAAGGAGGAAAAACTTGAAAGGATTAGCAGAAAACCTGAAATCTTTGCTTATCATAGCCATAGTCCTTCTCCTTGCGGGACTAAGTGCACTCAGGCTCATGAAAATTCAGATCATGGGCGATAAGGATATTGCCGCTCCCGAAGCCCGAAGCGAAGCCGGAACTTTCACCTACACCAAAGAGGTCAGGGCTACCCGTGGTGAGATCCTCGACTACAGCGGAAACGTCCTCGTTACCAATGACAGTCACACCGACCTTGTGCTTCAGAAGGCATTCTTTCCCGATGATCCCAAGGAAGGCAACAAGGAACTCATCGGCATTTACTACGCTCTCAAAGACAGAGGCATCACCTTTGAGGAAAGCATCCCTATCACTTTTTCAAAGCCTTACGCTTTCACAACGGATGATCCCTCCGACATAATATCGGATCTGAAACTCAATGTCTATGCTACTGCTGAAAACTGCATAGACAAGCTTATCTCCGACTATAAGATAGATGACAGCTACTCCGATACGGAAAAGCGTATCATCGCAGGTATGCGCTATCAGATGATAGACAAGGACTTCTCCTACAACAATGACCTTATCCTGGCACGAAATGTTGATACCCAGACTATCGTTGAAATGAAAGAGCTGGGCAACTTCTACCGTGGCATCGAAGCCGTTGAAGCCTCCGACAGAAAGATACTCCGTGGAGACATCCTTCCTCATGAGATAGGCACAGTGGGTCCTATCTACGCTGAGGAATACGATGAACTCAAGGAGGAGGGCTACAGCTATAACGATACCCTCGGAAAAAGCGGTATAGAAGCCGCTATGGAGACCGAGCTGAGAGGCGTTTTCGGCGAAGAAGAAGTAACCGTCCGTGACGGCCTTATCAAGAATATCAAGACCGCCAGCGATACTGTTTCGGGACAGAGCATAAAGCTTACCGTTGACGGAGGCTTCCAGCTGAGACTTCAGGAGATACTCACCGATTTCCTGGCAACTTTCCCGTCTATCAATACCAACTCAAGGCTGGGCAGTGTACGCTGCGGCGCTGTCTGCGTCCTCGATGCAAAAACCGGCGCTGTAAAGGGAATGGCTACCGCTCCTACCTACAATCTGAAGGACTACGCCGAGAATTACGACTATTTCGTTGACCTCCCCGATTCACCGCTGGTCAACCGCTGTACCTACGGTCTGTACCGTCCGGGTTCGACTTTCAAGACCGTTACAGCCACAGCAGGCCTTAACGAAGGCGTTGTACTTGCAGGCACTCCACTTTTCTGCGGTCATGATTACGAATTCTACGGCACCCACTACTCCTGTACAGGTACGCACGGATATATCTCCATCCGCCGTGCAATTGAGGTATCCTGCAACAGCTATTTCTACGAGCTGTCACGTATGCTGGGTATCGACAATATAACCAAGTACGCCACACTCTATGGCCTCGGCCAGAGCACAGGCATTGAAACAGGTGACGCTCCCGGTTATCTCTGTAACCCCGAGACCTTCGCCGAGCACGGTCAGGAATGGTACGTCGGCTACGTTATACAGGCAGGTATCGGTAACCAGGACTGCGGTATGACTCCGCTCCAGATGGCTACAGTTGCAAGCACTATCGGCAACCGTGGCGTAAGATACAAGCCTTACCTCGTTGACAGCTACTACAAATACGGCACAGATAAGCAGATATCCAAAACTCAGCCAACTATCGCACAGCAGATAGAGCTCTCTTATCCTGACCTCTACGACCCGATAGTCGGAGGTATGATAGACGCTTCCCACAATGTCCCTGCGCTTTATTCGCTGAGTAATCTTGGCTTCGATGTAGCTATCAAGACAGGTACTCCTCAGACAGGCACCGACCTTTCAAGACAGAACTCTTTCTTCATCGGTTTCGCTCCTGCCGACGATCCCGAGATCGCTTTTGCAGGCGTTATCGAGGACGGTGAATACTCAAAGTACATGATACGTGATATCATCGAGGCATACCAGGAATACTACGGTCTCGACGGCAAAAAACCAAAGAAGAAAAAGCTTCCGAAGGAGGAAAGACCCGAGCTTACAACTTCAGCTTCAACTTCATCCACTACAACCTCCACCACCACAACTACCATGACAACAACAGAAGCATTCATCATCACAGAAGCTCCCGAGGATAATCCGTATGCAGATCCGCTGAACCCCGTCTATCCGCAGTATCCCGTCATAAACGGTGATGCCGCACCTCAGCAGCAGAACGATCCCCACGTATACGAAAATCCTATACAGACTGAATGAAAAAAATGCCCCGAAGCATAACCTCGGTACTCTTACAGAAGTTTTTACACGTGTCTATTGAGGAAAACCCTTTTGAAAAAGGGTTCTTCCTCAAACTCCTTTCCTAAAACTTTCAGTATTAATTTTTCCCCTGAGAGGGCG